>WNGH01000771.1_pt1 | contig 44142 bp, 36 predicted proteins | sample 5400631 | NCBI WGS metagenome assembly WNGH01 (sample SAMN13153373, study PRJNA577476) | soil metagenome | isolation source: 115 cm soil or saprolite under Garry oak tree replicate 1 | place: USA:California | collected 2016-06-15 | reverse complement strand
CCTTGCCTCCTCGTCAATTCGAGGAGCGATGATGTCCTGTCGCCGCTTCCGGCCTACGGCCAGATATTACATTCGCGTATCACCTACTGGGGGATTTTGAAGTGGCCATCACTGGGGGAGTTTGGGTGGCCGCCGGGGTGATGAGCCAGATATATATCCATCATTTGCGGTGGTAGAAGGTAGCGGAGGATCTTGTGGGGTAGTTCCGTCTAGAGTGGTGCGGATCGTGTAGTAGATGCGTGCTGCATTGCTCGAACTTACAGCCACACTCTGCGGCGATGAAGTCCATGTCCCTGTCGAGGGATTAACCGCGACGTCACCTACGGGATTTACGGCTGTAAATGTCGTTGGATTGACCGCGCCGCTACCCACCACTACCCCGAAATTAAAAATTGAAGGATCGCCGGCCGCTTTTCCCCGAACTATCGCCCTGTAGTTGCCGGGTTGCCTTCCTCGCGCGGGGTCGAGATACGTACTTGTAGAGAAATTCCTCTCCTGGTACCCCGAGAATGCCACTGAGTTCCACGTATACGCATCGTATAGATCATTACCACTTGAATCTTGTATCCATACCTGAACGTAGTCCAAGAGCTTGTCGCTACCCTGATACTCCTGCAGTGAAAAGGAGACAGTGAAAGTGCTGCCAATGGTCACCACTGCGGGACTCACCGTGACTCCGCCATTAATGTCAACCCGGCCCGCTGCGACACCGTAACTAGGTACGCAGGCAACTAACCACGCGAAAAATGCAAACGAGACGACTCTTGACAATCCTAGTTTCGACATTTCAGCACTCCTGGCCGCTATTACTTGAACTCCCACTGACAAAATATGTACTTGCCCTTGTCATGTACACCATTGGACGCGTCGTCCCCACCTCGATACTCCCGATTGGCCGCATTGGCCGTAGGAAAATCGTTGAATGTAGTGAGCCCTGTTACTTAGGGAGGCGCTGAACAAGATAACTGCAACGGGCAGCGTTGAACTCGCCTCGAGACGAAGTTATGACGCGGATCGGCAGTTCGTTGGGAAGAAGGTGGTTGTGGGGGTGGAATCGGGGCCATTGCCCCGCTTCTTGCTTATGCCGGGCGCACCTCTCGCGTCAGCGGTCGTCCCCATTTGATATGTCGACCACTCCACCACCGGATCGATGACCAATGCGTGGTCCCTTGCATAGCCTTCGACCTGAAACGCGACCCGCACGCCCTGTACGGTTTCGTTCAGCCGATAGGGGCCCTCCACCGGCCGCCGCTTGCCCTCGATCTCCTGATACACCAGCGGCTTCTTCATGTGCAGTTCGCCGCCGGCAACGGCGAGCACCAGGGCGCCACCGGCATCGGTGTCGACGCGCTGCGCCCCTTCGACGGTGAAGGCGATCGCCCCGGCATCGGCGCCGGGGGCGACCACGAAGTCATACTCCAGTCGGCCGCCGTTGCCGTAATACACCAGGCCCACACCCGGATACACGCCGCGGGTGCGCACCTTGGCGTAGGTGACAATGCCGGTCTGCCACTGCGTCGGATCGCTGCCGTGGTAGATATTCACCGTGCCCGGCAGCGGCGCCTCGCCCGCCAGGGTCGCATCCGCCTTGGCGCCGGCCAGTTTCAGCCGCAGGGTGGCGGGCGGCGGCGCGTCCGCGTCGCCAGCCGGCGCGGCAAGGGAGGCTGCGCGCGGCGCCTCACTCAAGCCACGGCGGCAGCCGGCCTTCCCGCAGAGCGGGCCGTGCTTATCCGGCCCGCCCGGCCGCAGGGCGATCAGCGCCTCGCCGGGGGTGAGGGCCAGGGTGTAGCCCGCGCCGCGCGAGACGAACGACTTCCCCTGGTCGCGAGCTTCGAAGGCGATGGGCGCCTTGAGCATCCGGGCGTGCACCCGCGCCACGGTGGCCGGGTCGGCCGTGCAGGCGTCCGTGCCGGGAAGGTTCGGCGCCGCCGCTGCCGGTAGCGCGGCCAGCACCAGTAGCCACAGACAGCCAAGAATGCCGCCCAACGCGAGGATTCGGTCCTCCCGCCGGCCGACGCAAAGTAGATTTGACCTCGTCGCACACGCCATGATCCACCTCGATTGTTTTTGATGCTGTTGTCGGGCCGCCGTGTGTCGTGGCGTCACGATGCCAGAACGATTCTCCGCGCAGCGGCCAACAGCGTTTTGTCATGGATCAATGGGACGTTCGGCCACAGCGGAGGCCATGACGACGTTTTGGCGGGTCGGGCGGTGGTTATCTTACGATTTGACTGCGGGCGAGTCCGCCCGGATGTGGGCGCGCACCTGGGTGACACGCTAATCCATCCCTCAGCGCGGTCAGGCCCTCGGCCGCAGACGCCCGTGCCCACACGGGCCCGCGTCTTCACGAGACTGCCCACAGAGGCCCGAACCTCTCTGCCGGCCGCGGGGGCGCGCACCCGGGCGCGGAGTCGAAGAAAGAGCCCAGGTACCAATGGCACCACCTTAAGAGAAAGGCCATAAGGATCATTGAGATGAAAGAAGGCTGAGAGCCTCAAGTCGTTACGATGCGGGTGTCGAATCCGTGTTGCATAACGCAGGAAGGTCAACCCAAATGGATACTAAGGCCAGGCGCTTCGGGGAGCAGGTCAAATGTTCCGAGCTCGACTTACGCGAGTTCATGGCTGGCGCTGGCAGATTGGACTCGATTTCCGGGCAATCAAAGCGGTGATGCAGATGGATGTCTTGCGCTGTAAGACGCCAGCGATGATTGAGAAGGAGATTGCCGCGCATCTGCTGGCATACAACCTGGTGCGCTCAGTAATGGCACAAGCGGCGGCATTGACGACGTTGTTGCCGCGCCAGCTCAGTTTCAAGGTGCGTTGCGGCAACTGCGTGCTTTTGAGCGCATTTTGCGTCACGGCAACCGTGGCATCGAGTCCCTTGCTGTGACGGCTTGCATCGTTGTGACCGGGCAGGCACCGTGCAGCTAGCTGTTATTGCACCTCGGAACCAGAACATCGGCAATATGCGCAACTTCGCTATATATGTTTTTCGCATATACCCAAGGCGCGCCGCTGATCGCTTTGGAAAACCGTCTATAAGGTCTGCTCCCGGCCGCGGGCGGCCCGCCTAAGCTTCAGTCCAGGCACCTCGCGGGCGGCGGCTGTCAGTCGTATAGCTGCCGGACGTTTCAGTTGCCATGAAGCTATCCCTGCAACCAGACCTTGATCAGTGACTGGTAGGGCACATCGCGCGCGTTGGCCGCCGCCTTGATCGAATCCAGAAGGTGTTGAGGCAGCCGCAGGGAAATGGTCTTGGTCGTTGGCTTTAGAGTCGGCAGCACAACGCTCTGAGCCTTTGTCCAATCCATATAGTCCGTGGAATCATGCGATTCCCAGAAGGCACGCTCTTCGGCCTCGTTGGCAAACTGCGGGGCGCTCTTATGCTGTTTGCTCATAAATTTCTCGCTCCCTTCGGTGCATGTCTCGGGTCGATATCGTCCATATACACCGAAATGCAAACTTGCTGGCGACCGCGAAGGTCCGGAAATGGCCGTTCGGCGACGAACAGCGCCTTCACGTCAACGCGGCGCCTCGCCATGCTGCACAAATCCCGATCAATCACGGAATACGGATTGGGGCGGGCTTTTAGCCTGCCTCCCCACTCCACCGGGCAAGCGCATCCGCACCGGGGCTCTTCCGGAACTCGCAACAACACATTGGGCCTTTCCCGTTGCTTGTTGCCAACGGTAGGTCGATAATCTGCTACTCGCGAAGCCCGAGCTAGTCATGAGAATCTACTCTGCTGTAATTGAACGTTGTCCGCAGACCAAGCTTTTTGTGGGGTTTGTCCCCGGTTTCCCTGGCGCCCACTCTCAAGGCGAAACCCTCGACGAACTAAACCGCAACCTCCAGGAAGTCATCGCCATGCTTCTCGAGGATGGCGAGCCAGACCTGGAGTCTGAGTTTGTCGGTGTCCAGAATGTCGCAGTTGCGTAGGCAGTGGGAAACATCCCCGTTCTCAAGTCGAACGAGGTCATCGCTGTTCTCGTTGCACTCGGCTTCTCTGAAGTCCGCCAGCGCGGTTCGCATAAGCAGTTTCGGGACGTAAAAGGCAGATGCACGACGGTGCCTTTCCATCAAGGCCGCGATATCTCACCCATTTTGCTTCGTCAAATCGCAAAGGACATCGGGCTTACTGTCGATGAGTTCCTTCGACATCGCTAGGCCCAATCGGGCCGAGTTCTAAGCGGCCTTCCCCCCATCACCGGGGATGAGGGTCCGCACCGGGAGTTCATCAAGACGAAAGTGCTTGCGCATGGCCCCCGTGAAAAGCCTTCAACCGGTCATTTGCTCGTCGCCGTCCACTTCGGATCGCTGACCAGGCTGGCGTGGCTTGACGCTGTAAGACCATTCATCAACCAGGCGACGGTCTGCCCGGTCGCAGCGTTGTACCAGAGCAAGTCGGCCTTGCCGTCGCCGTCGAGGTCCGGCGTGGCAATGACCTTCCAGTTCGGCCCGGTTGGCAGACCGGCGTGGCCGGACGCCGTCAGGCCGTTCATCAACCAGGCTGCGGTCTGCCCTGTCGCGGCGTTGTACCAGAGCAGGTCGTCCTTGCCGTCGCCGTTGAGGTCCGGCGTGGCAATGACCGTCCAGTTCGGATCGGTGAGCAGGTTGCCGCGGCTGAACACCGTCAGGCCGTTCATCAACCAGGCCACGGTCTGCCCGTTCGTCGCGTTGTGCAAGACCAGGTCGGCCATGCCGTCGCCGTTGAGGTCCGGCGTTGCAATGACTTTCCAGTTCGGACCGGTGGGCAGGCCGGCGTGGCCGGACGCCGTCAGGCCGTTCATCAGCCAGGCGGCGCTCTGCCCTGTCGCGGCGTCGTACCAGAGCAGGTCGTCCTTGCCGTCGCCGTTGAGGTCCGGTGTGGCAATGACCGTCCAGTTCGGATCGGTGAGCAGATTGCCGCGCGCCGACACCGTCAGGCCATCCATCAACCAGGCGACGGTCTGCCCGGTCGCGGCGTTGTGCAAGAGCAGGTCGGCCTTGCCGTCGCCGTTGAGGTCCGGCGTGGCGATGATCGTCCAGTCCGGACCGGTGGGCAGGCTGGCGTGACCGGACACCGTCAAGCCGTTCATCAACCAGGCGGTGGTCTGGCCGGTCGCGGCGTTGTGCCAGAGCAGGTCGCCCTTGCCGTCGCCATTGAGGTCCGGTGTGGCAATGACCGTCCAGTTCAGATTGGTGAGCAAGCCGGCGCGACTGGACACCGTAAGGCCATTCATCAACCAGCCGACCGTCTGCCCCGTCGAAGCGTTATGCAAGAGCAGGTCGGTATGTCCGTCGCCGTTGAAGTCACCGGGCAGGCGAGTGACCTCGAAGGATTGCATTACTTGCGGCGCTGCCGCATACGTGCCGTTTCCGGGCTGGTCGGCGGCAATCGTGCAGGTGCCTAGCGCTATCAAGGTCGCCGTTGTGTCGCTGACAGTGCAGACGCCCGGTGTGATGGAACTGAAGCTGACCGGCAGGGAAGAGGTAGCGCTGGCGCTGACTGCAAGCACTTGGCCACGGGCACGATTGGAAAGCGGATTGAAGGTGATCGTCTGCGCTTTCAGTACGACGGCAACGCCAGTTCCGATTAAGCTGACATTGTGCGGACTGCCGGCGGCATTGGAGGTGAAGGTCAGCGCCCCGTTGCGGGTACCCGTCGCGGTCGGCGTGAAGGCCACCGAGAAGCTGCAATTCGCCCCCGGGACGACCGACGAGCTGCAATCGCTGGACTGGCCGAAGTCGCCGCTAATCGCGAAGTTGCCAAGATTTAGGACAGCAGCACCGATGTTGGTAACAATAACCGATTGGGTGGTGCTGGTGGTGCCAATGTTTTGCGCGGCAAAGCTTAGCGATGCGGTGCTGAGCGAAACCTCAGGAGCCAATACCGCTATACCAGTTCCACCCAAACTGACCACCTGCGGACTGCCTATCGCATTACTGGTAACGGTGAGATTGCCGTTACGCGGGCCGGCCGCAATTGGCGTGAAGGTCACGCTGATAGTGCAACTTGCTCCGGCCGCCAGTGCCGTACCACAGCCGTTGGTTTGCGCGAAATCCCCGTTTGCAACGATGCTGGTAATGGTGAGCGCCGCGCTGGCGGTGTTGCTCAAGGTCACCACCTGCGCTGCACTCGTCGCTCCAACCTGTGCTGAAAATGGCGATGTTGTGCTAAGCGATGCCGTGGTGACACCGCTACTGTCGATGGTAACCCGACCGATCAGGTCATGCGCTACTACAGTGAACCAAAGATTGCCGTCGGGGCCGACCGTAATGCGTTCAGCAAGAATGTTGCTGACATTGAAGTCGGTGACCACACCAGCCGTCGTAATGCGTCCGATGCGAGCGGCTCCGTCTTCCATGAACCAAATGTTGCCATCACGATTTGCTGCAATCCCATGTCCGGCTTGGCTAACGCTAAACTCGGCTACCACCCCACCTGTCGTAATCCGACCGATGCGGTTAGGGCTGATGCCTATCTCTGTAAACCAAAGACTCCCATCGGGACCGGCCGTGATTCCATAAGGTTTTGCGTTAGCGGAGATGCCCGAGCTGAACTCGGTGACTATCCCTGCCGGGGTAATTCGGCCAATCTGGTTGAGCAAGAATTCGGTGAACCAAAGGTTGCCGTCAGGACCGGCTGTGATGTCCTCTGCGTATCCGCCAGCGGCGACGGGGAACACGGTGACAACCCCGGTCGGCGTAATCCGACCGATCTGGGCTAAGCCAATGTCCGTGAACCAAAGATTGCCATCGGGACCGGCTGTGATCCTGGTCGGGGTTGCGCCGACGGTGATGTTGAACTCGGTGACCACGCCGGACGGGGTAATTCGGCCAATCCGGCCAGCACTGGCTTCAGTGAACCAAAGATTGCCGTCGGGGCCCGCTGTGATGCCAAACGGTTGTGCTCCAACAGAGATGCCGGCACTGAACTCGGTGACCACGCCGCCTGTAGTAATTCGGCCAATCCGGTTGCCGCGCGATTCCGTGAACCAAAGGTTGCCATCGGGGCCGGCCGTGATGTCATAAATGCCTGCGCCAGCAGAGATGCCAGAGCTGAACCCAGTGGCCGGGACGCTGGGCAGCGTTGTACCGGAGGACAAGGCCGTACACGATGCTGTGGCGCCTCCACCGCTGCCGAGGCAGGACCAGTTCCACGGCCCGGAACCGGCCACTGCGCTAGCGGTCCCCGTCGAACAGAGGCTCGCGATGGGTGCGACCGGAAAGGAAATGCCATTGGCGCCGCCACAGGTGCCATTAACGGCAAGCGACGAGAACGTGGCGGCAACCTCTCGGTATTGACTCATAGCCACCGTGCAGGTCGTAGCGGTGCCGGTGCATGCGCCACTCCATCCGGTAAATGAAAAGCCCGCAGCCGGCGTCGCACTAAGGGTTACACTGAATCCGCCGGGCAGACTCTCCGAACAAACGGTTCCGCAGTTGATGCCTGTCGGGTTACTGGTCACCGAGCCGTTGCCGATAAGCGACACGGTCAAACCGAACGGACCGCCAATGACACCAGCCCGCACGACACGCACACTGTTCGGCCACCCGCGGGGGTAAGTTCCATTGGCATATTGATTGAAAAAATTCATTTCCCACGCAGCATTCGTGCCACCGAATGCGCCGGTGCTTATCCCGTTGTAAGGAGTCCCGGACCAGTACGGAGCACCCAATGTGTTTGGAAAGTAACTTGCATCTATGGCCGGGAAGCCATTGTTCGCGCTGGCCGCATCAACCAGCGTGACCAGTTCGTCAATCGTCGGCACGCGCCAGTCGTTGGTACCGCAAAGTCCCGTTGCGGCTACAGCATCGGCGAAACCGCTGGTATCGCATCGGCTGCCGACGCAGACGCCACCATTACTCGTTCCTTGGCTCCCGCCGTTATTGGTCGGATTGGTGTCGTACCATGAATAGGTGTTGTTGTGGTCACTGAGGCCGTGGTCGGTTGTTTTCATCTCCCATAGGAGGCCGTTATTGTTGTCCCGCGTGCAAGCCCAGTTCGTGGCACTGCTGCCCAGCACTGGGTCTGAGGGACATGTGCCCTGGCCCGCGTCCTGGCCGTTGTTGCAGATTTTGGAATACTTGGTGGTAGGGTTCGCAGAAAACGTCGCTGTCACAACGCAGTCACCGGTAATACTGCTTGTCGTGACTAGCGTTGGACTGGCAATCCAGCCCTGATTGATCCCGCAGCCGCTCACGCTCGCTTTCGAGCCGACGACGGGTACGACGGTAAATGTGGCAGCAGAGCCAAGGCTGATAGTTTCCGACGCAGGCGTGATCGTCCCGTTGCCGGTCGCTAATGCGGATACTGTGTGCGTCACAATGTTTGCGGCACAACCCTGATCATGCCCATTTGCGCTGCAATTCCAGAACCACGGGCCCATGCCGGTCACCGCCGAGAGCGTTCCCGTCGTACAAAGATTGCTCGTCGGAGCGCTTGTGAACGTGCCCCCTGCGGCAGTGCCGCAGGTCGCATTGCTTTGTGCCGGGATGCCGCCAGCGATGAAGACGCCGACAGGAGACGACCACGTGCCCGAGGTGGTCGCATTGCGCGCCGTCGCTTGCCAATAATAGGTCACTCCCGATACGAGCTTGCCTAATAAAGGGGTGTAGCTAGTCGTATAGGCAGTATCGCTTACGGAACAAAGCGGGCAGGTCAGGCTCTCAGACGCGGTGGGCAGATCGGCTGCATTGTCTGCTACCATAATCCAATAAGAGTCGGCTCCCGCCACTGCCGACCAGTTCATGAGCGGCGTGGCCGATGCGGTCGTCACTCCACCGACAGGTGCCGACAGGGTAGGCGCCGGCAAAGGCACTGTTGGGGCCAGCGCCGTCGCGAATACCTGCTGGCTGGACCAATCGCCGTACTCAATGGCGCTTCTTCCCTTCACTTGCCACCAATAAAGCGTACCGGGGGTCAGCATTCCCGCAGGCGGAACATAACTCGGTGTGGTGCTTGTAATATTAATAGCGCAACTCGGACAGGTTGAACTGGCCTTGTCTGTTGGCAAAGCCTTCAGATCGGTCGCCACCATGATCCGGTACGAGGGCGCATTGGCTACGGGAGACCAACTAAAAGTCGGTGTTATCGATTGGGACCACGCAAAAGGAGCGGGACTGAGCAAAGTCGGAGCAGGCAGACTCGCTGTTCCAGCCGGGAGAGTCGTGAACGAGACAATGTTGCCGTTTGTGGTGCCATCTGCGTTCTGGGCCACTACCCGGTAGTAGTATGGCGTGCCACTGGCAAGCCCATTTAAGTTTGCGCTAATCGGAACAATGTTGTTTCCCGCGACAAGAGTCTGTGCAGGTGTCGCGTTCCCTAAAGCCGGTATCGGACCCCATTCGAACCACACCGTCGCACTCTTTCCAACCGGGTCTATGCGTCCATTCAAGGTCGCGTTGGTGCCGCTTATAGTTGCCGATTCGGGAGGGAGCGTAATCGCCAGGGGTATGGTTTTCTGAGAAGTGCCTAATATCTCCGTAACAATCTTCTCCTGAACCAACGGATTACTGGTTTCACATGTGTGGGTCTGTTTCTTTATTCCAAACATGGAACAGCTGTTGGGATCAATATAGACAGCAATTGGCGTGTGCGAAGCTGCAACCTGTGGGGCGAGTTCCTGGAGTTTGAGCAAGGGCGAGCCTAGGTTTTGCGAGTCCTCCGTAACGACTCCGTCGCCATACACAAAATTAGTCCAGTTGTTTTTAGTGCCGCCAACTATGATAGAGGCATAGAGAACGTCAATTGGAAGATCATTTACCGATAAGTTAATTGCCCTTAAGTCTGCTCCTTGTGGCTTTAGGCTTTCCATTGCAACGGAATGAGCGCCTTCGTCGTTGACGAATCTGAAGTCCGTGTTTTTCAAAGTGAAAAAGTAAAAACAGTCAAACTGAGTTCCCAGGTTCATCTGACAAAAGTCGGGCAAGAGACTTCCTTGATGAGGAGTTCCAACCGTTATCAGTTGCGCAACGTCATGGTTGTTGTATGGCAGGTAGCCTTGTTTCGTTTTCGCAAAGCCCTCGAGATAAGCACGCGCAGCCAGCCCACCCATACTGTGCGCGACGAGAATAACTCTGTTCTTAGCCGGATTCACGGCCACATTCGCAGCGACGATGGCTTTAATGATTAGCCCAAGCTCCCCCCCCTGCTCCGGTAATGTCAAGTTGTGGTTGCTGCTGAATTGCAGCGTGTAGAAATCAGCGGCAACCAACTTATCAAGTGTACCGACGACGCCAGAGGCAGGGTCAACTATGGGAGACCCGCCATAAGTCCAATTCTTGCCAATAGGGGCCGGAGCTTCCAGATTCTGGCGCAATTCTTTCCACGTTGAGGCGTCGGCTAAGATTCCGTGAATGAATATCACCGGGTAGGGTGGTGTAATCTGCGCTTGCGCTGGCACCGCGCCAAGAAGTATGCCGAGGGCGAGGAAAGCGGGCACCACCCGGCAGACAAACCAATACAGTCCAAGCCCCCATGACAGATTGCGATTGTTGTTCACGGCTTTTCTCCATCATCCGGCGACGAGGCGCCGGGAACATCGGCGGGCAGACGAGCAGCGTTCCCGATACTGCTCGCAACAATATGCCCGCAGGATGCTACGCACCCGGATCGGGTATCGTCTTGACCTGCGTCAATGCATGTCAGGGATTTTTGTCCGGAGGGCGTGGTGGAAATGAGGATGCTGTCGAACGTCGTCAGCACACTGAAGCTGAGCCAGCCCGTGGACACCATCCAGCAAGAACCTGCGCCTCAATACGACGAAAGGCCCGGAACGATTCGCGAAAGCACTGCCGGTGCCTAGCAAATGCCGGCGGCGCAATGCGCTGCCGCATAGCGGACTGAAAGAATTTCGAAGTGTAAGACCCAATAGTTGGGCAAACACGTCAGTCGGATATGAGCTTGGACACCCATGTTCGGGGCCAACAGGCGAGGCTTGCCAGCCTGGCGAGTGAAATCAACCCGCGGCAACCTGTAAATGCCATCAGCATGACGCAGCTCCGTTAGCGACTGACCCGGTCCGCTGCAACGCCGGTAGCGGCGCAAACTTGCCGCCCCTCAAAGCCCGACGTCGCTGCCGCCGCCGGTGAGCGCCATGTCGACGATGCGGCGGCTCAGGTGCGAGGCGAACAGTTCGATGAAGGCGTAGGTGTAGCCGCGCAGGTAGTCCTTGCGGCGCAGGCCGATGCGCGTCGTGCTCGACTCGAAGAGGTGCGCGGCATCGGCCATGGCCAGGTCGGCGTCGGTCTTGGCGTCGTAGGCCATGGTGGCGATGATGCCGATGCCCAGGCCGAGGCGCACGTAGGTCTTGATGATGTCGGCATCGATGGCGGTGAGCACGATGTTGGGCGCCAGGCCGCGCGACTCGAAGGCCTTGTTGATCGCCGAGCGGCCGGTGAAGGCGAAGTCGTAGGTGACGATCGGATGGCGGGCGATCGCCTCCAGGGTCAGCGACGGCGCGGCGAACACCGGGTGGCCGGGCGGCGCGATGACGCAGCGGTTCCACTGGTAGCAGGGCAGCGAGACGAGTTCGGGATAGCCCTCGACGGCCTCGGTGGCGATGGCCAGGTCGGCCTCGCCGTGCACCACCTCCTCGCAGACATGGCGGGGATCGCCCTGGTGCAGCAGCAGGCGCACCTTGGGATAACGGCGGGTGAATTCGGCGACCACCGGCGGCAGGGCGTAGCGGGCCTGGGTGTGGGTGGTGGCGACGGTCAGCTCGCCGACATCCTCGGCGGCGAAGTCGCGGCCGACCTGGCGCAGGTTGTCGAGATCGCGCAGGACGCGGCCGGCGATGGCCAGCACCTGCTCGCCGGGCTCGGTGACGCCGACCAGGCGCTTGCCGTGGCGGATGAAGATGTCGACGCCCAGTTCGTCCTCGAGCAGGCGGATCTGCTTGGAGACGCCCGGCTGGGAGGTGTGGAGCGCCGCGGCGGCTTCCGAGACCTTGAGGCCGCGGCGGGCGGTTTCGAAGACATAGCGGAGCTGCTGGACATTCATCGCCGACCCCTCATAACCTCTGGTTCTTTGATTGTAACAATAAAGTATTTTATAAGAATATATCGGCAGCGCTAGCATCCGTTCCAAGCTACTCGTGGAACGATCATGGACTTTGCCCAAACCATTGCCGGATTCGCCGTCGGTGCCCTTGTCGGGATCACCGGCGTCGGCGGCGGCTCGCTGATGACGCCGCTGCTGGTGCTGCTGTTCGGCATCCATCCGGCCACGGCGGTGGGCACCGATCTGCTCTACGCGGCCATTACCAAGAGCGTCGGCACCCTGGCCCACTCCTCGCGCAACAACGTGGACTGGCGCATCGTCCGCCGTCTCGCCCTGGGCAGCGTGCCGGCCTCGGCGCTGACCATTTTCAGCCTCGACCGGCTCGGCATCCACGGCCAAGCCGGCTCCGGCTTGATGACCGTGGTCCTCGGCGGCGCCCTGCTGCTCACCGCCCTGTCGCTGTTCTGGCGGCGCCGTCTGCTGGCCCTGGCGGCGCGCCGTTCCGGCAGCGCCGCCGACGCCGGCCCGGCCAGGACGGTGGCCTTCGGCGCCCTGCTCGGCGTGCTGGTGTCCAGCTCCTCGGTGGGCGCCGGCGCCATCGGCGTGACGGCCCTGCTGTTTCTCTATCCGGCGCTCGGCACGCGGCGCATCGTCGGCACCGACATCGCCCACGCCGTGCCCCTGACGCTGGTGGCCGGACTCGGCTACTGGTGGCTGGGCAGCATCGACTGGTCGCTGCTCGGCAGCCTGCTGCTCGGCTCGATCCCCGGCATCTGGCTCGGCAGCCATTTGTCCTCCCGCATCCCCGAACGCGCCCTGCGCCCGACCCTGGCCACGCTGCTGCTGCTGATCGCCGGCAAGCTGATCCTGCAGTAAGAAGGAGAAGAACAATGTACCGCTTCGACGACTACGACCAACGCCTGATCGACGAACGCGTCGCCCAGTACCGCAACCAGACCACCCGTTTCCTGGCCGGCCGCCTGACGGACGACGAGTTCCGCCCGCTGCGCCTGCAAAACGGCCTCTACCTGCAGCGCCACGCGCCGATGCTGCGCATCGCCAGCGCCTACGGCATGCTTAACGCCATCCAGATGCGGCGGCTGGCGCGGATTTCGCGCGACTACGACCGCGGCTACGTCCATTTCACGACCCGCCAGAACATCCAGTACAACTGGCCGGAACTGTCCCGCGTGCCGGACCTGCTGGCCGAACTGGCCGAGGTGCAGTTGCACGGCATCCAGACCTCCGGCAGCTGCATCCGCGCCATCACCACCGACGCCTTCGCCGGCGTGGCCGGCGACGAGATCGTCGATCCCCGGCCGTGGTGCGAAATCCTCCGCCAGTGGGCCTGCCTGCACCCGGAATTCGCCTTCCTGCCGCGCAAGTTCAAGGTGGCCTTCAACGGCGCCCGCGCCGACCGTGCCGTGACGGCGGTGCACGACCTGGCCTTCCACGTCTGCAAGACCGATGACGGCCTGCTCGGCTTCCGCGTCCAGGCCGGCGGCGGGCTGGGCCGCACGCCGGTCCTGGCCAAGACGATCCGCGAGTTCCTGCCCTGGCAGCACCTGCTCACTTATGCCGAAGCCATACTGCGGACCTACAACCGCTTCGCCCGCCGCGACAACCTGTTCAAGTCGCGCATCAAGATCCTGATCAATTCGATCGGCGCCGAGGAATTCGCCCGCCAAGTCGAGGAGGAATGGGCCCATCTGAAGGACGGCCCGTCGACCCTGACGGAGGCCGAGGTCGAGCGCGTCCATGGCCGCTTCACGACGCCGGAATACGCGACGCTGCCCGCCACCGACCTCTGCCACGAAGGCTGGCTGAAAGAGGACCGCGCCTTCGCCCGCTGGACGGAGCGCAACGTCCATGCCCACCAGGTGCCCGGCTATGCCGCGGTGACGCTGTCGCTGAAGGCGCCGGGCCGCGCCCCCGGCGACTGCACGGCCGAGCAGCTCGAGGCCGTGGCGGCGATGGCCGAACACTTCAGCTTCGGCGAAGTGCGCGTCGCCCACGACCAGAACCTGATCCTCGGCGACGTGCCGACCAGCGAACTCTATTCGCTGTGGCACCGCGCCCGCAGCGCCGGCCTGGCGACGCCGACCGTGGGACTGCTCACCGACGTCATCAGCTGCCCCGGCGGCGACTTCTGCAGCCTGGCCAACGCCCGCTCGCTGCCGATCGCCGCGGCGATCCAGGAGCGCTTCGCCGACCTCGACACCCTCTATGACATCGGAGAATTCGAGCTGCGCATCTCCGGCTGCATGAACGCCTGCGGCCACCACCACGTCGGCAATATCGGCATCCTCGGGGTCGATAAGAACGGCGAGGAGTGGTACCAGGTGACGCTCGGCGGCGACTCGGGCAACGAGCAGCGCGCCGCCGCCCTGGGGCGGGTGATCGGGCCGAGCTTTCATGCCGACGACATGGCGGACGTGATCGAGGCGCTGGTCGAGACCTATCTCGACTACCGCATCGGCGCCGAACGGTTCAACGACACGCTCCGCCGCATCGGCACGGAGCCCTTCAAGCAGCGCGTCTACGACGGCGCCGAGATCAGCGATGAAAGGAAAGTTGCAAATGGCTAAGATCCTCAAGAACGGCGTCGTCGTCCGCGACAACTGGATCCGTTTCGACAGCGCCGCGAGCGACGCGGACGATGCCCAGGACTGGCACGACGACGGCACGCTGCCGCCCGGCGGCCTGCTGGTGTCGCTGGCGGTGTGGCTCAAGCATCGGGAGGCGCTGCGGCTGCATCCGCGCACCGGCGTGCTCCTCGAACCCGGCGACGACCCGGCGCATATCGCCGCCGACCTGCCGCGCCTGGCGCTGGTGGCGGTCAATTTCCCGAAATTCACCGACGGCCGCGGCTTCTCGACCGGACGGCTGCTGCGCGAGCGCTATGGCTTCAAGGGCGAACTGCGCGCCGTCGGCCACATCCTGCCCGACCAGGTGTTCGGTCTGGGCCGCGTCGGCTTCGACGCCTTCGAACTGCCCGAGGCGCGGATCGACGACGCGCTGGCCCTGCAGCAACCGTTTTCCGCCCCCTACCAGGGCGCCGTCGACCAGCCGCCGCTGTTCCTGCGCCGCATTGCCTGAAACCTTACCGGAGAGAATGCCGTGAGCCCCGTCAGCCCCAACACCCTTGCCGATCTCGCCGACGAACGCCTGATCGCCTCCGTCGCCGCCCGGACCGTCGCCGCCGTTACCCTGCTGCGCGACATCGCCGACGACTTCGCGCCCGCCGTCTTCGCCAACAGTTTCGGCGCCGAGGACATGGTGCTGACCGACCTGATCGTCCGCGAGGAACTCGACATCGGCATCTTCTCGCTCGACACCGGGCGGCTGCCGAGCGAAACCTACGACCTGATGGCGCAGGCCGAGGCCCACTACGACATCCGCTTCGACGTCCATTACCCGCGCCACGATCTCGTCGCCGACTATGTCCGCGGCCACGGCATCAACGCCTTCTACGACTCCGTCGAGCTGCGCAAGGCCTGCTGCCAGGTGCGCAAGGTCGAACCGCTGCAGCGGGCGCTGTCCGGCAAGCGCGCCTGGATCACCGGCCTGCGCGCCCAGCAGGCGGTCACCCGCGGCGACCTGCCGCTGCGCCAGTTCGACGCCGGCAACGGCCTGGAAAAATTCAGCCCGCTGGCCGACTGGAGCGAACGCGAGGTGTGGGCCTACATCCGCGCCAACAAGGTGCCCTACAACAAGCTCCACGACCGTCATTACCCGAGCATCGGCTGCGCCCCGTGCACGCGCGCCGTCGCCCCCGGCGAGGACATCCGCGCCGGACGCTGGTGGTGGGAATCGCCCGAGAGCAAAGAGTGCGGGCTGCACGCCAAGCAGGGGTGAAGCGATGGCTACGCTGGCCGCCAAGCAGACGCTGTCGCATCTCGACTGGCTCGAGGCCGAGGCCATCCACATCCTCCGCGAGGTGGCCGGCCAGTGCGCCAATCCGGTGCTGCTCTTCTCCGGCGGCAAGGACTCGGTCTGCCTGCTGCGCCTGGCCGAGAAGGCCTTCCGTCCGGGGCGCTTCCCCTTCCCCCTGCTGCACGTCGACACCGGCCACAATTATGCCGAAGTCATCGCCTTCCGCGACCGCCGCGCCGCCGAACTCGGCGAGCGGTTGATCGTCCGCTCGGTCGAGGACTCGATGGCGCGCGGCACCGTGGTGCTGAAATCGGCCGGCGAGTCGCGCAACAAGCACCAGTCGGTGACGCTGCTCGAGGCCATCGCCGAATTCGAATTCGACGCCTGCATCGGCGGCGCGCGCCGCGACGAGGAGAAGGCCCGCGCCAAGGAAAGGATCTTCTCGTTCCGCGACGAATTCGGCGGCTGGGACCCGAAGAACCAGCGTCCCGAACTCTGGGACCTCTACAACGCCCGCGCCTTCAAGGGCGAGAACATCCGCGCCTTCCCGATTTCCAACTGGACCGAGCTCGACGTCTGGCAATACATCGAGCGCGAAAAACTCGAGCTGCCGTCGATCTATTTCGCCCACCGCCGCCCGATCGTGCGCCGCGGCGCGGCGCTGCTGCCGATCACGCCGCTGACGCCGGCCAGGCCGGGCGAGACCGTCGAAGAGATCTCGGTGCGCTTCCGCACCGTCGGCGACATCACCTGCACCGCGCCGGTCGAGTCCTATGCTGCCGGCATCACCGCGATCATCGCCGAGACGGCGGTCACCACCATCACCGAACGCGGCGCGACGCGGCTCGACGACCAGGCTTCGGAGGCCGCCATGGAACAGCGCAAGAAAGAGGGATACTTTTGATGTCCGCGCCGGAACACCTGCCCGAGATCGACAACGGCCTGCTGCGCTTCCTCACCTGCGGCAGCGTCGACGACGGCAAGAGCACGCTGATCGGCCGCCTGCTCTACGACACCAAGGCCATCCTCGCCGACACGCTGCACGCCATCGAGCGCAGCTCGCAGAAGCGCGGCCTCGCCGCCGCCGACCTGTCGCTGCTGACGGACGGCCTCGTCGCCGAGCGCGAGCAGGGCATCACCATCGACGTGGCCTACCGCTATTTCACCACCGGCAGGCGCAAGTACATCATCGCCGACGCCCCGGGCCACGAGCAGTACACGCGCAACATGGTGACGGCGGCATCGACGGCCAACTTGGCCATCATCATCATCGACGCCCGCCGCGGCGTGCTGACCCAGACCCGGCGCCATTCCTATATCGCCCATTTGCTCGGCATCCCGCACCTGATCGTGGCGGTGAACAAGATGGACCTGGTCGATTGGTCGGAGACGGTGTTCGAGAGCATCAAGGCCGACTACCTGGCCTTCGCCGGCCGGCTCGGCATCGAGGACGTGCGCTTCATTCCGCTCTCGGCGCTCGAAGGCGACATGGTGGTCGAGCGCGGCGAACGGCTCGGCTGGTACGAGGGCCCGACCCTGCTCGAAATCCTCGAAACGGCGCCGGCCGCCCACGCCGAGCACGCCGAGGCCTTCCGCTTCCCGGTGCAGTACGTGTCGCGGCCCCAGACCTCCGCCTACCACGATTTCCGCGGCTACATGGGCCGCGTCGAGTCGGGCGAGATCGCCGTCGGCGACGCCGTGCAAGTCCTGCCCTCGGGCCAGACGACGCGCGTGGCCGACATCCAGATCCACGGCCAGTCGCTCGAGCGGGCCATCTCCGAACAATCGGTGACGCTGCTCCTCGACGATGACATCGACATCTCCCGCGGCGACATGATCGTCAAGCAGGGCGAAGCGCCGGCGGTGACGCGGCAGATCGAGGCGACGCTGTGCTGGCTGTCGGAGACGCCGCTGGACCTCAACCGCCGTTACGTGGTCCGCCACACCACGCGCGAGACGCGGGCCATCGTCGCCGGCATCGACCACCGCCTCGACATCCACAGCCTCGAACGCCAGCCGGCGGCGCGCCTTTCCGTCAATGACATCGGCCGCGTCTCCTTCCGCCTGGCGCAGCCGCTGTGCGCCGATCTTTACGCGGAGAACCGCGTCACCGGCGCCATCATCGTCATCGACGAGGCTAGCAACAACACCGTGGGAGCCGGTATGATCGTCGCCCGGTGAATCTCCGGTCCGCGACCTCGATGCCTGTCCCGAAAAACCTGCTGCTCTCGCCCCGCCTCGTCTTCGTCCTGCCGCTCGCGGCCGGCGTCGGCTTGGTGGCCGGCGGCCTGGCGCTGGCGGCGCTGCTCGACCTCGCCGCCTGCCCGCTGTGCATCATCCAGCGCATGCTCTACCTGCTGGCCTCGGCGGTGTCGCTGGCCGGCCTGCTGCTGCCGCGCCTCGGCCGCATCCTCGCCGGCCTGTTGCTCTTGGCCACCACGGCCAGCGGCGCCTTCGTCGCCGCCTACCAGGTGTGGCTGCAGCGTTTCGCCAAAGGCGTCAATTGCTCGGCCGATCAGCCATGGTGGGAGCGCTTCGTCGACTGGGCCGGCGAACAGGTGCCGTGGCTCTTCCAGGGCAACGGCCTGTGCTCCGACCCGGCCTGGAAATTCCTTACCCTGTCGATCGCCGACTGGTCGCTGCTGGTGTTCGCCGGCCTCTCCCTCTACGCCATCCACGTCCTGCTGCGTCAGCGAGCTTAGGCGCTTAGCCGCCGAGATAGTGCTCGACGACCTTGGGGTTGTCGAGCAGGCCGCGGCCCGAGTCGGCCAGCACGATCCGGCCGGTTTCGATGACATAGCCATGGGCGGCGATCTTCAGCGCCTGGCGGACGTTCTGCTCGACCAGCAGGATGGTCGGACCGTCGCGGTTGATGTCGACCAGGGTGCGGAAGATCTCCTGGACCAGCAGCGGCGCCAGGCCCATCGACGGCTCGTCGAGCAGGAGCAGGCGCGGCCTGGCCATCAGCGCCCGGCCGATGGCGAGCATCTGCTGCTCGCCGCCGGACAGGTTGCCGGCGTACTGGCCGGCGCGGTCGGCCAGGCGCGGAAAGAGGTGGAACACCTGGGCCAGGCTGGCGGCTATGCCGGTGGCATCGCGGCGGGTGTAGGCGCCCAGCGCCAGGTTCTCGCGCACCGTCAGTGTTGTCAGGATGGCCCGCCCCTCGGCGACCTGGACGATGCCGCGGCGGACGATCTGATGCGCGGCGAGGCCGGTGATGTCCTCGTCCTCGAACAGCACCGCGCCGCTGCGCGGCCGCAGCAGGCCCGACAGCGCCAGCAGCGTGGAACTCTTGCCGGCGCCGTTGGCGCCGACCAGGGCGGTGATCTCGCCCTCGTTCAGGTGGAAGCTGATGCCCTTGACCGCCTCGATGTGGCCGTAGGCCACCGCCAGGTCGCGGACCCGCAGCAGGACGCTCACTGGTCGTTCTCGCGGCCGAGATAAGCTTCGATGACATCGGGATTGCTGCGGATTGCGTCCGGCGCGCCCTCGGCGATGATGCGGCCGAAGTTGAGCACGGCGATCCGTTCGCACAGGCCCATGACGAAGCGCATGTCGTGCTCGATGAGGAAGACGCCGTAGCCGCGGTCGCGGATGCCGCGGATCTCGTCCATCAGCACGCTCTTCTCGGCCGGGTTCATGCCGGCCACCGGCTCGTCGAGCAGCAGCAGCTTGGGCTCGGTGGCCAGCGCGCGGGCGAATTCGAGCTTGCGCTGGTCGCCGTAGGAGAGGCTGTCGGCGAGCATCTCGGCTTGGTCTTCGAGCTTGACCCAGGAGAGCAGTTCGTAGGCCCGTTGGCGGGCGCGCCGCTCGGCGTCGCGGCAGGCGCGGCTGGCGAAGAACAGCGCGGCCGGGCCGTAGTCGACCAGGTGATGCATGCCGACCATGACATTCTGCAGCAGCGTCATCTGCCGGAAGACGCGGATGTTCTGGAAGGTGCGGGCGATGCCGAGGCGGGTGATGAAATGCGGCGGCATGCCGGCCAGATCGCGGCCCTGGAAGGCGATGCTGCCGGCCGAGGGGCGCAGCAAGCCGGTGACGAGATTGAACACCGTGGTCTTGCCGGCGCCGTTGGGCCCGATCAGGCCGAAGATGCTGCCGGCCGGCACCTCGAAGCTGACGTCCCTGAGCACTTCGAGGCCGCCGAAATTCTTGCCGAGGGCGCGGATCGCCAGCATGCTCACCGGAGCCCCTTCCCCCCGTCCCCCTTCCCAGGGAAGGGGGTGACGGTTGTTCGCCGCTGCGCGGCTCCATCTGGTGGCTGGGCCGTCCTTGGGGCGGCCCAGCGGACGGCCCTCATGGCGCTTCCCTCCGCCCAGCGCCGAACCAGCCGCGCACGCGGCGCGGATCCCACAGCCCGGTCGGCAGGAACAGCACCACCAGCACCAGGATGGCGCCATTGACCGCACCGCGGTAGTCGTGGAGGAAGCGCAGCAGTTCCGGCAGCAGGGTCAGGATCGTCGAGCCGAGCAGCGGCCCGGCCAGATTCGAAAGACCGCCGAGTATGGCCATCGTCAATATGTCGACGGCATTCTCGAAGCCGTATTCGCGGGGGCTGATGAAGGACGTGTAGTGGGCGTTCAGGCCGCCCGCCAGGCCGGCGATGACGGCGCCGAGGACGAAGGCGAAGAGCTTGTGGCGATCGACGTCGATACCCATCAGGCGCGCCGCCACCTCGTCCTCCTTGATCGCCTCGAAGGCGCGGCCGACGCGCGAGCGGCGCAGCCGCGCCAGGCCATAGATGACAACGGCAAGAATGGCGGCGATCTGCCAGCCGTCGGTGAGCAGCGGAATGCCGTTGAGGCCTTCGGGGCCGCCGGTGATCTCCAGGTTGAGAATGAAGATCCGCGTCACCTCGCCGAAGGCCAGCGTCGCCATGGCCAAATAGACGCCGGACAGGCGCAGCGTCGGCACGCCGATGGCCAGCGCCACCGCCGCGGGCGCCAGGGCGCCGGCGGCCAGGGCGGTCGGATAGGGCCAGCCGGCGGCCACGGTCAGCAGCGCCGCGGTGTAGGCGCCGATGCCCATGAAGGCGGCATTGGCCAGCGACAGCAGGCCGCAGGCCAGCGTCAGCCAGATCGACAGGGCCAGCAGCCCGTTGACGCCGACGCTGTAGGCCAGCGTGCTGTAGGTGGCCCAGAAATCCGCCAGCCACTCCATCAGCGCGCCTCCACCGGGCCGCCCCAAGGAGGCGTGAGTCCAACAGCATGGAAGCCGCGCAGCGGCTGAACCTCCGTCACCCCTTTCCTAGGAAAACGCCGCGGCGTTTCAGAGCAGGCTAATGCCTGCGCAGCAGGCGTTATGCCGAAACTAAAAGGGGATGGGGGATAGGCGGTCACGCCTTCCGCTCCAGGACGCGCCCGAACAGGCCGGAGGGCCGCACCAGCAGGATAAGGAAGAGCAGGCCGAAGGCCACCGCATCGCCCATCTGGCTGGACAGATAGCCCTTGCTGAGGACCTCGGCGCAGCCGAGGAACAGCCCGCCGATCAGGGCGCCGCGGATGTCGCCCATGCCGCCGAGGATAATCACGGCGATGCCCTTGTGCAGGATCGGCTGGCCCATGAACGGCGTGATGGCGTTGAAGTCGAGGCCGATCAGCACGCCGGCAATCCCGCCCAGGGCGGCGGCGGCGAAGGAGGTCAGGTGGAAGAGGCCTTCCACGTTGATGCCGAGCAGAGAGGCGGCCTTAGGCGATTCGGCGATGGCGCGCAGCGCGCGTCCGAGCTGGGTGCGGCGGATGGCGAAGAACAGCGCCGCCATCAGGGCGAAGGCGATGGCGACGATGGCCAGTTCCAGGGCGCGCACATGGACCTCGCCGATGGTGAATTCGCCGGCCGGCAGGATGTCCTCGGGGAAGCGCTGGATCTCGGCGCCGAACAGGCCCTGGGCGCCGCTGGTGAGCATGATGGCGACGCCGATGCTGGCGATCATCGGGATCAGGTGCGGCGCGCCGCGGGCCCGCAGCGGCTTGAAGATCAGCACGTCGACGGCCAGGCCGACCAGTCCGCTGACCAGCGTCGCGGCCGCCAGTCCGAGCCACAGCGGCGCCTCGTAGCGGGTGACCACCACCAGCGCCGTGTAGCTGCCGACCATGAACACGGCGCCGTGGGAGAGGTTGATCACCGCCAGCACGCCGAACACCAGCGTGAAGCCGAGGGCGAACAGCGCATAGACGCTGCCCAGGGTCAGCGCGTTGAGCAGTTGCTGTTCAAGCATCGGGGCGGATCGGCACGACGCCGCCGGCGCACGGCTTCAAGTCGGCAGCGGGCGGGCGCTCACTTGCCGCTGTAGAGCGTGAATTTGCCGCCCTGGACGACGTAGATGAAGGGCTTCTGTTCGGCGTCGAAGCCGCCCGGCTTGCCATCCTTGGGTTTGGCCGGGCGGAACTTGAAGGCACCGGTGGCGCCGCTGAATCCGACCGCGGGCAGGGCATCGCGCAGCGCCTGGCGGTCGGCCTCGAGGTTGCCGGACAGCTTGATTCCCTTCAGCGCCGCGGCGACGACGTTGAGGGCGTCGTAGGCCTGGGCGGCGAACTGGTTGGGGTCGGCGTTGTACTTCTGCTTGTAGGCGGCGACGAACTGCTGGTTGACCGCGGCCGGGTTGGTGTTGGCCCACGGGCTGCCGACGAAGGTGCCCTCGCCGGCCAGCTTGGAAATCTCGAATAGCTTCGGCGAATTGAAGCCGTTGCCGCCGATGAAAGGCGCCCGGATGCCGAGGCTGCGCGCCTGCAGCATGATGTTGGCGGCCTCTTCGGCGAGGCAGGAACAGACGATGGCATCGGGACCGCCGCCCTTGATCTTGGTCAGTTGGGCCTTGAAGTCGACGTCGCCCTTGACGTAGGTCTCGGTCGTCGTGACCGGGATCTTCTGCTCGTCGAGCACCCGCTTGAAAACGTCATAGCCGCTCTTGGTGAAGGCATCGTCGTTGCCGTAGATCACCGCCACCTTCTTCAGGCCGTAGTGCCTGGCGGCGCTGGCCACGGTCACCGGCAGGACGTCGGATTCCATGACCGAGTTGCGGAAGATCCACGGACCGATGTCGGTGATGCCGTTGGCCGTGTTCGAGGTGCCGAAGGCCACCGTCTTCGCCGCGTTGGCCACCGGGCCGGCGGCGAACATCGAGTTCGACAGCGTCGGGCCGAACACCATCAGCACCTTGTCCTGGAAGATCAGCTTCTTGAAGACGGTGATCGCTTCCTCCTTCTTGCCTTGCTCGTCCTCGACGACCAGTTCGATCCGGCTGCCGTTGACTCCGCCCCTGGCGTTGATCGCTTCGGCGGCGAGCTGCAAGCCGTTGCGGATCGGCACGCCGTACTGGGCGGCGCCGCCGCTCAGGGCTTCGGCGACGCCGATGCGGATGTCGGCGGCAAGGGCCGTGCCGGCCAGCAAGACGCCGGCGGCGAAGGCGATAAGGGAACGCAAGGCGATCATGATTGACTCCGGTTTGTTGTTTGCCATATGCCGGGCGGGCAGGCGCTACAGGGGGCGAGCATAGCAAGAAGCGCCGCGGGCCGGCAATCAGCCGAGGTAAGCGGCCAGCACCCGTTCGTCGCGGCGCAGCTCGGCGGGCGTGCCGGCCACCGCGATGCGGCCGCGCTCCATGACGTACGCATAGTCGGCGACTTCGAGGGCGCTCTTGGCGAACTGTTCGACGAGCAGCAGGGTGATGCCCTCCTCCTTGAGCCGGCGTATGGTGGCGAACACCTCCTGGACGATCACCGGCGCCAGCCCCATCGACGGTTCGTCGAGCAGCATGACGCGGGGCCGCGACATCAGCGCGCGGCCGATGGCGAGCATCTGCTGCTCGCCGCCGGAGAGGGTTCCGGCGGCCTGGCCGCGCCGCTCGGCGAGCCGCGGGAAGAGCTGATAGACGTGGTCGAGGTCGGCCGCGGCGCGCTGGCGAAAGCCGAAGAAACGCGGCAGCCGGGGATAGGCGCCGAGCAGCAGGTTGTCCTCGACCGACAGCGGGGCGAAGACCTTGCGCCCCTCGGGCGCATGGGCCAGGCCGAGGCGGGCGATGCGCGAGGCCGGCAGCCCGGCCACCGCCTGGCCGTCGATCAGGACGCGGCCGCGGCGCGGCGTCAGCAGGCCCGAGACGGCGCGCATGGTGGTGGTCTTGCCGGCGCCATTGGCGCCGATCAGGGCGACGACGGCGCCGGCCCGGACCTCGAGCGAAACGCCGCAGAGCACCTCGGCGCTGCCGTAACCGGCATGGAGATCGTCGACCAGCAGCATCCCGGCTAGCTCCTCAGGGCGCCGCCACGGTGCCGAGGTAGGCCTCGACGACGCGCGGATCGCGCTTGACCGCTTCGGCCGGTCCTTCGGCGATGACGCGACCGCCGTCGAGCACGGTGACCACGTCGCAGAGTTCGCTGACCACGTCCATATGGTGTTCGATCAGGATCACCGTGATGCCTTTGTCATTGATGCGGCGGATGATCCTTATCAGTTCGGCGACGTCCGGATGGGCCAGACCGGCCGCCGGTTCGTCGAGGATCAGCAGTTCCGGCCGGCGCGCCAGGGCGCGGGCGATCTCCAGGAAGCGCTGCGCGCCGTAGGTCAGGTCGCGCGCCTGCGCCCGCGCCTGGCCGGCCAGCCCGACCAGTTCGAGCAGGGCCAGGCCGGCGGCGCGGGCCCGGCGCTCCTCGGCGCGGGCGAAGCCGAGCATCACCAGCGGCAGCGGCATGGCGAACACGCCCTTCAGCGCCACCATGACGTTGTCAAGCGCGGTCAATTCGCCGAACAGTTGCAGGTTCTGGAAGGTGCGGGCGATGCCGGCCCCGGCGACGCGGTAGAGACTGCCGCGCGGCAGCGGCTGGCCGCGCAGCAGGATCTCGCCGCCGCTCGGCGCGTACAGGCCGGATATGACATTGACGGCGGTCGACTTGCCCGAGCCGTTGGGACCGATGAGGCCGTGGATGCGGCCGGCGCGGACGGTCAGCGAAACGCCGTCGACGGCCCGCACGCCGCCGAAATGGCGCGTCAGGTCGCGCAGTTCGAGCAGCGCCTCGCCGCCGGCCGGCCGCGCCGGCAGCACGGCGTCGAGGGCGGCGGCGGCCGGCAGCGGCTGCGGCGCCACGCCGAACAGCCGCGACAGCATGCCCGCGGCATAGCCCATGAGGCCCTCGGGCAGGCCGACCACCACCGAGAACAGCATCAGGGCGAAGATGGCCTTGCGCCAGTCCTCGGTATTGGCCACGACCAGGCTGCCGGCGGCCAGCAAGCCCATGGCGACGATCGGCGCCAGGGCCTGGAAGGGCGGCACCGTGCGCCGCGCCAGGGCACGGCCGCCGGCGAACAGCGCCAGGGCCAGGCCGGCGGCGGTAAAGACCTGGAACAGCAGGCGGTTGGAGAGCAGGTTGGGCAGCAGCACGATCAGCGCCGCGCCGACGAAGGCGCCCCAGAGGCTCTTGCGCCCGCCGAGGACGACGCCGAGCAGCAGGATCACCATCAGTTCATAAACGAAGCTCTGCGGCTGCAGGTACTGGAAATTGAAGGCGTAGAGGCCGCCGGCCAGCCCCCCGAGGGCGGAGCCCAGGGCGAAGGCGGCGACCTTGTGGCGGAACACGCCGACGCCCATCGCGTCGGTGGCGATCGGACTGTCGCGCAGCGCCTCGAAGGCCCGCCCCCAGCGCGAGCTCATCAGGTTGCGCATGGCCAGCCACACCAGCGCCAGGAGAGCCAGGCACAGCCAGTAGAAGCCCGGCGCGGCGAGCACGGCGCCGAACAGCGGCGGACGGCTGACGGCGAGTCCCTGGGCGCCGAGCGTCAGGCTTTCCCATTCGTTGAGGGTGGTGGTGGTCAGGGCCGAGAAGCTCAGCGTGGCCAGCGCGAACTGCGGCCCTGCGAGGCGCAATGCCGGCAGCGCCAGCAGGGCACCGAGCAGCAGGCAGACGGCGAAGGCGGCGGCCAGGGCCAGCGGCATGCCGGCATCGAGGTTGGCGACGCAGAGCCCGGCGCTATACGCGCCGATGCCGAGGAAGGCGGCGTGGGCGAGATTGACCTGGCCCAGGTAGCCGACCGTGACGTCGAGGCCGATCAGCAGGATGCCGTAGATGGCGAGCAGGGTCAGCAGGCCGAGGGCGAAGGGATTGGCCACGGCCAGGGGCACCGCGGCGAGCAGCCCCAGCGCCAGTACCTCGATACCGTAGATCAGCAGCGGCCGTTTGTGCATCGCCTCGCCTGCCTGACATTGGGTTGGTTCATACCTTGCGGATGGCCGTCTTGCCGAACACGCCGGTCGGGCGGACGGCCAGCGCCAGGATCAGCAGGATCAGGCCGGGCGCCTCGCGCCAGCCGCTGCCCAGATAGAAGCTGGCCAGGCCTTCCAGGGCGCCGAGGAACAGGCCGACCAGGACGACGCCGAAGCCCGAATCGAGACCGGCGACCACCGCCACGGCGAAGGCCTTTAGGATCAATGACGATGCCATAGTTGGGCCGACGGTCGTGATCGGCGAGACGAGAATGCCGGCCACGGCCGCGACGGCGCCCGACAGGGCGTAGGAAAGCATCACCGTGCCGGTCGCCGAAATCCCCATCAGCTCGGCGGCGTCGCGGTCGGCCGAGACGGCCTCGAAGGCCTTGCCGAGCAGGGTCTGGCGCTTGAACAGTTCGATCAGGCCCATGATGGCGAGGACGCCGACGGCGACCGAGATTTCCAGCGGCGTCACCTGCACGCCGAGCAGCGTCAGCGGATCGGCGGAAATCGGCGTCGGGAAGGGCCGGTCGTCGCGGCCCCAGATGTTTTCCGCGGAGGAAAAGCCGAGCAGGCCGAGGATGATGGTCAGCAGGATCCAGCCCTCGCTCTTCTGCTCCAGCGCCAGGCGCACCCCGGCGCGCTCGACGAACAGGCCCAGCACGGCGCCGAAGGCCAGCCCGCCCGGGACCATCAGCAGGTAGGGCAGGCCCCAGCCGGTCAGCGTCAGGCTGAAGAAGGCCGAGATCATCACCAGCTCGCCCTGACCGAAGTTGATGCTCTTGCTGGTGGCGTAGGTGAGCTGGAAACCGTAGGCGACGAGCGCGTAGACGAGGCCCATCAGGGCCCCGCTGACCGCGATCTGGATTATGACGCCGGGTTCCATGGAGCGGCGGCGGGGCGCCCCCGCCGCGCCGATCGCTTACTTGCCGGCCGCCCCTTTGCTGAGGCGGCTGCGGTCGCCCTCGTTGGCGAAGACCACCCGGCCGTCCTGGACCATGCCCATCACCACCTGGTCGCGGCGGAAGGCCTCGTGGGTCTGTTCATCGGCCGGATTCCAGCGCGAGAACGGATGGTTCCAGGTGGCGATGACGCCGGGCACGGGGTCCTTGAGGTCTTCGAGGGCATCCTTGATCTTGTGCGTGTCGGTGCTCCTGGCCTGTTTGACCGCGGCGGCGAAAATATAGACGGCGTCGTAGCCCTGGGCCGCCGAAACCGGCGAGGGTATCCGCGGGACGCCATAGGCCTTGTGGTAGGCCTCGATGAAACTGCGGGCCTTGGCCGTGATCGGCTCCTCGATGAAGGTCTGCGGCATCAGGGTGCCGTCGCCGTTCTTGCCGGCATTGTCGAGATAGTTGGACATCGACAGCGGCCAGCCGCCGATCAGCGGCGCTTTCATGGCGATCTTGGCCATGCCGTTGGCCACCGCGGCGAGTTCCGGACCGATGCCCCAGATCAGGATCGCCTGGGCCCCGGCGGACCGGGCGTGCAGCAGTTGGGCGGTCATGTCCTTGTCGCCGATGTTGAATTTCTCAGTGGCGACGACTTCGAGCTTGTTGCCCTGCTTCTTGATCTGCTCGACCAGGTCGTTGCGTCCGGAAACGCCGTAGTTGGTGGAATCGTGGAAGATCGCCACCTTGGTGAACTTGCGATTGATTGCCTCCTCGACGACCATCGCCGCCTGGATGCCGTCGTGGGCGGCGAAGCGGAAGATCGACAGCTCCTTGACGCCGGCATCGCGCCACTGGGTCATCGAGGCCGAACCGGCGGCCGGCGTGATGATCTTGGTAATGCCCTTTTCCTGCAGGTGCTTGTCGCCGGCCAGCACCACGCCGGTGTTCACGGTGCCGATGACGCCGGAGAGGTCGCCCATCGCCGCCAGTTCCTGGCCGATCAGGGCGCCGCGCTCGTTCTTGGCCTCGTCGTCGCGCTCGACGACCTCGATCTTCATTTTCTTGCCGCCGACGTCGATGCCGCCGGCCGCGTTGATTTCGCCGACCGCCAGCTTGGCGCCGTCGCGCATCGAGGTGCCCATCGGCGCCGAGCCGCCGCTGAAGGGCCCGGTGATGGCGATCTTGACGGTATCGGCGGCCAGCGCCGGGGCGGCCAGCGCCAGCAGCGCGGCGGTAATAATGGTCTTGCTCATCGTTGTTCCTCCTCGTTCGATCTTGGCATGTCGTCTTCCGGCCGCGACCGCGCACGCGGCGGCAGCGGAGCGCGACGGCATATTACACGATAGCCGCTGCTGCCCTTAGAGGCGACGGCAAGGGTGATTCCCTTGCCGAGCCGTGCGACAAAGCGAGCGCCGCATATCGGGGCCAACCCTCCGGGCCGGGGCATTGCGGGGCGCATCGCCGCGTTGCGGCGCTTCGTGAGGCAATCAGCATCACTTCACCACCGCGCCTTGCGCTGCATCCCCGCAATGCCCCGGCGCAGGCGCGGATCACTCTGTTAGGGGCTCTTAGTTGCCGGCCACCGTCATGCGGTCGATCAGCAGCGAGCCGACCTGCTTCGAGCCGCGCACGACAATGTCATTACCGACGGCGGCGATGCCGAGAAACATTTCGCGCAGGTTGCCGGCGATGGTGATTTCCTGGACCGGGTAGCGGATTTCGCCGCCCTCGACCCAGTATCCGGCGGCACCGCGCGAATAATCGCCGGTCAGGTAGTTGATGCCGTGGCCGAGCACCTCGGTGACGAACAGGCCCCGCCCCATGCTCCGCAACAGGCCGGGCAGGTCCTGATCTCCGGGCGCGACGATCAGGTTATGGCTGCCGCCGGCATTGCCGGTCGTCGCCATGCCCAGCTTGCGCGCCGAATAGGTGCCGAGGAAATAGCCCTCGAGGATGCCGCCGCGGACCACCTCGCGATCGCGCGTCGCCACGCCGTCGTCGTCGAAGGGGCTGCTCGCCGGTCCGCGCGGCAGGTGCGGCCGCTCGCCGATGTTGAGGTGGGCGGGGAAGATCGGCTTGCCGATCGAATCGACCAGGAACGAGGTCTTGCGGTACAGCGAGCCGCCGCTGGCGGCATGGACGAAGCTGCCGATCAGGCCGGCGGCCAGAGGTGCCTCGAACAGCACCGGCACCTTGCGGGTCTTCAGCTTGCGGGCCTCGAGGCGCGCCAGGGCGCGGCGTGCCGCATATTCGCCGACGCTCTCCGGAGAGGCCAGTTCGGCCGGCACGCGCTTGCTCGCGTACCAGTCGTCGCGCTGCATGCCGTCGCCCTCGCCGGCGATCACCGCGCAGGACAGGTAATGGCGCGTCGAGGCGTAGCCGCCCATGAAGCCGAGGCTGTTGGCGGCGATGAAATGCGACTGCTGGGCCGAGACCGTGGCGCCCTCGGAATTGCGGATCAGCGGGCTCACGTCGAAGGCCGCCTGTTCGCAGCGCCGCGCCAGTTCGATCGCCGCGTCGATCGACAGCTCCCAGGGGTGGTAGAGGTCGAGGTCCATCTCCGCCTTCGCCAGCAGGGCCGCCTCGGGCAGGCCGGCGCAGGGATCGGGAGCGGTGAAGCGGGCGATCGACAGCGCCGCATCGACCGCGGCGCGCAAGGCCTGCGCCGAGAAATCCGAGCTGCTCGCATGGCCGCGCCGCTGGCCGAGATAGACGGTGACGCCGAGGCCCTTGTCGCGGTTGTATTCGATGGTCTCGACCTCTTGGCGGCGAACCGTCGCCGACTGGCCGTAGGCCTCCGAGACATCGACCTCGCAGGCGCTGGCGCCGCTGCGCTCGGCGTGGCGCAGCACGTCGCCGGCGAGTTCGCGCAGCCGTTCCTGGGTGTAGCTGAATCCTTGTTCTGGCATGGTTGGTCGGCAAGCGGGCCGGGGATATGGCGGGGCTATAATCATACCCGTGGATACCGACAGTCATGACGGCGCGGGCCGTCCGAGCAAGACGCAGAAGAAGCGCGAGATGAGCGCCCTGCAGGATCTGGGCACGGCTCTGGTCGAGCTGCCCGCCGAACGTCTGGCGAAGATCGGGCTGCCCGAGGCGCTGCACCTGGCGGTCCGCGACGCCCAGCGCTTCACCGCGCACGAGGCGCGGCGGCGCCAGCTGCAGTACATCGGCCGGCTGATGCGCGAAACCGACCCGGCGCCGATCCAGGCCGCCCTCGACGCGATGCGCGGCGTTTCGGCGGCGGCCATCGCCGCGCAGCACCGTCTCGAGCGCCTGCGCGCGCGGCTCCTCGAGGACGAGCAGGTACTCGGCGAAATCGCCGCCGCCCACCCCGGCGCCGACATGCAGCAGCTCCGCCAGCTGCGCCGCAACGCGCTCAGGGAACAGCAGACCGACAAACCGCCGCGGGCCTACCGCGAGCTGTTCCGCCTGCTGCGCGACATCGAGGCCGGCGCGCCGCCGGAAAACCGCGACGGAGATGACGAATGAGTGACGAATTGCTGATCGGGCTGGTCTCGGTATCCGACCGCGCCGCCGCCGGTGTCTATCAAGACCAGGGCATCCCGGCGCTGCGCGACTGGTTCGGGCAGGCGCTGACCAGCCCGTGGCGCATCGAAACCCGGCTGATTCCCGACGAGCAGGCAGTGATCGAAAGGACGCTGGTCGAACTCTGCGACACCGTGGGCTGCCACCTCGTGCTGACCACCGGCGGCACCGGCCCGGCGCCGCGCGACGTGACGCCCGAGGCGACGCTTGCCGTGGCGCACCGGCTGATGCCCGGTTTCGGCGAACAGATGCGGCAGATCAGCCTGAACTTCGTGCCGACCGCCATCCTCTCGCGCCAGGTCGGCGTCATTCGCGGCCGGACGCTGATCCTCAACCTGCCCGGGCAGCCGAAGTCGATCCGCGAAACGCTTGAGGGGCTCAGGGCCGAGGACGGCAGCGCCCGCGTCGCCGGCATCTTTGCCGCCGTGCCCTATTGTCTGGACCTGATCGGCGGCCCTTACGTCGAAACCCGGGCCGATATCGTCAAGGCCTTCCGGCCCAAGTCGGCGCAGCGCCCGCCAAACGCCTGAACGTTCTCAGTCGGCGAGGCGGAAGCGGCCGATAACGAAGTCGACGCCGGTCTCGATCATGCCCATGGGTTGCAGATGCCGCTGCCGGCCGTCGATGGCGGCCGCCAGGGGAAACCTGTCCTCCCAGGCGGCCAGCGGCAGCGCAACGCGAACCGTGCTGCCGGCGGCGCCGGGCGCGTCGAGCAGGATGCCGTCGGCGCTCAGGCCGTTGCTGTCGCAGGCCATGGCGCGCGGCGCCTTGCTAATGGTTTCGATGCCGACCGAGCCCTGGGTCGCCGTTTCGCGGTGGAAGCGGCGGATCACGCCGACCAGCCAGTTGTCGCCGCCTTCGGGCTGGGTGCCGACGAGGCAGCCGATGCGGATCCAGTCGTTACTGCCCAGGGGCACCACGGCACCCATGCCGCCCAGGCTGACGTCCTCGGCGATCCAGGCTTCGCCGAGATCGGCATCGCCGCCCGAGGCGCCGAGCCGGCCGCAGATGGCCGGCAAGCCGGCGATGACCGTCAGGCGGGACTTGACGTTGTGGCGGACATGGCTGCGGGTCGGCGGCTTCGGCGCCCAGTGGGCGGCGAGGTGTTCGAGTACCGGCAAGACGATGCGCGTCGAATACTGGCCGCCGAGGTTGATGTCGCCGGGCACCTCGCCGCTTTGCCGGACCCGCGCCAGCAACTCCTGCACGGCGTCGACGGCCTTGCCGGTGTTGAAGAAACGCAGCGTCGGCGAGATCTCGGGGAGCTTGGCCAGGCGCGTCGGCGGCTGCGCCTTGCCGGCATCGACCCAATAGATATGGTCGGGACGCGCCTCGGCGGTCAATACGAAATAGGGCAGAAAATGGGCGATCAGGCGCTCGGCAACTTCGATTTCGAGGGGCAGCATGCTATCCATCGAGGCCGCGCTGAAGACCAGCGCCTTGAGGTACTCGGCCTCGGCGCTGCTGTCGGCACCACCCGCATAGAGGGCGATCCGTTCCTTGGCCAGCTTCTGCCGGTCCGCGGCGAGGTAGGCCCGGCCGGCGGCGGCCCAGTGCCTGACGTCGATCGGCCCATAGCGGAACTGGTCCCACTTGAGCAGTGCCGCATAGGCGTTGAGCAGCCGAGCGCAGAGCCGCGGCAGGGCGGCGCGGATGGCGTCGGCACCCTTGCCGCGTTCCTCGTACTGCCCGAGGCAGCGCTCGAAGGCGTGGCACACCTGGCCCCAATAGTTGCGGTTGGCCAGCCATAGGCGAAACTCGTGAGCCCGACCGAGGCGCGGCGCGGTCAGGTAGTCGCGGGCCAGGCGGCGGGCATGGGAAGCGGCGGCATCGCCGAGCTGGCAAACCAGCTCGAAGCGCAGGTCGAGCTTGAGATCGTCGGCCGCCGACAGCGATTCAAGCCAGGCGCTGACTTCGTCGAGCGCCGCAGCCGGCTCGCGGCCGACCAGATCGGCGAGGGTGCGACGCGCTTCCCGGGCATCGGCCAGCGGATGGTCGCTCTTGCCGGAAAAAATGCCTAACATCGTCTTCCTCGGCGTTCACAACGGTGGTCACCGAGCATAGCGGAAAGCCGCACCGCTGTCATGGCGACCCGGTCACGGCCGCCGCCGCAGCCAATGTCCGAGCAGGCTGGCGCCCCAGGCGACGCCGAATCCGGTGGTGCTGCCGGCCACGGCACCCAGTCCGCCCTCGCAGTTGGCCGCGGAGAGGTCGAGGTGGATCCAGTCGGCCCCGTTGGTGAAGCGCCGCAGGAAGCAGGCGGCGAGGATATGGTCGGCCTCGCCCTCGAGCGTGCATTGCTTGATGTCGGCCACCTTCGAGTCGAGGGCCGCGGCGTAATCCTCGTCCATCGGAAACACGCAGATCCGTTCGCCGCTCGCCTCGCCGGCGGCAACGGCCATCTCCGCCAGCGCCGGGCGGCTGGCGAAGACGCCGGCGTAGCGGTTGCCCAGAGCGGTCTTCATGCTGCCGGTCAGGGTCGCGAAATCGACGATCAGGTCCGGCGCCGGCGTGCCCGCGCCGCCGCAGGCCAGGGCCAGCGTGTCGGCGAGGACCATGCGGCCCTCGGCATCGGTGTGCACGATTTCTATCGTCGTGCCGTCCATGGCGGTAACGATCTCGCTCTGCCGGTAGGCTTGCGGCGAAAGATCGTTGCGGGCGATCGCCAGCCAGGCATCGATGGCGACCGGCAGGCCTGCCTGCGCGGCCGCCTGCAGGAGGGCCAGGGCGACGGCCGAACCATTCATGTCCTTGTGCATGCCCGCCATGTAGCGCGCCGGCTTCAGGTTGTAGCCGCCGGTATCGAAGCAGATGCCCTTTCCGACCAGCGCCACGCGGCCGCGCGGGGCCGCCGGCTGCCAGGTGAGGCGCACGATCGCCGCTTCCTCGTCGCCGCTGCCGCCGGCGACGGCGATAAAGGCGCCGGCGCCGAGCCGGCGCAGGCGACGCAGGTCGTATTCCTCGTGGGCCCATCCCTGCCTTCCGGCCAACTCCCGCAAGCGTTTGCGATAGACCCCGGGCGTCAGGCGGTTGGGCGGAAGAACGGTCAATTCGCGCGCCAGATGGTTGGCGCGAGCCAGCGCGGCGACCGCGTCGAAGCTCCGCGCTGGGTAGCCGCCGTACAGCCGGATCCGCTGGAGCGGCTTGGCGGCGGCCTTGCGGCGCGCCGAGGGCAAGGGCAGACCGTTGATCCACAGCACGTAGAGCGCCTCGGCGGCCAGGTTGTCGCCCGCGCCCGGGGCGGCGAAGAGACGAACCGCCACCTCGCGCGGCGATTCGTCGAGCAGCAGCATGGCCGCCCGGCGCAGCGCCGTCAGGCGGGCAAACCGCGACGATGCCGCGTCCACCATGACAAATGCAAACAAGCTGCCGCCGTCGAGATTGGCCGCGAGCGGCGTGACGGCAAGGTCCGCCGGCTTCATCCGGCGGCGGCGGAGGGCCGCCCTTAGGACTTCGGCCGCCGGCGTATCGGCCGGAATCTCGGCCGCGGCAGGCAGAATGACGAGGACGTGGCTGTGGCCGGACAGCGCCGCATCGCCGGCCGTGGCCGCGGCGCATTCGAGGCGGGCGAAGGACATGGACCGGACGGTTTCCGCTAAAATGGCGCCCGATTATAGCAACGCGCCTCGCGCCGGCCGCGCTCCCCATGCGCCAATACCTCGACCTGATGCGCCACGTGCTCGAGCACGGGCACGTGAAGAGCGATCGCACCGGAACCGGCACGCGCTCGGTGTTCGGCTGGCAGATGCGCTTCGATCTCGGCGCCGGATTTCCTCTGCTGACGACGAAGAAGCTGCATACGCGCTCGATCATCTACGAACTGCTGTGGTTCCTGCGCGGCGACACCAACATCCGCTACCTGACCGACAACGGGGTCTCGATCTGGAACGAATGGGCCGACGCCGACGGCGAACTCGGACCGGTCTACGGCAAGCAGTGGCGGCGCTGGGCCACGGCCGACGGACGGGAGATCGACCAGATCGCGCAACTGATTGAGGGGCTGCGCCACAACCCCGATTCGCGGCGCCACATCGTCACCGCCTGGAACCCGGCCGATGTCGGTCGCATGAAGCTGCCGCCCTGCCACGCGCTGGTCCAGTTTTATGTCGCCGACGGCCGACTTTCATGCCAGCTCTACCAGCGCAGCGCCGACATCTTCCTCGGCGTGCCCTTCAACATTGCCTCCTACGCGATGCTGACGCTGATGATCGCCCAAGTGGTCGCGCTGCAGCCCGGCGAATTCATCCACACGCTGGGCGACGCCCATCTCTACGCCAATCACCTCGACCAGGCACGACTGCAGCTTGGCCGCGAACCGCGCGCCCTGCCGCGGCTGCGGCTGAATCCGGCGGTCACGGAGCTATTCGCCTTTCGCTTCGAGGACTTCGCTCTCGAGGGCTACGACCCTCATCCGCACATTCCCGCGCCAGTCGCCGTCTAGGTCGGCGGATTCGGGCTGGCGCCGCGGCAATGCCTCCAGCGTGTCAGGTCCGGGCGACGACGTTGCCCTGGATCAGGCGGACACGGTCGCCAACCACGAGGGCCGGGGCGCGCATCTGGTCCACCTCGCGCCGGCTGCCGTCCTGCATACGTACCGCGATGCGCCAGGCACGGGTCTGGCGGGAGCCATCGCCGATCCGCTCGGCGCCGGAGGCCAAACTGAGCACGGCCAACATCACCCCGCCTGCCGACCCGTCGAAGCGGCTGCCGCCGCCGCCGGCTATTCCCGCGGCGACGGCACCGAGGACCGCGCCGGCCCGCGCCGGCTGGAGTGGGTCTATGGCTTCGACGACACCACAGTGAAGGCAGGGCTGCGGCGTCGCAACGATGGCCGGCGCCGGGCTGACGGTGTCCCCGAATAGTCGGGGAAACCAGCCGGTCAGCGCGGCGAGCGCCGTCAGGCAAGCGGCGATCATGATCAGCGCCGCCAGGTAGGCGACGAGGTGGGACTGCCGATAGGGTCCGTCAAGCAGACCGGCGCCATTGATCGCTGATTTCATCGCAGCCCTCCTCCGATAAGGGAACACGCGTAAACAAACGCAGGCTTTGTGCCAGCCGTGTTTTCCTATTGCAGATCAGCGCCTTGTACCGGATTCCGGTATAGCTCCGACGACGCCGCCGTCGGGCCAGGACGACAGCTGGCGCCTGGGTCATCGAACAACTTCAGGAAAATCGAGGACTTAAGGGTGTCGCGGAGAAGCGACGGTGCGACCCGGGCGACTACTTGTCCTTGAACATCCCGGGGGTGAGATTGTGCCGCTGCAGCAGCTTGTAGAACTCGGTGCGATTGCGCTGGGCCAGCCGCGCCGCCTGGCTGACATTGCCCCCAGTGGACTTCAGCAGGCGCACCAGGTAATCGTTCTCGAAGGCGCGCCTTGCCTCGTCGAGGGGCGCCAGTGAGCCCTCTTCGTCTTCATGCAGGGCCTGCTGCACCAGCGTCGCCGGAATCACGGCCGACGTAGACAAGGCGACAGCCTGTTCGACGACGTTGATCAGCTGCCGGATGTTGCCCGGCCAGGCCGCATTGACGAGGATTTCGAGCGCCTCGGGGGCGAAGGAGCGGGCCGGCTTGCGGTAGCGGGTGGCCAGCTTTTCGACGAAGTGCGCGCACAGCAGCGGGATGTCCTCGCGCCGGGCGGCGAGGCCGGGAAGCTGCAGCGTGACGACGTTGAGGCGATAAAACAGATCCTGGCGGAATTCCTCTTCCTTGATCGCTTCGCTGATATCCCGCTGGGTTGCCGAGAGAATCCGCACGTCGACGGGAATATTGGTCGTCGAACCAACCGGACGGACGACGCGCTCTTGCAGGGCCCGCAGCAGCTTGACCTGCAGCGCCATCGGCATGTCGCCGATCTCGTCGAGGAACAGGGTTCCGCCCTGAGCGGCCTGGAACAGTCCCTTGTGGGCCTGCACCGCGCCCGAGAAGGCACCCCGCGTGTGGCCGAACAGTTCACTCTCCAGAAGCTGCTCGGGGACCGCGGCGCAATTGATGGCGACGAAGGGACCCTTGGCGCGGAGGCTGGCCTTGTGGATTGCCTGGGCCAGCAATTCCTTGCCGGTCCCGGAATCGCCGAGGATCAGCACGCTCGCTTCGGAGGCGGCGACAAGTTTGGCTTGGCGCAGCAGCTCCTCCATGACGTGGCTGCGCGTGACGATCTCGGCGCGCCACTCCTCGGTGCGGCTCGCGGTGCCGCCGCCGAGCGCGAGCGCCTGGTCGACCTGGGCCAGGAGATCCTGCCCGTCAAAGGGCTTGGTCAGGAAGCCGAAGACGCCGCGCCGCGTCGCATCGATGGCATCGGGGATCGTGCCGTGGGCCGTCAGGATGATCACCGGCAGGGTCGGCATCATCGCGTGTACGCGCTCGAAAAGCGCCATGCCGTCCATGCCCTCCATGCGCATGTCGGTCAGGACCAGCTGCGGCCGCACGACGGGAAGCCGCGCCAGCGCTTCTTCGCCGCTGGTCGCCGCATGCACGGTGTAGCCGGCGGCAGAAAGGCGCATGCCGATCAGCTGCAGCAGGTCGCGGTCGTCGTCTACGAGCAGTATGCTCGACTTGTTGGTAGTCACGGCTCGTCCTCATGGCGTCTCAGTGGCGCTTGTTCAGTTTACGCTCGACATCCAGGATGGCGTCGAGTTTTTGCTGCAGACTGTCGGCCCGTCCCTGCACTTCGCGCAGGCGGCTTTCGCTGTCCCGCAGGCGGCCCTCGGTCTCCCGCATGCGGGTCTCGGCCCGGCCATGGGCATCCTGCTGCGCCCGCAAGCGATCGACGGCAATCCGCTGGAGGACAGCGCAGAACTGGCGCAGCGGCGAGTCCGGCGCCTGGCGCATGCAGGCGGACTCGTCGAGCAGCATCAGCAGGCGCGCGTCGTTGCGGCCACCGACGTCCAACGCCAGCAGCCAAGCGAGCCGCACCCGGGCCGCCTCCGCCCCGCCGTCGCCGTAGGCGGTATTCGCCGCCTGCTGTTCGGCACGCCCTTCTTCCTCGGTGAGTCCTACCAGACGCGGCGCATCGGCCAGCAGGGCCGTCACCTGCCTGGCATCGTCGCTCGCCATCGCCGCACAGTCGGGGCGCGGCGACCCCTTCGGCGCAAGCATCGTGCAACCGGCAAGCAGCAGGGTTATGGCAGCCCGGAGGACGAGTCGCTGGGCGAAATTCATTGCTGAATCCATGTGAGTGGTAGGTTAACCCGGAAGTGCGCACCGGCGTGCTCCTTCTCGACGACCAGTTCGATCACGCCGCGATGGGCCTGAACGTATTCCCTGGCGATCGCCAAGCCGAGGCCGCTACCCATGATTTCTCCACTCTGGACGCGATGGCTGCGGGTGCCGCGGAAGAAGGCATCGAATATCTTTTCGCGTTCGTCCGGCGCGATTCCCGGGCCCTCGTCGGCGACGTCGAGGATGGCGAAGCCGCCTTCCTCGTGCAGGCGAACCTCGATGCTCTTGCCGGTCGGAGTGAACTTGATGGCGTTGGTGATCAGGTTGTCGACGATGACGCGCAACTTTTCCGGATCGCCGTCGAGCAGCACCGCCGGCAGATCGCGGCGAAACTTGACGCCACGCGCCGCCGCTGCCAGGCGATGGGTACGCAGCACCTTTAGGCAAATCACGTCGAAGGCGACCGACTGCGGCTCGATGGCGCTGGCGGCAAAGCTTGCGTGCTGGTAATTGAGCAGGTCCTCGATCAGTTTCTGCAGCCGCAGCGTGTTCTGGCCGATGATGGCGACGATGCTCCGCTGCTGCTCGTTCAGATCCCCGGGAACGCCGTCGGCGAGCAGTTGCGCGCCCTCGCGCACGGCCGTCAGCGGCGTCTTGAGGTCGTGCGAGACGTGGCGCAGGAAGCGGCTTTTCTGTTCCTCGAGTTCGACGAGGCGGCGGCGCAGCCATTCAAGGCGTCGCCCGAGATAGGTGATGTCCGGCGTGCCGATCACCGTGACGCCTTCGCCGTATTCGGCCCTGCCGATGGTACGAATCGCCCGATCGAGCTGCTTGATCTGGGCGGCGATCGTCCGTTTGAACCACAGGGCGATCAGAAGGGCGACCGGGACCGCCGCCAGAAGCTGCCAGATCAGCCACAGGCGCGCCTGCTCGGCGGCTTCGGGAATCTTCTCGATCTGCTCGCTGACGAACAGCTCCTGCCGATCGATGACCGCGTGGATGGCGCCCGTGATGCCGGAAATGCGATCGAACAGGTCGGCCGGAGGATCGCCGGCCAACAAGCCGTTGTAAAGCGTCACCTCGCGCGCCGCGGACTCCTGCAGCGACGTTCTCAAATCCTCGGGCAAGCCGAGGTCGGTCAGCAGGCGCAGGGCGCGCTGCAGTTCGCCTTGCTGGCGACGGATGTCGTCGAGCATCGCCACGTCGCGGACGATCATGTACTGGCGGATCATCCGCTCCATTCCCGTCAGCGCCTCGGTGGTCTCGCGCCCGGCGCTGGCCTGGAGCTTCGCCGCCGCGGCGGCCTGGATACTCTGATGGGCGAGGCGTTCCATGGTGATGATGGAACTGGCGACGGCAGCGACGAGCGGCAATGACACCAAGACGAAGCCGATCAGGATGAGGCGGAGGAAGGAGCTGGGGTAGAAACGGTTCAAGGCGGGGCGCTTCCCTTATAATCTGCCGCCGTCGAAACGGGAAAGGCGGATGATACCTTGCCGCATCAAGCGCATTCCACGATCTCCGCATCCCCGCGCATCACGGTGATCGCCGCGGTTGCGCGCAATGGCGTCATCGGCAGGAACAACGCACTGCCCTGGCACCTGCCCGAAGATCTGCGCCGCTTCAAGGCGCTGACCATGGGGCATCCGCTGGTCATGGGCCGCAAGACGTTCGAATCCCTGAGCCGGCCGCTGCCGGGACGCACCCACGTGGTGTTGAGCCGGATACCGGGGCTGGCGATCCCGGGTTGCCAGACCGCCGATTCCCTGCCGTTCGCCCTCCGGCTGGCGGCGGCGAGCGTCGGCGGCGACGAGGTCTTCATCATCGGCGGTGCCGAGGTCTTCCGCGAGGCCCTGACCGTGGCCGACGTCCTGCAGATGACCGAAATCCGCCGGGACTTCGCCGGCGACGCCTTCTTCCCGCCGCTGCTGACAAGCGACTGGCAGGAGTCGGCGCGGGAAAGCCATCGCGCCGCGGCAGGCTTCGATTTCGATTTCGTCACTTACCGGCGCAAGCAGCGTCATTGATCGAGAGGATATTGTCATGTCGGAAGCTCATTTTCATGTCCATGGTCCCCACGATCACGCCGTCGAGCACGGCGCCCAGGGCGGCGACTCGCTGGCTTCGCGAATCGCCGTGATGACCGCCATCCTCTCGACGCTCGGCGCCGTGCTCGGCTACCAGGGCGGCGCGACGCAGAACGAGGCGATGATGTACAAGAACGAGGCGGTGTTGAAGAAGGCGCACGCCTCGGATCAGTGGGCCTTTTACCAGGCCAAGAGCAACAAGCAGAATCTTGCCGAGCTCGCCATGGCGATCGCGCCGGCCGACAAGCAGGCCTTCTATGCCAAGGAAGTCGAGCGCTACAAGCTGGAAAAGGCCGACATCAAGAAGGAGGCCGAAGCCTTCGAGGCGCAATCGAAGCACGCCGACGAACTGTCGGAGGCCGCGCTGCACCCGCACCACCGCCTCGCCCAGGGCCTGACGCTGATGCAGGTGTCGATCTCGCTGGCATCGATCACCGTTCTGACACGGAAGATATGGCTGTTCTGGGGCGCCCTGGCCACCGCCGCCGCCGGCTGCGGGCTGTGGATATCGACGCTGTTCCTGTGAACTGAGCGAGGTCCGCCGGTCCTGCCTTACTGCCAGTCCCAGCGGTAGCCGACAAAGTAGTATTTGCGCAGGTCGTGGCCGTTGTTGGTATCGCCGCCGGTGCGGTATTCCTTCTCGAAACTGGCGTCCGCCTCCAAGCCCAGGTTGTCCCTGAGCTTGTAGAGAAGCTTGAATTCCGGCCCGAAGCGCGTCGTCAGCTGCCCGCCGGTGTTGGTCGGCTCGGCCTTCTGGCGATAAAGGCGCAGCGAAGTATCGAAACGCCATTTCTCGCTGGGCAGGGCGACATGGTTGAAGGTGATCTGCTCGGCGGTATAGGCGCCGGTGGCCGTCGTGTGGCTGGCATCGAAGTAGCTCGCATTGACGACGAGGAGATCGCTGGTGAAAAACACGCCGTTGCTGCCGATGGCCTGCACCGAATAGACGTGGGTATTGCCCGAGGAAACGGTCGACTGGCCGAGATTGCCGCCGCTATCGCGCAGCACCTGCGTCGCCCGGATGCCCGCCACGTTGGCGACGCGGTAGTCGGCGCCGAGCTGCCACTTTTCCGAAACCGGGCGGGTAAAGCCCAGCGCAAACGAGTTGGTGATCGGCGTGATCCGCTTGATGTCGTCCCGCACTGCGCTTTCGCCGAAGGCGCTGATCAGGGTGTCGAGCGGGATACCGCTGAAATCCTGGGCCGAGGTGAGCATCAGCGTCGGCGAACGGCGGTGGTCGACGTTCATGAACAGGCTGTAGCCGCTCTCGGTCTGCCAGTTGGCCTGCAGCATCGTCGTGTTGAGCGCCTTGAAGCCGGCATCGTAGTCCGCGGTGAAGAAAAGATTCTTGTTGGCCGCGAAATACCGGGCTTCCAGGCCCACGCCCTGACGGTCGTTGCGGCCCTGGAATTTCTGCTCGATATAGTAGAGGTTGCCGCCTAACTGTTCGGCCTGGGCGTTGAGATCGGCGTTGACGCCGTAGAAGGTCTTGTCGTAGGGGCTGCCGAATTCGACGACGCTGCCGGCGACCCCATTCACACGCCATTTCGGCGACAGGTTGTAACCCGCGGTGATGCCGTCGAAGCGCCCCAGCACGCCACCGCCGGTGCCGGTCTGGCGGCCGATGCGGGTCATGTAGCCGACATCGCGGTCGGTCTGCTCGAAGAAGGCGGCGTTGAGACGCTCCTTGTGCGCCTGGAAAGTCGTGGACGTGCCTCTCGCCTGCGGGTAATTGAGGGTTTCGGCATCCCTGAGCACCAGTTTCGTATCGCTCGTCTCGGTTCGCTTGCGGGTCTGCATGTCGAGGTTGGTGACCAGGCTGTCCTGGTCGACGCGGGTCTGCTGCTGGGCGTTTACTTGTTGCTGCTGGAACTGCTGCCCGGCATTGTTCACCGTGACGATCACCGGATCGACGTTGGATGCCGACTGCCCGTAATAGCGGTACTGGGCCAGGCTTCCCGTCGTCACCCAGCCTTCCGGGGTTTCGCGGTGCGGCCGCGCGGGCGCGGCCGGGGCTTCGGCGACCGGTGCCGCGGCCAATCTGGCGAGACGATCGCGAACGCGGTCCGCGCCCTCGCCCTGCGGATAGAGATTCAGGTAGAGATCGTATTCGGCCCTCGCCTTGGCGGCGTCGCCGCTCGCCTCCCGGGCCTCGCCGACCAGTTCCTGGGCAGCTTGGGAGGAAGCGTTCGAGGGGAGGTTCAGCAACTGGTTCAGCGCGTCGATCGACGGGCCGCTCTGGTTCTGCTGCAGGGCCTTGCGGGCCTTGGCCAGCAACTCCGCGGCGTGGGCCTCGACTTCAGCGGGCGCCGGTAGCTGCGGCAGGAGTTCGGCCTTCGGCGGGGCGGCTACGGGCGGCGCCGGCGCAGCAGCCATGGGCGCGGGCGCCTGGGGAGTGGGAGCGGGTGCTGCCGCCCGGGGCGCGGGCGCCGCGGACGGTTGCGTCAGAACGGGTGCCGTCTCGGGAATCTTCGCCAGCGCCGGCGAGGCCGCAGCCTTGGCCGCCGGCGCCGCCGCGACGGCCGCCGGTGGCTGTGGCAAGAGCTTGGCCGGGACAAAGATGCTGATGCTGCGATTGTCCTTGCCCTGGCGAACGCGATAGTTCGTCACGCTGCCGAATCGGATCGACATCGCCGAGTTGGGCTCGGGATAGGTTGCGACCAGCGCCTCGAGCAATTCGCTGCGCGGAACCGACCGCTGCTCGCGCGTCAGCACACTTTCGGTGCCGTCCAGGGCGAGGAACTGGAAGTAGAGGTTGACGATTTCGCCGCGCGTCGGCGGCGAATGCCGTTGGTATTGAATCGGCGTATTGAAGCGGATGACCACCTCGGCCTCGTCGCCGACGCGCCGCACCTCGATGTTGTCTATGACCTGGGCATCGGCGGCAAACGGCAGCGCCGTGCCCAGCAGCGCCGCGCCAAGGAACCGGGTGAACTCCCTGATCGCCGGCCGCGGGCGCCGGACAGCTTCCGCTTTTTTCATGTCGATATCCAGGCTATGCCGGATTGCCGGGCAAGATGCATTTGTACTTATTCTTGGCTGCCGTTGGAGTTGATGCATTTTTCATATATGTCCAATCAATAATGCCACGAGCGATCGTTTCGGCAGCGCCGCCCCGCCGGACCCGGGGGCGGCCAAGCCAAGCTCCCCGACGCGCCGGCAAGCCATATGTCGAATTCGCTGCGCCGATTTCGGACCCGTCGGTCAGGTGCTCGCGGTATGGCATCAGAATCCGCCGTTGACGGTGTGGCAACCCCTGTTGTCGCAGGAATTGGGTGCCGCCCTGGTCCCGGTGTGGCCGGAGGGCCGCGTGGTGATCGACTCGGTGCTGGCCCAGCTCATTCCCCGCTCGTGGCAGGAGGCGCAGCTTCCCGGCGCGACCGTGACGTGTCCGTGCAGGATCCGCGAGCCGATGCCGAATCCGCCGCTCGCGGTCGAGGTATGGCAGGTTTCGCAGTTGGGCCAGCTGCCCGCGGCGCCCGCGGTCGGCACGTGGTTGGCCGGCTTCCTCATCGGCGTCACACCCTGGAAGCTCTGGCCGTTGTGACAGCTCGTGCAGCCGCTGGCGATGCCGGTGTGGCTCATCGTCGTGCCCGAGAAGCTGGTGAACTTGCTGGCCGAGTGGCAGGTTTCGCAGGCCATCGTCGCTGGAAGGTGATTGCCTGCCTTGGTCACCGGCGTCACGCCGGCAAACGCCTGACCGTTGTGGCAAGTCGCGCAACCCCTGGCGATGCCGGTATGGTTCATCACGCCCGGCACGAAGTTGGTGGCGCTGTGGCACAGGGAGCAGGCCTGGGTGGTCGGCAAATGGTTGGCGGGCTTGGTCGTCGTACCGCCATTGACCGCCTTGAATGTGCTCGTCGACGTATGGCAGGTCGAGCAGTCGGCGGTGGTCACGACGTGTCCGGCCAGTTTGCCGAGCGGCGTGACGCCCTGGAAGGCCTGACCGTTGTGGCAGGTGGCGCAGTTGGCGACGATCCCGGCGTGGTTCATCGTCGTGCCGGAGAAGGCGGTGAACTTGGTCGCGGCGTGGCAGGTCTCGCAGGTGGCACTGGTCGGCAGGTGGTCCGAGGGCTCGGCCACCGGCGTGACGCCGGCGAAGGCCTTGCCGTTATGACAGGTGGCACAGCCGCTGCTGATACCGGCGTGGTTCATCGCCGTGCCGGAGAAGGCGGTGAACTTGCTCGCCGCGTGGCAGGTCTCGCAAGCCATGCTTGTCGGCAGGTGATTTGCGGCCTTGGTTACCGGGGTTACGCCGGCGAAGGCCTGGCCGTTGTGGCAGGTGGCGCAGCCGCTGGCGATGCCGCTGTGGTTCATCATCCCGGGCACGAAATTGACGGCGTTGTGGCACAGCGAACAGGCCTGCGTCGTCGGCAGGTGGTTGCTCGGCTTGGT
>WNGH01001174.1_pt1 | contig 44282 bp, 39 predicted proteins | sample 5400631 | NCBI WGS metagenome assembly WNGH01 (sample SAMN13153373, study PRJNA577476) | soil metagenome | isolation source: 115 cm soil or saprolite under Garry oak tree replicate 1 | place: USA:California | collected 2016-06-15 | reverse complement strand
GGTAGGTGGTGTTGATGTACTGCACATAGCGCCGCCCCAGCGCAATGACGAGCCGCGGGATGGCTTGCGCCTGTGCCGGCGTGATCAGCAGATGGACGTGGTTGGTCATCAGGGCGTAGGCGTGAAGGGCGCATCGTTCTCTCTTCAAGGCTTCGCCCAGCCAGTACAGATAGGACTGGTAGTCTTCTTCGCCGCAGAAGCAGGGCCCACGGTTGTGCCCGCGCTGCACGATGTGCAGCGGCACGCCATCAAGATGGATGCGTGGGCGGCGGGGCATGGCACATCATAGCAAATTGAAGTGAGCATGGCCCCTTTGGTTTGCAACATGCCGACTAATTACCAACGCGCTTTTGAGATATTACCTTTCTCCGCTTCCTGCTTGACTTTTTCCCACTCGCGTTTGAGCATGTCTTGAGACGTCAAGAGTAGTGCATCTCGAAGAGTCGTGAATTCCTGTTCTGTCATAGATTGGCGAGGGTTCGGTAGCCTTTCGAGCAGGCGTTCAAGCTCTTTATCTTCGGGGTCACTTCGATTTAGCTGCAACCGTATTTCAAACTTCAGGTGTTCTATTTCCCTGAACATTTCGCCATAGTCCTGCGGATGCAGCCGATACCATTTGTCGCTCAGCGAATACAGTTTTGAAATGTTCTCTCGTAGCTTTGAAATCCATTTGACGCGCTCGGAGGTTACCGTATTGATAAAGGCAGTCCGTTTATTATGTCGAAGATTGTATAGCCCGAGTACGAGCGTCACCATGACCCCAAGAAATAGAACTCCCTCCTTCGCTGAAATGTCCATGGGGTAAGCGCCTAACGCCTGAACTCAACGGACGGCAACGAGCGCTAGCGAGTTGCCGTTCCACTGGAGCGATTTGTTGGGCCTAAACACTTCAACCTCCACGGATCGCTTGTGATAGCTCACGCAAGCGAGCGAGTGTGAAATACCAGAGCCACTGAAAAAGTAGCGCGGCAAGCACTGCACAAAGAAAAGCACCGAGGAAATATGCAGAGCGAACAAGTAGGGCCGGAAAATGAAGCCGCGTGTTCGGCTCAGTGAGCCACGTACCTTTGATGCGGCCACCGTCAGGAAAGACTATGTCGGCTTCTCGATCGGAGGAGTAAGGACTGATGACCACTGAACGATCGTTGTCGACCTTGATATTAAGGCGACTTCCCTCCGATTGTGTTTTTCTCCACTGCTGAGTGGCTTCGTGCTTTTCTTGAATCAGCGGCTCTTTATATATGGCCGCGTCAAGAAGCATTTCCTCTGACGGGCTGTTCTCAAACGCGAGCAGAAATGAGTGTTGTGAGTATCCGCTCGTGGCCCAATACACATAAGGCTTTCCAAAATAAGCAGCGGCGGCTCCGGCGATCAGCGCGACTAGCAGGACCGGAGCAGACACGATCTTGAACAGACGGTTCATCTCAAACGCTCCCTTTTAGGCCCAAGTAAAGTGTGGCGCCGATCAGACGGAAAACTTTCCATCAACGGGCTGCAAAAAAACAAGGCGTATCCACTTAGCTCGTTGGTATTTATGATTGCTACTAGATGCGGTGTTTCTACTTTCACCCAGCCACAAGATGTTGTGTCGTAGTGGAGCTAAGTGGATACCCATTATAAAAATCCGGCAAAATGATTTTTGCTTTGCATGTCAGTCGTTTGGCCATTCTTAGGGCATCCTGATCGTGGCCTTGAACCCGTCTCGGCCGACGTCGGCAGCGCAAAACCGGCTGCTCGATCGATAGCTGGCGACGATCCGGCTCAAGCATTGCAGGCGGCGATCCGGGCAGGCCTGTACCGGCTGGATTAGACGATTTATCCGGCATTTTGACAAGCGCCACTCGCGACACTTCGACAAGGGTCCGACAAAGGGCTGTTGCAGTGCACCAATTGTTCGGGTAGGATGCGCCCAGCAGTCGCAATCGGGTTGCGCAACAGCGCTAGCCCCGGTCTGATTCCAGACGCCATCCCACACCCCTCGATACCTCTGGCCTGCCGCGGCAGGCCCGCATCGGGGCGTCGACTGCACATCCAGCGATGGGAGACACAGCATGTTCGGATTTCCTTTGATCGACGCCTTTGTTCTGGTCTGGTTCGTCGCCTGCTGGGCGGGCTACGCATCCTTCGCCTGGCACCGCTCGGGCTCGCACGCCAGCCTGGTCGTGGCGATGCGCATCTACCGCAGGGAATGGTTCAAGCGGATGCTCGGCAACGAGAATCGCATCGGCGACGTCGCCGCGCTGAACAGCCTGTTGAGCGGTTCCACCTTCTTCGCCTCGACCACCCTGCTGATCCTGGGCGGCCTGGTCGCGCTGCTCGGCACCACCGAGCGCGTCATCGACGTCGTATCGAACCTGCCTTTCACGCAGCACGACTCTGAGGGCATATGGCATATCAAGATCATTCTCATGATCGCCGTATTCGTCTATGCCTTCTTCAAGTTCACCTGGTCGATCCGGCAGTTCAACTTCTGCGCGATCCTGATCGGCGCCGCGCCGCTGTCCGCGCATCCCGAAGAGCACGAGGACTTCGTGGACACCATCGTCAGCGTCGCCAGCTTCTCCGACGAGAATTTCAATCACGGCCTGCGCGCCTTCTACTTCGCCATGGCTGCATTGAGCTGGTTCCTCCATCCGTGGCTGTTCGTCGCGGCCTCGGCCCTGGTGGTGTATATCCTCTATCAGCGCGAGTTTCACTCGAAGGCCCTCTACGCGCTGACCAGCCCGGACTCGGTGACCCAGTCCCTGCACCTGCCGGAACGCATGTTGGCTGAACTGCGCCTCGGCTCGAGAACCCGTTGAGACGAGCGGGCCGAGCGCGACTCTGATCGGCCGCGCCGGCCTCGACGAGGGCTGCCTTTAGCTCTTGGTGTCCACGTTTTGCGCTTCAAGACCTGCCGTTGCTGTAACGGCAGCACGTCGTTCCGGCGAAAGCCGGAACCCAGAAATGGCGCGTTGTCGTAGTGCCATTGGCAACAGGCCGGCGATCAGGTTTTTCACGGTGGCCTCGATCGTTGCTCCGGTGCGCGCAAATCCCAAGCAGCGGACGCGCCGGCGCGCAACGTTCCTCGGCTCCATCCAGTCTCGGCCCAGCCGGACCGGCAACGGGGTCTTGAGAAAATCGCCCTCATAGGCGCCGATGCTACGGGAAAGCAGGTGGAACTTCCCGCGCTCGAGGATGGAATGCCCGCCACACGGCGCAGCACACAGCGTCATTCAGCGGCGCGGCGATTCGGGGCCGGTGCGTCGATGCCTGAGCCAATATGCGGCTTGCCGGATTAAGTCCTTCCTCGCAAGCGGCTCGTCCGCAAGGCGCAACGCGTTCGACCAGCCCCGCAATACCTGTCTCCTCCCTCTCCGGCTCGAAAGGCTGCGAGCATAGCCGCGATTCCCAGCGGGACCGCAGGAATGCGTCATAAATCACGAATGCTTAACGATTCTTCATGCCGCGGCGCCGGCCGATTGACGTAAATCAACACTTTCAGCATGGTTTTACGACCATCATGCGGCGACCACCCTGCGTCATGTCGTTGCGATTATGCCTTTTACATAGGCACTGATCGGGTGGGATCAGGATGCAGCCGCAGGAAGGAATGGCTCAAGCTTCGGCGACGCAGATCCCATCGACGCATGACCGAGCAGAACCACGCCGCATTCGCAAATTGGGAGCATAACCATGAGCACCAGCGTCGTCTTCGTCGATTCCCGTGTCGCCGACTACCAGACCCTGATCGACAATCTTGGCGAACCGGCCGACGTGTTCATTCTCGACGCCAGGTCGGATGGCTTGAGCCAGATCGCCGCGGACCTGCAGGGGCGCACCGCCATCGACGCACTGCACATCATCTCGCACGGATCGGAAGGCGCGCTGTACCTGGGCAGCACGGTGCTGGATAGCGGCAATCTCTCAGGCTATCAATCCCAGCTTGCGAGCATCGGCAGTTCGCTGACGCAAACGGGCGACATCCTGCTCTATGGCTGCAATGTGGCGCAGGGGAACCTGGGACAGTCATTTATCCAGCAGATCGCTGCAACGACTGGGGCGGACGTGGCGGCGTCGACGGATTTGACCGGGGCAACGGCGCTGGGCGGGGACTGGCAACTGGAAGCCAGCACAGGGCCGATAGAGACAGCTCCGGTCTTGTCGAACAACACCCAAAACGCTTACAGCCACGTGTTGAATTATTCAAGCGATTATGAGCTGGCGCAAATGGCCAACATGGCCTACCAAGATAACCCACAAAGCGTTGCTGGATGGAATGTCATAGACAAAGATCCGGCGGGCGAATTTTTCGCCGTCGCGTTTCAAAAAGGCAGCGACATAGTCATTGCCTACCGTGGCACGGACATCCCCTTCATTACCGACAAGGCAGCCGATCTCGCATGGGCCAATCCACTACCGGACTGGAACGCCCAATTCGATGAGGCCATTGGGTTTGCTGAGCAAATACGGATTGCACATCCAAACGATCACATTTCCGTGACCGGCCACTCGCTTGGCGGTTCGTTGGCCCAAGTGGCGGCGCAAATGTTCGGCTTTGACGGAGCCACATTCGACCCCGGCGGCGCAGGGAACATCACACAATCGGACGCATACGGTGCATGGGTCACAGAACTGACACAACTAAAAAGTCAGTACCCCGGCCTCAACCTCACCATCAACCAAGGTCCCGACCCCGCGTTTACCAACTACCTCGTCGACCACTCGCTCGTTTCCAGCTGGATTGGTGATCACATCGGCAACACAGAGCAACTGGATTTCTTTGCCTATGCCTCCGGCGAGGAACTCATCATCAACAGCGCCACCCAGGTTGCACATTTTGCTTTGGATACTTTCAACCTTGGATTTCTAGCGGACGCGGTCACCGACGCACTGACTACCTACATGTTCCATAGGATGGATGGCATTTTGACTCTGATGAGCATCAAAGCGGCCAATGACATTACTGCCAGCCTACAAGAAGTAGTCCAGTCAACGCTACAACAAGCTTCCGACACTGGGGATGTCGGGGTTCCAGGCGCGGCATATAGTCAAGCCCAAGTCGAATACCACAGCACGAGCTACAACCCCTACGTCTTCGCGGATGATGGTGACAACGTTATTTACGGCATTGACGGCAGTGACAAAATTTACAGCTTTGCTGGCAATGACACTGTGTTTGGGTATGGTGGAGACGATTGGATAAACACCGCCCAAGGCAACGACACCATTTATGCGGGCGACGGCAACGACACTATTTATGCGGGCTCCGGCGACGACGTGATCGATGCCGGGCGGGGCAGCGCCGTGGTGGACGGGGGCTCTGGATTCGACACGCTGAATCTGGACTGGAGCGGCAACAGCGTCGGCACCTACTTGGCATTTTCAGTGCAGAAGGCGGACTTGAGCTGGGTGGATTTTGGCGTGCACGCCGGTGCGACGGCGGCCACCATCGACAACGTGCTGGGCGCCCTTGCGGCCAGTCCGGCGCAGTACAAATACTCGTGGGACTGGTACTCGACGGACTCGTGGGGCAACTTCTACTACCACGAAGCCTCCGCCGCCAGCTGGAAGAACCTGGAGACGATCAACGTCACGGGCGGCGCCAACAGTGACTTCATCGTTTATCAGAGCGGTGCGGAATACAAGGGCAACGGTGGCATCGACACCTTCTTCGCCGACTTCTCGTCGTGGACCGAGGCGGTCACCTGGACCAACGGCAATAGCACCACCTACCCATATCTGAGCGACGAGGCCGTCAGCACCCTGGGGGCCACCCACCAGGTCAAGGTCTCGGGCATGGAACAGCTGCTGCTGCTCACCGGCAGCGGCAACGACACCATCGTCCAGAACGTCACGAGTAGCAACGACGAGTTCCGCACCGGTGCGGGTAACGATTATGTCGATGCCGGGGACGGCAACGATCGCATTGATGCAGGATCAGGAAACGATACCCTCATCGGCGGAGCCGGCAACGACACGATGGTCGGCGGCCTGGGCAACGACACTTACGTCGTCGATAGCACGGGCGATGTCGTGGTCGAAACCTCGACCCTCGCCAGCGAGATCGACACCGTCTATTCGTCGGTGACACGGATGCTCGGCGCCAACCTGGAGAACCTCGTCCTCACCGGAACCGCCGCGATCATCGGCATCGGCAACGGCCTGGCTAACCACCTCATCGGCAACGCCGGCGACAACGTCCTCAACGGCGGCGCCGGCAACGACACGATGGTCGGCGGCCTGGGCAACGACACCTACGTCGTCGACAGCACGGGTGATGTCGTTGTCGAAACCTCGACGCTGGCCACCGAGATCGACACCGTCCAGTCTTCGGTGTCGCGGATGCTCGGCGCCAACCTGGAGAACCTCGTCCTCACCGGAACCGCCGCGATCACCGGCATCGGCAACGGCCTGGCTAACCACCTCATCGGCAACGCCGGCGACAACGTCCTCAACGGCGGCGCCGGCAACGACACGATGGTCGGCGGCCTGGGCAACGACACCTACGTCGTCGACAGCACGGGCGACGTGGTCATCGAAACCTCGACGCTGGCCACCGAGATCGACACCGTCTATTCGTCGGTGACGCGGATGCTCGGCGCCAACCTGGAGAACCTCGTCCTCAGCGGAAGCGCCGCGATCAACGGCATCGGCAACGGCCTGGGTAACCACCTCACCGGCAACGCCGGAGACAATGTCCTCAACGGCGGCGCCGGCAACGACACGATGGTCGGCGGCCTGGGCAACGACACCTACGTCGTCGACAGCACGGGCGATGTGGTGATCGAAACCTCGACGCTGGCCACCGAGATCGACACCGTCTATTCGTCTGTGACGCGGATGCTCGGCGCCAACCTGGAGAACCTCGTCCTCACCGGAACCGCCGCGATCACCGGCATCGGCAACGGCCTTGCTAACCACCTCACCGGCAACGCCGCCGACAACGTCCTCAACGGCGGGCTCGGCAACGACACGATGGTCGGCGGCCTGGGCAATGACACCTACATCGTCGACAGCACGGGCGATGTCGTTGTCGAAACCTCGACGCTGGCCACCGAGATCGACACCGTGCAGTCCTACGTCAGCCGGGGCCTGGGCGCGAACCTGGAGAACCTCACATTACTGGGGACTGGGGCGATCAACGGCACGGGTAATGCGCTCGACAACCACATCACCGGCAACGCCGGCGCCAACGTGCTGAACGGCGGCGCGGGCGCCGACACGATGAGCGGCGGCGACGGTTCCGACACCTACTACGTCGACAACATCGGCGATGTCGTCATCGAGACCAACGCCTCGCCCGGTACCGGCGGCTACGACACGGTCAACAGTTACCTAAGCACGTATACCCTGGGCAGCAACATCGAGAATGGCCACATTCTTGCTGCCGGGGCGGCCAACCTCATCGGCAACAGCCTCAACAACATCCTCTACGCCGGCGCCGGCGACAACGTCCTCGACGGCAGCACCGGCATCGACACCGCCTCGTACGCCTTTGCCGGCAGCGCCGTGACCGTCAGCCTCGCCGTGACCACGGCCCAGGCGACGGGGGGCTCGGGGTCCGACACCTTGACCGCGATCGAGAACCTTAGTGGTTCCAATTACGGCGACACGCTGACCGGCAACGCCGGGGCCAATACCTTCAACGGCGGCCTCGGCGCCGACACGATGAGCGGTGGCGACGGTTCCGACACCTACTACGTCGACAACCTCGGCGATGTCGTCAGCGAGACCAACGCCACGGCCAGCACCGGCGGTTATGACATGGTCAACAGCTATCTCGGCGCTTACACCCTTGCTGCCAACGTCGAAAATGGCCGCATCCTTGCCACCGGCGCCGCCAACCTCACCGGCAACGGGCTTGGCAATATTCTCTGTGCCGGGTCGGGCAACAATGTCCTGGATGGCGGCAACGGTGTCGACACCGCCTCGTATGCCTTTGCCGGCAGCGCCGTTACCGTCAGCCTCGCCGTGACCACGGCGCAGGCGACGGGTGGCTCGGGCTCCGACACCCTGACGGCCATCGAGAACCTCATCGGCAGCGCCTTCAACGACATGCTCACGGGCAACGCCGGCAACAACGTCCTCACCGGCGGGCTCGGCCAAGACACGATGAGCGGCGGTCTCGGCAACGATATCTTCGCCTTCCATGCCCTCGCCGAAACCGGGCTCACCAGCACGTCCGCGGATGTCATCACCGACTTCGTGCCCGGTCAGGACAGGATCGACCTGTCGACGCTCGATGCCAATGCTGCGACGGCGGCCGCGAACGAGGCGTTCACCTTTATCGGTGGCGCCGCCTTCAGCACCACCGATGCCACCGGCCAGCTACGCTACGAATATGATGCGACGACCGCGACCGGGATGCTCTACGGCAGCACCGATGCGAACAGCGCCCCCGAGTTCGCGATCAAACTCATTGGCGTCAGCAGCCTCGCTGCGACCGACTTTGTCCTCTGACCCGTAAACGAATGGAAACGACCACCATGCAATCCACCTTCGCCGACGGCATCGCCAACATCGCCATCACCGGCCCGCTCATTCGCATCGACTTCGGCGTGGCGACCCCGACGACCACGGCGGAGGGCAAGCAGGAACTGCGCATGGCCCAGACGCAGCAAGTCGTCATGCCCCTGGAAGGCTTTGTGCGCGCCTTCGCGATCCAGGAGCAGATCATCAAGAAGCTGATCGCCGATGGCCTGATCAAGGTCCAGGCGCCACAGCCGCCTTCCGACGGCGTCGGCAGCTCGGCTGTGGCGCCGTAGGCCGAGTTTCCGATCAAGCTGAACGGCTTGGATTCCGGTCCCGGCCGGTCGGCGACGATCCGATGGCCGGCAAGGCGACCCTGAGGCGCGAGTGGCAGGTCATCGGGAGCGGCCCGTGGCGGCCCGGCGAAGGGCCGCCACGGCGCTCAGAAGCCGACGTTCAGCCCCAGTTGCACACCATAGCTGCGGACCCGGCTCTGTCCCGCCAGGGCGCTCAGAACGGCATTAGCGGTGACGTTGGGCGCCAGCTTGACGACGGCACCGGCCGCCAGGGATGCGAAGTTCCGTCCCGGCGTCGCCGCGGCGAAGGCGATATTCGAACCGGGCTGCGACTGGTAGGAGACGTTGATGTCGCGGTGCGCGCTGGATAATTCGTGGTCGATGCTGGCATGGGCGAACGGCATGAAGGTGCCGGCGTCATAGCTGAGGCGATAGCCGAGGCTGGCGATCGCCGAATTGCGCCGCTGCTCGTCGAAGCTCAGGCCGGCGGAGAGCGGATTGCTCTCGGAGAAACCCTTGACCCGGGCCGCCTGGAGGTCGAGGCCGAGGGTCGGGCCATGATTGAGCGCGCCGCTGCCCAGCTCGTAGCTGCCCAGGGCCGACAGCGAAACATTGGAGCCCTTGGTGCTGCCCGGAACGCTGAGGGTCGCCGCGCCCAGCGTGACGTCGCGACGCGTGTCGAAGTCCGTCGTGCCCATGGCGCCGACCACGTTGAGGCGCAGCGGGCCACCGGCATAGGCGCTGTAGACGCTCAGCACGGTTTCGTCCTGGCGGAAGTCGCCGCCGTTGCTGAAGTCCGACTTGTTTCGGCTCCACGTCAAGGCGCCGCCGAACACCAGCCCGGCCGACACGGCCGTGTCGACGCCGACGGTGACGTTGTCGGGTCTGCCCTTGGCGCCCTGGAACTCGCTGGTCCTGTCGAACCTTAGGTCGCCGCTGCCGGCCGATATCCAGACGTTGTTGGTTCCGGGTCGCGCCAATGACGAAACGGTGATCTGGTCGTTGATCGTGCCGATCAGGCTGCGGCGCGTCTTCACCGCGGCTTCGGCAAGCAGCGAGATCTGCGACGGGGCGATCAGCAGGGCCTCGACGTAGCTGGCCAACAGGGCGTGGGTCGCCGTCGACGGATGGACGCCGTCGGCGAAGACGAAGGTGTTCTGCGCGTTGGCCGCCACCAGCGTCGCCGGCGTGCAGAAAAGTGATGACGGAACGGGCAACTTGGCGAGATCGCAGGCAACGCCGCTGGCATTGCTAAAGCCGTAGGTGGCGGGGTGGGCGACGACCTCCCTTAGCAGGGTAAAAGTGTCGACCGGAATCACCGACAGGCCGGCCCCGCCGATGCTTAGGGCGACGAGCTGGTTGTAGCCGGCCGACAACTGGCTGAGGCCTGCCGCACCGGCCGGCCCCAGCGAGGCGCCGAACGGCGTGAGGCCGATGTCGGGAAGATTCGGCACGATCACGTAGCGGGCGCCGGCGGCCTTGAGCAGTCCGACCTGCGCGGCCAGGCTGGCGGCGGTGGTCGTCAGGTAGGCCTGGGCGCCGGCGGGATCGGCGGCGGCTGTCGGGGCGATGAAGAAGATGTCGTTGGCGCCGCCCCAGATCGCATACAGGGCGTTCGGGTCGGCCGTGCCGCCGGTGCGCTTCAGATAAGTCGTCACCTGCGTGGCGATGGGCATCGCCGCGAACGTCGGCGGGAAGTTGTCGGGAACCCCGGGGCTTTCGGTGACGCGGGCGCCGCCCCAGGCGAAGTTGCTGCCGCCGGCGGCGGCCGGGATCGCGGTGGTACCGAAACTGGCCGCGACGACTTCGGACCACACCGGTCCGGGATTGGTGGTGAATTTGCCGGCGCCCGGCGGTAGTCCGGGGAGGCCTGGGGGGGTCGCCGGTATGGTCCCGGCGTCGGTCAGGCTGTCGCCGAAAAATACCGTGGTGTGGAACTGGGCGCTGGCCGGGCCGGCAAAGGCGCAGGCAACGGCGACGAGCAGGGGCTTGATCCGCATGTTGGTCCGATCCTCCTTGGGTTTTCTCCGGGTCGCATTCCCGGCCGGCCCGGCGACAATACCTATGTCATTGGCTACCAGGCGCAGATTCTAGCGTCCGGCGGGCTTGACGTGTGGCATGGAGCGGCTCGCGCCGGCCGCCGGGGAATCGCGCTACCATCGAGCGCGCCGCGCGGCGCAATGCGCGGTGATCGCAAGGCCAACGACGGCGGCTGCCCGAACGTCTTATCCCAAGGAGGAGCAAACAACATGGACGCACTGAAGCGCTACGGGCCCGTCGTGGGCCGCATATTGCTGGCACTGATCTTCGTCAGCTCGGGCTTCGCCAAGATCACCGGCTTCGCCGGCACGGTCGGCTACATTGCCAGCAAGGGTTTGCCGCTGCCGCAACTGGCCGCGATCGGCGCCATCGTCGTCGAGCTGGGCGGCGGCACGCTGCTGATCCTCGGCGGGAAGGCGCGCTGGGTTGCCGCGGCATTGTTCGTCTTCGCCGGGCTGACCGCCCTGATCTTCCACAACTTCTGGGCCGTACCCGCCGATCAGGTGCAGAACCAGACCATCCACTTCATGAAGAACCTGTCGATGATGGGCGGTTTGTTGTACGTGGTGGTCTATGGTAGCGGACCGTTGAGCCTCTGCCGCGACGACGCATGACAGCCCTGAGGGACTCGGGCCTCGGGAGCGTGAATCGCTGCTGAACGGGGTAGCGCCGGCGGCGGCTGCCTGGCCCTGTTCTTCGCCGCGACGGCGGTCTATGTTGGGAGTAAACCCGTGGAGGTCACCATGGCGCGCTGGCAACCCGATCCCAGCTTCTACCCCTCCCCGCGCATGGCCATGAAGGCGCCGGCCGAACGCCTGGCTTATGTCGCGGCGTTCGATCCGGACGGCCTAAGGCCCGACGCCATCGCGGTCGTCGACGTCGATCCCGCGTCGAAGAGCTATGCACGAATCGTCGGCCAGGTCGATATGCCGCTGGCCGGCGACGAGCTGCATCACTTCGGCTGGAACGCCTGCAGTTCCTGCCTCTGCCCGAACGCGCCGCATCCCCACGTCGAACGGCGCTATCTGGTGGTGCCCGGCCTGCGCTCGTCGCGCCTGCACATCGTCGACACCAAGCCCGATCCGGCCCGGCCGAAGATCGTGCACGTGATCGAGCCCGGCGAGATCGCCGAGAAGACCGGCTATTCGCGCCTCCACACGGTCCATTGCGGGCCGGAGGGCATCTACGTCAGCGCGCTGGGCAATCCGGCCGGCGACGGCCCGGGCGGCATCTTCCTGATCGACCATGAAAACTTCGATGTGCGCGGCCGCTGGGAGATGGACCGCGGTCCGCAGGAGCTGGCTTACGACTTCTGGTGGCACCTCGGCCACGATGTCCTGGTCAGCAGCGAGTGGGGCACGCCGAACATGATCGAGAACGGCGTCGTCCCCGAACTCCTGCTCGGCGGCCGCTACGGCCACCGCATGCATGTCTGGGACCTGCACAAGCGCAAGCACCTGCAGACCCTCGATCTGGGCCAGGCGCAGCAGATGGCCCTCGAGCTGCGTCCGGCGCATGACCCGACGCGGGCCTACGGTTTCCTCGGCGCGGTGGTCAGCACCGAGAACCTGGCGGCATCGATCTGGACCTGGTATCGCGAGGGCGGGCAATGGGCGATCCGCAAGGTCATCGAGATCCCGCCCGAGCCCGCCGGCGAGGACGACCTGCCGCCGCTGCTGAAAGGCTTCAAGGCCGTGCCGCCGCTGGTCACCGACATCGACCTGTCGATGGACGATCGATTCCTCTACGTCTCCTGCTGGGGGACCGGCGACTTCCACCAGTACGACGTGTCCGACCCGTTCAAGCCCAAGCTCACCGCCAAGCTGCGGCTCGGCGGCATCGTCTCGCGGGCCGGCCATCCGTCGGCCGGCAAGGGCGCCCTCAACGGCGGGCCGCAGATGGTCGAGATCAGCCGCGACGGGCGCCGCGTGTACTTCACCAACTCGCTCTACGGGGCCTGGGACAGGCAGTTCTATCCCGATGGCATCAACGGCTGGATGGTCAAGCTCGACGTCGACCCGGCCGGCGGCATGGCGCTCGATCCCAAATTCTTCCTGGAATGGCCGAAAGGCCACCGGCCGCATCAGGTCCGGCTCGAGGGGGGCGATTGCTCGTCGGATTCCTATTGCTATCCGTGATCGACAGGGCGGCTCGCCGGGTCGCGGAGGATCGCGCCGCGCCGGAATGACCGCCCTCTGGCCATGGTTGACCCTGGCCGGGCTGGGCATGTTCCACGGCTTGAATCCGGCGATGGGCTGGCTGTTCGCGGTGGCGCTGGGCCAGCATCGGCACAGCCGCAGGGTGGTGCTGACGGCCCTGGTGCCGATCGCGCTCGGCCACGCCGCGGCCACCGCCGCGGTGGCCGCGGCCGTGATGACGCTCGGCCTGGTCGTCGATCAGCGGATGATTCGCGCCCTGGGCGGCCTATCGCTGCTGGGCTGGGCGCTCTACCACGGCTTGTACGGCCATCGCCAGCGCGTTCGTTTCGGCCTGCGCAGCGGCTATCTCGGCTTGGCCGCCTGGTCCTTCCTGATGGCCAGCGCCCATGGTGCCGGGCTGATGCTGGTCCCGGCGCTGCTGCCGCTGTGCCTCGCCGCCGCCCCGGCGCGCGACCTGCTGTCGGGCGGCTCCCTGGGTATGGCGCTGGCCGCGATCGGTCTGCATGCGCTGGCCATGCTGCTGGTCACCGGCGCGATTGCGCTGACCGTCTACGAGTGGCTGGGCCTGGCCTTCCTGCGCCGCGCCTGGATCAATCTCGACCGCGTCTGGATCGCCGCCCTGGCCGCCGCCGGCAGCTGGCTGCTGGCGGCATGAGCGTCCTAAGGAAGCGCAGCTAATGAACCGTAGCTGCCGCGGCGCCGCTGGTAATGTCTCAATTCAAATGCAACGGACCAAGGCAAAGCGAGACGGCAGTCGATGGAATGAGCGCAAAGCATCGAGACCCAAGCGCCCGCGTGACGTCAACGAGCTCGCCAAGCTGATCGTGGATCTTTCGACTGGTGAGGTCGAGGATAGTTCAATGCCAAATAGATACACTACAGTGCCAATAAAGGCGGCCAAGAAGAAGGCCGCCACGTCCTCACGGGAAACTAAGTCGATATATCCCGTTCTGAGGAGATTCCTCCAGTTTTTACCCTGTCAATCATTCGCTTTACCTCCGAGTTGGCCTTGATCGGTAAAAGATCGATCTCTGGGTGCGACTTGGCAAATACTCTAAAAATTTCATCTGCAAATGCCTGTCCGATAGTGTCCACCCCGGTAAAGTCGAAAAGAACTGTCTTAAACAGTTCGACCCGCGCTAACAATCTTTTTGCTTGCGATCTTGATATAAGTTTGTCGTTACCGTATTGAGCCAATTTGACTGGCACTACGGTCTTATTAAATCCGAAATCTTCGCCTGACGAAAATTGGTCGAATATTCTTTTTGTTGTTCTTGCTGTGTGGTTGTGCAGCTTCATCCAAACGGAAGTTCCGTTTGTAAATTGTTCTCGCTCAATGATCCAATCTTCTTTGTAGCCAAACTGGTGCGAGAAATATACCCCACCGGAAAGAATATCGAAGTCATCAAACATCCTGGACGAAAAAAATATGCCTTCGCCTGTATGCCGCGTGGGGTCTGTCGTTAGCTTCCCTTTCGATAATTCAAGAATTGCATGGCGCTCGTCCAGCAGATTCAGTTCCGACTGAATCTTTTTGAAAATGCCAACTCCCTTATCCCAGATGAGCATTTCGCTAGTCGCTGCGTTCCTTATTATCCGCACGAATGCGTCCGAACCAGCAGAATGATCGATGGCATTGTTAAACATCTCGGTAAATCCGTAATGCCAGATGTTCATCACGTTATCGGGTAACTGACCCAGCATTGGCGCTATGTCGTTTCTCCAGACAACATCTTCCGCAAGCTCTGAAGTAATTTGATAACGTCCTCTCCATTCGACCAATGGGCATAGCTTGTAAGAGCGACCACGGGTTTTCCCGGTTTCGATAAGCACATTTTCCGACATGAGTTTCTTTAAATGAACATTGACCGCTTGGCGGCTAATTCCAAAGTGATCGGAGGTCACTCTGCTGATGTCGGCGGGATGTTTCGCGACTTGATCCAAGATAAATCGCCGAACATTTTCTCCGCGCTCGTGAACTTTAGTCATTTAATTGCTACGCCAAATTTAATTGTCAATGTTATAGCTTTACATTGTCAATTTACAGGAGTCATATTGTCAATCATATGGACAATATTGTCAATCTTTCCGGGACTGACAAGGTCACCGTGCCGGGGTCGGTGGCCCGTTGCGGATCGATCAGGATCAAGGTCGCCGTGGCGGCGGGGATGGTCCCCGAGACCATGAACACCGCCGCGGCCACCAGCAGGACCCTCCGGCGAAGAAGCCCAGCAGCGGATGAAAGACCTGGCCCATCCAGGCATGGGACGCGGCGGCGTTGGCGGTGACGCGGTTCATGTGCATGAAGGCGAAGGTGATGCCGAACATGATCAGCCCGCAAAACCACGGGCTGGCCGCGGACGGCACCCCCAAGGCGGCAATCAGGGTCGCGGTGGTGGCGGCGACGCTAAAGGCCGGCGCGGTCCCGGCAACGCCCATCACCACCGACTCCCCGAGTCCCGGGGCACCTTATTCCAGGTGCGTTGCAGGCGTCATAGCCCCAGCCCTTATTTTGCGACGCTCCGGCCGACCGGCGACGATGCCGATTGCCGGCTGGCCCAAGGATGGCCGACTTGCCCAGCCGTTGCCGCAACGGTCCCGCCGGCAGCGGCACCGTCGGCGGCGGCGGGCGACGGCGAACACCGCGGCAGTTCGGCCGCCCCCGGCATCATCCCGACACGCCGCCACGGGTCGGCATCGCGGCATGAACTACACTGGCAGTGACGAGATCGCCCGCCAGGGGAGAGGGCCGCCGATGCCGCATACGCTGATAGTCGATGACGACGCCAACACCCGCTCGGGGCTTGCCGAACTGGTCGGCCGCGAGGGCTTCACTACGGCCACGGCCGCCAGCCTGGAGGAGGCGCGCGCCCGGATCGCCGAGCGGCGGCCCGACCTGCTGCTGCTCGACCTGCTGCTGCCCGATGGCAATGGCATGGAGCTGGTCGAGGATGGCGAGGCCTGCGGCGGTGCCGAGGTGGTGCTGATCACCGGCCACGCCAGCGTCGAATCCTCGGTCCAGGCGCTGCGCCTGGGCGCCGCCGACTACCTGGTCAAGCCGGTCAACGCCGATCGGCTGAGGGCGATCCTGGCGCGCGTCGCCCGGCCCACCGACCTCAAGCGGGAAATCGACACGCTGCGCGGCGAACTGCGCGGCCTCGGCCATTTCGGGCGGCTGCTCGGCACCTCCGCCGCCATGCAGGCGGTCTACGACCAGATCACCCGCGTGGCGCCGACCGCGGCGACGGTCCTGGTCATCGGCGAAAGCGGCACCGGTAAGGAACTGGTGGCGCAGACCGTGCATGAACTGAGCCGGCGGCGCAAGGGCGCCTTCGTGCCGGTCAATTGCGGCGCCATCTCGCCGCATCTGACCGAAAGCGAATTGTTCGGCCACGAGAAGGGCAGTTTCACCGGGGCCGTGCGCGAGCACCGCGGCCATTTCGAACGCGCCGCCGGCGGCACGCTGTTTCTCGACGAGATCACCGAGATGCCCGTCGAACTGCAGGTCAAGCTGCTGCGGGTGCTCGAGTCGGGCGGCTACATGCGGGTCGGCTCCGATCGCGAACTGGCCTCCGACGTGCGCGTCATCGCCGCCACCAACCGCGTGCCGCAGGCGGCGGTGGCGGACGGCAAGCTGCGCGAGGATCTGCTCTACCGCCTGCAGGTGTTTCCGCTGCAACTGCCGCCCTTGCGCGAACGCGACGACGACGTGGCGCTGCTGGCCGGCCGCTTTCTCGACGAACTCAACCGGGAAGAGGGCCGCGCCAAGACCTTCGCCCCGGAGGCCCTCGACCAGCTAAGAGCCTACCGCTGGCCGGGCAACGTCCGCGAACTCAGGAATGTCGTGCAGCGCGCCTTCATCATGGCCGACGCGATCATCGACGCCGACAGGCTGCCGGCGGAACTGGGCAAGCTGGCCGACCCGCCGGCCGGCCCCTATCTGACGGTGCCGGTCGGCAGCCTGATCGCCGACGTCGAACGCAAGCTGATCCTGGCCACCCTGCGGCAGTGCGGCGGCGCCAAGGAGAAGACCGCCGAGCTGCTCGGCATCAGCCTCAAGACGCTTTACAACCGCCTGCGCGAATACGGCGCCGGCGGCGACGACAAGGCATTCCCGTCGACGGCCTCCGGCGGCGGCGTTTCCTAAGGACGCCGCGGCGCAATCGCCGCGACGTCCGCCGCCATCGGCCGCTCGCGCTTGGCCAAGCGGAAGATGATGGCGAAGAGTTCGTCGAGATCGACCGGTTTGGCGGTGAACGCCTGGTAGCCGGCGAGCAGCACCGCGGCGCGGTCCTGGGCGCGGGCGTAGCCGGTCACGGCGACGGCCGGTATCGCGCCGCCCTGTTCCGGCGGCAGGGCCCGCACCTGCTGCAGCAGGTTGTAGCCGTCCTGCTCGGGCAGGCCGATGTCCGAGACCAGCACGTCGGGGCGGAATTGCCGCAGCGCGGTCAGCGCCTCCGCCGCCGAGGCCGCCGATACGACCTCGGCGCCGCCGCGCTCGAGCGCTTCCTGGAGCATCTCGCGGGTGTTGCGGTCGTCGTCCACCGACAGGATGCGCAGGCCGGTCAGCCGCCGGCGCCGGGCGGCGGCTTCGCGGGCGACGGCCGGCGCCGCGGCGACGGGCGGGGCCGGCGGGACGTCGCTGGGGCGCGCCAGGACCGGCAGGCGCACCGTGAAGCGGGCTCCGCTGCCCGGTCCGGGGCTGTCCGCGGCGACGGTGCCGCCGTGCAGTTCGACGAGGTGGCGGACGATCGCCAGGCCCAGGCCCAGGCCGCCGTGGCGGCGCTTGCTGCTCGGATCGGCCTGGAAGAAACGATTGAAGACGTAGGGCAGGAACTCGGCGCTGATGCCCTCGCCGTTGTCGCTGACGGCGATCGTCACCTGGCCGTCGGCCGAGCTAAGTTCCAGGCGGATGGTGCCGCCGACGGCGCTGAATTTGACGGCGTTCGACAACAGGTTCCAGACCACCTGCTGCAGGCGCGCGGCATCGCCGCTAATGGCGTCGGCGGCCGGATCGAGTTCGCAGAGCAGGGCCAGATGCTTGGCCTCGACGGCCGGCTGCGCCGCCGCGACCGCCGCCTCGATCACCGGGATCAGTTGCATAGTCTTCACCTCCAGACGCAGCCGGCCGGCGACGATGTCGGAGACGTTGAGCAGGTCGCCGACCAGTTGCGCCTGGGCCTTGGCGGAGAGCTCGATCTGGGTCAGGGCGCGCAGCAGGGTGTCCTTGCGCGTGCTTCCCTTGAGCAGGGTCTGGGTCCAGCCGAGGATGGCGTTGAGCGGCGTGCGCAGCTCGTGCGACAGCGTGGCCAGGAATTCGTCCTTGGCCCGGTTGGCCGCCTCGGCCTGGGCGCGCAGGACGCGCTCGCGGTCGAGCAGGGTGCTGCGCCACTGCTCGGCCGCCTTGAGGTCGTCGACGTCGGTGTTCGAGCCGATCCACATCAGGATCTTGCCTTGCGGATCGCGCATCGCCTGGGCCCGGCTGAGATGCCAACGGTATGTTCCGTCGGCGCCGCGGATGCGGTGCTCGACGAGGAAAGGCTCGCCCGTTTCCAGGCAGCGCTGCCACTGGCGGAGATTCTCGTCGATGTCGTCGGGATGGACCAGGCGCTTCCAGCCCCAGCCCTTGATCTCGTCGAAGGCCAGTCCGGAAAATTCGAGCCACTGGCGATTGAAGTAGTCGACCTCGCCGTCGGGCCGGGCGGTGAAGATCTTCTGCGGCATCACTTCGGCGAGAAAGCGGAAGCGCTCGCCGCTCTGCCGCAGCGCCTTCTCGGCGCGGCGGCGTTCGGTGATGTCGCGGAAGATCAGCACGAAGCCGTTGACCTGGCCCTGTTCGTCGCGGATCGGGGCGGCGTTGCCGTCGATCGGCCGTTCGCCGCCGTCCCGGGCGATCAGCAGGGTCTTGGTCGCCAGGGTGGTGGCCTGCTCGCCCTCCGCCGTCTTCGCCAGCGGCAGGGTAAGGACCTGCCGGCTATCGGAATTGACGATGGTGAACACGCTGTTCAGGGCGGCCCCTTCCGCCTCCTCCGCCGTCCAGGCGGTCAGCGTTTGCGCCATCGGGTTCAGGTAGCGGACCTGGCCGCGGGTGTCGGTGGTGATGACCGCGTCGCCGATGCTGGCCAGCGTGGTGCGGAACCATTCGCGCTGCTCCCTGAGCTGGCGCTGCGATTGGCGCAGGCTGGCGGTATGCTGCTCGGAGGCGAGGCGGGCGCGCCCCTGCGCCCAGACCGCCGCCGCCAGGATCAGGCTGATGAAGACGCCGCCGACCAGGGCCGCCAGGGGCAGCCGATAATGCGACAGGCGGTCGAAGCCGCTGGCGTTGGCGAAGGCGAAGGTCCATTGCCGGCCGCCGACCTCGGCGCGGGTGCGCAACGAGAATCGGGCTTGCTCGCCGCCCTCGGCGGCCGGGCGCTGCGAGCGGTAGAGCAGCGCCTCGGGCGCCGCCGGCGAGCCGTCGGAGAGCTCGAGGTTGAGCGATGGCGCTTCGCCGGCGGCGACGCCGGCGAACAGGGCGTCGGCATGCACCGGGCTGAAGACGAAGCCACTCAGCAGCGCACTCCGCTCCGCGGGCGTTTCGGGAATCCCGCCCCCCTGGTAAAGCGGCACGAAGATCAGGAAGCCGGGCCGCGCCTGGTCCTCCGGCGCCGCCCGGGGCAGCAGCAGCTTCGCCGATACCGCCACCCGGCCGGTGTCCCGCGCCCGCTCCATGGCGGCGCGGCGCACCGGGTCGGCGAACATGTCGTAGCCGATCACGGCCTGATTGTGCCGGTCCACGGGCTCGAGATCGATGATCGGATGGAATTCGTCGCCGGCATGATCGGGCCAGATGTCGAACGACGGCGCGCCGCCGCGCCGCCGCTTGGCGAGTTGAGCCCGTTCGACGGCGCTGATGCGGCGGCTCCAGCCGATGCCCTGGATCGCCGGGTGCTGGCGGCGCAGGTCGAGCCGCTCGACGAAGGCGCGCAGTTGATCGGGACTGACCTGGCCGCTCGCGGCAAACAGTCCGGCCGCGGCATCGAGCAGCGCGATGGCCGTTTCGACGCGGCCGACGATGATGTCCTGGGTATGCGCCGCCTCGCGGAAGAAGCGTGCTTCGTCGCGCGCCTGGATGGTCCGTTCGAGCTGCCAGCTGACGGCGCCGCTGATGCCGAGCGAAACCAGCAGCACGAAGGCCGGAACGACGAGGTAGGATGCGGATGATCGCGCGAAGCGCGGCGACGGCAAGGGTGATTCCCTTGCCGAGCCGTGCGACAAAGCGAGCGCCGCATATCGGGGCCAACCCTCCGGGCCGGGGCATTGCGGGGCGCATCGCCGCGTTGCGGCGCTTCGCGAGGCAGTCAGCATCGCTTCACCACCGCGCCTTGCGCTGCATCCCCGCAATGCCCCGGCGCAGGCGCGGATCATCCTGTTAGGGGCTCTTAGGAGCGGCCGGCCGGATCGGCCCGGACCGCGTTCCGTCGACCACAGGAGACCCCGCCATGAAGCGCCATCGCCTGGGGCAATTCTGCCTCGCCATCGTTGCCGCGTTCCTCGTCGCTTGCGGCGCCACGCCGACCCACGAGGCCAGCGGCGAATTCGTCGATGATGCCGTCATCACCGCCAAGATCAAGACGGCCCTCATCAAGGAACCGACCCTCAAGGCCGGCGACATCAAGGTGACCACCTTCAAGGGCGTGGTCCAGCTCGCCGGCTTCGTCGACGTTCCGGAAGATATCGACAAGGCCGGAGAACTGGCCCGCACGGTCGTCGGCGTCAAGCTGGTGCAGAACGACATCCACACCAAATGACGCCGGCTCGCCTCACCGCCGCCCAGTCCGACCGAATTGCCTTTCCGTGGCGGCCATGGCGATAATGCTCGAGGCGCCCGGTGCAGCCGCATCTCCCGGATCGGGTCGGCAGGACCGATCAAAGGCGCCGGAAGGTAATGCCAGCATGCCCGCGAACACCGACGCCATCGCTCCCGCATTCGCCCTGCTCAGCGGCCTCATGCCGGTCGGGGTGATGCTGTTGGATGGCGCCGGCCGCCTCGCCGCCGCCAACGCCAGGGCCTGCGCGCTGCTCGGCTGCGCCGACGAGGCCGACCTGAAGCGGCGCTGGCCGGGCATCCGCGCCGGCCTCGACCCGGCGCGCTTCGCCCACCAGGGCAAGCCGGTGCGCTTCATCACCGCGCTGCAGGATTTGTTGCCCGCTGCGCCCAGGCGCTCGCTGCGCCTGGAACTGCACTCGCTCGACGCGGGTCCGTCGCCGCCGCTGCTGGTGCTGCTCAAGGAGCGCGACAGCCTCGATGCCCTCGACACGCGGCTGCTGGCCGCCCTCCGCATGCGCAACGAGGCGTTTCTGCGCGCCGCGGTCAGCCATGAAGTGAGGCGCCCGCTCAATGCCATGTTCATAACGCTGGACCTGCTCCGCGGCCGCCTGGCCGAGCCGGCGGCCGTCGGCGACGACGCCAGGAGCGGCAGCGAGCGGCGCTATGCGGCGGTCCTCGGCGAGGAACTGGCCCGCCTCAACGAACTGCTCGGCGACGGCGCCCGGCTGGGCGTGGCCTCGGCCGCTGGCGAAGAGGCTTTCGACCTGCGCGAACTGCTGCGCGACATCGCCGCGCCGCTCGAGCAGCAGGCCCGGCGACAGTCGGTGGCCCTGCGCATCGCGTTGCCCGAGCGGGCGGTGCCGCTGCACGCTGCCGAGGAGCGGCTGCGCCAGGCCTTGCTCGGCATCGCCATCAACGCCCTCGAGGCCATGCCCGACGGCGGCGCGATGAGCATCGCTCTCGGCGTCGGGGCAACGACGGCCGAGCTGTGCGTCGCCGACGGCGGCCCGCCGATGTCGGAAAAGCTGCTCGACGACGCCTATGCGCTGTGCTTCTCGCCGGCCATGAGCGACGCCGCCCTGGCGCTCTATGTCGCCCGCATGGTGGCCGAGAGCTGCGGCGGCGAACTGCTGATCGACCGCCAGCCCGACAAGGGCATGCGCGTACGCCTGACGCTGCCCTTGTCGCGCTGAAGCCGCCGGCGCCGTCGGCGGCGCGCCGGGCGTTCCACCCGCCGCCGGCAGCCGGGAAAACCGGTAATCCTTACCGGTAATCGTGTAAATCCTTCCGGCCGCTGCCGTGCCGGAAGCCTCGTCGACCGTGAAACGGGCCGCCGGCAGGCCATTCCGGCCATGGCACGGCGGTTGCGTGCTACCGGCTGCGGGCGGCTTAGGACGTCGGCGCGGTCGATTTGCGATGGAGCTCATCGTCAATCCCGCCCGGCCGTCGTCATGCCGGTTCCGGCCTAAGCCCGGTCCGCCGCGCCCGATGGGCCGGTGGACCGGCCGGCTTCCGGCAAGGCCCGAATCACTGCTACATCGTGCATCCCTAATGAAAGGACATTGACATGAAGATCAAACTCGCCACAAGCTGTTTCGTCGTCGCCACCCTGCTGGCCCCCTACGCCGCCCACGCCGGCGATACGGACTCGGACCGGCCGCACGCCATGGCCTACGTCAAGGATTCGATGATCACGACCAAGGTCAAGGCCAAGCTGGCCGACGAAAAGCTGAGCAGCCTGGTGCATATCACGGTCGATACCGACAACCGGGGCTCGGTGGTCCTGAGCGGCCGCGTCAGAAGCCAGGAAGATGCCGACAAGGCCGTCGCCATCGCGCGCAACACCGAAGGCGTGACTTCGGTGACGAGCAACCTCCAGATCCGGAAGGAAGACTAGCCGGCTCGCCGGCGCTTCGCCGCCGGCCCGCAGGCGCGCGGCTCGTGCCCGCGCGGGCCGGCCCCGGGTGCCGCGGAACGGGGGCCGGCTTGATGCAGGGACGGGCGCGCCGCCGGCGCGACGGCCGGGATCGACAAGCCACCACAGCAGGAGCGGCAACATGAAACGACTACTGATCGCCGTCGCGGCAGCCGCCGCCACGGCCGCCACCGTCACCGTGCCGGCAGGCGCCGCCGACCTCGGCGTTTCGCTCGGCATCGGCGAGCCCGGCTTCTATGGCCGGCTCGACATCGGCGACTTTCCACCGCCGCCGGTGATCTATCCCCAGGCGATCGTCATCGAGCCGGTGCCGGCCGACCGCCCGCCGATCTACCTGCGCGTGCCGCCGCGCCACGCCCGGCATTGGGCCAGGTACTGCAGCGACTACGACGCCTGCGGCGAACGGGTCTACTTCGTGCCGGACGACTGGTACACCCGCGAGTACGTGCCGCGTTACCGCGAACGTCATCGCTACGGCCGCGACGAGCGCGGCGAGCGGCACTGGGAAGAGCATCGCCGCGAAGGCGAGCGCCGCGGCGACGATCGCTAAGCGGGAAGGGCACGCGGCCGGCGCCGTTCGGCGCTACAGTGAACGCTGGGACGGGACTCTTCATCTCAACCAGGCGGAGACCGCGCATGAACCCGCAGAAATCGAGCAGCGCCAAGGTAACGATCGCGAAGGACGGCCCGTATATCGTCTCGGGAGACCTGCCGCTGAGCAAGACGATCATCGGCGCCGACGCCGGCGGCGAATCGGTCGAGTGGCGGCAGGGGCAGACATATCCGGCTCAGGCGCAATACGCCTTGTGCCGCTGCGGCCGCAGCGCCAACAAGCCGTTTTGCGACGGCTCGCATGCCAAGTCCGGCTTCGACGGTAGCGAGACCGCCAGCCGCCAGGCCTATCTCGACCAGGCCACCGTCATACGCGGCGCGGCGCTGTCCCTGACCGATGTCGAAAGCTTGTGCGCCTTCGCGCGCTTTTGCGATCCTAATACGACGGTCTGGAGGCTGGTGCGCAAGTCCGACGACGCGTCGGCGCGGCAGAATTTCGTCGACCAGACCTGCGCCTGCCCGTCGGGGCGGCTGGTGGCCTGGGACAACGCCAGCGGCCAGGCGATCGAGCCTAAGTATGAGCCGTCGATCGCCCTGATCGAAGACCCGGCCAAGGGCTGTTCCGGACCGGCCTGGCTGCGCGGCGGAGTGCCCCTGATCGGCGCCGATGGCTTTGCCTACGAAGTGCGCAACCGCGTGACCTTGTGCCGCTGCGGCGCCTCGCAGAACAAGCCGTTCTGCGACGGCAGCCATGCGGCGAGCGGCTTCAGCGACGAGAACTGAGTCCGCCGCTCGGGCGCCGCGTCGATATGAGCGGCCGCTGCCGCAGCGCACGACGGGCTGTGCCCCGCAGTGGCTTCGGCCAGCGGCGCCGCGCTCGGACAGCCATCTTGCGGCGTTGCGGGGTGGACCGCTTCCTAAGCGGCCCGCCCCGATTGGCTGTGACGCCACTTAGGCGGGCACCTCGCTCAACTCGATCCCCAGCGCCTCGGCGACGCCCTTGCCATAAGCCGGATCGGCCTTCAAGCAGTTACGGATGTGGCGAATCTGGATTTCCTTAGGCGCCGCGCCGATGGAGCGGGCGGTGTTGTCGAACAACAGCTGCTGCTGCGCCGGGCTCATCAGGCGGTACAGCGCACCGGGCTGCGAGTAGTAGTCGCTGTCCTGGCGGTGATTCCAGTGGTCGGCGGCGCCCTCCAGGCCCAGCGGCGGCTCGCGGTAATCGGGCTGCTCGGCCCATTCGCCCTGGTCGTTAGGCTCGTAGCCGAGGGTGCTGCCGTGGTTGCCGTCGACGCGCATGGCGCCATCGCGGTGGTAACTGTGCGCCGGGCAGCGCGGGGCATTGACCGGTATCAGGTGGTGATTGACGCCGAGCCGGTAACGCTGCGCATCGCCATAGGCGAAGAGGCGGCCCTGCAGCATCTGTATTGTTGCCGACCATGTCCCAGTTGCCTTCCTCGGTGTAGAACTTGACGGCGAAGCCGCGGATGTCGCGTTCGGCGTCGGCCGCGCCGCGTTCGCCGGCGACGGTGGTGAAGCGGGCGAACAGTTCGGTCTTCTTGCCGACCGCGGAGAAGAGCTTCGCCCGCGTGTATGGCGTGATGTCGTGCGTGACGGTGAACGTGCCGTAGGCGCCGGAACCCTTGGCGTGCATGCGCCGCTCGGGGATCACCTCGCGGTCGAAGTGGGCGAGCTTCTCTAGGAACCAGACGTCCTGCAGCAGTTGCGGGCCCCGCGGGCCGGCGGTCATCACGTTCTGGTTGTCGACGACGGGACAGCCGGCATTGGTGGTCAGTTTCTGGTCCTTGTTCATGGTCTCGTCACTCCTCGCGTGTCGGTTCAAAGTATCGGCCGATTCCGCTGCCGCACGGCCATGTCGTCACCCTATTATTTCTCGATGATAGTTTCCAGTTGATTATGGCAATCGTTTGGATAGCGGCATCCTATCAGCATGGCAAGGCATCGCCGGCGCGGACGGTCGAGAAACTTGCGGGTAACGAGGCCTGATCGATCCGGGCGGGAATAAGACTCTCCACCCTCCGGTATCCATTGCAAGCTGCGCGATTGCGCCGCCGCTTAATGAGAAATGCCCGGAGGATTGCATGCGCCGCCTGATCCCCGCAGCCGCTTACCTCGCCGGATTCCTGGCGGCCGCGCCCGGCCTGGCCGCCGGCGACGCCGAACTGGGCCAGGCCATCTATCAGGCCCGTTGCACCGCTTGCCATGCGCTGGAATTCAACGGCGTCGGTCCGGCCCACAAGGGCGTCTTCGGCCGGCGCATCGGCCAGGCGCCGGGCTATGCTTACTCGCCGCCGCTCAAGGCCGCCACCGGCATCTGGACCGCGGACAACCTCGACCGCTGGCTGAGCGATCCCGAGAAGTTCCTGCCCGGCCAGCGCATGGGCTTCAGCGTCGAGGAGGCCCAGGACCGTGCCAATGTCATCGAATACCTGAAGCGCATCTCGGGCCGGGAATAGATTGGCCGGAGGTCCGGTATGGACTGTGAAACCCCGATCGGGGCCGTTCTTCAACCCACATGAGAGGATGACCAACATGGACCGTCGAAATTTCCTGAGCCTCGCCGCGCTGGGCGGCGGCGCCGTCTTCGCCGCAGGCTTGCCGGGCTGCAGCAGTCTGGGGGGAGCGGGCAAGACCGCCGGCGCCGACTTCTATTTCGTGCAGCTCTCGGATGTCCATTGGGGCTACAAGGGGCCGGACAACCCGGACGCGGCGGTGACTTTGGGCAAGGCGGTGGCGACCGTCAATGCGCTGGAAATACGGCCCGACTTCATCGTGTTCACCGGCGACCTGACCCACACCACCGACGATCCCGTCGAGCGGCGGCGGCGCATGAACGAGTTCAAGAGCATCGTCGCCGACCTTAGGGTCAAGGACGTGCACTTCATGCCCGGCGAGCACGATGCTTCGCTCGACCGGGGTTCGGCCTTCCAGGAGATCTTCGGCGCCACCCACTACACCTTCGACCACCAGGGGGTGCATTTCGTGGTGGTGGACAATGTCTCCGATCCGGGTGCCAAGATCGGCGACGAGCAGTTGGCCTGGCTGGCCGCCGACCTCGACAAGCTCGACAAGGCCGCGCCCATCGTCGTCCTGACCCATCGCCCGCTGTTCGACCTGGTACCCAAATGGGATTGGGCGACGCGCGACGGTGCCAAGGCCCTGGAGATTCTGCTGCCCTTCCACAACGTGACGGTGTTCTACGGCCACATTCACCAGGAGAACCACCATATGACCGGCCATATCGCCCACCACTCGGCGAAGTCCCTGGTGTTTCCCCTGCCCGCGCCGGGGTCGCAGGAGAAGCGTACCCCCTTGCCCTGGGATCCGGCGATGCCCTACCGGGGACTCGGCTTCCGTGAAGTCGATGCCAGCCCACGCGCGGCGACCTACACGATCAGCGAATTCCCGGTGGTGCGCGCATGACTGTCGTGTCGCGCCGCGAGGCACTGCTGCGCCTCTTCGGCCTGGCCACGGCCGTGGGGGGCGCGGCTTTCCTGGCCGGCAAGTCGCGCGCCGAGGATCAGCAGGGCCGGGTGATCGACATCGAAGCCAGGCGCTTCCGCTACACGCCCAACGAGATCGTCGTCAAGCGCGGCGAACCGCTCACCCTGGCCTTTCGTTCCATCGACTTCGTCCATGGCTTCAATCTGCCCGATTTCGGCGTCAGGGCCGACCTGATGCCGGGACGGATCACCCGGGTTCGCCTTCAGCCGATGCAAGCCGGCCGCTTCGCCTTCCTGTGCGACAATTTCTGCGGCGACGGCCACGAAGAAATGAACGGCACCTTGATCGTCGAAACCTAACAGGAGCACGAGTGGCAAACGCGCGCGATTTCGAGGCCTTGGTCCTTCCGCATCTTCACGCCGCGTTCAATCTCGCCCGCTGGCTGGCGCATGACGATCACGTCGCCGAGGATATCGTCCAGGATGCCTGCCTGCGCGCCTACCGCTACTTCGACTCGCTGCGCGGGGACGATGCGCGGCCCTGGCTGTTGGGCATCGTGCGCAACAACTGCTACACCTGGCTCGACGAGCAGCGCCGGGGCCCCGGCCAGGTGGAACTCGATGATCAACTGATCGACACCCTGCCGGCGCCCGAGCAGGGGCCGGGCATGGACCCGGGCGCGGCGCTCGACCAGAAGCGCGCCCGCCAGCTGGTCGATGCGGCGATTCGGGCCCTTGCCCCGCCGTTCCGCGAAGTCGTGATACTGCGCGAGCTGGAAGAACTGTCCTACGCCGAGATTGCCCAGATCGCCTCGATCCCGATCGGCACCGTGATGTCCCGCCTATCCCGCGCCCGGGTCGAGTTGAAAGCGGCGCTGGCCGTCCTTAGGGGACACGACCGACATGAATGAAGAACATGACCCTGAACTGAGCGGCCTGATCCGCGCCCATGCCACCCGCTACCGGGCCAGTCCGGCCCTCGAATCCACGGTGCGCACGGAGATCGCCCTGCAATCCGCGGCGGAGCGGCGACCGCCGCGTTCGCTGCCCTGGCGCTGGCCCGCCTGGGGATTCGCCGCTGCCGGCTTTGCCGGCGGGATCATCGTCAGCGCGCTCGTCGTGCTCGCCGCCGGGCGGCCCGGCGATGCCGCCGACAAGCTGGAGGGCGAGCTGGTCAACAGCCACGTCCGGGCCCTGATGGCGAATCATCTGACCGATGTGGCTTCCGCGGACCAGCATACGGTCAAGCCCTGGTTCCAGGGTAAGCTCGACTATTCGCCGCCGGTGCAGGATCTGGCCGGGCAGGGGTTTCCCTTGATCGGCGGGCGCCTCGACTATCTGTCGGGCCGGGCGGTCGCGGCCCTCGTCTACCGGCGTCGCGACCATCTGATCAATGTCTTCGTCTGGCCGGATGCGGCTGAGGAGCCGAGGAAACCTAATATCCATCAGGGTTATAACGTCCTCGGCTGGCGCGGCGCAGGCATGCAGTACTGGGCAGTGTCCGACCTCAACGCCGAAGAACTCAAGACGCTCGGCAGCCTGCTTCGTTAGCCGCGTCGCCGAGCGACTGGCGCAATCCGCCCGGTCGGAAACGGGCGGGTCCTCAGGGGAAGGCGGGAATGATCGGTTCGGTGCCCATGCAGTCGGCGTCGGGGTGATGTTTCCGGATCAACCCCTCGATCTCTTCGACGCGATCGCGGCGGACATCGACCATCATCAGGATCTCGCCGGCCTCGATGGCCTTCTCGAAATCCTTCAGCCGCCTGCTGCCGATGCCGGCGCCGATCATGCTCGAACACCACGCCCCGACCCCGGCGCCGAACAGCGACATGGCCAGCACGGCGCCGCCGCCCAGGACCAGGCCGGTCGGCAAGGCAACGGCCACCAGGCTCGCCAGCATGCCCGTAGCGCCGCCGACCGCCAGGCCCTGTTCCAAGGCCGGAACGAAGTCGGTCTTTTGCAGAAACGTCGCTTCGGGCAAGTCCGGGAGCGGCGTGTCGCGGCGCGCCAGCACGTGAATCTGCCGTTCTTCGACGCGCGCCAGGAGCAGTTCGTCGACGATCGTTCGGGTCGTTTCGAGATCGGGCAACAGGAAATAGATTCTTCTCATGAGTGCGCTCCTAAGCTCGCTTCGGCGCAGATCTTGCGGAGTTCGCCGCGAGCGGTTTCCGACCGCCCCGGCGCGCCGCCGGCCGAAGCCAAATTCCGTTCCGCATCGCAACCCTGGCGCTGAATCGCTCGCGTCGCGGCGCTGCGCATGTCCGCTGCCGGCGGCGCCGGGCTGCGAAGCTCCGTAATCGTAATCCTTACTTTGACCCTCGCGCGAGGCGATCCGTTGCATGCGGCCCGGCCAAGCGCCTCGCCCGCGATCGGAGACCGCCGCCGAGGGACTCCAGCGACGCTTGGAATAAAGCTTGGACGAGCGCTGTTGACGACCGCACATGCCCGCTTTCTCGCGCCGCGGACCCGATCATCAGACATTCGACGGCGTCAGGGTTAAGCGGGCAAAGGACGACGTACACGGCCGCGCCCGCCCGCCGGCGACAGAGGAAGCCGCCGGAACCCTTAGGCCGATAGAGCGGGGCAGAACTTCGCTCCGACAACCCACAAGGAGATGATCACCATGAAGCGCAAATGGACACTCGGTGCTTTGCTAATGATGGCGGGAATCGGCATTTCGCCGGCGATGGCGGCCGGAAATCTGGTTCGATTCGACGGCGGGATCGGCGTCATTCCGGTGTCGAGCGGCGTCGGAACGGACCCCACCGCCACGGTGGTAAACCGGAATATCGTTCGCACCGTGCAGCCGCCCGGCAACATTTGGGTGATCCGCGACCTGAAGGCGACCGTCAAGGACGACGGGCACATCCTGGTCGACGGCCGCGGACTGCTGCTTGGGGGCGGCAACGGCGTCGGCGGCACGGCCGGCCAGAGCGTCTTTGCGACGCTGATCTGCGAAGCGGCGGCGCCGTTTACCCTGTCCAGTACCCCCCGCACTGGCGTACTACTGGAGCCCGACGGCGATTTCCGCATCGACGATGTGCTGACTCCGGAAGTGCAGGGTTCGGTGCTGCCCGCCGAATGCGCGAGCCCGGTATTGCTGATCCGCAATGGCGCCGGTGCGTGGTTTGCCGCCGGCATTCCGGTGCGCTGATGGCCTCGTCTTACGGGCCGCCTTGGCCCGTAAGACGTTCGGCGTGACCGAGGGCGATGCCAGCTTCTTAGACCCCAGCTTCTTAGCCCCGGAACGCGCCGGCGTGGCGGCGGTCGACTGCTTACCGCAACACCCGCCGGAGAGGATCATGAATCGACGCCTATCGCTGCAATCGCTGCTCGGTCTGTCGCTGATGTCGGTGGCCGGGCGCTGGGCCAATGCCAAGGAAACGGACAAGCCGGTGCTGGTCAAGTCTAAATCCGAGTGGAAAGCGCTGCTGCCGGCGCCGGCCTACACCGTGCTCTTCGAGGAAGGTACCGAGTATCCGGGCAGCAGTCCCTTGAACGCGGAAAAGCACGACGGCACCTTCATTTGCGCGGCCTGCTCGCTGCCCTTGTTCGGCAGTGCCACGAAGTACGACAGCGGCACCGGCTGGCCCAGCTTCTGGCAAGCCCTGCCCGGCGCCATCGCCACCCGCACCGACTTCAAGCTGGTCCTGCCGCGCACCGAATACCACTGCGTCCGCTGCGGCGGCCACCAGGGGCATGTCTTCGACGACGGGCCGCAGCCGACCGGCAAGCGCTACTGCAACAACGGCGTGGCCCTGCAGTTCGTGCCGCGCGGCAGCGCGCTGCCGGCGCTGCGCACCTGAGGCGGCACGGCCTCGGGATTCGGCTGCGCAGCCTCGCCCGGGCGTCGTTGCCAACGTATGCCGTAGGCGTAACCGACCTGATTCCACGAACAGTTTCCGGGCAGCATCGACTTCCTTGCGCGAGCCATTCGCTCCCTGAACGGACGCCTCGGCCGCCAGCTCCGCCCGCTTCATTCGGCTGACGCTGACGCTGGCGCGGTCGCCGGGCCGATTGTCGCCGTGGCCGCCTATTTTGCGCTTACGCCGACGGCCCGCACGTAGTTCCCATGGCCTGAAGCATAATATCGCCGATCCTGTCCGGCCGGATTCCGGCGCCCACCGCTAAAGACCCTCGAAAGATTGCTATGAGTAGCTCGTCCCGAACCGATGTCCGGACGCCCGACGCGGCGCCACGATCGGCGAGTCCCAAGTGGCTCTATATCTACATTCTCGTTGCCGGGTTTTCCCTTTTCACGGTGACCGCGGGCCTCTATCTGACTCACCGCATCATGGGCATCTATACCCTGTCGGTGACGGTCAATCAGCTTTGGACCGAGCGCGCCGCGGATTTTTCTCACCTCGGGGAACTGGCTGGCGCCGTCAATGCGCCGGGCAACGACGTGTTCGATACGCACGATGTCGATGCGGAATCCGCCAAATTGCAAACCGCCGTGAAGGATTTCGATCGGCAGATCGCCGAAAGCCGCGACGAACTGCAGAACGGCCGCGACCCCGTCGTTACCGCACCCTTGCTCGCTGACCTGGATGCCGTTTCCGCGGCGATGAAGCAGATGGCCGAAGAGGCCGAACTGATCTTCGGCCACTTCCGCGCCAAGCGCTCCGACCTGGCCGGCCAGCGCATGGCGACAATGGACCGCAAGTACGCCAGGGTCAATGCCGCGCTGGCGCACTTGCGCGGGATTGTCGGCGAGATCCAGCAAAAGAACTTCGATCGGCAGACGGCTGCGGCGACGAACCTGGAAGAATTCGAGTATTCAATTGGCATTTTGATCCTGCTGATGGTGGCCGGGGCGATCACTTACGGCAGACAGCTGGCCCGCCGCATGCAAGAGGACGCCGCGGAGAAGCACCGCCATTTCACCGCCCTCGGCGAGGCGGAGGTGCGGACTCGCTCGATCCTCGATACCGCCGCGGAAGGCATCGTCGCCTTCGACGAGTTCGGGCGGATCGAAACCTTCAACAAGGCCGCCGAACGGCTGTTCGGCTATACCGGCGGCGAGGCAGTCGGCCAGGACATCCGCTCGATCGTCCCGGCGCTGTGGGAGCGGACGCGCGTCCCGCGCGCCGACGAGTCCGGCAACAGGCTCCCGGCCACCGCCTCGGGCGTTCCGGCCACCGAAACCACGGGGCAGCGCCGGAATGGAAGCGCTTTTCCGATGGAGTTGTCGATCAGCGAAGTGCGCGTCGCCGGCAAGACCCTCTTCACCGGCATCGTGCGCGACATCACCGACCGGCGGCGCGGCGAGGAAGCCCTGCGCATGGCGGCGGCGGCGGAGGCGGCCAATGCGGTCCTGCAGAGGAACGAGCGGCGCCTGCGCTTGCTCAAGGACATCAGCGAACAGTCCGGAGCGGCTGAAAGCGTCGCGGCGGTGCTGCGCGGCGGCTTGGCGGCGGTATGCGAATTTAGCGGCTGGCCGATCGGCCATGCCTGGGTAGCGGCGGCGGACGGCCGCGGGTTCGTGTCGAGCGGCTTGTGGTTCCTTGACGACGAGTCCAAGTACCTGCGTTTTCGGGCGGCTTCGGAGGCGACCCGCTTCACCAATGAAGCCGGCGGCATCGTCGGCCGCGTCATCGCCAGCCGGCAGCCGGCGTGGATTGCCGACGTCGAGCAGTCGCCTCTCGTTCTCCGTCAGGAAGCGGTCGTCGAAGCGGGGCTCCACGCCGCGTGCGGCTTCCCGATCCTGTTCGAGCAGGAGATCGAGGCCGTACTCGAGTTCTTCTCTCCCGAAACCGTCGCCCCGGATCCCCAATTCCTGGAGTTTCTCGGGCAGGTGGGCGCGCTTCTGGGGGCGGCCGCCCGGCGCAAGCGGGATGCGGCGGAATTGCAGAAAGTGGCCATGATTGCGCAGAACACCGATCAGGCCGTGGTCATTACCGATGCGGCTCGCACCATCGAGTGGGTCAATCCCGGATTCACCACCGTTACCGGCTACACCCTCGAACAGTCGGTCGGCCGCAAGCCGGGCGATCTGCTACACGGCGAAGAAACCGATCCGGAGGAACGACGGCGCATTCATCGCGCCCTCGATGCGGGGCAAAAGGTCGAAGCGGAGATCGTCAATTACGCCAAGTCGGGCCGCAAATTCTGGATGCGCCTCAGCATCCAGCCGATCTTCGATCACACCGGACAAATCGACAAGTTCATCTCCATCGAGCAGGACATCACCGAGAAGAAGATCGCCGAGGAGGCACTTCGCGACAAGGAGGAGGAGATCCGCTCGGTGGTCGGAAACCTGGTCGATGGCGTCATAAGTCTCGATGCTCGTGGCATCGTGCGCTCCTTCAACCAAAGTGCCGAACGTCTCTTCGGCTACAGCGCGGAGGAAGTGATCGGCCGCAACGTAAACATGCTCATGCCGGAACCGTATCGCAGCGAGCATGACACTTACCTCGAGAACTATTTGCGCACCGGCCAGGCACGGATCATCGGGACCGGCCGGGAGGTCGAGGGTCAGCGCAGGGACGGGCAGCGCTTCCCGCTGGACCTGGCCGTAAGCGAGTACCGGAGGAAGGGCGAGCGTTATTTCACCGGCATCGTGCGGGACATCACCGAGCGCCGGCGGGCCACCGAGGAACTAAAGCGCGCCCGGCACGAGGCCGAGGAGGCCAGTCGCGCCAAGTCCGCTTTCCTGGCCAACATGAGCCATGAGTTGCGGACGCCGATGAACGGGGTCGTGGGAATGATCGACGTGCTCGGCCATACCGCACTCGATCCGGACCAGCGCGAGATGATGGCGACGGTGCGCGAATCCGCATTTTCGCTGCTGGGGATCATCGACGACGTCCTCGACTTCTCGAAGATCGAGGCCGACAAACTGGATATGGAACGGGTTCCCGTTTCGCTCGCCAAGGTGGTCGAGGGCGTGTCCGAGACCCTCGCCCCGATCGCCCGAAAGAAGCAGGTGGAACTGCTGTCCTTCAGCGACCCGCGGATTCCGGACTGGGTGCTCACCGACCCGGTGCGCCTGAGACAGGTCCTGTTCAACCTGGCCGGCAACGCCGTGAAGTTTTCGGGCAGCGCCGCCGACCGCAGCGGCAAGGTCGTGATCCGCGCCGATCTCCTCGGGATCACCGCGAACAAGGCCTCCATTCGCCTGCAGGTCGCCGACAATGGCATCGGCATGACCCGTGAGACGATGGACAAACTCTTCCAGCCGTTCACCCAGGGGGAAAGTTCCACCACCCGGCGTTTCGGCGGTACCGGGCTTGGTCTGTCGATCAGCACCAGGCTGACGCAATTGATGGGTGGCACGATCGAGGTTCGCAGCGAAGCCGATCGGGGTTCCACGTTCGATGCCGTGTTCGATTTCGAGATCGCCGGCGACGTGGCGGTGGCATCGGATCGATCGTTCGATCTGCACGATCTGAGCCTCGTCGTCGTTGCCACCGGGGAGATGCGGGAAATCCTGGTCAGCTACCTGGAGCACAGCGGGGCCCAGGTCCTGCTCGGGGAGCAGGTGGACGAGGTTCTGCGCCAGGCGATCGCCGCCAAGGCGGTGGCCAGCCCGTTCGTCATCGTCGTCGCCGATACCGAAAACGACCAGGCGCAGGCGACCGAACTTAGGAACAAGTTCCTCGAGCTCTTCTACCAGGCTCCCACCCGTTTCGTGATGATTCACCGGGGACGCCGCCGCACCGCCCGCATGGCCGGACCGGACAGCGTCTCGATCGATGCCAATGCCATGCGGCGCGCGGCGCTCGTCAGGGCCGTCGCGGTGGCCGCGGGCCGCGCCTCGCCGGAAACGGTCGTCACGGAAAAACTGCCGACGGTACCGCCGAGTCGCCTGCCGTCGGTTGCCGAAGCCGAAGCGGCAGGCCGGCTCATCCTGGTGGCGGAGGACAACCGGACCAACCAGAAGGTGATCGAGCGTCAGCTTCATCTGCTCGGCTATGCCGTCGAGTTGGCCGATGACGGCCGTGCGGCGCTGTCGATGTGGCGGAGCAGGCGCTACGGGCTGGTGCTAACCGATTGTCATATGCCGGAAATGGACGGCTTCGAGTTCACCGCCGCGCTGCGCCGGGACGAGGAGGGCCGCGACCGGCGCATCCCGGTCGTCGCGGTCACCGCCAACGCGCTCAAGGGAGAAAGCGAGCGCTGCCTCGCCGCCGGCATGGACGATTACCTGGCCAAGCCGATACCGCTTGTCATGCTAAGGGACCTGTTGCTGAAATGGTTACCGGCAGCCGGCGCGGCGCCGGCGCAGGCGATTCCCGACACGATGCGGCCCGGTCGCGAATCCCGGCCGGACGGCGCCGCGGTCAACCCCAATGCCCTCAAGGAGATCGTCGGCGACGATCCGGACATCGTGGCGGAATTTCTCGGCGATTTCGTGCTGACGGCCCGCGAGGCCATCGCCGATATCGACGCCGCCTACCGCAAACACTCTGAGCAGGACATCGGTGCATTCGCCCACAAGCTGAAATCGGCGGCGCGGACCGTCGGTGCCGACGGTCTGGCTGATCTTTGTCAGGAACTGGAGCGCGCCGGCCAGGCCGGCGACTGGGCGGCGATCGGGGCCTCGGTCGCGCGGATGTCGCCTTGCTTCGCCGCCGTCGAGCAGTTCGTCAGCGCATTCGTGCCCCAACCCCTTTAGGATGGAAAGAGCAGACATGGATACCGAACGACAAGGCCTCCGATTCCTGGTGGTCGACGATGACGAGTTCATGCTCAAAGTCATCTCCCGAAGCCTGCACACCCTGGGCTACGACCGGGTGGTGACCTGCAACGGCGGTGTCGAAGGATTGGCGCAACTGGCTCGGGAAACGCCGCCGGACGTGATTCTCTGCGATCTCAACATGCCGGAAATGGACGGGGTGGAGTTCCTGCGCAAATTGGCCGAGAGCGGCTACCGCGGTTCGCTGGTGGTCGTCAGCGGCGAGGACAGGCGCATTCTCGGCACGGCTGAAAATCTCGCCCGGGCGCATCACCTGGACATCCTCGGCTACCTGGCTAAGCCGTTCAAGACCGAGGCGCTCAAGGAAATTCTGGCGCGCCGGCAGCCGCGCGCACCGGCGGCTGCCCGTCGCGAACCGGCCGAGCCCTGCGGCGTGGACGAGATCCGGCGCGGCCTGGAAGCCGGCGAGTTCATCGTCCATTTCCAGCCCAAAGTCGAGCTCGCCAGCGGCTGGGTGGCGGGCGTCGAGGCCTTGGCGCGTTGGCAGCACCCGGTACGGGGCATGGTCGCTCCGGACCGCTTCATCTCCGTCGCCGAACAGAACGGATTGATCGGCGCGCTGACCGAACGCGTGCTGACCGAGACGCTTGCGCAGGCGCAGGAGTGGCGCCGACAGGGTCTCGAACTGAAGGTCGCGATCAACGTGTCGATGGACGATCTGGTGCAACTGGACTTCCCGGAGAAGGTCCTGGCCTGCGCCGAGGCCGCCGGGATCCGGCCGTTCGACATCACCCTGGAAGTCACCGAGAGTCGGCTGATGCGCGAGCCGACGGCGCCTCTCGATATCCTCACGCGCCTGCGGCTGAAACGGGTCGGTCTGGCCATCGACGATTTCGGCACCGGCTATTCGAACCTGGTTCAACTGCAGAACATTCCCTTCGACGAACTCAAGCTGGACCGCAGTTTCATCCAGGGCGCGGCATGGAATCCGGCGGCCAGGGACATACTCGAATCCAGCGTGGAACTCGCTAAGAAGCTGAACATGACGGTGGTCGCGGAAGGCGTGGAAACCCGGGCCGATTGGGACCTGGTCGCGGCGCTCGGCTGCGACCTCGCCCAGGGCTATTACATCGCCCGGCCGATGCCGGGGGCCGAGCTTCCCGTCTGGCTCAAGAGCTGGCACGCGCCCTGAGAGCCGCCGGCGCAGCGGCCTAAGCCGGCGGCGTGCCCTCGGCCGCCTCGACGATCCAGAGGAACTCGTCGCTCAAGATGCTGCGCAGATCGAGCAGACGGTTGATGTTGAGCCGGCTCAGGAGATGACCTACCGAAAGCAACAATGCCCCGTCGGCAGCCACGACCCTTTGGCCGAGGACCATGCCGGGTTGCAACTGCGCAAGGCTGACGCGGCGTTTCGGTGTCGTCCTCTCCGCCTCGGCAGTTCGCGGCCGGCTGGCGTCGGCCGACGGCCGATCCGGCTCTAACTGCGGCGGGGCCTGGACCGTGCGCAAATCCGTGTTGATCGAATGGTAGCTGATCGCCGGCTTGACGACCGCTCGTTCGCCCATCGCCTGGGCGATCTTGTCCTGCACGATGCCCGGCTTCATCGGCTTGACCAGAAAGCCGTTGACGTCCAGGGCGATGGCCACGCCCAGCACTTCCGTATTGGCAAACGAGGTCAGCACCATGACGCGACTTTCGGCGACCGCGCCCGTTTGTCCCGTCCGGATCCGCCGCACCAGTTCCAGGCCGTTGATGCCGGGCATCTGCACGTCGGTGATGATCAGGTCGAAGGACTGCTCCTGCAATAGCGCCAGGGCCGATTCCGCGCTGGCCATTTCACTGAGGTCGGCGTAACCGAGGTCGCTCAGGACGCGGCGCACGATCTTGCGGGTGAACGCGTCGTCATCGACGACCAGTATCCTAATCCTGAGCAGTTCCTCGCTGGCCTGCTTGTCCATCGGCAGTTTCTCCGCTTCCAAGTTCTCCGGTGAGGCAGTCTAAACTAATCTTGATTAGCGCTGATCGTCAGCCAGCAAGCGGTCGCTGGGAAAAAACGTCATTCCGGGGCTGTCCACCAGAGCGCCCGCCCCGGACTTGATCCGGGGGCTGAACCCCGAAATCATAGAACGGCCGCGACCCCATTGTTAGCTCACCTTTGCTTGCGGATCTGGATACCGTTGCCGCGGCGATGACGCAGATGGCCGAAGCGGCTGAACGTATCTTCGCTTACTTGCGCGCCAAGCGCCCCGACCTGGCCGGCCGACGCATGGCGACGATGGACCGCAGCTACGCCAAGGTCAATGCGGCCTTGGTGCACTGGCGCGGGCGGTCGGCGAGATCCAGCAAAAGGACTTCGCTCGGCAAACGCACGACGGGCTGCGCGAACGCGGAGCCCTCGATCCGCATGGTCCCGGCCGCTGCGGCGCAGGGGCGGGCCCCACTTCCTAAGGCTTCGCCGGTGGCGTGTCGGCTGGCTCCGCCAAGGGCGCGTCCGCCGGCTGGTCCTCGGCGCCGGGTGGCGACGTGGCGTCGGGCGGCTCCGCGGCGGCGGGCGCATCGGCGGTTGACAGCGGCGCATGGGCCATCCATTCGTCGACGATGTCCCAGGTCACGAACATCTTCAGCAGATAGCCGCGCGTCTCGTTATTGACCAGCATGCGGGTGGCATGCCTCTGCCTGCGGTGGGCGACGGCCTTCCGATACTGGAAGGCCTTGAGGGGCAGATCGAGCGCGCGCGCGGCCTCGGCGAGCGCGTCGGGCGGGACCTCGTCGTAGAGTTTCGCTGACTGCCGGCCCCCGGCGTTGTAGGCGGCGACCGCATACGTTGCACCGAGCCGATAGTCCTCGCGGAAGAGGCGCAGCGCATCCTCGGGCATCCGCGCCAGCTCGAGGTCGAGCAGGCATACCGCGGCGCGCATGCTGTTCTGCAGATCGCGGGCGCCGCGCTCGAAGGACGGCGCGAGCCGCGCGTCGGCGCAACGCCGGACCATCGACGTGTAAGTGCCCGGCCGGCTGCCCTTGCCCTTGTCGGTGAACTGATAGGGGCCGATCGCGTTGGCCGACGAATTGGCGAAGTAGAACGGCCGCGGATTGAGCGCGTACTCGATCGCCACCGCTTCGGCCGTGTGCCTGGGGTCGTCGCGGAACGCGCCGTCGTCCGACTGCTCGATCGTGCCCAGCATCAGCAGCGCTTCGGGCGGCCAGAGGCGGGCCAGCCGTTCATCGGGAAAGGCGAACGAACGGGCACCGCTCTCGTCCAGCGCGCCGAGCGCGCCGGCAATGTCGGCGAGCCAGCGGCGCACGCCCGCGGCGATCAGTCCGTCGGTGAAGGGACGGCCATGGAATTCGGGCTGGTAGGCCGAATAGACGGCCGCCCTGGCGTCCTCGAGCAGGCGCGGATCGCGGCTGCGCCAGGCGCTCGACGGAATCCGCGGATGCCGCATCGCCAGGACCGTCAGCGGACGTCCGTCCCTGGACACGGCGAACTTGAGCCGCGCAACGCCGAGCCCGCCCTGGTACGTCACCTGGTAACCGGGCGTGAGCGTGGTGAAGGCGAACGTCGCCGCGCCGGCCTTTGCGCCGCGTGGCCTCTTCGGCCCGTCCTGGCCCGGCAGCGGATGCGGCACGCGGACCGCTATGGTGTGCAGCGTGCCGTCGCATTCGTCATAGGCGCGGATGCTGATGCGGCGAAACAGCGCGACCTGCCGCTCGCGGCGCACGACGCGCTGTCGGCCGTGCCGTCCGCGGCCGCGCCCGACGACTTCGCGCCCGGCCGCAACCACCTCGCGATCAATGACAGGGGCATCAATGGCGGCGAGGTAGTCCTGGGCGCCGCGCACCTGCTCGAGGAACTGCTCGGCGCTGACGAGGCGCGCCTCGGCCAGGCAGGCGCCCGCGTCGGCCTGCGCGGGACGGACGAAGCCGAGCAGCGCGCCGACGACGAGCGGCAGCAGCCCGGTCGAACCGATCCTAAGCTTCATCGCGACTGTCGGGCTGGCGCGACAGGATGCCCTTTCGCCAAGCTTGCCTGCGAAGATCGAACGCGGCCAGAGTCGAGCCCGCGGCGCGGCGTCGTCGGCCGCAAAATCCCAATTTTAGGAAGCATTCCTGATGTCGAAAACCCGGAAGAAAGTCGGATCGGCATCATATCAAACACTTGCACAATGATCGCGGCGACGGCGGGGGCGGGTCTGCGAATTGCTCTAAGAACTGGCCCCTGAAGTCGGGGGTATTTTTGGAGAACAATATATGAATCCGTCTCGTCGCAATTTGCTGAAGGCCGGTGGTGTCGCATTGGCCCTGATCCCCGTCGTGGCCTTTGCCACCAAGAACGACTCGATGCGCGCCTCGACCAAGTACAAGGACTCTCCCGAGGGCGAGAAGCGCTGCGGAGATTGCGTCCAGTTCATCCCGGGCAAGTCGCCGAAGGATCTCGGCGGCTGCAAGATATTCCCCGGCGACACCGAGATATCCCCCGACGGTTCCTGCATCGCCTGGTCGAAGAAGCCGTAATCCGAGACCCCGGCCCGACGCTCGCCGTATCCCTCAAGATTCCGGCTTATGCCCTAAGGACGCATCCGACCATCATCGTCCCAGGGGCAATGCGAAGGATACGCGAGGCCCCGATTTATCCGGCGACAAGCGCTGTCCGCCGCCGCACGCTAGCCGTGCCGAACGCCTGATCCGGGTCGAATCGACGGGCTTGGGGCGCGTGGGTGGAGGACGATGCACGCGGCGGCGCCCGCCGAATGCGACAGCCCGCTGCTGCTGATCCGTAATCTCTCCGATGCCTGGTTCGACGCCGGCACTCCGGCGCGCTGATCGCGCGGGGGCTTAGGGACTGCCTTGCTTAGGCCCTGAGCCTGGCGAGGCGACCGCCGGCGAAGCCGGCAACAAACGGGGCCGCGCTTGGGCGGCCCCGTTCCTTTCCGTTGATGCGGCAAGGCTGGCTTAAGTCGGCCCGGCCGCCGCTGGCGGCCCTTCGCGCCGCGCCGCGCACCGCGAGTGGCGGCAGGCACCCCGGGGCAACACCAGCATGGCGGTGCCGAGGCCGACCAACAGTAAGGGCCACCAGGCGTGAAAGAACAGGCGGATGTCATCCATAGGCACGATACCCAGCTTGCCCAGCAGCAGGGTCACGCCGACGACGATCAGGGCGATGGGGAAGAATCGGAAACGCATGGCTGCTCTCCTTCAGCGTCGCTCAAGCACCGCGGCCGGGACCGTCCCAGCCGTGGCCGCCGTGAGGAAAGCGCCGCGTCTGCTCGTCGAAGCGCGCCTGCTGCTCCTTGTCCAGGGTGGCGTAGAAGCGTTTGGTCGCCTCGCTCAGCGTCTGCAGCGCGACACGGCCCTCGTCCATGCCCTGCTGGGCGCGTTCCAGGCGCTCGATCGCGGTGGCGGTCGGGGCGGGATCGCGCCAGGCCTTGAGCTTTTCCCCCAGGCGCGCCGCCTGGTCGCCGACGGCGAGGCGGAACTCGCCCCAGGCCGCTTCCTGGTCGGCGCGCAGCTTCAGACCGGCGTGCAGGCGGTCGAGGCGACCATCGGCGATGGCCTTGATGTCGCCACCCCAGGCGCCGCGCATCATGCCGTGACGGTGGCCGCACGTCCCGTCGTTGTCGGCCAGCACCAGGCCGGCGCCGATGCTCGTCGCCGCGACGAGCCCCGCACCGGCCAGGGCCATTTTCAGTTTCCGGTTCATCTGTTTCTCCTTGCTCGAGATGGGCAGCGGTCCCCGTTGGGGATACGCTGTTCCGACGGCGTCGGATGTCGCTATTGAAGCGGAAGTTTGTAAGCCGCTTGTGTCCGCCGCAGGCCTTTTTGGCAAGCTCGCGTATCGGGCCCGCCGCCGGATACACTGGCATACAAATCCGTCCGCCGCCGCGTTTAGAGTCGGCCGGGAAACACCGGTCCATCACTTCCATGCCATCGCTGAACGACACTGCCGACCACATCCTCGTCGTCGATGACGACCGGGAGATTCGCAACCTGCTTGCCGCCTACCTGGAGAAGCAGGGCCTGCGCTGCACCGTGGTCGCCGACGGCCGGCAGATGCGGGCGGCGCTGGCAACCGGGCGCTTCGACCTGGTGGTCCTCGACCTGATGCTGCCCGGCGAGGACGGCCTTACCCTGTGCCGCAACCTGCGCGCCACGGCGGCCCACGCCAACCTGCCGGTGCTGATGCTCACCGCCCGCGGCGAAGACATGGACCGCATCCTGGGCCTGGAGATGGGCGCCGACGACTATCTGACCAAGCCCTTCGTGCCGCGCGAACTGCTCGCCCGCATCCGCTCCATCCTGCGCCGCAGCCGCGCCCTGCCGCCCAACCTGGCCGCCAGCAGTGCGCCGCGGGCGCGCCACCTGGCCTTCGCCGGCTGGCGGCTGGACACCGCCGCCCGCCACCTGCTGGACGCGCAGGGCGTGGTCGTCTCGCTGTCCGGCGCCGAGTACCGGCTCCTGGCGGTCTTTCTCGCCCATCCGCAGCGCGTCCTAAGCCGCGACCAGTTGCTGGAACTGACCCAGGGCCGCGAGGCCGATCCCTTCGACCGCTCCATCGACCTGCTGGTCAGCCGCCTGCGCCAGCGCCTGCGCGACGACGCCCGCGAGCCGGCCATCATCAAGACCCAGCGCGGCGAGGGTTATGTCCTTGCCGCCGTCGTTAGCGAAGTGCCGGCCGGTGAGGGGCCGTGAGCGCTGCGCCGGGCCGCCCCAAGGAGCGCTCGCTCCCGCCTGGCGGGAAGGCGCGTAGCGCCAAGGGTGCCCAATGAGGCAGCACCGTTGCCTGGATCGGCAGCATCGCCGCGAAGGCTTAGGAGCGGCCGGCGGGCCGCGTTGCCGCCGGCCGCGCAGCCTGTTCGGCCGCCTGATGCTGATCTGGCTGGTCGGCCTGGCCATCGTCCTGGCCGTCAGCCTGGGGCTGTTTCTCGGCGAGCGCAGCCGCGCCAACCGCAACATGATGTTCGACCACCTGGCCATCGACATCGTCACCGTCGTGGCCCTGATGGACAGCCTGCCGGCGGCCGAGCGCCCGGCCCGGCTGGCGGGCATGGAGCGGCCCGGTTACCGCTACTCTCTCGCCCCGCTGCCCGAAGGCCGACCGCTCGGCGAGGACTTCGAGCACCCGGCCTGGACCCGGCTGCGCGAGGGATTGGCCGGCCGGCCGCTGGAAATGCGCGCCGCCTTCGACGGCGCGCATCGCCGGCCCACTCTCTACCTCGGCACGCGGCTGGCCGACGGCAGTCCCTTCCTCGTCGCGGCGACGCCGCCGCTGCCCCATGTGCCGTCGCCGCGCAACCTCGCCGCGATGGCCGCCCTGGTCCTCGGCATCGTCCTGCTCACCTGGTTCGCCGTGCGCCTCGCCACGCGGCCGCTGTCGCGCCTGGCGCGCGCCGCCGAAGCCCTTGGAGAAGACCTCGACCGCCCGCCGCTGGCCGAGGAAGGCCCCGTCGAGGTGCGCCGCGCGGCGACCGCCTTCAACCGCATGCAGGCCCGCCTGCGCAGCCTCTTCGCCGAGCGCACCCGCATCCTCGCCGCCGTCAGCCACGACCTGCAGACGCCGATCACGCGGATGCGGCTGCGCGCCGAACTGATGGACGACGAGAACCTGCGCGACAAGCTGCTCTCCGACCTGGCCGCCATGCAGGCCCTCGTCGAAGAGGGCCTGGCCTATGCCGGCAGCAGCGCCGCGCCTAAGGAAGCGCCGAAGGTCGTCGACCTCGACGCCCTGGCGGCCAGCCTCGTCGCCGACTACGCCGATGCCGGCCGGCCGGTCAGCCTCGCCGGCACTTATGGCCGCCCGGTCGGCACGCGCCCGCACACCCTGCGCCGGCTGCTCGGCAACCTGGTCGACAACGCCCTCAAGTTCGGCGGCAGCGCCGCGGTGGCCATCGAAGCTTGCGGCGATGCTGCTGTCATCACGGTGGGCGACCGCGGACCGGGCATCCCCGAGGCCGAACTGGAGAAGGTCTTCGAGCCCTTCTACCGCCTCGAGTCCTCGCGCAACCGCGACACCGGCGGCACCGGCCTGGGCCTCGCCATCGCCCGCCAGCTCGCCACGGCGCTGGGGGCAAGCCTAAGCCTGCGCAACCGGCCGGAGGGGGGGCTCGAGGCGAGGCTGGCGCTGCCGAAGGAGGCGGAGGCGCGTGGGCCTGTCGAGCACGCTGCTCACGGCGGCGTTAGCGAGGGACAACGACCTGCGCTCTAGCCGGCCGGAGATTCCGGTCCGGGAGCCGGGAAAATCGTCTTGCTTCCCGACCGTTCCCGCACACGACACGCGGGAAGGCGTTGAACTTCAATAGCCATTATTAGGTCATGATGACCCGCATGGTCATACCGATGAGACCGCCGTGGTCACTGAAATCAGTGCAGCCAAGCTTGGGCAGAACCTGGGCGAGATGCTTGATCAGGTGCAGTATCGCCACGACAGCGTGGTGATCAACAAGGACGGAAAGCCCGTGGCGGCGCTGGTCGACGCCAGGTTGTTCGAGCGCATTCGCCGCATGCAGGACCGCTTCGACTTACTAAGCCAACGCATCGAGGCTGGCTTTGCCGAAGTTCCCGAGGCGGAAGGGCTGGCCGAAATCGACGCTGCCATTGCGATTGAACGGACGCAGGCGCGCCCGTGGGCCAGGAAACGCTGAGTCGCCGTGGCCTCTCTGCGAGTGGCGCTCGATACGAAGGTGCTGCTATCGGGCATTGCTTATCCAGCTAGCGTGTCGGGAAACAATTGCCGGCCTGGCGCCACGGCTCGCTGGATGTGCTGCGCTCTGCCCGCATCCTGGATGAGTTGCGGCGCGTGTTAGGCGTCGCGCAAAAATAACATAATGAAGTTTACTTCTGTGTCGGCAGGACCGCATAGTTCCATTCGCCGTGAAACTTATCCAATTTGAGATTGAGCGAGGCCAATTCTTCATCGGTGATCTTGATGCCGGTGGGGT
>WNGH01003202.1_pt1 | contig 44312 bp, 36 predicted proteins | sample 5400631 | NCBI WGS metagenome assembly WNGH01 (sample SAMN13153373, study PRJNA577476) | soil metagenome | isolation source: 115 cm soil or saprolite under Garry oak tree replicate 1 | place: USA:California | collected 2016-06-15 | reverse complement strand
GGGAGAGATCGCGAACCCCGCCCTTGCGAGCCTCTCGATTCTGCTGCCGGCCCTCAACGAAGAAGACGGAATCTCGGCGGTGCTCAAACGGATCCCGCGGCAGGCACTCCAGCAGAAAGGCTACGTGTACAGCGTTCACCTGCTCGATGGCGGCTCGACCGACCAGACCCGTGCGGTCGCCAAGCGCCTTGGGGCCGAGGTCTTCGTGCAGAGCGGAAACGGAAAGGGATCCGCGTTTCGAGAATTCGTCCCGAGGATTCGGGACCAGTATGTCGTGCTCTTGGACAGTGACGGCACATATCCGCCTGAGGTCATCCCCGAACTCGTCGGGAAGCTCGGTGCCGGGTCTCCTGTGGTCATCGGATCCCGTCTTCGAGGTTCGATCGGCGATGGGGCGATGTCGATGGCGAATCGCATCGGCAACCGGATGTTGAGTTGGCTCGCCTCGTTCTTGTTCGCCACCCCGATCTCCGACGTCTGCAGCGGGATGTGGGGATTCGTTTCCGAGCGGCTCAAGTCGCTCGGCTTGACCGCCACGGGATTCGAACTCGAGGCGGACCTGTTCGCGGAGTGCGCGCTGAAGGGCATCCCGATCACGGAGATTCCGATCCGATACGACCGCCGCATCGGTCAAGGCAAGCTCCATCTGCACGAGGGTGTCCGGATCGCCCTCGCCCTGCTCAAGAAGCGGATCGGGTCCGGTGCGGGCGCCGCGGCGAAAGGGCCACGGCTGTCATTCAGCAGGTTGCATGCCGAGCACACCGAGCGCTAAGAAGCCCCCTTCGCGGATGAAAAGCGATGACCTGTGTAATCGAAACTTCTTTATGTAGGAATCCCCTCGATAGCGGGCAGGGTGGGGTCCCATGAACCTCTTTCGTCCGCGCTATCTAGCGTTAATTTTCGCCGCATACTTCGGCGTCATCGGTTATTACGCGGTGCAGGCCGCACGGCGCGCCAGCTCGGGGGCATATTCCACCGGAATTTCCACAACGATCTACCAGACGACGATGGTCGGGGGCGTTCTGGTCCTCATTGGGATCTTCATCACGGCCTCGATTTCGCCCCACATCAAAGGCGGCCCCCCGTCGCGTTCGACCGCGAACCCCAAGACAGGCCTCGTGACGCGGAGGATTCGCGGAGACTCCGCCCGGACATCGACCGATTACCGAGCGAACCGGCCGGCCGAAACTGCGTGGCCAGACGCCGATGATTTCCTGGAAGATCCCTCGGACCTCGACCGGTCCGGCTACCGGGACCTTGAACAAGCTCAGGATGCCGCGGCCGTGTCGGCGGCTTTGTCTCGGTTGGTACCGACGGGCGAGCCTTCCGCCGCGGGGACCCTGGCGGAGCGCCTGTCCGGAATGCGTGCACGCAGCTCCGCAGTACTCGTCTCCGAAGGGAAGGAAACCGCAGGCGTCTTGCTCCGGCTCGTCAACGACATGAAACCGCTCTTGGCTGCGGCGAAGAAGGTCGGTCTCGACCTGCCCGAGCTCCGGCGGTTGGTCGCGGAGGCCGCCGCGGGCCATGAGGCCGATCTCTCGCAGCGCGTGCGACTCGTCGAACAAGTAAAGGGCACGCTCGAAGCGGCGCTCGTGGAACGGATCGCGGAATCGTTGCAACGGATCCTCCTCGACATCGAGCGGAGGAAATCCGCGACACAGCAAGTGCACGCGGCCGAGATGACCGCGGCCGAGGCGGTCGCGTTGCTCGATACCGGTAACTACGCGGGCGCGGTCGATCGGGCGGAAAAGGCGCGCGAGATCCTGGAGACGCACGTGGTCGCGTTGCCTTCACGACTGGAAGCGGCCTCAGCCCCAAGTTCGTTCGTTGCCTTGGCAGGTCCGGCCTTTGTCGCGGTGGCGTTCGTCGCCGCTTCGTCGATGTTGCTGCCGGCCGTCGATGGGTTCTTGCTCGCTAACCGCGAGTTGAACACCGCGGCCATTCTCACCCTGAGCTACGGGTGGTTCGGTCTCATCATGTACGCGCTCATGTCCGTCTACTACGTGATGCGCCCGGCTTCGACGAAGCCGTCGGCGATGGAGCGAATCGCGCGCCGACAGTAGGTCAGTTCGTCGAGAGATCTCCGCGTAGCAGCCGATTGACGACGCGATCCGCTCGCGAGAAGGCCGTTCTCGCATGGAGAAATCGTTGAGTCTCAACCATGCACGTCGAGATTTTTTTCATCGTCTCGTATTATCGCGCGCGATTATCGCCGGAGAACATTTTCAAGAATACCATCATCGACGCTGCCTGACATCTGGACGCGCCCCCAGGGATGGTAATGAGTTCACGGCCTCGTCACGCGTTTGTTGCCTTTTCGGCGTCCGCACTTCTCGTACTCGCGGCCCTCGTGGTCTCGGGGATCGTTCCCTTCAGCACTCCCGGTAACGGGGCGGGCTCGGGACCGATTTCTTCCAGCGCCACTGGAAATTTCGACCAACTCGTCGTCGTCCTGATGGAGAACAAGAATCTGAATGAAGTATACGGCCCGGCCCCATACATGACGCAACTCGCTGATCAATATTCGTTCTCCGAAGGTTGGTCGAGCATTACGAATCCGTCCCAGCCGAACTACATCGCCATCATGGGCGCGAGCACCTTCGGCGTCTCCGGCGACGGGAACCATCCGAATCTGAACCATCCCACGTTGGTGGACCTGATCGAGAACTCGGGCCACACGTGGAACGCGATCGCCGAAGGCAGCGGCTCCGGTTGTTCCATCAACCCGGATCGAGGCGAGGACCACTTCCCGTTCCTGTCCTACACGACGATCACCGGAAGTCCCGCGCGTTGCGCGAACCTGCACTCCGGAGCGCCGACGGACGTCGTCGCGGCGCTGAACGCCGGGACGAACTTCATCTGGTTCACGCCGAACGACGGCCACAACATGCACGACAACTCCGTGGCGTCGGGAGACGTGTGGATCCAAAGTTGGGTGCCCGGCTTGCTCACGGCCATGGGGACCAAGAAGGCCGCGCTCATCCTCATGTTCGACGAAGCGTACACAAGTCCTCCGTACATTTACATGTCCTTCAGTGGTCCGGCGACGAAGCTCGCCTACAAGTCGACGGCCTCGTACAGTCACTATTCACTCGCGAAGCTCTTGGAGGATGTCTGGGGCGGTGGGAGTCTCGGCCAGGGGGACGTGAACGCTCCCTCTCCCTTGGAGTTCTTCAACGCCGGTGGACCGGACTTCTCGCTCGCCGCGAATCCCGGCACGGTCTCCTTCGTCGCCGGTCAGTCCGCAACGTCCACGGTCAGCCTTACTGCGAGCGGAGGCTTCACGGGAACGGTCGATCTCGCGGGGGTGTCGGTCCCGGTGGGAGTCACGACGTTCTGCTCCCCGTCCAGCATCAGCGGGACTCAGACCTCCACGTGTACCTTCACCGGCAGCAACACGGGCTCGTATGCGGTCACAATCACGGGTACGAGCGGGGCGCTCGTCCACACCGCTCCGGTCGCCGTCACGGTGACCGCCCCGCCCACCCCGGACTTCTCAATCTCCGCGAATCCGACCAGCGCCACCTTTGTCGCAGGTCAATCGGCGACGTCCATGATCTCCTTGCAATCCACGGGCGGATTTACAGGGACGGTCTCGCTAACCGCGGCGTCCTCCCCGGCGGGCGTCGCGACCTCGTGCGTCCCCTCGACCCTCAGTGGAACCCAAGCATCCACCTGCACGATGACCGGCGCCAACGCGGGCTCCTATGCGGTCACCATCACCGGTACGAGCGGGGCCCTTATCCACACCGCCTCCGTGGCCGTCACCATCACAGCGCCGGGACCGATCGCGCGGTTCGTGTATTCACCGACCCTGCCGTCCGTGAATGATACGATCACGTTCGATGCGTCCTCGTCCACCGACTCCGATCCAAGTGCGACCTTGCAAGCCCGCTGGGACTGGGAATCGGACGGCACCTGGGACACCGTGCTCTCCTCGACCCTGACCGCCCAGCATGCGTTTGCGGCATCCGGTACGTACACGGTGAGCTTGCAGATCCAGGATTCACACGGTTTCTCGGACACGGACAGCAAGGCGGTCTCCGTCTTTGCTGCGGGAGGCGGAGGCGTCGGGGCTCCTCCCGGCTATGGCTTGACGGATCCGTCGATCCTCCAGGCCCACGGACCCATCTACATCGGGAGCGATGCGCAGTTCACCGCCGCGAACGGCGTTCGCAGCGGGACCGGCACGATCGCCGATCCGTACATCATCAGTAACTGGTTCATCGATGGGAACCTCTACGCGAGCTCTCAAGCGATGCTCTGGATCGAAGGCACCAGTTCCTACGTCGTGATTGAGAACGTGAGGATCTCGAATCTCGTCGGAACGAACCAGTGGGAGGCGTTCCAGCTCGGTCACTGGCCCGCGACAATCAGCACGCAGCACGTGACGATCCGCCACAACGAGGTCGTGAACGCGCAACACGCGTACGGCATCGCCATCCGCGAGGGATCGAGCGACATCCACATCGAGGCGAACTACGTTCAGCTCGAGGCGAACTTCGACTGGGTGTACGGCATCGCAACGGACCGCGGGGTCCACGGCATCACGGTCTACGGCAACTATGTGAACGCGCACACGAGCGGCACGTTCCACACGGTCGGCATTCACCTGAGCGATTACCACGTCACGGATGCGCGCCGCGCGACCGGGATGGCTGCGATTCAGAACACGGTCGTGAACGCGACGGCCGGTGGCATCATCTCCGAGAGTTCGGTCGGCACGATCATCGGATGGAACCTCGTCTACATGGACTACCCCGGTTCGAAGTCCGTTGCGACGGACTATCCGCGCGGGATTGAGACGGAGTGGTTCTCGAACGGGACCGCCGTCGTCGGGAATGTGGTCCACACGTTCCACTGGGGGATCCAGGTCGGATCGGACCAGGGAGTCATCGCGTCGAACACGATCTCCGATGTCGACTATGCGGTCTACGTGCTCGACAACGCGGCGTGGCCGGGCATCAGCACCGCGGCGGAGACGATCTACGACACGACGTACTCGAACGTCGCAATCACCCCGATCCGCCTTCCGACCGGCTTCCAGGGGACCGTGGTCGACCTCGGACCGGGAATCACGAAGACGGACCTCATCCCGGTCCTCTTCGTCACCGCTCCGGCGGCGACGAGCGCGACCTTCGACTGGTCCGGCACCTCCCTGAACCTCTCGGCCATCGTCGGCGGCATGGTGGTGTTCGACACGGCCAGCACCGTCGATGCGCAGACGCTGCACGGCTCATGGACCGGCACCCTGACGAATCTCGACGTGACGAGCCTCTCGGCGACTGGCGTCTCGTTCCAACTCCAGAGCGCGGCTCCGGTCGTCTTCGACGGCACCGGCTTCACTCCGAGCACGACGTATAACGTGACGCGGACGAACACCGGCGGCACGAGTCGGATCCTCAGCGCTCAATCGACGCCGCTCGGCGGCCTCTCGTTCACGATCCCAAGCTCGACGCCTTCGACGTATGCCGTCTCCCCCGGAAGCGTGAACGACATCACGCCTCCCGTGACGACGTACAGTGCCTCGGGCACGGGCGGCGCGGGCACCTGGTACACGTCTTCGGTAACGGTCACGTTGTCCGCCACCGATGACTCGAGCGGCGTCGCGGTGATCCACTTCCGGACGGATGGCGGCGCTTGGCAGAGCTACTCCGGCCCGTTCACCTTCCAAGCCGACGGATCACACGCGATCGACTACTACGCCACGGACTACTCGGGTAACAACGAGACGCTTCGGTCGGTCAGCGTGAACATCGACAGCACCGCGCCGAGCTCGTCGGTCCAGCTCGCCGGCACCCAAGCGGGCGACGGATCGTACATCTCCTCGGTCGATGTAACCGTCACGTCGACGGACGCGACGAGCGGGGTCCAATCGACCCAGTACCGGGTGGATGGGGGCGCGTGGCGCTCCTACTCGACCGCGTTCCCGGTCAGCGGGAACGGGACTCACACCGTCGATTACTACGCGACGGACGTCGCGGGAAATGTCGAGAGCACGAAGAGCTCCGTGGTCCGGATCAGCGGAGCGTCATTCTGGTGAACGTCACCCTGACGGCGACGAGTCCGAGCGGCACCGGGATTTTCACGATGTACAGCATCGACGGGTCCGGCTGGACTCAATACGCGCAGACGTTCATGCTCACGGAAGGCCGGCACACGCTCGACTACCAGTCCTGGGATACCGCCGGTTTTGTCGAACCGAAGGCGTCCAGCTCGATTGACATTGATCTGACGCCTCCGGCCGTCGACGGTTCCCCCACCGGGGTCGTCACTACCCCCGACGTGACGATCACGTGGACCGGGACGGACGGTTCCTCGGGCATCGCCCGCTATGAGGTGTCGATCGACGGAGGGCCTACGGAGTCCGTCGGCATGACGACGAGCCTCACACGCCGCTGGTCCGATGGGGACCACACGGTGCGTGTGACGGCCTACGATGCGGCTGGGAACGCGGATGCCAAGGTCATTACCTTCACCGTGAGCCCGGAGTCCTCCGGGCTGTTCGGCGTGTTCCAGACGCTCCCCCTCGTCCTGCCTGCGATCGCGCTGGTCCTTCTCTTGTTCGCGATCGCCTTCTGGCGGCGGCGTCTCCGGCGCGACGAAGACGAGGATCGAGCGGAGCCGGAAGCGGACGACCTGCCGCCCGAGGACTACGAATCCTCGGACTGGTAGCACCGACCTCGACGGTCAGTACTCGATTCGCCGTTGCCTTGCCCAGATTACTGCGATGGCCGCCGCGATGATGCCGCAGAAGAACAGGGCGACCACCATGTGCTCGTGATGCAGCTCTCTCGTGTCGAACAGATCCTGCAGGGAGAAAAAATCGATGTCGTTCAACATCACGAGGAACGCAAGTCCCCAGAACAGTGCGAGGAGGGCGATACTCAGCGAGTATTCTTGCAGCCGCGTGGTCCCGCCTCCGGCGCTGGAATCGAGCCTATCCTTTCAACCTTTCTCGCCGCGCGGCTTTCCGCCTGCAACCTAGAAGTGCACCGCCGATGCCGACCCAAGAGTCGTTTGTATTCCGAGACGCGGTAACCACTTTCGATAGACGTACAATCATCGATATATACGCACCTTGAGGTTACGACGCAGTCCCCTGACGGTGACCCCTATCCCACACACCTGGGCCACCCGCACCCGCCGAGCGTCACACCTTCCTTCGAGGCGAAGCCGGAGCGCGTGGATCGTTCTGGCATTCGTGTTGACGGGGATCCTTCTTGCCTCTTCGCTGTCGACGCTCGCTGCCGGTCCAACGACACCGGATTCCTCATCGGTTTCGTCGGCGTCTGCATCGGCCACGGGCCGCGTCGCAACCCTGTGGCCGTTCTCCCGGGATAGCATCTGGAACCTGCCGATCGGCGCGAATGCGGTGTACGTCCCGGGCAACATCAAGAAGCCCTCCGCCTCCGGGATGACGACTGACGTCGACGTCCTCATCCTGACCCCGAACGCGCCTGTCACAGATGTGTGGGAGAACAGCGACGCCTGGAGCGGCGGGAGCCGCTGCAACCCCCAAGGCGGTATCCTGTTTTCCGCTCCGATCCCGACGGACTTCGTCGTCCCCGGGGCCGGGTCCGGGAATCCGGACGGCACGACGCCGAACTATTCGACGGCGATCCTCGCCGCCGACGGTCACACACTTATCCAAGGTCAACCGATGGCCCGCTGCACCGCGGGAGAGAACGCCACGATGTGGTGGTACCAGGAGAAGGAAGACCTCCTCGGGACCGGCAACTCCGGCGCGCACGGCGGCTCCATGCTCTCGAGCCTCGGCGGAGTGATCCGGCTCGGGGAACTCGTGCCGGGAGGCACCATCCGGCACGCATTGAAGGTCAACCTGTTCGGCGCGGACGACTACTACAGCGGCTCCGGCGGATACCGCTGGCCTGCGACGACCGCGGATGGATGTGCCCCCGGTTGCTACGGAGGGTCCGTCCCAGCGCTTCGGATGGGATCTCTCCTCGCCCTTCCCCCATCCGTCAACGTGAATTCGATGGGCCTGGAGACGGATGCCGCGAAGATCCTCGCCCACGCCTTTCAGGACTACGGCGCGTACACCGTGGACGACACCGCGTGGTCGGTGTACGCGATCGCGACGGAGTACAGCCCCTCCGGGAAAGTCGACGACGAATTCGGTGCCGCTTGGGGCTTCCCCATCAGTCCGGCGAGCCGGGACGTTCCTTGGGCTCGGGACATGGACCGGATCTTCGGCAACCTGTCCGTCGTCGACAACTGGGATGCCGCTGCCTGGCAGGCTGTGTCCGCCTCGAACGGTACGGAGGGCGCGGGCCGCGGAGTCCCGCGGGTTCCCTGGGCACCGGACTTCGGCCCGGACAGCGTCCCTCCGGTCGCCACCGCCTCCCTTTCCGGGAGCACGGGCTCGGCCAACTGGTTCGTCTCCCCTGTGGACGTGACGTTGACTGCGACGGATGACTCGAGTGGTGTCGCCTCGATCCATTATCGCACGGATGGCGGGACGTGGCAGCTCTACAGCAGCCCCGTCACGGTCCAGGGAGACGGTTCCCATTCGATCGACTATTACGCCACGGACCTCGCGGGCAATAACGAGACGCTCCGGACGGCGACCTTCCAGATCGATACGGTCGGACCCGTCAGTTCGGCGCAGGTGTCGGGCACCCTGGCGAACGACGGTTCATACCTTTCCTCGGTCACCGTCACGTTGACGAGCTCGGATGCGACCAGCGGCATCCAGTCCGAACAATACCGAATCGATGGCGGCCCCTGGATGACGTACACCGCTCCCTTCACCATCGGCGGGAACGGCACGCACTTGCTCGACTACTTCGCGACCGATGTCGCGGGGAACTCGGAGGCGGTCCGAGGCCAGTCGATCTGGATCACCGGTAATCTCCACCCACTCCCGGTCAGCACCCTCACCTCGACGGGGACGGCGGGGTCGGCCGGTTGGTACGTCTCCGCGGTGACCGTCACAATCACGGCCACGAGCGGGAGTGGAAGCGCCGTATCCATCGCGTATCGCCTCGACGGCAACGCGTGGGCCACCTACGCGACCCCGATTGTCTTGCTCGATGGCCGTCACGTCTTGGAGTATCTGGCGACGGACGCACAAGGATATTCGGAGGCCTCGAAGTCCGCCGCGATCAACGTCGACTCGACCCCGCCTTCACTCGTCGCGAACTCACCGAGCGCCCCGGTCTCGCCGGACGCTTCGGTGTCATGGTCCGGATCGGACAGTGGCTCGGGGATCGCCCGTTATGAGGTGGCCATCGACGGCTCTCCGTTCGCATCCGTTGGGTTGCAGACGACGCTCACCCGGACCTGGACGGAAGGAACCCATGTGGTGTCGGTGCGGGCCTACGACGCCGCCGGGAACATGAAGTCCGCCGTCATCCAGTTCAGTGTCGCGTCGAATCCGACGCCTGCGGGTCCTGCCGGAGCGCCGCCGTCGCCGCCCGGGATTGCCGAAATCATCGTGGGACTCGTCATGCTCGCGGTGAGCTTGTGGTTCCGGCCGCGCGTGTCCCGACGCCCGGCACCCCGTGCCTGAGGCCGTCAAAAAGTGTTCCACAGCGACTTTGGCTCCCGGCCGTGGTGCGGGTTCCGTGGAACTTCGGGAGGGAGCGTGCTATCTCGTGGAGGAGCCGAAGCCGCAGCTGAGCTTCCGCGTGTACCGCGAGCTCGTGCGCCAAGGCACCCCCGGGATGTGCATCACCCGCGTCTATCCCGACCTGGCGCGGGAGAAGTTCGGCCTCGAGGACGGCCGGGTCCTGTGGCTTGCTGACACACCCGCGGAGGACGTCCTCCGTCCGACCGCGATCGTGAATCTCTCGAAGGCGATCGAGGTCTTCCTGGACGAGCATCCCCAAGGCGGCGTCGTCCTCCTGGACGGCCTCGAATACTTGATTCTCCGCAACGGCTACGACGCGGTGTTGCAGTTCATCGAACATCTCAGCGACCTCGTCGTGCGTGGACGGAGCATCGTCCTGATCCCGCTGAGCCCCGCGACCTTGGATCGGAAGGAAGTCGCTCGGGTCGAACGGGATCTCGAGCTCGCCGACACGGAGGCGTGGCGAGCGGAACTCGATGCCCGGGAGTGGAGCCGCCGTCTTGGCGGGTAGGTCGGACGCGATCGGCTACGGTTCCGATTCAGGCGGCGGACGAGCTCTCTTCCTTCGTCGATAGATGAGAAGTCCCGCGACGACGACCACGACGATGAGGACCACGACAATTTCCGGAAGGATCGAGAGGATATCAAAGGGCGGGCCTCCGGGCGTGACGATCAGGGAGATCCCCGCGGCCTTCGAGTTGCCGGATGTGTCCGTCACGCGCGCGTCGATCGTGTGGTTCCCGACAACGAGAGGGAACGATCCGGTCCACGAGGTCGTCCCGGCGGCCGTCGCCCAAGCGCCTCCGTCGACGCGGAGCTCGACCTTCTGAATCGCGATGTTGTCGAACGCGGTTCCCGTGACACTCACCGGCGACACCACGCCGCTATGGTTGGACGGCGAGTCGATGGCGATGGTCGGCGCGAGCGTGTCGCTCGATGGCGGGTTCGACGTGAAGAACTCGGTCATCGCCGCCGCACCCGCGTCGTTCGCGGTGAGACTGGCCAGGTTCCAGTTCGACTCGATCGTGGCGAGGAGCGAGAAGTGATCATACGCGACGGACGAGGTGTAGGTTGGGTTCACGACGCGACCGGACCAGACGGTGTACACGGGTTGGCCATTATACCCCTCGTCGAACGTGATGTACAGCGCGGCCCGGTAGGTCGTGAAGATGGGACTGCTCAAGATTCGCTGGACCAGGTCGGCCAGGTATGCATCGCCCGTGTCAATCGGGCAACTGTGGATGTCGTTGCACTTGTTCGGCGTGAGCCACATGAAGTTCGACGCCGTCGAGGTGGATCCGAGATCGTTGATCAACGCGCTGTCGGCGCTGCCCGCCGGAACGACCCGGCTGCATCGCGTCGCGTTGTTGACGATGTCGCTGTAGTAGACGAACGGGTTGTGCCGAACCGCATAATTGCCGGAATCGCTGCCGTAGCAGTTTGAGGGCATGTCCTCCATGTACGCTTTCCAAGTGTAGCCCGCGGTTACGAGTCGGTCCACGATGTTCGGCGCGGCCCACGCCGCGTTCGTGCACGCGTTCGATTGCGGGTCCCCGTCGTAACCACTACAGCCGAAATCACTGCCGCCCGTGAGGCAGAGGTAGTTCGGAAGACTCGGGTTGACATTGCAGTAGTGATCGTCCTGGGCCAGTCCCCAAGCGCCCGCGAGGTTCGACATGTACGTCGCCGTGCCGCCGCACGATTTGAGGATGTCGCACAGGTTGTGGTTCTCCATCACAATGACCACGATGAAATCGAAGAAATTCGTCCCCGCGGCGGGCGCCGTTGGGATGACCTGGAAGGGCGCCGACCGCGTCGGATGCGGGGACGCGGACGAGGCGGCGGCGGAAACGATCACGGCCAAGAGGAACGTTAGTGGGATCGAACGCCCTCGACGTCCCGGGATTCCTCGGTACACTCAAGCTGCGCTCGAGGCGACTGGAGTCTTAAAGCCTTGGTTTACCAGCTGTCCAAGACTGCGATCGAGGCGGATGCCATCCTCCATAATTGACGCATTTGATAGTGAGACCTTCGTGCTTTTAGCCTGGGGCGCGCACGCAACATCTGGAATTCAGATGTCCGTGACCGCGTCGACCCCGATTGACCTGTCCTCGGCGGTCGGATCCCAAGAACCCCTCGAAGCGGTCCTCCTGATCACCCGCACCGGGGCGCAGCTGGGCGCCTGGACGCGGAACTCCGTCCCGGTCGACGTCTTGAGCGTCATGTCCGCGACCCTCGTCGGATCGATCGAGACCTTGATGACGGCCCTCGGGGCGTCGAGCCCGCGGGAGGTCTCCCTGATGATCGACGGCCGCCGGGTTTTCGTGAGCAAGGTCAACGCCCAGGTCGTGTTGGTCATCGTCGCCGCGGGCGGGATGACCGAAGTCGCCCTCCGAGCCGCGATGCGCCAGATCGTGAAGTCGCTCCCGCCGTTTCCATCGGAATCGGACGGCATCGCGCGGGGAGCCCGAGACCGAAGGCGCGCGTAGACTCGGTCACGTGCAGAAGATCGCCTTGGCGGCGACGAGCCTCGGATCGCGATCCTATTTCTCGGGTCCGGGGACTGGCGCCGGCTGCTTCTTTCGAGCGGGTCGCGAGGTCCGCGATCGGTTCCAGAGGAACGCATGGCTCCCGACGAGCGCGCCGATCCCTGCAAAGACGAGGAGCACCGGGAGGGTCGGATCGATTTCGCCGGGCGTTAACCCTGGACCTTGGTCCGGGTTACCTGCGATCACAGTGACGACGGTCACGTGTTTGTTCCCCGACGTGTCGGTCGCGCGGGCGTAGATCTGGTTCGTCCCCGCCTTGAGGGAAACCACTCCCGACCACGACGTCGTCCCGATCGTCGGCGTCCAGGTCGTGTTGTCCGTGCTCAGCTCGATCGTCGCGATCCCGACGTTGTCGGATGCGGTGCCCACCACCGTGACGTCGGCCGCGGCGAGGACGGTGTCGTTCGGCGGAGAGAGGATCGAGACCTGGGGAGGAATATGATCCGTGCTCTCGACGACCACCGAGTGCGTCGCGGAGTCGACAAGGCCCGACGAATCGAGAATTTCCAATGTCACCGCATACGTTCCCCCGTTCGCGAAGACATGTTGCTCGGTCAGGGAGGCGAACCACGGGGTGTCCCACACGCCGTCTCCTTCCCAATCCCAGCGCGCCGCCATGGACGCGCGTGGATCCGAGTCCGAAGACGACGATGCGTCGAAGGCGATCGTGGTGTTCGCGACAGGCACCGGGGGGGAATAGGTGAAGCGGGCCGTCGGTCCCGGGCTCGTCACGGCGACGCCGATCGACGTCGAATGCGAGAGAGTTCCGCTCGTGCCCGTGATGACGTCGGTGTACGACCCTCGCGCCGTCCCGCTGATCGTGCATGTGGACGTCTGGGCGCCAGCGATGCTCGACGGGAGGCACGACGTCGTGAGTCCCACCGGCGATGAGGCCGCGCTGAGCGCGACGGTCCCCGCGAAGCCCCCGGTGGATTGTAGGGAGATGGTTGACGTCGCGGATTGACCCGCGAGGAAGGCCACGCTCGCCGGGCTTGCGGCGATCGAGAAGTCGGGCGTGGACGCCGGCGTTACGGTGACACCGATCGAGGTCGTGTGGACCAAAGAGCCGCTGGTCCCGGTGGCGGTGACCGTGTACGATGCCGCGGTCGATCCGGTGAACGTGCAGGTCGACGTCTGAGTCCCGCTGATACTCGATGGGACGCACGAGGTCGCGATGCCGGAGGGCGACGAACTCGTGGTGAGGGCGACGGTCCCACTGAAGCCCCCGGTGGACTGGAGGGAGATGGTCGAAGTAGCGGATTGTCCTGCGAGGAACGACACGCTCGTCGGGTTCGCGGTGATCGAGAAGTCGGGCGTGGATGCCGAGGTCACGGTGACGCCGATCGGGGTCGTGTGGACGAGGGAGCCGCTCGTGCCCGTAATAGTGACCGTGTACGATCCCGCCGTCGATCCGGTGAACGTGCAGGTCGACGTCTGAGTCCCGCTGATGCTCGAAGGGACACACGAGGTCGTGATGCCGGAGGGCGACGAACTCGCGGTGAGCGTGACCGTCCCGCTGAAGCCGCCCGTTGGGTGAAGAGAGATCGTGGAGGTCGCGGATTGACCTGCGACGAATGAAACGGTCGTGGGATTCGCGGAGAGCGTGAAGTCCGGGCTGCCCGGCGTCGTGAAGAACTCGTTCATGTTCGGGGCGTTCTGGTCGTTCGTCGTCAGCGGAGGCAAGTTCCAGTTCGACTCGATCGTCGAGAGGACCGAGTAGTGGCTGTATGCCGTCGACGAGGTGTACGCGGTCTTCACGACGGGACCCGCCCACACCGTGTAGATTGGCTGGCCATAGCCCTCATCGAACGTGAGCAGGAGGGCCGCCCGTTGGGTCAGGAAGACGTTGCTCCCGAGGATCAGCGGCACGAGGACGGACAGATAGGTGTCGCCCGTCGGAATGTCGCAGTCGTGCATGTCGTTGCACGTGTTTGGCGTGAACCACATGTAGTTCGAGGCGGTCGACGTCGAGGCGAGATCGGCCACCACGGCGCTGCCCGCCGTTCCCGCTGGGACCACTTGGTTGCACCGAGTCGAATTGCTGACGATGTCGTTGTGGTACACGAACGGATCGTGTCGGACCGCGTAGTTTCCGGAATCGCTGCCGTAGCAGTTGGACGGCATGTCCTCCATGTACGCCTTCCACGTCAGGCCGGCCCCGAGGATTCGATCGATGATGTTGGGGGAGTTCCACGCACTGTTCGTGCAGGGGTTCGAGTTCGGGCCGCCGTCATATCCCGAACATCCGAAGTCCGTGGCGCCCGAGAGGCACAGGTAGTTCGGAAGGCTCGGATTCACGTTGCAGTAGTTGTCCTGAAGCGCGATCGAATAGGCGTCGGCGAGGGCCGTCATGTACGTCCCGGTGCCGCCGCAGTGCGTGTAGATGTCGCAGATGTTGTGGTTCTCCATCAGGATGATCACGACATAGTCGAAGTTGACACCGGAGGTCGCGAGGGCCTGGACCGGTCCTCCGGTTGAAACTGCGATCGGTACCGCGCCATTAAGGGGGAGAAGGCTCGCGCCCAGGAGTGCGACGACGAGCAAGACGATCGACGCCGCCACGGCGCCGACGCGGTTCCTCCGTGAATCCATGAGAAATTTCTCCGGTAGCAGTGGATGTTAGCCGAGAGAGGGGCGCAGCGGCGTGGGGCCTGCGCATTCGAATTTCGTCGGGGGCGAATGCGGTCGACCAGGGGTAAGAATCCGGGTCACCAGCGGGGGTAACGTTCCGAGACTGGAGCACACTATTTATCGATTTGGGAACGCTGGTCGAATTGCATTGGAACATTTCGATCGCGCGACCGCGCGCGGAAAGCGGCACGAACGTCAATCCACACGAAGCACCGCGGGTGCGCCTCGGCAGCGACCGATGATTGCACGTTGCGCGAAACTCTTATCGGCTCATCCTCAATGCTATTCGTTCGTGGGCGTGATTGAGGGCTGGGAATTTCCCTGGGTGAAACCGGTCCTCCGGACCGAGCCGATGTCGGAGTCGGAGACGGTCCGCGAACAGGGCGGCTGGGTCCTCACCGCGAGCATCGCGAATTCGGTCTTGGGCTTCGGCTTCTGGGCGCTCGCGGCTCATCTGTTCTCTTCCGGGGCCGTCGGGATCGCGGGTGCGCTCGTGTCCCTCTCCTCGCTGGCCACCTCGATCGGGATTCTGGGGCTGGACAACGGACTCGTCCGCTTCGCCACCCGGGTCGATCGGCCACGGGCCCTCATGTGGGAGCTGCTCCTGATCGGAGGGACCCTGTCCGCAATCGTGGGGCTTGCGTTGTCCGCGACGGTCCTCACATTGTCCGCGAAGGACCTCCGAGTTACCCTGACCGAGCAACAATTCGTGGTGCTCGTCTTGTTGACCGTTGTGCTCACCGGGTCGCAGACGAGTTTCCAGATTACCGATGGCTCAATCCTGGCCGCGAGGAGGAGCCAATACCTGGCCTACCGGGCGGTCGCCTACGGCCTGGTAAAGATCCTCCTTCTCTTCGCCCTCGTCGAGGCCACCGTGGTCGGCCTGTTCGGCGCGTACACGCTGCCCTTGTTCGCCGTCACGCTCGTGAGTTTCTTCTTGGTGCGCCGCGTGTGGCCTGTACGCAACGAGACCGGCGTGCCCCACCGATTCCGCGAGGTCGCCTCGCTCTCGTTCGGCAATTGGATCTCCGGCCTCGCGTATTCCCTCCCGAGTCGCCTCGGGCCCTCGATCATGCTGATCTTCGTCGGCGCGAGCCCGGTGGCCTATTTCTTCATCGCCTTGCAACTCGCCGAGATCCTGAACTACATCCCGGAGTCCGTGTCGAAGTCTCTGTACGCGCCGAAGGCCGGGATTCAATTGTACAAGGCTCAGTTCAACGTGGACCGCCGCCCGCTCGCCCTCATCGTGATGGGGAGCGCTCTTGGTCTTTCGACTCTGGCGTTCCTGGCGGTTGGTTTGGTCCGTCGCGTGGACCCCGATTGGCTACCGCTGGCGTGGATCCTGGGTGGAATCCTGGCGTTGGGGGTCGGCTGGTGGCTCTCTCGAAGGAGGCTTCCGAGCCAACCGGAGGCCCGTCCGAGCGAGAGCTGAAAGGCAACGGCGTTTGCGGCATCCCTTCGGCCCGCATCCGGGCCAACCCGCCGCGAATTCGGTCATAGACCGCGACCCAACCGAAGAGCGAAAGCACCGCAAGCACGAACGCCGCAGGGGCGAGAAGCGGTTCGACCTGCCCCCGCACGAAGTCGGCGGGAACGGTGGAGGCCACCAATCCGTTGTAAATCGCAATCAGCATCCGGACCGCCCCGGCGAACGTGCCGACGACGAACGCGGTCGTTGCAAGGCCGCTCCCCGATCCAGGGTCGATTCGCGCCGCCGTGTCGAGCAGATACAGTCCTCCTGCGAAGACGACGACGAACCGAGCGGTCATACGAACCGAATTCCAGACGACTACAGCGGGCTCTCGGGCTAGTGCCAAGGCGAGGCCGGAACCGAAAAGGAACACGGCGGCCGCGAAGGCGACAAACAACGCGGACCGAGCCCGCTCCTCTTGCCACTTGCGGGTCCGGCCGCGGCCTCGTTCAATCCGGAGGATGCCGACGAACCCGATCGGACCGATGACCGTCGGTAGAGCGACGCTGAGGACCGATACGTAAAGCCGGTAGGACGCCCCGCCCGGCAGCCCGCCGAGGCCCGGGATGAACGCACCGAAATAGTACGGCACGTCCAAGACCAAATCCCCCACGGCGGCTAGCACGAGCGAGATCAAGAGCCATCTCACCCCGGAAGCGGTCGCTGAGTCCCCGAACAATCGATGGCCCATTCGGATGCACGAGAACCGGCGTTCTATTTATCGTATATGTTTCCGGGGCGGGTCTAGGGCTCTACGTTCGGCGGGGCGAACCGCCCGGCCGCCTTTCGCCTCCGGAAGAGCAAGACGAGCAAAATGACCGCGAGGATGAGTGTCACCCCCGCCGTCACCTGTTCGGATGCGGTCGGGTCTGCGGCCCCGAGGATTCGGACCGTCACGCTCGCCGACGCGTCGGGGTTCAACGGGGTATTGTCGTTGTTCACCAGTCGCGCGATGACCGTGCTGTTCCCGTCGGGCATGTCGACGATGAATCCGAGATCGTAGGCGCGCGGTTCCTGGTGGAGCACGCCATTCAAGAGCAGCTGAATGTGGCCTTCGTTCGGGGCGTTCGGTTGGCCGTGTGGGTCCACGAGCGTGAAGTTCGTGACCTCGATCGCAAAGTACAGGTCGTGGGAAATGGTCGGACCGGGTTTCGGTGATACGATTGTAATCGTCGGTGTCCCTACCGCGGGGCCATGGGTCGCCATGACCCGGACGGATCCATAGACGTCCGGATTGAGAGGCGTCCCATTGTCCTGAACGAGCTGCAACCGAATCGTGTGCGGACCGGATTCGAGCGGGAGCGACACGGGCTCGACTCGGGTGAGCAGCCGGGAATAGACGCCGTCCACGTACAGGTCCACGTGGCCTTCGGTCGGGGTACCGACCTGACCGACGCGACCGGGCTGCACGAGGACGAAGTTGGTCACCGCGAAGCTCACGATCACCGGGGTGCCATTGCCAACGACCTGATCGTTCGCCGGCGTGAGGATTGACAGCGATGGCACCGCTGCCGCGGCCGGGGGACTCGTAACCGCGAACACCAAGATCCCGAGGAGCAGGCATAGTCCGAGCCGTGCCATGCGTCCGTGGGAGGACCGGCTGGGGGCGGGTCGCAGGGGCGTGCGCACCATCAACGGGCCTCCAGCTTGCGGTAGATTGCCGCGAGGATCCCGAGCCCGATGAGCAGGTTTGCCAGGGCCAAGAACGGGGTCGCATCGAAGGGGGTGGCTCGTCCCACGAGCGCTTGCACCGTGATGTGTAGGCTCACCCTGACGTCGGGATTCAGCGGACCGCCGGTGTTGTCGACCAGTTGAAGCGTGACGTTGTGGGGGCCGTCTTTCAGGTTCAGATGCAACGGCGCGAGGTCCGTGAGGTCGGCGTAGTACGCATCATCGAGGAACACGCGGACATGGCCCTCATTCGGGACACCCGCGGGCCCGCCGGGAGGGACGACGGCAAAATTCGTGACCCGGAAGGAGATGGTCGAGTCGGTCCCGACGACGGCGCCTTCGCGGGGGAAGAAAATCGACAAGGCCGGCGTACCGCCCGCAGGTCCCTGGGTCACCATCACAGCGACGGACGCGGTGACGTCCGGATTCAGGGCAGACCCGTTGTCCGTCACGAGCTGCAGACGAATCGTGTGCGGCCCGGAGGGAAGCCTGAGCACGATCGTGTTGACGCTCGCGTTCGCGGTCCATCCGCCATCTACGAATACGTCGACGTGGCCAGAGTCGGGCGAAGACGTTCCGTTCCCTAGATCGGTGAGATTGAAGTTCGTCACCGCGAAAACGACCACGACCGGGCTGCCGTTGCCGATCACCGCGTTCGAACTCGGCGAGACGATCGACAAGGTGGGAAGCGGAGCCGCGCGGACGTTGGGTGCAGCGATTCCGGAGACGATGAGCATCCCGAGCGTCGCAATGACGAGAGTGGGTATCCGCGCGTTCATGTCAGGGAATCCCCCCGCGACCGTTCGGGGGTCGGCCCACGACCTTTCGGCGCCGCAAGATCAGGACGACCAGGATGAATGCCAGGAGGAGCGCGACTCCTCCGTTGGAGACCAGTGGCAGGCTGACGGCCGAGGACGCGACGACGTGAATCGTCACGCTCCAGGTCGCATCCGGGTTCAACGGGGTGTTGTCGTTGTTCACGAGTCGCGCCCCGATCCAGATGTCCCCCTCCGGCAACGACACGAGGAGGACCGGCTCAGACTGGATTACCTCCATCACGACCTGCATTTTTGCCAAGTCGGTCCCGACGAGAAGCTGGACGTGACCTTCATTGGGCGCGTTCGGTTGGCCTCGCGGTTCCACCATGGTGAAATTCTCAATCCGGTACGAAACGTAGATTCCGTGACCCGTTGATTCGGCCGGCGTCGGGGAAAGGATCCGGATACGCGGGACGCCGGCACCCGGTCCCTGGGTCGCCACCAGGTGGACGGACGCGCTCACGTCTGGGTTCAGGGGGGTGCCGTCGTCCGCGACGAGCTGGATCCGGATCGTATGGGGACCGGAGGTCAATGGGAGCGAGAACGGCTCGACGTCGGTGAGAAGACGGACGAACTGCGCGTCGAGGAACACGTTGGCGTGGCCTTCGTTCGGGGACCCAATCTGTCCCACCCGCCCCGGCTGGACGAATGCGAAGTTCGACACGAGGAATTGGACGAGGACGGGTGTGCCGTTGGCAACGAGCGCCCCCTCCGTCGGAGAGACAATCGTCACGATTGGCGACGCCGCGGCGGCTGGCGAACTCGAAATCGAAACAGCCAGGAGACAGGCCAACGCGAATAGGGCCAGCGTGGTCGAACGCCGCCGCGCTTCCCAGGGCGGGGTTGCGGAGGGCTTCTGCGGCTTCACGGGCGCTTCCCCCGGATTCGGTCGGAGAGGGTCGTGAGGAGATTGCGACCCCAGCCTCGGTAGAACAATACAACGAAGATCGCGCCCGCTAGGATGATCTGCGTAATCGAGAGATACGGGTTGATGTCGACGATCGCGGCGAATTGGATTCGGAACGTGACCGAGTCGTTTGCGTCCGGGGTCAACGGCTGGCCCGCGTCGTTGACGAGCTGAACTGTGACGTTGTGGTCTCCGTCGAGGAGATCGGAGAAGGGGATGGGTCGGAAGGCCATCACGGCCATGACGTAGACTCCGTCGAGGAAGACGGCGACGTGCCCCTCGTTCGGGACGGCCGCGCCGCGTCCCGGGGGCACGAGGGCGAAATTCGTGACGTTGAAGGAAATCGTGACGTCGCGTCCGAGAACGAGATTCGGGGTCGGATACGTGATTTCGACGTAGGTGATGTGGATCCGCGGCGTTCCGACCGCAGGCCCTTGCGTGACGGTCAACGAGATCGAGGACCTCACGTCCGGATTCAGGGAGGTCCCGTTATCGGAGACGAGCCGCAAGAGGATCGTGTAGGTACCCGATGCGAGCGGAAGCTCGAGGGTTTCCTGGCTCGTGGCCATCGTGAGCAGCCCGTCCACGTAGACGTCGACGTGTCCTTCCGTCGGCGACGGCCCTCCTTTCCCAGGCGGCGTGAGGTTAAAGTCGGAGACGACGAAAATGACCGAGACGGCGGTCCCGTTCCCGATGATGGCGTGGTCCGCGGGGGCGAGGATCGTGAGGGTGGGTACCGCGGCTCGGACGCCCGGCGCGGTGAGCCCCAGCACCAGAACAAGGAGACCTCCGACGAGGACGACTACCGCGGTTCGCATGCTGAAGGTCGTCCGTCTAGAACGCTCGATCGCGCACTCCTCCGCGTTTCCCTGAAGGGATGAACCGGCTTCGATATTAAACCTCGGCGTGGTGCGCTGTGGCCGTTTGTATCCGGATTCACGTCTCTCGGGGCAGGGTTTAAGAAGTAAGCCTCGCCTTACGAACGTGTGCACATCGTGAAAGTGTCGAGTAAAGGCCAGATTGTGATTCCGAAGGAAGTTCGCACAAGGCACCGGCTCGGTCGGGATACGGACCTTGTGCTTCTCGAATCCGGAGACGCCCTCGTGCTTCGCAAGAAGGCCGACGTCGAAGGGACCTTGAACGACGAGTTCGCCCCGCTTCTTCGCGCGACGGAAGACGCGCTGAGGGGCTTGTGGGAGAACCCGGAAGACGACGTGTGGGACGGCGTGTGAGGCGGGGTTCGATTGGCTCTCCGCCCGGGCTCTCTGGTCACGGTCTCGTTCCCTGCCTCAGACCTTTCGGCCATCAAACGCCGCCCCGCCCTCGTGCTCATAGTCCACGGCGAGGATCTCATCGTCTGCGGGGTGACGTCGAAGATTTCCCGACGCCGCGATGCGATTCCGTTGGACGATCGAGAGATGGCCGAGGGTCGGTTGCCGAAGCGAAGCGAAATCCGTCCTCTGAAGCTGTTCACGATCCATCGCCCCCTCGTCCAGACTCTGGTGGGCCGCGTCTCTGACGAGATCTTTCGGCGAGTCGTGGCTCTCCTGGTCTCGGACCTAACGCGAGGGCGCCGGCCCGGAACGTCAACTTGAGGCCTCGTCCGATCCGGAGCTTCCCCCGGGTGTGGCGCAGGGTAATCGAGTCGATGCCCAGGACGAGTCCGACGGCGTGGTCCGATGTGGCGGGTTGTATCGAGGCGTGACGCGCCGAGCCTCCGATCGTTCCCATTTCGACGAGCGTTCAACAACCCTTAACCCGGCGCCGAACCTCGACGGAACTGAGGAGTGGAATGTCGAACGCTTTGTACGCGGTTCTCGCGATGGCCCTCGTGACCTCGGTCGGCGCCGGCGTCGCCATCCATGTGATGGAGTCTGAGTCGCCGGAGAACCTAGTGACGGTAGAGGGCACCGTGAGCGCGGTGGATTGGAATCCGCACTTCAATGAGAGCGTCGAACTCACGCTGACGACGGCGAACGGGACGAACTACAGCGTCGAGCTGGCGCCCCCGTGGTGGGCTCAGCAGAACTTCCCGACGATTCACGTGAATGACACGTTGAAGGTCGAAGGCGTGCTCGACGACGGGCATGAGATCGAGGCGTTCACGGTCTGGATCAACGGCGGGAACGCGATCGTGCTCCGGACCGGCGAGATGCCTCCGTGGGCTCAGGAGCGATCCGGCCACACCGACGACGACAACGAGACCGACGACTCCGGTTCCGACTGAGCACGGCGGGGACCGAGAATTCGGTCTTCCCCGGATCTTGGATTCCTCGCTATTGGGCTGGCATCTGGGGCATTTCCGGAGGCGGCGGTGGGTTCGGTGCCGGAACGATAGAATCCGGAGCCGCGGCCGGGTTCGAGACCGTGACTCGGCCCTCCGCGCGGTTGCGCGAAGTCGCTCTCTCGGCGACGGCCCCGTTCCGGTAGCCTGTGTACCGACCCTTCCGGTACATGAGGTATCCGACGGTCACCGCGAACCCGAGGACACCGCCGATGCCTTTCACGATGTCCGGAGGCCACGGTTGCCAGAACTGCCGGAGCGGCTCGATGTAGATGCCGGCATAGGCCATGGGCCCCAGGGCCGCCATGAAGCCGAGCGGCAAGCCGATCAAGAAGAACAGGACCCAGGCGGTGCGAAGGGCGCGAGCCCTTTTCGGCAGGTTGCGCCTCGGACCTCGAGGTAGCGCGAACGAGGGGAGGGGCCGCCTCCGGGAGCCGGCCATGAGGACTCCTGAGCACCCGGTGTGTGCCAATAAAGGCCACGGCGATAATATCACGAGAGATAATCGCGACCCGGCTCGCTAGTCGAGAGGGCGCCCCGGACACCTGCTCTGACCCTTTCGATTGCGTTCCGAGCGGAAAGGCTGATACTCCCGCGAGACGATGCGCTTGCACCGCGACGTCCGACATCGTGGGGGGAGTGCGCGCGAGAGCCTCGGTCATCATCCTGCTCGTGGTCGCGGTGCTGTTCGCGATCATCGGGACCTTCCTCGTCGTCGCGTCGACCGCGCCACAGACGAAGAACACGAGCTTCCACCTCCCGATCGGGAACTACTATACGTACATCCGATTCGACGTCCTGACCGGGGGGACCCTCGACGTGACGTACCAGGTCAGTCCGGGCGTCGTCGAACAGCGCGTGATGACGGGGGCCGAGTTCTCCGTCCTGCAGAGCGGAGGCACGCCATCCGCGATATTCGATGACATGGGTTCGAGCGGTGGGTTCCATATCGCGTTGCCGTCCGGCGGGACGTACTATCTCGTGTCGACCCACGGGACCGGATTCGAGAACACGGATCAGAGCGGGACCCACACCATGACGGTCCAGGGCATCTCGCCGACCCCCTTCATCGGGGGTGTGATTTCGTTTGTCGTCGCCAGCGTGCTCGTCGTGATCGGCCTCTGGCTCCGAACACGACCGCCCCGGGCAAGATTGCCAGCCTATCCGCCGTACGCCTTCGGCGCCGGGGTCCCACCCCTCGGTGGCTCGATGGGTCCCGCCCAAGTCCCAAACGTAGGCCCGGCGTTCGCGCCAATCGCGTACGGGACGGTGCTCGTGACCCTGGAGAATCCGGCTGCCTTGGACGCGAATGTGCAGCTCTTCGTGAACGGCCTTCTGGTTACCTCTCTCCCGGTGCCGGCCGGCCAGACCGGCCAGGCGACGCTCCATCCGGGACTCTCGAACCCGTACGGTACCTCGGTGCGCGTCGAGGCCGTCACCATGGACGGCCGCCGCGCGAGCCAAGACGTGACGGCGACGGCGGATGCCGCGGTATCCGTCGCCCTCCGAATTCAGTGAGGCGGATCCGCGTCCACAACGGATGCGCTTTGCCGTCTGGAAGAACATCACGGTCCGGATCTTGAGACCGTGACGCGAGAATCGGTTTCTTCGCGACAACGAGGTGAAAAGACTAAATCTCTTTCGGTCATATCTAATCGAACACACCGGGATTTGAGGGTTCCTCGGGGTTTCAGGTTGGAGGGCATGCAAGTCGTACGCTGGACCGGGTTCTGGGCCTCATCGGTCGCGATCGTCGTTTTCGTGACGACTCTGGCGGCCCTCCCGTCGTTCGGGGCGGGTGCGGTTCCCTCCGGTCCGACTCCTCCGCTCGGCGTGCACCTAAGCTACCTCGATGACCCGACGACGGCCGTGCTCACCTGGTATACCGCCAGCGCGAGCACGTCGCGCGCGGAGTGGGGGCGTTCCCTTGGGCCACCGTATTCCTTCCACACGACGGGCACGGACTACGGCTCCCCGGGCGGCAGCTTCCTCCATCGCGCGAATCTCACACTCCTCACCCCCGGGGCGAGGTACTACTACCGGGTCGGCGACGCCGCCATGAACTCGGTCTTCGGCCAGGCGTCGTTCCGCGCCGCTCCCCCGAAAGGCTCCGCCGACACGTTCACCTTCGCAGCCGCGGGCGATTGGGGCAACACGACCCAGACGCTGACGACATCGAATGAGATCGCGAAGCGCAATCCGAATCTCGTCCTGCCCCTGGGGGACCTCTACTATTCGCACACGGAGCCAGGGGTCAAGGGGACGTACGACAAATGGCAGATCTTCGCGCAAAGTGCCTTCCTTCAATCGGCCGCGGGAAATCACGAGGTGGATGAATCGGGGAGCGACAACACGCCGACCGGGATCCATTGCGCGTACTCGAACCTCCTTGGGAACGAGCGGACGTACGCGTTCACATGGGGGAACACGTACTTCGTGACGATGGACTGGGGCGGCAGCACGACGAACCAGAGCGACGGAGTGGACGGGACGCCCGGTGGGTGCACCGGCCTCACGGGGTCGGCAGCGATCCGCGGCTGGGTCGACGGGAAGCTCGCTGCGGCGAACGCGAATCCGACGATTCGATGGATCATCGTCTATCATCACTTCCCGTGCTACGACATGAGGTCCGACCTCTCGTTCCCGCTCCTGTGCACGACCGACGGCGGCGCGGAACAGATCGAGGACATCCTCACGAACCGCCACGTGGATCTGGTCCTCGCGGGCCACGACCACACTTACGCGAGGTCGCACCCGGTCGCCTTCAAGACGGTCGCCCAGACCGGGAACGCGTACGACACCCCCGGTGCGCCGATCTACCTGATCATCGGGACGGGCGGGCTTTCGGGCGGCGTTCCCGCCTGCCGGACCGACGCCTGGGTCGCCGCATGTCGCGGCGCGAAAGGCTTCGGATGGTTCCAGGTCTCGCCGACGACGATCCGGTACGAATTCAAGGATAACACGGATGGCGTCGTGGACGCCTTCACCCTGACGAAGAACCCGGCCGCCGGTTTCGTCGTGTCGACCGATCCCAGTGCTGCCCATGCGCAGCCGGGCGAGACGGCGTCGACCATCGCTTCCGTGATCGGGACATCCTCGGACCCGGTCGGCCTGACGGTTTCCGGATGTCCGCTCGCGGCGACGTGCAGTGCCTCGCCCTCGAGTGGAACTCCTCGGTTCACCTCGACGGTGTCCGTCGCGACGACTTCTTCGACGCCCGAAGGTAATTACCGCGTCACGGTGACCGCCTCGAACGCAACTGCGAGCGTCGCAACGCCGTTCGATGTCACGGTCGCGCGGCAAATCTCGCGCACCTACCAGAAGGGCGACGGAACTCCGTACGGCGAGACGGACGATGCCACCCTCGACAGCGGAAATCCGAGTACGCCCCAAGGTGGAGTGGCTACGCTTCAGGTCGACGCCAGCTGTCAGGGCACCACCGGGCGGGTTTGCCGGAGCTTGATCAAGTTCCCGTCGTTCCTCGGGACGGGCGACGGGCAAGTGCCCCGCGGAGCCCGGATCCTGAGCGCGACCCTGCAGATGCGGATTTCCAATCCGGGGCCGACCGAGGATATCATCCAGCTGCTTGACGCCTGGGACGAGGCCACGGTAACGTGGAACACGTTCACCACGCCCGGTCTGCCGCGGACGGCCGATCCGGTCTTCACGTTCGCACCGACCCCCGCGGGGACATTCTCGATCAACGTGACGTTCATCGTCCAGAAGTGGGCGGATGGGGACCCGAACAATGGGGTCCTCCTGACCTCGACGAACGGCGACGGGGTCGTCTACGACTCGAGCGAGGGCATCGTGGCCAATCGACCGAAGCTCATCGTGCTCTTCGAGAAGCCGATTGCGCCGAGCCGCGATCCGCGTTTCTGGCCCTTCTCATCGGACAGCGTGTGGAACCTGCCGATTGGCGCCTTCGCCGTCTACGTCCCGGCGGGGATCGCCCAATCGACGGCCCGAGGGATGACGACGGACCCGGACATCCTCATCCTCGAACCCGCCGCGCCGATTGCGCCGGTCTACCTCAATTCGGACGCATGGACGGGCCGGAGCCGATGCGACGCGCAAGGCGGCATCCTGTTCGAGGCGCCGATCCCTGCGGGCTTCGTGGTGCCGGGGGCGGCGCCCGGTTCGACCCCGAACCACGCCGTGGCCATCCTCGATGCGGACGGCGAGACGCTGTTCCAAGGACAACCGTACACGCACTGCACCGCGGACGGCCCCGTGACCATGTGGTGGTTCCAAAACGCTGAAGACCTCGACGGCAGCGGGACCGACGGCGGCCATGGCGGGTCGAAGCTCTCCTCGATCGGCGGCACGATCCGACTCGGGGAACTCGTGCCCGGCGGCGTCATCCGACACACGATGAAGGTGAGCCTGGATGGCCTGGCGAACCTGTACTTCAACACCTCCAACCAAGGGTTCCGCTGGCCCGCAAAGACGGCGGACTTCTGTGCGTCCATATGCTACGGCGGCACAAATCCGGCCTTGCGGATGGGGGCTCTCCTAGCGCTGCCCGCCTCGCTCGACCTAGACGGCATGGGCCTGGAGACCGAACCCGCCAAGATCTTCGCCCGCGCGTTGCAAGACTACGGGGCATACGTCGTAGACAATGCAGGATGGTCCGTCTACGGACTCGATGTGGAATTCTCTCCGACTGGAAGCGTCGAAGAGGAGTTTGCCTCCAGCTGGGGTTTCTCGATGACTCCCGATTCGAAGGACGTTCCCTGGGCAAGGGACATGGACCGGATCTTCAGTGCCCTGAACGTCGTGGACAACTGGGATCTCTCAAACTGGCAGACGGTCTCCGCCTCGGGCGGGACGCTCGGTGTGGGCCTCGGGGCGCCGCGTTCCGCTTGGGCCCCTACGCTCGGTGTGACCCCGTCGCCCGTGCCGTTCGATTTCTCCTTGACGAGCAGCACGTCATCGGGCTTCGTTGCGTTGCATGGAGGTTCGGTGAGCACGACTGTGACGGCTCAACGAACCTTCGGTCCGAGTCATAGTGTCCAATATTCCTGCACATCGCTGCCCGCGGGGACGACTTGCACATTCACGCCGCCCACATGCAGTCCCACCTGCACTGCGAGTCTTGTCCTCGCGACGTCCTCAGGCACTCCACCGGGGACGTATGTGGTGAGCATCCAGGCCACCGATGGCACGATAACACGGACCTCTGGATTCTCGCTCACGGTCGGCGATCCACTCTTGGCGTACGACATGGAGACCCTCACTGGAACCGGACTGATGAAAGATTTCTCGGGACTTGGAAATGATGGGACGATCACCGGTACGAGCGGCATCCCCGGAGTCGTCGGTCAAGGGAGGCAGTTCAATGGCACCTCGGACTATGTCCAGTCGCCGATCTTCACGTTGGCGGACAAGGTCACGGTCAGCGCGTGGGTCTACTTTGTTGACGGACAGCCTGCCGGAGAGTATGGCGGGATCGTATCAAACCTGAATGGTCGAGGTAACTCAAATCGGCTTCTGCTATACAGTTCGGCCACCGTACTCTGGCAAGTGAGCATCGGGACGGTGACTTTCAATCACTTTTTCACGTTGCCGAGCGACCAACGGAACGCGTGGCACCACTATGCCCTCGTCTACGACGGCACTGCCGTCTCGTTACCTCAATCAGGGAGCCTCGACTCTGGGACTACGCAGCCGACAATCGGTTGGGGAAGTTATCTGGCCTCGTACTACCATTTCAATGGCACGATCGATGAGGTCCTTGTCTACGCCCGCGCCCTCACTGCCGCGGAGATTGGCAGCATTGCACTAGTCAAAGACCCTGTCCTGGCCTACGACATGGAGACCCTTACTTCAGACGGGAAGCTGAAAGACCTTTCGGGAAAGCACCACGATGGGACGCTAAGTGGCACGACTGATGTCCCGGGCGTCGTCGGTCAAGGGAGGCAGTTCAATGGCACCTCGGACTATGTCCAGTCGCCGATCTTCACGTTGGCGGACAAGGTCACGGTCAGCGCGTGGGTCTACTTTGTTGACGGACAGCCTGCCGGGGATTACGCCGGGATCATAACGAATTTGAATGGTCGCATCAACCAGAATCGACTGCTTCTTTATGGAGGGACAACGGTCCTGTGGCAGATGCAAGTTGCCGGCGTAATTTTCAATCACTCCTCAATCAGGGAGCCTCGACTCTGGGACTACGCAGCCGACAATCGGTTGGGGAAGTTATCTGGCCTCGTACTACCATTTCAATGGCACGATCGATGAGGTCCTTGTCTACGCCCGCGCCCTCACTGCCGCGGAGATTGCCGCACTCGCATTCGGCTAGACCCACCAACTTGAGGACTCGTCTGCGACCCGCCCGGCATGAGACACACTCACCATCGGGAGGATCAAAATCAATGGGTGCAACGGGCCTCAGGGGAAGTGGTGCTGTCTAGCTCAACGCGACTGACGTCCGGCGCGCTAAGTTACGAGCACGAATAGGTGGAGTTCCCTGTAGATGGACGGGTCGCCACCCGCAAATAGGAGGAACTGGACCTTCCAGGTGCCCGTCGCGTTGATTGCAAACGTGTAGGGCTGGACCCAGCTCTGGCCGTCGGGTAGCGTGACGTTAAACCAAGACCACATGGTGCGGTTCATCTCGACAGTTTCATTGGCTCCTTCGGTCGCGTTGTAAACTATACCTACCCCAACGAGGTCAACGCGGACGGCATAGTTCTCGCTCGCCGCCTCGTGACTTGTGATGCCCATGATAACGCTACCCGGCTGCAGGGCCCTAAGCCGCGTCGGATAGTTGCTCGCACTCCCATCAGGGCCAAGAATGTAGAACTCGGTATAACGCTCGCCTGGGTGGAGACTTAGAAGGAAGTAAGTGATGGCGCCCCCGGCGACGACCAAGCTTGCCGCGATGGCGATCGCCACGCCTTTGTCCGGGAAGCTCAATCTCGTCCATCGTCCTCGAAAGGATCCGAGGGTAACCGAAATTCGTTCAGTTGCGGGGAGACGGAGTCTACGCCACCATGCTACGAGGCTCACTACGAGGGTGAAGGAGACTATCGTTGCAACGACTGGCAGGAAGCGAATTCCGAACGGGGTGAAATTCAGCAAGAGAACAAGGAGGGGCACTACGGCAGCGCTCAGTCCTATGCTCAAGGCTAGTCGCTCGATCCAGTCGGCGTCAGCCTGGCGAGGCAGGAGCGCCGCCACAAGAACGTAACCAGGCACAAGGAGAACGAGCAGCAGAGAGAGGTAATTGCCCTCCTCCAAGTACAGCAAGATTGCTGTCGTCACAAGCGTGTACCCAATGCAAATGAACAGATCCCAAGGTCTTTCTTGGAAGCGCAGTTGCGGGCACCTCGTTTTCGGTGCAAGCTCTTACGTCCTTTAACGATTTTCTTCCAATGTGTTGAGGCGCTATCGGGACGCGGTTTCGCGGCTGGGACTAAACGTCCTCCGAGTTGACTAAGGTTGATCGACACGTGCTCGTCCCTAGTGTTAGGTGAGAAGGTGCTCAACCTGTTTCAACAGGACCGGCTAACTCATGTCTTACGGCGGTGAGTGGTCTGCGTGTACCAGTCGACGTACTTCTTTAACCCCTCGTCAAAGGATGTATGGGGCTCCCATCCAAGATCCGCCTTTATGCGGTCGTTCGGGACGATTTTCGACCTGTAGTCCCCGGGTCTAGCATCCACAAACTTGATTTCAGTTGGTCCGAGGAGAGCGTTGACTTTGTCCGCTATTCCTATGATGCTCACCTCTTCTGGGCCGTCGACGTTGTAGATCTTGTTCTCGGCCATATCCATTAGTGAGTGGACGTTAGCCTCTGCCAAGTCTTCAACATAGATGAAACGCCGTTTTTGTCTTCCATCACCATGAATTACGAGAGGTTGGTGGTTGACCGCTCGTCTCACAAATTCCGCCACTGCCGTTCCTGATCTGGCGCGTGGTCCGAACGGGACGCCGTAACGCAAGATCGTGTACTTGAGCCCGTAGAGCTTCGCGTACGAGCATGTCAGCATTTCAGAAGCAATTTTGGTCGCCGTATAGACATGGTCCACTCGGTCGACTCTGAGAGGGGTATCCTCTGGGCATGTCTCGGCCTCGGAGGACGAGTAGACCCACACCGTGCTCGCAAGAATTAGGCGAGGGATGTCATGGCGCCTTACCGCCTCGAGCACGTTCGCGGTGCCGGTGACATTCACTGCAACCGCCTCCGTGGGGCTCTTGAAAACGTCACCGACGTTTGCCATTGCAGCGAGCATGTAGACGGAATCGAACTCGCCGGCCAAGGCAATTATCGTTTTCGACTGATCGAGGATGTCTACGTATATGTGCCGAACACTTGACTGACGGGGAGGCATGATGTCGAAGTCTGTGACAGAATTACCGTCTGCTAGGAGCCGATCGAGGATGTGGGAACCGATGAATCCTGAACCACCAACTACACCGACGTTCATGTCAAGGCCTTCATCAAGGAATCCACCACATATCCGGCTTCCGCCTCGGTCATGTCGGAATAAACCGGAAGGCAAACGTGATGGGCACACAAGTCCTCAGCTACCTCGAGCTTGCCCTGGGTGGCGATCTTGAGTTTCTGGAACACGGGTTGCAGGTGACAAGGAATCTCGTAAACCTCGCCGCTGAGGGAGACGTTGTAGTCATGCTTCAGACGGGTTTTTAGCTCAGCTCTCGAAACACCCTTCTCCAGGATTAATACGAATTTGTAGAAGTTGGGGCGGCTTCTCGGAGGTGGCTCCAGGAGGAAAATCTTTGAGGTGTTTTCCAGGCCTCGGTTGTAGACTTCGGCGATCTTCCGCCGCACAGAGACAAATTGAGCCAGACGGCGGAGTTGATGAACTCCCAAGACCGCGCTAATTTCAGGGATCCGCCAGTTGTACCCAAGATCAACATGGTAGTTCGTACTAAACTCGGCTTTTCCCTGGTCACGGAGGATCTTCGCTTTCGTCGCGAGTTCAGAGTCATTGGTTGTAATCATGCCGCCTTCTCCGCTGGTCATGACTTTGGTCGGGTAGAACGATGATGCGCCCGCAAGACCAAAGGTTCCCGCAAACTTTCCGTCCAGCGTACTGCCCTGGGCGTGCGCCGCATCCTCTACGAGCGGGACGTGATTGTGATCGCAAATCTCGCGCAGCCTGACGATGTCAGGATGAACGTATCCGCCGATGTGGACGACGACGACGGCGCCGGTATTCTTGTCTAGGGCCTCCTGTACAGCGTCCACGTCCAACATTAGATGGCTGGAACTGTCTAGGAATACCACCTGACCGCCAGCATGCAGGGCTGCTGCGGGCGTGGCAAAGAAGGTGTTCGTGGGCAATAGGACCTTCTTCCCAGCCACGCCAATAGTCCTTAGAATAATTTCAAGCGCGCTGGTTCCGCTGTTAACCGCCACTGCGTGCCTTGTTCCGACTGCTTCGGCGTAGTTGCGCTCGAACTCTTCTGTGAAGGGTCCCAGTGTCAGACGACCTGAGCGGAGAACTGTGTCCAAGTCCGAGAGGATTTTGGATCTGTCTTCTTCCGGGATGGTCACCCGAGCCGCAGGTATTTTCATGGTTTTGCCTCGAGTTCAGTATTAGGTTCCGCTTCAATTAAGAAAAGGTGAGTCAAATTCGGGAAACATGTGTCGAGCCTCTCAAAGCGCACGGCGACTCCTCTGGTCAGGATAGGGACTCTGAATTCCGAAAAGAGCGAGATTGGGGTGAGAAAACCGACACCTGTTGCAAACGCGAGTTGGTACCCCGCGTTCTTCACGATTTTGGTCAAGTCCCGGGCAGTATAGTTCACAATAAACGGTGCCTGAAACCGTCTCAGTCTAACCCACACGCCGTGGAGCGACCTGCTGTTAGAGACGTTCATGATAACTCGGCCAATATTCGGCCTAAGTGCTTCGAGCAGTCGCGCGAGTTCGATATGCGTCAAGACCTGGCTTAGTTCAACGCATGTGACAAGATCATACTTCTCCGTCGGTTCCCACTCTCGAACATCCGTCGAAATCACCGTTGCGTCCGGAAAGTTTGCTCGCAATTGTGTTGCGAAATTGGGGTTGAATTCGATCGCGGTGACTTCAAAACCGGCTTCAACAAGCATTGACAGAACTCGGCCATGGCCGGAGCCCAGATCGAGGGCCTTTCCCGGACGCTGGAGACTGATCCGCTTTTGAACAATTCGGTTTAGTCTCTCGAAGATAACCCCTCGGATGTCACCTTCGTTCTCCCACCATCGCTCGTAGTACCTCATCACGGAGTTGTCCAAAGCTGATGGCACGCGAGAAGTCGCCGAATCCAACTCGTACCGTCGCGTATCTTCCAAGACTCCCGACCCCTAGCTACCTGTGACGACCCAGACCTCGAACTCGCCGTTCGAGTAGACCTTCGAAACTGTGGAATCACTTGCGAGCCGCTCGAAATCAGACGGCGTGTACTGGTGGACCAGCGGACGCACATTATTTGGGAAATCAAGGGGGCTGAGTCGGCCCTCCTCGTACGTGAGAAGGTAAGCAGACTGAGTGCCGAGCGTCTGAGCTAAAGAAGCGTTGTTGGGATAGCCAAAGTGAGACGGCACAGGCTTGTCGACAACGTTCGCAAGCACGCTGGCAAGACATGTGTCCACTCCACAGTTGAAAGCTTGGAGCCTTTTTATGTAGTCACTCCCGGTGAGCGTGTACGTGGCGAAGGAGTTTGTTCCATGGTCAGTGAACCACATCGCGCCCGACAGCTCTTTGCTACTTACCTGCCAATTTCCCTGCACGTTGAGTGGCGAGCCAAAGATTCCGACAGTGCTGAGGATGACAGCGAGTAAGAGTAGGGAGCTAGCGATAGTGAGAGTCCCTCTCGAACCGTTTGAAAGCCTCGATGACTTCCGCGCTGGCTTTTCTTTTAGGTTGGTGACTCTACCCAGGACAAGACCGCATAGCATGGGCGTGACGAGTAGAAAGAATCGTGAGATTCGTATCGGGTCAGTCTCTCCAGTGAACCCCAAGAGAGAGTACGCGGATGCGATGCCCCCCACAACAAAGGCCGAAGCGTACTCAATTGTTATCGAATCAAGTTGACCGCGCTGATGCATGCCTCTCCAAACAACGATTACGAGGGCGAGAACAGATGCCACAAGGTACAAAGCGATGCTCCCATAGCGGAACGTAAAGAGCTCGATAGTTTGGACTGGCGTGAGCCCTGCCAACGTCAGGAGAGACGTTTGTTGTCCAAAGACCGAGTTGGCTTGCGGGCTCACCAGCCATTCGTAGACGGCCCGGACGCTTCGTGTGATAGAAGCATACGAGAGATACCAAATGAAGAACGTGACCAGCATGACGGTCGGAATACCATAGCTCGGCTCGCTTCTGACGGGAATCGTTCCGATTTCCTTGTGACGACCTAACAGCCAATTGTGTAGTCGCGCTGAGCCCGTCAGCGACGCGAGTAGAAGCGCCGCAAACACGGCGGTCACCGGATGAGCGAAGGTGACGGCGAATGACAGGATCAAGAGGGCGAGTGTTTGCTCTACTTGACGGCTCCGAGAATGCTGCTTTCGATGATAAAAGTACAGGATCAACGGAATAAGGAAGATGGCGAACATCGAAGGATGAATCACCGTCTGCATGTTCGAAAACAGGAGTGGGCTTGCAAAGGCGAGGATAAGGAAGCGTTGCCGAGTGGAACTCGCGACGACCTTAGACAGTACGGCCATCCCAAGCAGATAAATCATCGACCAAGAGGTGTACAGAAGCACCGGTAATGGCCCCCGACCAACGCTGCTCATCTCGTTGAGGCTCGCTCCGAGGACGTGCACAATCGGATAGAAGTCATCGCCCCCGACGTGTCCCGTCTGTACAATGTCCTTTATGTAACCGAGGTGGGTCAGAGCGTCTCCCTTCGGGTATGTGGCATATCCATGTACGACAGGAAGAGAAAGTAAAATCGCGTTCGAGGCGGCAACCAGCCCCAAGCCGAGAATCCAACTCCGGCCTCCCCGGCTCACAAAGCTCTGGAGTACGATGATCAGAATTCCAGAGGCCGAACCCGCGGCGAGAAGGACCCAGAAATAGATTGGAAACGCGTCCAGAATGGACAACTCATAGCCCGTTGCCGCTGGAACAAGAACCGCCACAAGCAGGGCTGCGGAGAGACAATTTGATCCCAGGGCAGCCAGAATTCTTTGCGCCGTTGACAATTTTCCGTCGTTCATCTCGATCGCGTCCAGGTTGTTCGCAGACCCCTGAGAAAACTCAGCTCGCGTGGACCGAAGCGGGCATTTCGGTGACTGCCACCTTGAACAGACTTTCCAGCTTGCTCATCTCTCTGCTTCCCTCTGATCTCTTCTCGATCTTGGTTCTGGACCTGTGTCCAAATTCGTTCCTTTGTCGTTCTGACTCAAGAAGTTCGGTAATCCTTTCAGCAAGCGTATCAAACCTGCTGCGTGGAACGACGAATCCGTTCTGGCCGTTTGAAATCCATTCCGTGTTGGCCGGGACATCCGTGACGACTGCAGGGATTCCGCATGCCATCGCCTCCTGAAGGCTTATGGACGTGCTGTCCGAAAGCGAGGTTGAGACATAAATGTCGCATGATGCCAAATAGGACGCCATCTGATCGTGTGGAATCCGTCCCAGCCAGCGGATCCTCCGCGCCACGCCCAGACTAGTCGCGAGCTTCCGCAGGTGTTCTCTTTGCTCACCGTCGCCTCCAATGACAAAAAGCGCACTCGGCACGCGTTGGAGGACGTACGGCGCTGCCCGGATGAGCATTTCGACGTTGTATACCGGCTTGAGGTGCCGGATGGAAATTACAAGGAGCGAATCCGCACCGCCGAGTTCGCGCGCTAGGTTCGTGCTCCTCTTGGACGGACTAAAGATCTGAGTATCTACGCCCAGGCCGATGGCCCGGATTTTTGAAGGGTCCGCTCCAAGTCCAACAACTGCTCGGCTCATACTCTCCGAATCGCATACTATGAAATCGGCCCTCCGGAGGACCGAGGTTGTAAGGGAGCGGAAAAGCGGATTACGATGCGGGTCGCGAAATACGTCGCTGCCCCACGGAGTGAGAACGAACGGACGGTAATGGGAATACGCGGCGAGGTAGCCCCACACCGTTATCTGGTGGCAGTTGAGCACATCGGGTTTTATGCGCCGTAGCAACCATTTTACGTGAACTGCCCATGCTGGAAGGATCACCGCCCAGATAGCGATTGCAAGCGGCCCATGGAGAAGGTCCGGTCGTGGGAGAACTGCGCCTACCTGGTGTACTTGAACAGCCTCGTCGAACCGTTTGCAGCGGTTGTCGAGTTTCCCAGTAACCACATGCACTTCATGCCCCCGCTTCGAGAACGCGTTTGCGACTTTTTGCAAGTGGACGCTTGAACCCTCGCCTAAGAAACAGATTCTCATTGCGACCTCCTAAGTGGGTCGCGACGTTGATGAATCGGTTGCTCGATTCGAGTGGATCCGTCACAAGCAACTTTCCGCATTCCGCGAAGATCACCCATCAGACACTTCCAAGACATGACTAGGTACTAGTGAGTTTCCAAGTTTTGGAGGAAGTCGACTATTCGAGCTGTTATTCGTTCCCAGGACTGGTTCTGTTCGACCCACGTTCTGCCTCGAAGACCTACCTCCTCCGAGAGGATTGGATTCTGTAGGAATTTCAATAGGGCTGAAGCCATGTTGTTGGTGTCCCCATACCGGACGACGGCACCTAGCCCCTCGGTTGTGACAATCCCGGCCAGCTCTACGGTGTCGGTAATTACGATTGGCTTTCCCGCGGCAAGGTATTCGAACACCTTTATCGGCGAAGTCATCCGTGTGGGATTCTTGGGAGCAACGCAGACTTGAGCCACCCTGAGGAAGGTCGGGACATCTTCGTAACGGATCGGTCCATGGAGAAGAATGTTATGTCTCAGCCCCCTGTCGTCCACGATGCGTCTCAGGGGGCGCAAGTCAGGCCCCCCTCCGACGACAAGCAGACGCGCGCACGGTTCTTTCTCGACCACGATTTGCATGGAGTCTAGGAGCCAGCGCAAACCTTGCCATGGCACCAACTGGCCGACAAAGACGATGTAGTGCCCGTCAGGGAGTCCGAGCGAGGACGGAGGAACTTTCCCAGGCGTAAAACGTTCAACGTCCACTCCATTGCCCGCGACAAGGACAGCCGACTCACGACCCCCGGCAATTTCGCTTGCAAACGTCGCCAAGTCACTCGTTACACAAACATAACCCGAATGGCCCCGCAGGAAGGAGCTCTCAACCCAGCGGATAGCACTCCCCCTGCGTACGGTTGCGGGATCGAGCTCCCCCCGTTCATTTGCGACGAGACCATTCAGCTCTGACACGGATGGAATGTTCGTGAGCCGGGAAAGAAGCGGCCCGATGTCAAGGAAAACATGTCGCTCGTAGATGAAGTGAGGCCGGAATCGCCGGCAAACACGGCAGGCCAAAACGAACGCTCTGGTGAGGTTGAGAACGTATTGTATTAGGTCGGCGGAAGAGTTAAAGGTCCTCCGATAACCCGAAGCCCGAACCTTGATCCGTGATGGGAGGAACGTGCTCCCTTGGCTCCGACCAACAATGAGAAAGACTTCGTTTCCGAGCCGGGAGAGGCAACGGGCTTCTTCTCTTACATGGGTGGCGTCGCCTGTTCCGCTTGAAAGATTCACAGTTGGCGCAAGGAATAGGACTCTCATTTGCCATCGCCCCCACCTGTGACACGCCGGTGCGTCACGGCCGAACCGATCAACGCTGATTCGCCCGCGACCACGCCCCAAGCCATCGATGATGCACCTCGGTAGGTTAGAGAGAGATGAGACCTAGCTCTACGATCCGGGTATTCGCCGTTGACCGCTTGGCTTCGCGATCAGGTCGAGGAATATTTGTTCCCGGTTCTTGACAGTCGCCTCCCAAACAAATTTCCTGTCGACGAGATCGCGCCCGCGTTTCCCAAGCTCTATGAGTTGATTTCGATTTCCTTCTGCCCAAACTATTGCGTCCGCGATTGCGCCCACGTCTCCAGGCGGGAAGTATATTGCGGCGTCTTCCAGCGTCGCGGTAAGTTGGGGCAGGGACGAGCAAAGGACGGGCATTCTGGTCGCAAGGGCTTCAATCACCACCCGCGGGAGGCCCTCGCTTAAGCTCGGGAGAATCATCACGTCATGAGAGGCCAAGACTCGTGGGACCTCTTGATTGTCTACCGATTTTCGAAAACTCACCATTGTGCTGATCCGATGTTCCTCAACATATTGGCGGAGCAAGGTCTCCTCAGGGCCCTCCCCCACAAGCGTGAGATGGACCCTGGCCTCGAGGTTCTTGACTCGAGCAAGCGCCACGAGCAATTCTCGGAGACCCTTTTCACGAACGATTCTACCGAGCCAAACGAGTTTGAGCAGCCCGGTGGATGCGCGCTCGACTGGGTGGAAATTGGAGGTATCCACGCCATTAGGAACGATAGTAATTCGCGAGCGGTCAGCACCGGATGACACGAGTCGGTCAGCGTCTGCTACCGAGAAACACAGAATGCGGTCACACATTGACAGAATTGTCTTCGAAACCAAAACTATCCAGAGGTGTTGGAGCGGGATTGGTTGTGAAAACGAGATGAAACCGTGATTGGTGAGGACAACATGCGTTCCTCGCAGCTTCGCGAGGACGACCGCAATCGTGGAACTCAGAAATAAGTGAGAGTGTGCGTGGACCACATCGAAGTCTGCGACATGCGTGAGTAGCCAGACGAACATACGGACGGAGATTGGGTTGCCTAGAAGGACGAGCCTGGTTGGGAACGTGACAAGGTTGTACCTCCGATCAGTTGGCGGACGCGTTGAACCCATCCAGTTTGCAACGACTGTCGTTTCGAACTCGTTCGACAAGGCCGTAGCGAGACCGTTGACGCTAAGCGGAATTCCTCCAACCACGTCCGGATAGAGGTGGGGCGTCACCTCCAACAAAGTGTGGGCCCTGACCGTCCCCCTACCGGGGGCTGACCCGTCAGTCATACCTACCTAGCGCAGGCGCCCGGTCGCATTCACCACGGCGTGCATGATGAGGCCAGTGAAGGCAAGTAGCAGGCCCACCACTGTCACCAGAACCGTGACCATCGCGAGGCCGAGGGCAGGGACACCAGTCCGGTTGTAGCTGTCCAGCACGTAGAGACCGAGACCCAGGCCTATGAGAAACAGGATCAGGCCCGGAACGGCAAAGACCAAGAGCGCGTGCTTCGTCTCCACGTATCGGATCATCGATCCAATGACGCTCAGGCCATGCTGGACAGGTCCGCGAGTGGAGCCAGCAGCGTGGTAATCGATGGTGATCGGCACTTCAACAATTCGCAGCCCCTTACGATCGGCCTCCCATAGGATCTCTGCACTGGCACCCATGTCGGCCTCGAGGGGATCAATCACCGAGATCGCTCTGCGGGAGTAGGCTCTGAATCCGCTCTGTGCGTCCGTGATCTTTCCGCTGTGTCTCGTGCCGAGGTTCGTCAGTTTCGTGAGTAGATGAATCCCAAATTTCCTGTACCCTGGCACCCCTCCCGTTGTGTTCCCATCCAAGAATCGAGACCCGATGCTGACATCCGCTCTTCCTTCATCGACGGGGGCCACCACCAGCGGGATCATCTCGGGCCGGTGCTGACCATCGCCGTCCAGGATGACCAACACCTCGAACTCGCTCTCCCGCGCGTAGGCAAAGCAGGACCGGAGCGCGGCCCCGTACCCGCGGTTCACAGGATGACGGATGACGGTCGCTCCGGCTTGCTCGGCAACCCAAGCCGTTTCGTCTTCGGAGCCGTCGTCGATGACGACGACCTTTGTGGCGTATCTCTGAGCCGTCAAGACCACGCTGCCGATGGTCTTCTGCTCATTGAATGCGGGAATCGCAGCTAGGACACTGACGGCTTCCCGTTTCTTAACCAAGCCTTGGCTGGTCGCAGGGCGGTAGTCAGTGACCGCCACGAAATCCCTCCATGGGGGCAAGGCGCAGTTTCCGTGAGGGTATAAGATTGTTTTGCCCGAAGCGCGTCGCACGCTGTCGTGGCCGTTGGCGCGGGGAAACCCTTCGCGCTCGGTCATCTCGATTCGTCGGATGCCCGGTTTCGGGTCTGATTCTCGGTACCGAATTCAATCGCGTCGGACGAGGAGCCGCCGGAACGATTATATCGTCACAACTCCTCTGTAAGACCGGAACGAGGGGATTCGCGGCTCTCACGCCCGCGCCTCGAGTTCTGGGGGAGTTCCGCCGATGCGGACCGTGACCGAAGCGCGCTTTCGTCGATCGCCCTGGGGGCGGAAGAAGCATCTCTTGCCGCTGCCCATCTTGTCCGTCGTCCTGATGGTCACGGCGATGGCTTCGCCTGGCGTCTTGCGGATGACCGTCGTCGTCTTCAACGACGACAATCTCACGATCTCCGCATCCATCCAGAACGTCGTCCATCCGTCCGGAACCTCCGGCATGATCGTCGGAATCATGCGGGTCACGAACCACGACTCGATGGCGAACCGGATCACCGTGGCCATGGCGACATTCGAAACCCTGACGGACGGGAACTCGGACGGCCGGTTCACCACGACGATCTCGATTCACGCTTCGTTCACCGTCCAGGCCGGCGACACCGTCACGGTCGCGTTCTCAGGCCCGTTCACGGGCAGCGTCTCGGGCATCCACCCGGACGGCGACTCGTTCCTGGTGACCCCTTCGGTCACGTGGTTCACGCTCCCGACGTCCGGTCCGGCCCTCGGTCCGTTCTCGTATACCCAGTCGAAGCTCTGCACCGTGTCGGTGGCCTCGCTCTCCGAGAGCGACGGTTGGAACACGGCGTGCAGCTAGGGCCACCGACGTCGATCGCCTCGTCCTTCCCGTCGGGCGACTCGACCGAGATCCAAGCTAGAAACGTACCCAGAGATCATGATGTTCGGGGCTACGAGGAGCTTTCCCACGGCCCCGGCGACGAACGTCTGACCGGTCAGGCCTCCGGCTAAGACCGGGAGTAGCGCGGCGACGATCAGGATCGTCGAGACGAAGGACAGACCGGTCCCAACGACCCATACGTAGGCGGGCGCGCCCAAGGACCACTCCGTCCCGGACGCGCGCCGGTAGTCGACGGCGATGAGGATGTGAACCCCGAAGAAGAGCCCCGCGGCTGCGATCCAGACCCCGAAGATCTCCAGCATGCTGGGCCCCTCGTTCCTCGCCAGGATCAAGGCGCCCGCGTTCGCCCCGATAAGGCCTTGCAACAGATCTTGCACGTCCGTCCCGGTTACGAGCGGGAGCGCGAACCGCCAATACGCCGACAGGATCGCCCAACCGACGAATCCCCAGAAAATCGCCACGCGGAGGATGCCGCGCGTGGATCCGGCCTCTTGCTTCAAGCGGCCGTATGCCGTTCCCAACAGGATTGCGCCCGGCAAGTCCAGCGTGAGGGCGACCCAAGCCAAAGCCCCGGCGTTCAGGAAGCCGAGCGGCCCGAGCAGGTCGAGTGCGACCGCCAGGATCCAGATGAGATTCGTCGCGAGCAGGAGTGCGGACGCCCACAAAAGCCGAGTGGCCGAATCGCCCAGCAACCCATGGAATCGTCCGCGGTATTCCAAAACGGTGTCCCGTCCCAAGACTCCGGACTCGCGACGCGTAGTAAAGGGTTTTCGCCGCGTGACGGCGTGTCTGTGTCTTCTTGGGGATCGGCCGCGTCGACCGCGAAACGGCGGTCGACATCGTCTGTCTCGTCAAGTCATCGCTTCCGAGGACCGAGCCACCGGCGGATCGCTTCGCCGGTCGTCACACGGCGGATCACACCGGCTCGCTCGAGCGCATCGAAGTCGTGGTCGTTCGACACGAGGGTCGCCCCCAGCTGCAGGCAAGTTGCGGCGTGCACGCAATCCTTTGCGCTCTTCGGGCCGAAATAGGGCGCGCATGCGCGGACGAAGCGTTCCTCGACGTGAACGATCTCCATCGATTCGAGGATCGCTGCGGCGAGAGCGGCCGTCGTGGGCGAGGGCGAGAGCTGGGCGTAGCGTAGGTACTCCCCCGCGAGGACCTCATTGCCGACGAGGCGAACGCCCGCATCCAACAGATGCACGAGGAGTCGGAGCGAGTCGGTGACCCTTGGAACCGGCTTGATCGCCGAGACGAAGACGTTCGCGTCGAGCAGGATCGCCGGAACCGGCGTGGCCACTGAGGCCCTCCACGTCTAGCGATGCGCCGCGGTCGGGTATTTCGACGCCGCGAGCGCGTCGATCTCCGCTTCGACCTTCGCGACGAGCGGGGCCAGATCGATTCCCTGGAGTTCCTCGTGAATGCGGCGGGCGAGCTCCTGCGGGTCCAGCCGCTGGAGCCACAGACTTCCATCCTTCCCTTCGATGAGGAGGAACTTGGTCCCGGGGGCGATGCCTTGCGCCTCTCGAGTCTCCTTCGGGATCACGATCCTTCCGGCGCGGTCGATCGGCACCACCGTCGTCATTAATGGTATGGATACCATCTCGTCTATATGATGGTATCGGAGCCATGATTCATCGCGGATTCCGGTTTGAGGATTTCCTCGCCGCTTCCCTCGGAGCGAACGCCGAGACGACGCGAAACGGTCAGGCTTTATGTCGGACGCCCAATACCGAGCGGATGTGGGGCGAGCTTTCGACAGCCCTCCTCGTCGGACTCGCGCTCGCCTTCTATGCGATCGCCGTCTACCATACGATCCTGATCCTCCTCGGACTCCGGATGACCCGGGGTGGCCCGAAGCCGTTCGACAAGGGATCGTTGCGCAACCCGGTCGACCTCCCGTCCGTCAGCATCGTCATCCCGGCCCGGGACGAGGAGATCGTCATCGAGGGCGCGCTGCGCTGCGCGGACCGCCTGCAGTATCCGAACGAACTCAAGGAAGTCCTCCTGGTCGAAGACGGATCCCGCGATGCCACTCCGACGATCGGCCAGCGGATGGCCGCCATCCTCCCGAACGTGCGATGCCTCGCCGGCGGCCCGTCGAAAGGCAAGCCGCCCGCCCTCAACCGGGCCATGGCCCACGCCCGCGGAGACGTGATTGGAGTCTTCGACTCCGACACGCGATATCGGCCGGACCTCCTCCTGCGCGTCGCGAAGTACTTCCACGATCACCCGGACGTGGGCGTGGTGCAGGCCATCCCCCGGATCATGAACCAGCACACGAACGCCATCACCCGGCTGAACTACTACGAGACGAGGTTCTGGTTCGCGGGCTTGCAGGCCGCGAAGGAACGATTCGGACTGTTCATGCACCTCGCGGGCACGGGCATGTTTCTCCGTCGGAGCGTCCTCAAAACCGTGGGGCCCTGGGACGAAGCCTGCCTCACGGAAGACCTCGAGTACTCGCTCCGTCTCTCGCAATCCGGCGTACGAGTCGGCATGCTCGACGCGAACGTCTGGATCCAGCCCGTCTATCGCGCGACGCACCTCGTCCGGCAGCGAGAACGATGGTGGAGCGGCGCCTTGCAGGTGTTCGCGCGGACCGCCCGGCGGGGATTCCGCGTCGGTCGGACGCGGCGGGAACGGATCGACGCCATCCTCTACACCTGCTCTCCCCTCGTTTTCCTCGTGAGTTCCCTTCTCTCGTTCGGCTCCCTGACCCTGTTCGCAGTATCAGGAACGGTACCAGCGGCCCTCGTCGCTTGGTTGTACGGCCTCCTCGGATCCCAGCTCCTGCTGGCCCCGTTGGTCGTGGCAGAGGCCATCCTGACCCATGATCGAAGAGTCCTCTGGCTCCTCCCCGGCCTGTACATCTACTGGATTCTTCAGCTGGCCGCGTTGATCGGCGCCGCGTTCAACCTCGTTGTCCGCCCGCGAGACCTCCGGTGGCATCGAACCCCGAAGTTGCCGTCCGACTAGTCGTCGATTCTGCGCGTGCGGTCGCCAACTCTACGGCCCGTGTAACTGGAGGGTTTCGGCAACAAATTCTTATAGGCACACTTCCAACCGCTATCAAGGTAGGGGGAGTGCAGTCATGGCAGGCACGCAATTCACTCACGGTTCCGCATCGTGCGTCGGCCTCCTTGGCTAACCTTCCCAGGGGGAAAGACATTGTCCGGGCCGGGTTCCACGAGAGCACACTCGCTCTCGTCCGACGTCGCAGGGCTGGGAAGATCGGAATGGGATGGCCGCAAGGTCGCGGTGACCGGCGGCGCGAGCTTCATCGGAAGCCACCTCGTCGAGTCGCTCATCGCGCGCGGCGCAGACGTCTCCGTCATTGACGACCTCAGCAGCGGCCGCCTCCAGAACCTCGAGAGTGTGAATGGACGTTACAAGTTCCACCAGATCGACCTGGAGTACAGCGGCATCGAGGAGATCACCTCGGCTTTCGAAGGGAGCGAGGTCCTGTTCCATCTCGCGGCGATCCACGGAGGCCGCGGATACATCGACTCCCACCCCGCGGACGTCTGCTCGAACCTGGCGATCGACCACCACGTGTACGAGGCCGCGCGACGCGCGGACGTCTCGCAAGTCGTCTTCGCGAGTTCCGCCTGCGTCTATCCTCCGGCGCTCCAGGCGACCGAAGGATCGAACTATCTGTTGCGCGAAGAGGACTGCGACCCGCGGAAGCTGGGCGAGCCGCTGAGCGCCGACCTCGAGTACGGCTGGGCGAAGGTCTTCGGAGAGATTCAGCTCCTGGCCCGCGCGAGAACGAGACCCATGCGATCATCGCCCTGATCTACAAGGCAGTCCGCCGGATGGACCCGTACCCGATCTGGGGCAACGGCCGGCAGGATCGGGACTTCACGTACGTCACGGACATCGTTGAAGGGACGGTCCGCGCCGCAGAGCGGATCACGGACGGCAGCGCGGTCAACCTCGGCAACGGTCGTCGGTACACGATGATCGAGGTCGCGAACACGATCTTCGACCTCGTCGGATGGCGCCCCCGGGAGATCTTCTTCGACACCTCGAAGCCGACGGGAGCCGTGAGCCGCGCCCTCGACATCCGGAGGGCCCGAGACGAGCTCGGCTGGGAGCCCCAGGTCTCCTTCCGCGACGGTCTGAGGAAGACGATCGACTGGTACCTCGCGACGCACAACGTTTCGGCTCCAACGGACGAGCGCATCCTCCTCGAACGAGCGTGAGACCATGGAGCTGCAGACGACGCCCGCAAAGCCCGCTCGACCGCAAATCGCGGTCGTGATGCCGGTCCACAACGAGGCCGATACCGTGCGATCGGTCGTCGAGGAGCTGGCCGCGACGATCCTCGCGGGCCACCCGGCGACCCTGTTCGTCTTCGAGGACGGCAGCTCCGATGGCACGGGCCAGGTCCTCCAGGAGATGGCAGAGTCGATGCCCCGCCTCCGCGTGTCGACGTCTCCGGATCGCAAGGGCTATCCCGGGGCGGTCCGGGACGCGATCCTCTCGATCGATCCGCAGGAGTTCCCGCTCCTCCTGTTCCTCGATGGGGACGG
>WNGH01000230.1_pt1 | contig 44328 bp, 25 predicted proteins | sample 5400631 | NCBI WGS metagenome assembly WNGH01 (sample SAMN13153373, study PRJNA577476) | soil metagenome | isolation source: 115 cm soil or saprolite under Garry oak tree replicate 1 | place: USA:California | collected 2016-06-15 | reverse complement strand
CGGGAATGATCACCGAGCCGCCATCGGCGTTCGGCTGGGCGACGCGGATCCAGCATGAGCTGTTCCCGTCCTTCTGTCCCTGCCGGTCCCAATGGAACTGGACTTTCACGCGGCCGTGCTTGTCGGTGAATATCTCCTCGCCGGGAGGACCGACGACGTAGGCGGTCTGCGTCCCGGGGATGACCGGCCGCGGCGTCGTCCTGGGCGGACGGTAGGGCAGCCCCGACGGTATGCAGGTGAAGGTGTCGTGGTACAGCGCTGCGCCCCCCGCCGTCACGACCCGCGCGGCATGCTGGACCGAGGTCAGGAGGTACCGACCGGCGGCGCTCGGATGCTGGGACAGGACGAACGCGTGACCGGACGTCAGGGCCGGCGACGTCGCGACCCCCTCGATCGCCAGGCCGCGCGCGGCCTCTTCCTGCATGCGCAGCCCGGCGGTTCTCCGGGCCTCAGCCGGGAGTTTCAGGAGATCCTCCGGCCGCTCCCCTCCCGCCGGATCGACACCGTCGAAGCGCTTGCCGTAGCCGCCGGGATAGTCGTAGATCTCGAGCTGGTCGTTCCCCGCGACCGCCAGGCTGTGCACGACCTGTCCGACCTGGACGCTGTCCTGGATGGTGGCGGTCCCTTCGAGCGTCTGGCCCGGCGTCTCGAAGTTGTGGTCCCAGAGGGTGACTTTGCCCGAGCGGATTTCCTGCGCCTTCTCCCACGCGAAAACCGAGCTCCCCCTTGCCGGAAACGTCAGGTCGCGGCGGAACGGGATCGCATCGGGCAGGGCCGGGTTCCCCTCGGGCGTGTTGACGAGCACCATGGTGTGGCGGTCCGGGCCGTGCATGAAGAAGTAGGAGATCCCCTCCTCTTCCATCAGGCGGCTGATGAAGTCGAAATCGGTCTCGTTGTACTGGACGACGTAGTTGCGCGGGGAGAACTCCCCCTGGAGCCGCAGCTCGAACGATAGCCCGGGGACGCCGCCGAGGACCTGCGCGAGGATCTGCGGGACGGAAAGCTCCTGGAAGATCCGGCTCTGCGAGCGGCGGGTCAGCAGCCAGGCCCGGGGGACGATCTCCGCCTCGTATCTCGTGACGCCATCCTGGTCGCCCTGGCTGAGCCTTTTGCAGATCCCGTTGAAGAACCGGATCTCTCCGTTGGGAAGCGACACGGTCACCCTGAGCTCCTTGCCCAGGACCGCCTCGAACGGGATCGCCGCCCCGTCCTGGGCGACCATGCCGACCCGGAACGAGAAGAGCTCGGAGACCGCCTCCCTGCCCTGGAAGTCGACCGGCCGGAGGACACCGTCGCCGAGCGGTGTCGTCACCGACAGCCGCGACAGACTCTCGACGACCGGGGCGGCCAGCGCGGCCGACCCACCGCCCGCCAGGGTCAGGAGAACGATGGAAGCGAAGACTTTCGCGTGTCGAGTCACGGGCCCCTCCTCACGGGACGCCTCATGGGACGTCGCGCCGGCAAACGCCCGAGGCGCGCGGGCTTCGGCACATTGAGTTTCGATGATTGCCAGTTGGGCATGATTATGGCGCGGGGAGGTCCACGGATCAACCGCGAATACGCCGTTCCGGCACCGTGGCGCGTCGCTGCGGTCTCCTGGACTGACTGCGGAACCTCGCGGGAGGGGCGCCGAACGCGCGCTTGAAGGCGCGATTGAACGCCGGCTCCGATTCGTACCCGACCTCGGCCGCGACCTGGGCGACGCTTTGGCTGGTCGAGCCAAGCAGGCGGGCACCGAGCTGCAGGCGCCAGCCGGTCAGGTAAGTCATGGGCGGGACGTCCAGGAAGTGGCGGAAGCGCTCGGCCAGCACGGAGCGGGAGACCCCCGATTCCTTCGCCAGACCGGCCAGCGTCCACGGATGCGCCGGTCGCCGGTGCATCAACGCGAGCGCCTTTCCGACCTCGGGGTCGCGGGCCCCCGCGAGCCATCCGGTCCGCCCCTCGGGCCACTGCGCGATGTAGCGCCGGAGCGTCTCCACGAACAGGACCTCCGACAGCTTCGCGCGGACCGCCTCTCCGCCGGGTCTCTCCTCTCCAGCCTCATCCACCGAGAACCTGATCGACTGCTCGAGCCAGCGGCCCGAGGCGTCTTCCCTGATGTTGACCTTGAACAGAGGAGGCAATCCCGCGAGCACGAGCCGGCTCAGTCGCGGCTCGCAGGCCATGTACCCGCAGACCAATCGCGTGACCTCCCCGCCGCCCCCCTGCCGGGCGAGCCGGAGCCCCTGGGTCTGAAGAAGATGAAGCTCCTTGCTGTTGTCCGTGGTCCTGCTCGGCGAGCCGTTCTCCAGGATGTGAGCGTCGCCATGGGGGAAGACGATGATGTCGCCGGCCGCGAGCGGCACACGCTCTCCATTCACCACGCTGGCGCTGCCCCGCCCCTCCGTGACCAGGTGGAAGATGATCACGTGCCCGCCGGCTTTCGAGAGATAGGGCGCCATGTCGCACGCGGGCGGCTCGCGGATGCCCCAGGGTGCCGAGAACTCGGCGTTGTAGAACATCGCCCCCTCGAGCGTGACGACCTTCAGGACTTCCGACAGGACATCCACGACGGACCCTCTTCGCCGCGCCGGACGCCCGGCAAACTCCCCCGGACTCCCGGGCAAAGTACGCACATGCTACAGCGTCGCAGGCAAGAGAGCCAGACGCGCGGATAAGGCCATCCGCGCGTCCTGACGGCATACTCATTGCCGATGCAAGAACGGTCGCAGTGAACCGACTGGAGGGAAGCCCATGAGCGAGCACTATCACGATGCCGCGGATCTTCGTCTCTTCAAGGACATGAGCAAGCTGGCGCCGAAGGAGTTCGAGGCCTGGCTCGGTCTCGACAACATCGTCGGACGTTCGGACGGGGCGGTGCCCAGGAAGTATCGCGAGCTGATCGCTCTGGCGGTCGCGTGCACGACCCAGTGTCCGTACTGCATCGAGGTCCACGCCAAGGCCGCCAGGTCCGTCGGCGCGACCCGCGAGGAGGTCGTCGAGTCCGCCTTCCTCGCGGCGGCGCTGCGGGCCGGAGGGGCCGCGACCCACGGCGCGATGGCGCTGAAATTCTTCGATCAGAAATGATCGCCACGCTGGCCGCATGAACCTTGCGGCAGGCGGAGGGAGGCGAATCGGCGGAAGGTTGACGGAATAGTCCTTGCCGGATCTAGAATCTCGGGTCGAACCTCCTGCACGCCTTCGAGGAGCACCCGTCATGGGTTCGTGGCATGGACGCATCTTCCGCTGGTTCGCCGGCCTCCTGGTCCTTGCGGCGCTTCTCGGCGGCCTCTATGTCTGGGGCGCGCTGACCTGGAGCTACGCGAAGGGGGAACGGGCCGGCTACGTGCAGAAGTTCTCGAACAAGGGCTGGCTCTGCAAGACCTGGGAGGGGGAGCTGGCCATGGTGACCATCCCGGGAACGATGCCGGAGAAATTTCTCTTCACGGTGCGCAGGCCGGAGGTTGCGGAGGCCGTCCAGAAGGCGATCGGCCGGCGCGTCGCCCTGGTCTACGAGCAGCACAAGGGGTTGCCGACCTCCTGCTTCGGGGACACCGAGTACTTCGTCGTCGAAGTGAAACCGATCGACTGACCTGCCCGCATGCGCATCGCGACCTGGAACGTCAACGGCCTGCGGGCCCGGCTCGATTTCCTCGTGCTCTGGCTGCGCGAGCGCCGCCCCAATCTGGTCGGGCTCCAGGAGCTCAAGCTCACCGAGGACCAGTTCCCCTACGCCCTGCTCGAGGCGGAGGGATATCGGGCGGTCGTCCACGGGCAGAAAGCGTGGAACGGCGTGGCGATCCTGAGCCGCGAGCCGGTCACCGTCACGCAGAAGGGGCTGCCCGGTCAGGAGGAATTCGGCGCGCGCCTGATCACCGCCGACGCGGGGGGCCTTTCGTTCACGACCGTCTACTGCCCCAATGGCAAGGACGTCGGTCACCCGGACTTCCCGCGGAAGATCGCGTGGCTGGACGCGCTCGCGACACATCTCCGGGGACTGCACCGACAGGACCGGCCGGCGGTTCTGTGCGGCGATTTCAATATCTGCCCGGCCCCGATCGACAGCTGGGATGAGGATCTGCTGCGGGGCACGATCTTCCACACCACCGAGGAGCGCGCCCGCTTCGCGGCCATCGTCGAGGGGGGCTATCACGACCTGTTCCGCAGGCTCCACCCGGAGGCGCGCTCATTCTCCTGGTGGGATTACCGGGCCGGGGCCTTCCCGCGCAATCAGGGGCTGCGGCTCGACGTTCTCCTGGCGACCCGGGACATCGCGGAGCGTCTGCGATCGGTCGAGATCGATCGTGATTACCGGAAGAAGAAAGACGATCGGATCCCCTCGGATCACGCGCCGGTGTTCGCGGACCTGCAGGAGTCTCCGTCCGGCCGGTCGATCAGCCGGGATGGATGACGCCGACATTGTCCTGGATGCGGATCGCCGTCCCGTACGACTCCGACAGTCGCTGCAGGCGTTCCAGGATGACCCGGGCGGTCGCGGGAGACGCGAGGCGCGGGACGCCGCTCTGGGTCAGACGCATGCCGTACCCGAGGTCCACGGGGTACAGCCGGATCTCGCCGGCCCGGCCCCCCGCGTAACGGGTGACCGCCACGACCGTCTGGAAATACCTGTCCTGCTTGAAATCCCTGGCGTTCAGGAGTGCGCCGAGGTCGGCGTCGGTCGCCCGGTCGGGATCGCCGAGAGCCCCGGCGAGCAGGTCGCGGTACTGTTCGAACAGATTCGCCGGCAGGGGCTGCTGAATATCGCCCCAGAAGAAATTCCCCAGACCGTAGAAGATCGGCCGTCCCTTGTAGATCTCGATCGGCCCCAGATAGTGAATCCCGTGGCCGATAAAGACACTCGCCCCCGCGTCGATCGTCGCGTGCGCCAGGTCGCGCATGAAGTCCCCCGGCAGGCCGCAGCCGAGCGCCTCTTCGTGGGAGTGGAGGGTCGCGATCAGCAGGTCCGACTGCTGTTTCCCGAGACGAATGCTCTGTAAGTTTTCCCGAAGGTCGATCGGATCGATCTCGTAGTGGTAGGCGGCCCGCTCGCCGAGACGGAAGTGCTCTCCGAACAGGTCGAGCTCGGCGGGGGCCTGATCGGGCCGGACGGCCGCCGCCCTCGGGTCGGGCGTTTCCGAGGGGACCGCGTCGGGGGCCGGGCAGTCCTTCGCCGGCCCCAGAATCCCGGCCAGCCGCGTCAGATCGCGCATCGTCGCGGCGGGGACGATCGTCACGCGCTTCGTCTTGAGCGCGTTGAGGCCGGGGCGTCCGGGAGCGCCTCCCCGGGGCGCCAGCGCCTCGGCGAACTCGGGGAAGGTGGAGGCCATCGACACGAGGCCGACGCGCCCCTTGCCGGTCTCGAGATACCGCGCCGCCCGGGCCGCGCCGCGATCCCCGCCCGTCCCGGCGTGCACCAGATCGGCCTCGTCCAGGCGCCGGTCGGTCTCCTGCATCCCCTCGAGACCCCAGTCGTACGCGTGATTGTTGGCGCGCGCGAAGAGATCGAACCCGAGTGTCTTGAGATCGGCCGCGATCTCCGGAGGGGCGATCAGGGTCCAGTCCCCGAGCCAGGAGTGGGGTGACCCCTTGAAGCCGTCGAGATCGATCGACGTGTCCTCGAAATTTCCGAACGCGGCGTCGGCCGCGCGCAGGATCTTCACCACCGCGGCGAAGGCGGAATCACCGGGCAGCATCGGAGCGTGCGGGCGACTGATGATGCAATCTCCGACCGCCGCCAGGGAGAAGCCGTCGACCACGCCGATCTCCAGCTCCCGCTCCGGCGGCCGCCGCGGGTCGAACGGACTCTTCGGGACGGGCTCGGCGGTGGCCGCGCTCGAAGGCGGAGCGGCGTCCAGGACGCCGGCGCCGAGGGAGGTAGCGATCGCCAGCACGGCCAGACGTCGTGGGCTGAGGACGCGCCTTGACGTGCGCCCCGGCGGGGCTTGCATCGATACGGGCTCCTCGCTCAAGAGTGGCCACCATCATAGAGCAGGACCCGCGGGACGGCTCGACCTTCTCATGGCGACCCGGACGGCGCGGGGCGCTCGCGGTCCAGCGAGAGCCATGCGGATCTAGGAGGGAGTGTTTCGCTTCTTCTCCCGGACGAGCGCATCCCTGCATTCTTTGATCTTCGCCCGGACCTCTTCCTCGCTGACCCCCTGCGACTGGGCCTTCTCGAGCGTCGCGATCGCCTCGTTGTAGCGGCCGCGCAACATCTGGATCTCAGCGCGCCGGAACCAGACGTGGGCCTCCTTCGGGTCGGCCTTCTCGACGCGATCGAGCATCGCGTCGGCCTCGACCAGCTTTCCCTGATCCGTCAGAGTGGTGGCGAGCCAGAGCATCGTCCTCGCGTCGTTGGGGCGCAGCTCGAGCGACTTCGTGAAGGCCGCTACGGCGGCTTTCGGGTCGTTCCGGTCCCGCTGCGCCATCCCGATGGAGTACCAGATGTCCGCATGACCGGGCAGGATGTCGAGCCCCTTACGGAACACTTCGAGGGCGGCGTCCGGCCTGCCGTCCTTCGCGAGCAGGTCCCCCGCGCGCCAGTAGAGGGTGGCGAGATCTCGTCCCTGATTGACGTTGCGCGCTTCGGCCAATCCCGAGTTCCGGAGGGAACAATCGGGCAGGGTTCTGCCCTCGGCGGTCTGCCTCTTGGCCTCGGGACAGAGCGGCAGGAGCAGCGCCTCGGCGGCCGCGAAATCCTTCGCACGCAACTTCTGGGCCGCCTCCAGGACGACTTGCTCCCCGGGTCCGTCCAGAGCCATGTAGGTCGTGGCACGCGTCATCTCGTCCCGGGACGCCGGGACGGTGCTGACGCCGTCCAGAACCTTGAAGAAGAGGTTCCGGTCATCCGGATTCAGCGGCTGTTTCGTGAACTGCACATCGACGCAAAAATTGTCGTGGTAAAGAATGGCATGCAGGGTTCGCGATTGCGTCTGCCCGGCGGGGACCTCGGCCGGCGTGTCCTCCGCGATCGCCCACTCCTTGTTTTCCGACAGGGTCATCCGCTTCTTGGCGGCCGCCACCTTCTTGACGTAGTAGTCCCGGCACTCGGATGTCTCGTGCAGCTTGATCTGCTTCTCCACGAACGCCGTCAGGTTCGCCCCCGTCTCCTTGCTCGATGCCACGGTCCACACCTGGGACCGATCGCGCAGCATCCGCGGGGGTTTGATCGCGTACCCGGGCAGATCGAGCCGGAGCGACCAGCTCGCATCGGGATGAGTCAAAAGCACCACGTCGGCCCGGGCCGGGGCGGCCTGGAAGCCCGCCGTCAAGGACAGGAGCGTGACGAGGGGAACGCATCTCGGCAGCGAAAGTGTCTTGACCATTCAAGTCCCTCCAGATTTTGACTTTACACATGGAGAACTTATGCCACCGACCGACTAAGTCAACGAACGCCGGACCTCGCAGAGTCCCCAACTGTGGACAGATCGCGGTGCTCCTCACCTGGTCACCGGGCTCGAAGACGCCCGCGTCGTGTGCCGTAAGCGGTTGAGCGGCCACCGCCTTTCGCCACCCGGGCGATCCAGCCCCGATCTGGCATTGGATTTGCTTTATGAAGGGAGTCATCCAATGGTGTCTTACGAGAGGAGGTGCCCGATGGAAGACCAGAAGCGCGTTGGTCTGATCGAGTCTGTGAAGGACAGTATCGTGCACGCCATCGAGGGGACAGGGGACGTGACGGGTGCCTTGGTCAACACCGTCAGCAGGACCGTGGCGAGGACGATCGAGGGGCTCGGAGGAATCGCCACCTCTCTGGTCCACACGACAGCGGACGTGACTCAGGGCGCCATCCAGGCCGTGATGGGTGTGGGCGGCGATCTCGGTGCGGCGGCGAAGGGCATCGTCCTCGGCGTGCTGCGTGGCGCCAAGGAGACCGGTGCCGCCAATCTCGAGACCATCGCCCAGACGTCCGAGTCGGTGATCAAGACGACCGCCCGCGTGTCGGGCGACCTGGGCATGGCGACGAAGGGGCTCGTCGAAGGGGCGATCCAGGGGGCCAAGGAGCTGGGCCTGGACGCCACGGAAGCCGCGTCGGCCGCGGCATCGGGGGCCCTGAAGGCCGCCGGCCAGATCGGAGCGGCGGCAGGCGAGAGCGTGCGCAATGCCCTGACCGGCACCATAGCCGGCGTCAAGGTGGTGCTGAAGGAGCCGTTCAGCACAGGCGCAAAGAGCAGGACTCGCACCCCGTCCCGGAAGGATCGGGAAGGAGAGCGCGATGAATTCCTGCAGGCCCGGACGCGGCGTCGAGCCTCCGGACAAGCCCCCGAGTAACCCGTTGCGCGGTCAGGTACACGAACCTCGGAGTGTCCTCTGCCGCACCGGGGGGACACTCCGTGTCTTTGTCGTGGAGGGATGCGGATGAAGGCCACCGCCTCGATGTTGGGGCATGAAGAGGTGAACATCGTCGTGGAACGCGATCTGCTCAGGACCGTGCTCTTTACGATCCTTCTCGGCGGGCTGGCGTGCCTTGTGGGCTATTTCTCGGTCTCCGTCGCCCAGGGCGAGGGGCGAAGCATCTTCCTGCTCACCGCAACACTCGCCGCCTTGCTGACGTGTGGCGCCCTCGCGTCCCGCTCGAGGAGGTGGCTGCGCTTCGTTCTCGCCCTGGGCTCCCTGTGTGTGTTCGCCCTGCTCGTCGATCAGGTCGTCTATTATCGCTGGCACAAACAGGTTCACGGGCTCGTGACCACTCTGCAGCAGAGCGTCGAATCGGGCCTGCCCATTTTTCCGAATCGAATGAAGTTGCGCCCCACGTCCTTCCTGATCGACCCGGATCAGGAGGTCCTCCTCACGTTCGAGCCGCCGACTCTGGCATGGACGTATCACCTGGAATCCGTGTCATCTGTGGGCCACTCGCTGATCGCCGGATGGTATGGAATCCTGTCGATGGTCGCGCGGGGACGGAAGCTGGACGGCGTGGCACGAACGATCGTCCAGCCGCATGAGGCCTACTCGATCGGGGTCAAGTCCGATGAAAGGACCCTGGCGTGCCAGGAAGGCGAGAAGGGGCATTGGACCCTGTCCATCGAGACGCGCCTCGGCGATCGCCCCCTGTGAGCCTCGGCTTGCCGCACGCAGAGTAACCGCCGCCTCAGTCTTGCGTGGATCGCAAGCGGGCTGACCCGGCGCGCGTAGATTTGAGAAGTTTCTGTAGCTCCGCCAGAAGGGGACGCCCGGTCGTCAGACTTCGAGTCTCCAGGCGACGAAAGAGTTGCAGGACTGTCTTGCCCTCCGGTGTCAGCCGCGCACCCTCTCCGCGCCACTTCGAGGTGGCGACCAGAGGTTTGACGAAGGACTGGTTCATCGTGTCCACGAGAAGCCAGGCACGCCTGTAAGACATCCCCATCGCCCGGGCGCCGGCCGAGATCGATCCCGTTCGGTCGATGGCCTCCAGGAGATCGGCCTTCCCAGGCCCCAGGGCGATCGTCTCCCCGCGGCTAAGCCGCCAGCGCGGCCGCGCTTCCCAGGCATCTCGTCGCCTAGTCGTCGTTCTCTGCTTCGTGAACATCGTATTTCGTGATATACAATTCGCCTCTCCGGCAATCAGGGCGGCAGTGTACTTCAAAGACATGAGGTCCGGACATGCAGAGCGTTCATCGTCTGGGAGCGGCAACCGCTGTACTGATGGCGTTTCAGACTGTCCTGGCGGGGGCTCCTCCGGCGAGGCCGGTACCCCCCGAGATCAACTTCTACGCTGCCGCGAGCCTTCGCGATGTCCTGCAGCAGCTCGCACCGGCCTGTGAAGAAGCCGTCGGTGCGCATCTGGTCTTCAACTTCGGCGCGTCCAATGACCTCGCCCGGCAGATCGAAGCGGGGAACAAGGCCGACCTGTTCTTCTCGGCAGATGAGGCCTGGATGGACCATGTCTCCAAGGCTGGTCTCGTGGATGGCGACTCGCGGCGTTCACTCCTCTCCAACCGGCTCGTTGTCGTGGGGCTCAAGGATACCCCGCTGAAAGTACAGTCGGCTCGAGACCTCGTCGGGCCGGACGTGCGCCGGATCTCGCTGGCCAACCCGGAGGCCGTACCGGCAGGCAGGTATGCGAAGGCGTGGCTCGAGAAGGCCGGGCTCTGGGACAGCCTGAAAGATCGCGTCCTGCCGGGGCTTGACGTGCGTGCCGCACTGGCGGCGGTCGAGTCCGGCGGCGCTGAGGCAGGAGTGGTCTACAGAACCGACGCGGCCCTATCGAAAAAGGTGCGCGTCGTGTACGAGGTTCCGGAAGGCGATGGACCACGCATTTCGTATCCCGTCGCCGCTCTGCGTGACCGACCTCGGCTTGACATGGCCCGACGTGTCGTCTCCTGGCTCTCAGGATCCACGGCGGCAGCCACGTTCGAACAGAACGGCTTCCTCGTGCAGGAACGGCCTCTTTGAACTCACCCGCTCTCGTCACATTGCTGATCAGCTTGAAGGTTGCCTTCTGGGCGACGGCTGTGATTCTTCCGCCGGGGATCATGCTGGGCCTGCTCCTGGCTCGCAGCGAATTCCGCGGCAAGACATTCGTCGAAACCGTCACGTCGCTCCCGCTGGTCCTTCCCCCCACCGCCGTCGGCTACCTGTTGCTGCTCCTCCTGGCACGAAGCGGTCCGCTGGGGGAGCGGACTCTGGGCTTCGACCTCGACCTGCTGTTTACGTGGAAGGGGGCGGCGATGGCTTCATCGATCATGGCCCTGCCTCTTGTGGCGCGGACATCCAGAGTCGCCTTCGAGGAGGTCGATCGGCGCCTGGAGGGGGTCGCACGCACGCTGGGCCTCGGCCCGACCAGAACCTTCATGGAGATCACACTTCCGCTGGCGCGGCGGGGCCTTCTTGCGGCGGCTGTGCTCGGGTTCAGCAGGGCTCTGGGAGAGTTCGGGGCAACGATCATCGTGGCGGGGAACATTCCCGGCAGGACTCAGACCCTGGCGCTGGCGATCTTCAGCGAGATGCAGATCGGCCACGATCGGAAGGCGCTGGCCCTGGTCATTATGACCGTGGTACTGGCGTTCGCCGCTGTAGGGACGGTCGAGATCCTTCTGCGCCGACGCATACGCACGTCATGAGTCCCGGGATCGTCATCGACATCACTCTTCCCCTGGACCGATTCACTCTGTCGATTCGGTGGGAGACCGCGGAGAACTCGTTGGGGATCTTCGGTCCATCGGGTGCCGGCAAGACGACGATCCTGGAGTCGGTGGCCGGCCTCCGCAAGGCCACGCGAGGGGTCCTCAAGGTCAATGGCCGGACCTGGCTCGACTCCTCTCGAGGGTTCTGTCTCCCACCGGAGCGTCGCGGCGTCGGCTACGTTCCCCAGGATGCTCTCCTGTTCCCGCACCGCAACGTGATGGGCAATCTGTTATCGGGGCGGAGGCGGGCCGACAGCGCCGCCAGGAAAAGTGCGACGCCCGACAGGATCCTCGAGGTCCTGGAACTGACGGATCTTGCCAGGAGGGACGTTGTGTCGCTGTCAGGGGGCGAGCGACAGCGGGTGGCGCTGGGACGGGCTCTCTGCTCGGGCCCCGATCTCCTCCTGCTGGATGAGCCGCTGGCGAGCCTGGACCTGCCGCTGCGGCGGAGGATACTCCCTTACCTCTTCAGAGTTCGCGAGGAGTTCGCCATCCCGACGCTCTATGTCTCCCACGACGCCACCGAGATCAAGACGTTGAGCAGAGAGGTCATGGTCCTCGACGCCGGGAGGGCAAGAGCGCACGGGCGACCCGATGACGTCTTCGCGGACCCGTCAATCCTCCCGATGACGCGCACGGCTGGCTTCGAGAATGTCCTGCACGGAAGGGTCACCGAAACCTCGGATTCCACGGCCACGGTGGAGCTGGAGCCCGGGCTGCTGATCGCGGTCGCCGCGAGAGAGCTCGTGGTGGGGCACGAAGCGGTTCTTGCCGTGCGGGCGGAAGACCTGATCCTCGCAACACAGTCGCCATCGGGGCTCTCGGCCCAGAACACCCTTCCTGGCGAAATACAGGAGATTCGCGAAGCTGCTCAGGCAGAAGGAACCGGCGGACAGGTCCTGGTCGCCGTGAGCCTGGCCCGGCTCCGGACATCCCTGTTCGCGATGGTCACAGCGCAGGCCCGCCACAGGCTGGCGCTCCGACCGGGGATGCCGGTCTTCCTGGTATGCAAGGCACACTCGTTCCGAGTCCTGGCGACACGTCAACCACAAGGAGGTGCTGCTTGAAGCGCAGATTCGGCAAGTGGGCGACGACGGCGATTCTCATGTTTTCGATGGGAAGACCCGGTCATGCCTGGGTCACGCTGCTGGACAATGACAACGGCAAGCTGGAGCTCGAGACCCGACTCATGTTCTGGGGCGTCTCCGCGGGTCCTGATGACGTCTCCACTGGACCTGTTCAGACTGAAGATATCAATGACCTCTTCGTGCGCAGCGCTCGATTCCTTTTGAGTGCCCAGGCTTCGCCGAGACTGCAAATCTATCTCCAGCTAGGGCAGGACAACAACGGCAGCAAGGTCCTCAAACCGGACGCTGGATTCCGGACCAAGGACTTCTACCTGAACTACAGGCGGGCCGAAGCGCTTCAGGTCATGGTGGGCCAGTTCAAGGTCCCATTCCTGCGCCAGAACCTCGAGTCGGGATTCAACCAGCTCCTGGTCGACCGGGCGACCCTCCCCTCACTGCGCCCGGCCATTGAAGGACAGCGCGATGAGGGAGGCATGCTCTGGGGGAATCACGGAGGCTTCCAGTACCGTGTCGCGCTCTTCGACGGCTCCGACCAGGACACCACGAACACCCGTAGCAGCTTCCGGGGCGCATCCCGCCTGTCGTACAACTGGTTCACCCCGGAGCCGGGTACCGGCTACACGGGCACGACCATCGGCGAGAAGCGTATTCTCCAGGTCGGCCTCCAGGGCGATGCACAGAATCACCGAATGGACCCCAAGGATGACACCGGGTTTACCACTCTGAGCCGAGACTATCGGGCGTGGGCGGCTGACATCTATTTCGACCAGCCCTTTGGAGGCAGCTGGGCACTGACCATTGAAGGTGCGTGGCTCGACCGCCGGGATGATTACAACGGCCCGGGTGTGAGCACGAGAACCATCAAGGGATACTACGCGCAGGGTGGACTTCTCTTTCCAGGCCACGTCGGGCCAGGAAGGCTCCAACTGGTCGCGCGCTACGAGGATCTTGATACCGAGCGAAGTGTCGTGGAGAGCGGCAATATCAACCGAGGAGTTGGCATCAACTATTTCGGCAAGGGACACGATCGCAAGATTCAACTCGACTACACCAAGCGCCGAGAATCGCCGGTCGACCTCGATAACGATGAGTACAGGCTGTCGGTGGTGGCTGTCTTCTGACATCGACTCGGATGGGCCTCACGGCAACTCCTTGCCGGAGCCCTCCTCGTGCCTGCGAATCTGCTCCACGGGCGGGATGGTGATCGGCTTCAGGCCTGCGCCCAGGAGCGCTGTGTTGAGCGCGGCGAGCGCCGACCCCCTCGTTTCGTTCCACAGGGAGAGGGCGCGCTCGAGCCGTTCATCGCACGCCGATTGCACGCGACGCTGCGGCTCCGTGGGGGCGGCGTCGCTGCCCTCGAGATCGTCGTGCAGCGCGCGCAGCGCGTCGGCGATCGACTTCAGACGCGGGCCCGAGTCGCCCTCCCCTTCCGTCAACGGCGCGAGCCGATCCTTCAGTGTCGCGACGGCCGAGGCGACGGAGCCCTGTTCCTGCTTACCCCCCGATTTCGCCGCCAGGGCTGCGAGCCGGTCCTTCACATAGCCGACCTCGAGAATCGCGTCCGCGACGCGCGCCATCGAGCGCTCCGTGGCTCGCGCCGACTGGAGCGCCTCGGCCGCGCCCGCGTGATCGAAGGTGATTCGCGGGTCGGGCCGCACCGAGAGCCCCGCGCGGTACTCGCGCCCGTCGGCGCGCAGCACGACCTGGTAATCGCCCGGCAGAACCAGCGGTCCCTCCGGAACGAGCGGCGTGTCGGTCCCCGCCGCCGTCGAGATGCTGTACTCGTACTCCGGCGCCTTCGGCCGTGGATAGCGCAGGTCCCACACGACACGGTGCGCGCCGGCCCGCGCGGACGGCGGGGCCTCCGGCCGTGTCCATTGCGGCGCGAAGTAGCGGGTCGCCTCGAGCCGGGCAGGAGGATCGTCGGATGAGAAGCGCCGCACGACGGTACCGCCCCCGTCGCGAATCTCGATCTGCAGCGGCCCCCTCACGTCCTTCGCCAGCCAGTAGTCGAGGACGGCGCCGGCGGGGGGGTTCTGGCCGGCCGGCTCCTCCGGCGGCAACGGCGTGTCCTTGTTCTGGTTCGCGCGCACGCGGATCGCCGGGGCCGGCGCGAACACGAGGGCCCGGGCCTTCGGATCGATCGTGGCCGCCTGGCGCAGCGGGGTGAGATCGTCCAGCACCCAGAGGGCGCGGCCCATCGTCGCGACGATGAGGTCCCGGTCGTGCACCAGCAGGTCCGTCACGATGACGCCCGGCAGGTTGCGCTGCAGCGACCGCCAGCGCACGCCGTCGTCGAAGGAGACGAACACGCCGCTGTCGGTGCCGGCGTAGAGCAGGCCGTCGCGCGCCGGATCGGCGCGCACCACCGTGACGTAGTGGCCGTCCGGGAGACCGCCGGTGATCGGCGTCCAGGTCGCGCCGTAATCACGCGTGCGCAGGGCGTGCGGCGCGAAGTCGTCCTGGCGATGGTCGTCCACGGCGATGTAGGCCGCCCCCGGCGCGGGCCCCAGGTCGACGGTGGCGATCTTGGCCCAGACCGGCACCGCCGCGGGCGTGACGTTCTTCCAGGATCGTCCCGCGTCGCGGGTGACCTGCACGAGACCGTCGTCCGTGCCGATCCAGATCACGTCGTTGTCGCGCGGCGACAGCGCGATGGAGAAGATGACTCCGTAGCCGCAGTCGCGGGCCTGCGCGGGTTCGAGATCGCCCGCGCAGTCGCGCGCGTCCGGCCTGCGCGCCGACAGGTCCGGGCTGATCGTCGTCCAGTGAGAGCCGCGGTCCTCCGAACGGAACAGCACCTGCGCGCCCTGGTACAGAGGATGCGGGGCGACGCTGGACACCGCGATCGGCGTGATCCAGGTATAGCGGTATTTCACCGAGGTCGGGCGCGCCCCGTACGAATTCACGGGCCACGGCGAAATATTCTGCACCTCGCCGTTGCGCGCGTTCCAGCGCGTGAGCCGGCCCCCGAGTCCGGATCCATAGACGATGTCCGGGTCGGCCGGATCGGGAAGATCGTAGTCGCGCTCGTCGGCGCCCACCGGGGACCAGTCGCGGAACGTGAGCGAGCCGTAGTCGCTTCGGCTGGCCGCGCGCACCGTCCCGCTGTCCTGCTGGCCCGCGTAGATCCAGTACGGGAAGCGGTTGTCCGCCGCCAGGTGGTACATCTGGCCCGTCGGCTGGTTGTACCAGCCGCTCCAGTGCGCTCCCCCGTCCACGGTGACAACGGTCCCCTGGTCGGATCCCGTGATCATGTGATCGGGATGGAGGGGGTTGATCCACAGATCGTGATAGTCGTCGCCGCCGGGGGAACCCTTGATGATCTCGCACTTCGTCCCCCCGGACGTGCAGCGGTGGATGGACCGGCCCATCGCGTAGACCGTGTCCGGGTCGCCGGGCAGGACAGTCAGGCGGGAGAAATAGCCGTTGATGAGCTCGTCGTCGTCGTTGACCCTCGTCCAGGAGGCCCCGGCGTCGTCGGAGCGGTACAGGCCGCCGTTGTCCTTTGCGTCGATGACGGCGTACACGCGCGTGGCTCGCCCGGCGCGGGTGGCGGCGAGCCCGATGCGTCCGAGCGCCCCCTCCGGCCAGCCGCCCCCCGAGAGGCGCGCCCAGCGGCGACCACCGTCCGTGGACCTGTAGAGGCCGCTCTCCGCACCGACGTTCGGCGTGAAGTAACTGAGCCACGGCCGGTAGCGCACCTGCCAGACCGCCGCGAACACCACGTCGGGGTCCTGCGGGTCGGCCGCCAGGTCGACCGCCCCCGTGGCCTCGCTCACGAACAGGGTGCGCTGCCAGCTCCTGCCGCCATCTTCCGTGCGAAAAACACCCCGATCTGCGTTCGGCCCGAACACGTGACCGGGCGCCGCGACCAGGACCCTCCGGGCATCGCGCGGGTCGACCAGGATCGCGGCGATGTGTCGCGTCTGTTCGAGCCCGGCCGCCTGCCACGACACACCACCGTCCTCCGAGCGGAACATCCCCTCGCCCGCCGCGATGTCGTAGCGCGTCGTGATCTGCCCGGTGCCGACGTAAAGAATGCGCGGATCGGAGGGCGCGACCGCGATCGCACCGATGGAAGCGGGGCCCTGGTCGAACACGGGCGACCAGTTATGACCGGCGTCGCCTGTCTTCCAGACGCCTCCGCCGGCGGCACCGAAGTAGAACGTGTCGGGCTTCTCCGCGACCCCGGTCACGGCCGTGCCCCAGCCCGCGCGAAACGGACCGATCAGGCGCCAGCTCATCCCGGCCGCGACGTCGTCCGGCACGCCCCGCGCGGCCGTGCCCACGAACGCAAGGCTGCAGACCGCGCCGACGAAGAGCGCGCGGCCCTTCGGCGCTCTCCGGCTCCTGATCGCATGACGCTGGGATAGGGATCGCACGCCCACCTGCCAATGAGAGGCTGGATTCTAACCGAAAATGTTGCGCCCTGTCCTCGGACTTGACTAAACTTGCCGCGCTTCGTGCCACGGTCACGGTTGAACTCTCTCACCGTGCCACGCCGGCAGACTAGGAGGATCGGATGCTGAAGCCACGCGTGTCTTCGGATCGGCTCGCGCCGCGCGCGGTCGCGGCTGTGGTCGTGCTCGTCGGGGTGGGTCTCGTGATGTCCGCCGCCTGCGTGTCGAGTGGACAGTACAAATCGCTCCAGGAGGAGCGCGACGCCATCGCGGGTCGCAACCACGATCTGCAGGGCCAGGTGAGCGAGGCGAACCAGAAGTACGAAGCGCTCCAGCAGGAGAAGAGCGCCCTGGAGCAGCAGAAGGCCGCGGTGGAATCGGAGAAGGCGGCTCTCGCGGACCAGCTGGCCAGGCTCGATGAGCAGGGGAAGGCGCTCGGCTCGCAGCTGCAGCAGAACGAGCAGGAGGCCAAGCAGCAGAAATCGACCTACGACGGTCTGCTCGCGAGCCTGAAGAAGGAGCTGGAGGCGGGACAGATCCAGGTGCAGCAGATGCGCGACGGACTGAGCGTCAATGTCGCCCAGGAGATCCTGTTCGCCTCCGGCTCGGCCGCGCTCGACAAGGGCGGCCTCGAGGTCCTGCAGCGCGTGGCGGACCAGCTCAAGCAGACCAACTACCAGATCGTGGTCACCGGGCACACGGACAACAAACCGATCGGGGCGGGTCTCGTCGGCCGCTACCCGACCAACTGGGAGCTGGCGGGGGCGCGCGCCGCGAGCGTCGTGCGGCTGTTCGCGGGCTCCGGCATCCCCGCCCCCCGTCTGCTGGCCGTGTCGATGGCCGACGCGCGACCCGTCGCGCCCAACGACACGCCGGAAGGACGGGCCAGGAACCGGCGGATCGAGATCAGGATGCGCCCGGTGGTCGTCGACGAAGGCAAATAGACAATGAACCTGCGCGCCGGAAGCCGTCTGGCGATCACGATCGGCTCGACCCTCAGCTTTTGGGTCCAGTAAGCGCTGTTTCCCCAACCCCGGGGTCAACGCCGCGTGGCGGAGAGGACGGGGCCCGGGCTGCGGGCCAGTTCCGCCACTTCGGCACGTTGGGCGGTAGCATAGCAATCGGCCCGGGCCCGCAAGAAGCGATTCCACCCGGTTCTATCGGCGCCGGCGGGGAGACCGGTCGCGCGACGGGGGCGAGGGTCTACTTCACCCCCACGACGGCGCAGCGGTAGACCTCGCCCGTCCCGACCAGAGAGATCTCTGGGTCGGCGACCGTGGCGGCCTGGAGGATGTCGTCGTCCCGGGTGAACTGGCGGGGCGTGAAGCCGGCGTTGAAGGTGATCTGCACCTCTTTCCAGAGGGGGTTGAAGCCGTCCCTCTGGATGGCATCGAGGACGCTGATGAACGGCTCGCCGCCCGGCAGGCCGGGGTCGGACATGAAGATCGTGTTGATCGACCGGTTGTGCGCCAGGACCGACTGCTCGGCCGCCGGGGGCAACTCCTTGAAGGTGATCAGGAAGCGCTGCCTGTCTTAGAAGGCCGGCATGACCCCGGCCGAGCCGTTCGTGCTGCTGGCGAAGACCGGGCGAGCCGGCGCGACCGCCGACAGCGACATGACGAGCACCGTGAGCGAGGGCATCCTCATGGACCGCCTCCCTAGGGGAGATTCATGACCAGGTAGAACGACGCCTGGCCCGAGGGCGGAGTGGTGGCGTCGGTAAATGTGGTGCCCGCGCTCCCGCCGTCCGGCAAGAGTGCGGCGGCCCCGGTGAAGGTCGGAGCACCGGCGCGGTAGACGATGTACTGTCCGCTTCCCCCCGTCCAGGTCAGGGTCGAGACGCCGGCCGCGTGCTGGGCCGAGAGGTCGATGAGCGTCGTCACGCTCACGCTGCCGACCATCCCGAAGGAACAGTGGGGCGAGCAGAAAAAGGGGATCGCCTCTGGCGGCTCGAGGAACTGCCGCGTGAAGGTGGGGGGAGACAAGGAATTGAGGGGGACGTTCCAGAGCCCGCTCGCCAGGCAGCCGGACCCGCTCGTCGTCGTGTGGCTTCCCCCGGTCCAGCTCCAGCGCACCCAGTCTCCCTGCTCCACGACGAGGCTGGCCGGCTGGAAGGCGAACATCAGGCCGTCGACCTTCGTGACGGCGACGCGGGGAGCCGCGACGTCGACTCCCGGCTCGACCGCCAGGCCGGGGCTCGCGAAGACCGGGAGGGCGAGGATCATCATCGAGGTGACTCCGGGACGCGCCGGTCGACCGTTCATGGCCCTCTCCTCTTCGAATCGACTGACGAATTTTACGCCCGAAAGGAGGGAACAGTTGCGATCCAGCTGCATTTCCGCTCCACCCTGCGCCGTGAGCCCGGGGCCCGCCCTCAGAGGCGCGGGAGGCGGTCGCGCGCGGCCTGCTCCCCGGAGAGGAGGAGCCAGGCCTCCAGTTCCTCGATCGATTCGTCGGCGACGTGGTTGGAGAAGGTCAGGAGGTGATCCGGCGGGACGACGAGGCCCTGGGTCTGAAGCCGGCACAAAGGGGACACGTAGGCGAAGTCGGCCTCGCCGAGCGCTCGACGCACCCCGGCGCGATCCGAGCCGGCGATCACGCTGATGCGGTCCAGGTCGTCGGGCTGCAGACCCAGCAGGCCGAGGGCCCGCCTGAAGGCGGGGAAGAACGCGGTGCTGGAGACGATCATCAGCAGCCGACCGCGCCGCGCCGCGCCCATCAGCGCGGGCAGGAAATCGGGCTGCAGTCGCAGCCGGACGATCGGCAGGCGAAATCGCCGGGCGATCTCCGTGCCCTCCTTGAAGTGAAAATCGGTGACCGCGACGATGGACGACGCCCGCAGGATTGACGCGGCCGTCCTCTCCACGACCCGGTCCAGCCGGATCGGGTGCGCCGCCACGCCGATGCGCCGGCGGATCTCGCTGGCGTACAGGCGGACCTGCTCATCGTTGCACTCCAGGATCGCCACCGATCGACCGCGAAGGCTGGAGCGCGCGACCAGGCGGTGGACGAGCGACGCATAGGCGGGCGGGCTCAGATCCGCTCCCGACGCCTCATCCAGGTGGCGGCGGAGCAGCCGCGCCAGGCGGAACGCCTGGGCGGGCTCGATCTCGTCCTGTCCGCGCAGAGTGACGAACGCGCCGCTCCCTTTGCGCATCGACACCCAGCCCTCCCGCTGCAGGGCGGCGTAGATGCGCAGCACTGTCTTGACGTTGAGCCCCGACAGGGCGGCGACCTGCCGCAGCGAGGGCAGGCGGTCGCCACTCCTGAGGAGGCCGGCGTGCAGGCTGGAGGTGATCTGTTCGCGGGCCTGGTCCAGGAGGCTGCCCCGGCGGGTCCGGTCGAGTCGGATCTTCATCGCCGGCTACCGGCCGAAGGAGTGGGTTCGGCTGATGTTGAAGCCGAGGCGGTACTCGTTGTCTCCAGCGTCGAGATCGCCCCCCGGGAGGTACTGGTCGGTGTGCGATCCCTGCGTGTTGGTCAGGAGCAGGTGGAACACGTGCCGCGCGGTCGCCATGCTGAGACCTATCGATCCCGACTGGAACGGCGACTTCAGGCCGGCCGTCTGCGCCACCCACTCGCCGGTCAGGGCGACGCGCGGCGTCAGTCGCCACTCCGCCCCCGCGCCGACCGCAGCGGTGCCGCCGGTCACGTCGCCGTTGAGATCGTCGGTGTGGGTGACGTAGCCCGGGACGAGCATGAGAGAGATCCGGTCGCCGAAGCGCCGCGCCAGGATCGCCTGGGCCGCCAGGCGCGTCCGGTTCACCCGGCCGGTCTCGCGGACGTCCGAGACGCTGCCGCGCAGGGAGAGGGAGAGGGGCGCGCCGCCGGGCGACTGCGCCAGGATCGCCAGCTTCGCGTATCCCTCGTAGTCGGTGTCCAGGTTGGTGCGCCTGAGGCCCAGGTCGAGCCTGTCGTTCAGGCCGTACCCGACGTCGAGCGAGATCCAGGCGCCGCAGTCGAGGCCGTACAGGCCGTGGCTCCCGGCGTCGGGCGCCGCGCACCTGAAGCGATGGACGATCCGGAACTCGAGCGTCCGCCTGCCGAGCGGCTCCGAGGTCGGGAGGTTGGCGAGGTAGGCGTCCTGGAAGGTGCGGGCCGGGAACGCCGCTCCCTCCGCCGCCGGCGGGTGACCCCAGAGGTCGGCCGGGAACGACTCGATCCAGAGGCGCACCAGCGCGATCTGGGCCTGATCGAGCGGGTCCATCGACAGCGGCATCCGCGGGCCGCGGTAGTTCCCTTCGTGCGGGGAGAGGAGCTTGAGGTAGAGGAGGCTGCGCTCGGGCGCGCCGGGCGACACGCGCAGGTAGCGACCGTCGGTGCGCGCGTGGACGTTGACGGTCGAGCGGTAGATCTCGTCCGCCTCAAGCCGCATCCCCTGCCTCGCCCCGGGGCCGGCGTGGCACCCCGGAATGGCGCAGCGCGACTGCAGCAGCCGCGCCACCGGAGCGAACGCGGCGCTCTCCTCCTGGGCCCGCGCCGATTCACCGATCGCCGCCAGCACGAACGCGAGGAGGAGGACGCTCCTAGTTGTCCTTCGCACCCTGGTCGATCCAGTCACTGATCACCTGCACCTCGGCGCCGGTGAGCTTCGAGCCGAGGAGCGGCATCTGTGAGCCGCAGCTCCCCGCGGCCGTGAAGAGAGGACAGCCGGCGCTGCACCCCCCGGCGCTCTCGACGGCGCCCTGCGTCCCGGCGATCTTGTCGACGAGGTAGCTCGTGCCGCTGCGCCCCGGCTCGACCCTCTTCAAGGCCGGCGCCTCGCAGCTCGGGACGTTCACCAGGTTGCCGTAGGCCTTGGTGGTCTCGAGGCTCATCGGCGCGCCGAGCGCGGTGTCGTTGTGGCATCCGAAGCTGGCGCAATTGTGGGCGGTGATGATCGTCTGCACGTCGTTCCTGAAGCTCACGGCCGTCCCCGCCGGCGGGAAGACGCCGAGCCTGGCGTCATCGTTGGCGCACCGGGCCAGGGGGAGACCCACGAGGAGGAGCGCGAGACGCAGGGCGGGCGCCGCGCGCGATCGTCGGCGTCGGGAGGAGGGCGGCTTCATCCGTGACTCTCGCGCTCCTTTGCGGTCCTGTAAGCCGGCATCTGCAGCCGCTGGCGGGTCAGGAAGACTTCTCCGGCGGACTATTTCTTCTTCACGTCCTTCACGGTCAGGGCGCTGATCCCGTCCTTCGCCGCGACCTCTCCCTTCATCTCCACCTGCTCGCCCGCCAGCTTGCGCGCCTTCTCATAGGGGCCGGAGTCGACGTGATCGGCGACCAGGAGATAGAGCGTGCCGTCCGAAGAGAGCAGGCCGACCGGCTGACCCATGGTGGCGCACTTGACCGCGCAGGACTTGTGCGTCTCCCCCTTGCCGCCGTGGCCGATGTAACAGGCCAGGTCGACGACCTCGCCGCTCAGCGTCGCGCCGGGTGACGCCGCCGTCTGACCGGCCGCCAGGAGGCCGGCGCCGGGAGCCAGGAACAGGGAGAGAGCCAGGACCGTCGCACGCCATCTCAGCATCTTCGTCTCCTCGAGAGGGTCTCGGTCGATCGCGACCGGGCCGAAGATCCTACCATGCGCCTCGCGGCAGAACGGGTTCGCGCGCGGGCCTCGAGCGCGGGGCCAGGCACGGCGGCACAGTTCGACCAAGATCCCCGAACTGTACCCTCGCGCGGAGCGAGGCGGCGGCGCGGCACTTTGCCCGCTCGGGGACGTCTGTGCTGGCGTCCCGGCCTCAAGGTCGGAAGGAGCGGCGTGAGCGGGCGGGCACGATGACGCGGGCGATCCTGGATCTGCCGGCCCCTCCGGGATACAGGCCAGCGACCCTCCGAGCGCTCGCGGCGCGGCGGGCGGGATGTTTTCCTACCGCCGGACGCCGTCTGCGACCTCATGGACGGCGAGCGGGTGCCGGGAGGCAAGTCCCTCCCGGGGAGCGGTCAGGCCGACCTGGGACCCTGGTTGATCAGGGCGACCACGACACCCTTCACGAGGACCCCGATCCCGTCGTAGGCGATCTGCTTCACCACCACGGCCCCGGGCCACGGCTGCACGGCGTAATAGATGAGGTACATCGGTAACGTCATCAGCACGGCGATCGCCACTCCGAAGCGCACGCCCTGGCCCAGCGGCGGCTTCCCCGCCTCGCGCCCCTTCAGGTAGATCCAGGTGAGCCCGAACCCCATCAGCAGGTCGGCCAGCAGCATCCAAGCGAAATACCCCTGGGAATCCGCCTCCGTTCGGAGCAGATTCGGCAGCTGCGAGTAGTCGCCGTGCAGCAGCATGCCGTGCACTACGAAACCGGTCGCGAAGCAGAGAACGGACATCACGACGCCCGAGATCCAGAACCGGCCCCCCATGGAACTCCTCCCTCGGATGGCCTGAGAAACTGGCGCCCCTCACGGCGCCCCGTTCTACCCCCGGCGCACGGCGATCGCGCAAGGGCTGCTCCACCACGACCGCCTTCCGGCACGCTGCGGAGGGCCCGGGCCGGCCGGCGGGGTGCGCATTAATAATGATACGGATGGGCCCGCCCGTGGAACGAGATTACAAAAAGGTGAAGCTGTCCTGCCGCTAGCTAGGACTTGCCCCCATCTCCGCGATCGATCGACAGCGTGCCGAAACGCTTCTCGTACTCGTTCACCACGTTGCCGATCAGCATGGACAGACGTTTGGCGGCGAAGGGGCTCAGGATGATCCGATCGCTCAGGCGCACGCTGACTTCCTGCTGCCCGCTGTGCCAGGTCTGGTTCGTGCCGAAGAGCAGAGTGACCTCCTCGCGCGTGCTTGCCACGTTGCACACGTTCGCGTAGGAGGTCTTCATCCCCGAGTCATCCCACTTGACCTTGGGCAGGGCGCCCGTCCTCTGATCGATGTTCGTCTGATCACCCTTCTCCGGCATGCTGAGCCTCCTCTGCAACGTAGGACTTCTGGATTTGGGAACGGAGAGCGAGTTTAACCCACAGGCCCAGGGGCTCGCAAGGCTCCCCGGGCCGTCCTTCGCCTCAACTCGGACGCTGCTGTCGTCCGGCGGACACCCGATCGGGCGCCCTCAGTGCACGCTGCCCTCCGGCATGTCCGGGCCGAGCGGCCCGAAGCGCTTCTCGTACTCCGCGACCATCCCGGTGAGCAGGCGCGCGAGTCGCTTGGCGGCATGCGGATTGAGGATGATGCGATCGCTCAGCCGGACGCTGACTTCCTTCTGGGCGCTGTGCCAGTTCTCGTGAGTCCCGAACAGAAGCGTGACTTCCTCACGTGTGCTCGCCACGTTGCAAACGTTCGCGTAGGAGCTGCGCATGTTGGTATCGTCCCACTTGACGCTGGGCGACGCCGCCACTGCCTCACGTGTGCTCGCAACGCTTGTTCGCTGGGTCCCGGTGATCGGTGCTGCCTTTACGGTCTGTTCGTCAGCCATTCCCTCTCCTTGATGTGACCTTCACAGCCTGGGCGCGGGATGTTCATCCCCTCAACGTGCCCTTCACCTGCGCGGCTCGACGTCGATCTGCCAGTCGGTCACACCGTGGAGATTGAGCGCGACTTCCTGCAGCGGAGCCGGATTCACCGCTGCCGATGCGCGCGACGTCGTCGAGGTTGCCGAGGCGCGGCGCCTCTTCTCGCTCGTGTACGGGGAGGCCGGAGATTCCGGCTCGAGCTGCTGACGTTGCCACGCGGCCGACGAGGCGCCCGCGGCCAGACCGTTGCGCAGAACGTGGTCCCAGTCGACGAATACGCGGGACACGGTCTCGCGGGTCGAGGCTGGCGAGCGAACCTCCAGACGGAAACCGCTGTCACGCTGGAGCAGCGATTGCTGGAAGACGCCGGCCCCGCTGAAATCGCCCAGACCGGCCGTTTGCGCGATGGATCCGTCCGGCAGATACCGCGCTCCGGTCTGCAAGAACGGCGTCGTCACCGCGCTCGTGGCGTGCGGATCCTCGGCGAATCCCATCGCGTTGCCCAGTTCGTGGGCCACCACGGTGAGGAGGTCCATGCGCCCGGCTTCGACCCGGGCGCCGAGCGAGCCGTCGGTGAACCAGCCGTATCCCGCGGCGTTGTAGTCGATGAAGATCTGGTGTCCGATCGTGACGCCGAGCCTGCCTTCGGGCAGGCTGCCGACCACGACCTGCACGGTGTCGAGAGCGGTCATGCGTGGATCGGCGGCGCCCAGCGCCCGGCTCCAGAGCGCCCTGGCCTCGGCCACGATCGGCGCGAGATGCGTGTCCGTGAGCACGGTCGCGGAGCTCGCATCGAGGGGCCCAGGCCGGTCGGCCGTCTCGTAGATCGGCTTCGTGCCGGCCGTGGCGGTGCCATTGTGCAGGTCGACGGGTGCGCCACCCGTGTTGCCGGGCTGGGGATCGCGCGGCGAACCGCTCTGGTCACCCCAGGCCGCATCCGACGACAGAACGAGGCCCAGCTCGCCGAACGGCTCGCCGTTTCGCGCCGGATCGCTGCCGTACTGGGCCGCCAGCGTCTGATCCGCCCCCGCGCTCTTCGAGAGACCGTAGAGGAATTGCGGCTCGGCCGGGAGGAGAAAGCGGTTCACCGCAGCCGATCCGAACTGGGCGAACGGCGTGAAGAAGGTGTTGAATTCCCCTTGCCAGTCGAAGCCGCGATCCCCGTTGGTGTTGATGAGCAGGACGTCGCGCCCGGCGCCGCCGTAGGCGAGGTCCTCGTAGGACGGGTTGGTGTCGGTGGTGGGGTTGAACGTGGTGCTCCCCTTCTTCACGCTGCCCGGGCTGTTGAGGTTGTCATCCATGTTGAGCAGGTCATCGCCCCAGCCGCCGAACATGACGTCGCGGCCCGTGCCACCGACCATCCAGTCGTTGCCGAGGTCGCCGAAGACGCGGTCGTCTCCGTCGGACTTCACGCCGGCGTAAGTGCTCTGCCCCTGGATCCAGTACGTATCGGTGAGCCCCTCGGTCTCGTCGAAGTTCAGGATCCAGTTGTCGCCGCTCCCGGTCTTCGACAGCGTACCGGTCGCGGTGAGACGGATCGTGCGCAGCGGATCATTGGCGTCGTAGAGGTCGAACTTCGTGGCGTTCGCGCCGCCGGTCTGGTAGCCGAGCGGATTGCCCGGATTGAACGGATGCGCGAAGTCGCTCTCCAGGTGGCTCGCGATCTTGGTGCCGGTGTTGCTGTAATTGTTGGTGAACGACCTGTTGGCTGCGGACGTACCGGCCAGCGCCTCGGCGCCGGAGAACGCGTCGTCGCCCGCCCCGCCGTGCATGGAATCGTTGCCGCCCCCGCCGTACATGATGTCGTTGGCGTAGAGCGGACGGAACAGCGGGTCGGGAGGGTTCGGCGCGTTCGGTTGCAGGTTTTGCGGCGTGAGATCCACCGTGTACTTGAGTCCGCTCAGGAAGGCGGTCGGGGTGACGTTGATGACGTCGAACATGATGCCGTTCTGCGTATTCGTCACCTTGTTGGCGTCGGCGACCGCGATCGCGCCGATACCGTACAGCGGCTCAGCGACGCTCGTGCTGTTGCGGCTCACGAAGACGCGGCCGTCGTCGCCGAGCATGCCGTCGTCGCCGGTGCCTCCGGACATCCAGTCCGCCCCGTAGCCGCCGATCATGACGTCGTTCTGGCCATCGCCGAAGAGCACATCGTTGCCGAGCGTGCCGTAGATGAAGTCGTCGCCGCTCTCGCCGTGGATCTCGTCGGCGGCGCCGATGTCGCGAAGCCCCGTCGTCGGATTGATCGCGACGTCGGCGGGCCCGGCCTCGGTCGCCGGCGTGAAGTCCGGACCGCCCGGTGTGTAGTCGAGCAGCCGGGTCGCGCGCGGGATGATCCGCAGCGTCCCGCGGTCCTCGAACGGCTGCGACGTCAAGTTCTGATCGTAGTTGAACGCCAGGAAGCTGGCGGTCGCGCCGCCGGGCGACGGGCTGATGATGGCGACGAGGCGGAAGATGTCGCCGTTGTCGCCGAGGATCGTGTCGGAGTCGCGCGCGTGCAGCTGGTTGACCGGCACACCTACTCCGTCGAGGGACAGGTCGCCATAATCGTAGCGGCCCGCGTGAGTGCCCGCGCCGCCGAAAATCACGTCCGAGCCGTCCGGCCGCATCGCCGGCGTCGTCAGGCTGAAGAGGTCCGAGCTGCCGCCGATGATGTCGTCCTGACCGAGGCCGCCAAAGATGACATCCGCTCCGCCGTTCCCCTCGATGTAGTCGTCGCCGTCGGTTGCGGCCTCGAATGAAGGAGCCAGGATGAGATTGTTGTCGACGTCGCGCGACGCCCCCGCCCCGCTGGTGATCGAGCCGTCGCCCTGGATCGTGTCGTTCCCGAGCTGCCCGAAGATCTGGTCGTCGTCGGCTCCGCCGGCGATAGAGTCGTCGCCGAAATTCGTGCCGTGCGCCGCTTCCACCGCGGCGTCGTTGTCGAGCAGGGTCATCTTCCAGTTGGCCCAGGCCGGCGTCCCCATCGCCGCAGGGAAGCCCTGGCTGGCCGAATTGACGGTCGCATTTCCGTTCACGTCGTACATGGCGCCCGCCACCGTGCGGAAGCGCGGATTGGAGAAGTCGTTGAGTAACGACCCGCGCCGGTCGAGCAGCACGTTGTCGCCGAAGATCAGGTCGTCCTGCGGGCCGCCGTCGAGGTTGTCTCCGTAGGCACCGCCGGCCACGACGTCCTCGTCCTCGTCGCCGTAGACGGTATCGGGTCCGCCCAGGCTGTCGTCCGTCGTGGTCGCGTAGAGGGCGTATTCCTTGTAGGCGGTGGTGACCCCCAGCCGGGTGACGCTGACGCTGCCGAACTGGACCGTGCCGAAGTCGCCGAACACGAGGTCGTTGCCGGTGTTGCCGTGGATGGTGTCGCCGGCCGTGCCTCCGAGGATCACGTCGTCCTTGGCGCTGCCGTAAATCGTGTCGGGCCCGCCGAGGCTCGTGTCGGTGGTGTGTACGCGATCGAGCGTCGTCGGATCGCCGTCGTAGGGCGAGCCCAGGTTGAACTCGAAGACGCCGTGGTCGCCGAGGATCACGTCGTTGCCGTCGTTCGCGCCGGGGACCGCCGCGTCGCCGTAGATCGTGTCGCCGGCCACGCCGCCCAGGATGTAGTCCGCACCCCCGTTGCCGCTGATCGTGTCGGCGCCCCCGGTCGATTCGGAGACATCGGTCGGCTGGAACTGGCTGAGGATCCCGCCGGCGTAGACGACCTGGCCGTTGTCGCCGATCATCATGTCGTTGCCGTCTCCCGCGCCGGCGGAGCCCGCGGCATCGTCGCCGTAGAGGGTGTCACCCGCCGTTCCGCCGAGGACGATGTCCGCTCCGGCGTTCCCCGAAATGGTGTCGGAGCCGCCCACGCCGGGCGCCGTGGTCGCCACGAGGTCCAGCTTCGTGGGTCCGTCCAGACCGGTGATCGGGCTCAGGTCGAGACGACCGCCGTCGCCGGCGAGGATGTCGTTCCCCGACCCGCCCTGCAGCGTGTCGTTGTTGGCTCCGCCGACGATCACGTCGGCGCCGCCGCCGCCGAACACGGAATCCATGCCGCCGATCGAGTCGTCGATCGACCAGATCACGCGCGGGCCGCGGAACGTGCCGTCGGTCTGGTTCTCGGGCAGCATCGAGACGCGGTAGAAGGACTCATGGGTCGGAGTCGTATCCCACGCGTGGTCGATGGTGAGCTTCGTCGCCGTGTTGGCGACGATGGTGCGGTACTGCACGTGGCCATCGGGGGAGATCGCCTGGACCGACAGACCGACCAGGCCACCGTAGGTCATGGGGAAGGCGGCCATCGGATCTGTGAGCGACGTCCCGTCGGCATCGATGGTGATGCGATAGGTGTACGTGTTGTCCGGCGGGGTCGTCCAGGGCGAGGTCGTCGTGACCTGCTGGGCCGTGTTGCTCGCGATCGTCCGGAACTGCTTGGTGCCGTCCGGCGCGATCGCCTCCACCGTGAACCCGGCCAGGCCACCGCCCGCCGTCGGGAAGACGGCGGTCGCGTCCGTGAGAGTGCTGGCCGCCCCGCTGGTCACGTTGAGAATCGTCGGCGGGTTGACCTTGCTCTGTTCAAAGGTGTGCCCGAGACGCGTCACGATCAAGCCGTTGGCGTCGAGGTAATCCACGCGGCCGCGGTCCCCGAACAGGATGTCCGCGCCCGAGCCGCCGTGGATCTCGTCGTTGCCATCCCAGCCGAACACGACGAGCGGCAGCGTCGAAGCCCCGCCGAAGACCTTGTCGTTTCCTTCCTGGGTGTTCAGGGAGAAGGCACCGTCTTCGCCGTCGGTCAGGTTCACCGTCACCGTGTCGTCGCCCGGACCGGTGTTCACCATCGTGAGGGTGTAGAAGGGGGCGTCGCGGTGGGTCACGTGATCCGTCGAGATCGTCGTGTAGTCGACGGTCAGGTTGTCGTTCCCCGTTCCGAGGTTGACCTGCACCGTCTCGATGTCGCCGTACCGGATGCCGCCCGGCTGCGTCGCTCCGCCGATGAAAAGGTCCGGCCCCATCCCGAGACCCTGGATCTGCCCTTTGCGCACGGCGGGGCTGTCAAACTCGCCCGAGGTCATCGCCCCCGTCTTGTCGGCCACGCTCGCCTGGTCGTAGACGAACATGTAGTCGACCTGCTGGCGCTCGTCGGCGAAGAAATTGATGGAGAGGGACGTGACGGCGAAAGAAGTGGTGCTGTCCGGCGCGATGACCGCGAGGTTGCCCGGATCCACCTGGCTTGGATTCTGGAGCGTGAGCTGCGTCTTCCCCCCGCCGATGTCCACGAGAGCCGTGATCAGCCAGAACCTGTCGTAGAGGTTCCTCGGCTGCAGCGGATCGAGCACGATGCCGGTGCCCGGGCCCTTGGTCAGCTCGAGGGTCTTGTTGACGAGATCCGCCGGGGTGGTGACCTTCGGATCGTTCATGTTCGCGATCGCGGTGGTCAGAGCGGCGGTGTTGACCGTCATGCTCTCGATGGCGCCGCCGCCGCCACCCGGATTCGCCGTGAACGACACGACGTTCCCGTCGCTCGGATGGATGTTCTTCTCGCCGGGGATCAGGAGCGGCGCGGGCAGGCTGAGAGAGCCTGAGCCCGAGGCGCCTTCGACGAACAGGGGGCCGCGGATCTTGTTCAGCGTCGGCAGGCTCGGGACGAAGGCCTGCACCTCGTCGCCGTCGATCTTCAGGTCATCGACCGCCGAGATCGTCACCGTCAGCGGCAGGAACCAGGTCAGCTTGGGGAAGGTCAGCTCGACGCTGTCCAGGCCGTTGATCTTCACTTCTTTCTCGAAATTGTCGAACGCCTCGAGGGTGTCCGGATCGATGCCGCCGGTCCGGGTGTTGAACGCATCGACCCGGATCTTGACGTCGGCCGTCGGCTCCCTCGTGAGCATGAACTGGACGGTATCGGTCGCGCCGCCTTCCGCCACATCGGTCGACCCGTCGGATTCGATCACGACCACGCTCGGCACTTCGTTGTCGGCGATGTCGACGACCACGCGATCTCCCACGATTCCGTCGTATCCCGGCTTGACGTAGTCGTACTCGACTTCGACCTTGCCCGAGATCGCCTCCGGCGTGACCAGGTCGGGGCCGATGAAGACCAGCGTGTTCCCGGCCACCAGGAATCGATTGGCCGCGCGCTCCGTGCCGTTGACGTAGACGTGGATCGTGCCGGGGGCTGGTTTGTCCGAGAGCAGCAGCGAATCGAGCGGCTTCTCCGTCGGGATATCGTCCACGGTCGGGGGGACGGGATCGCCGTCGAGCTGGTACTTCGCCCGGTGCGGGGTGGTGGTGCCGTCGGCGCTCGAGAGGGTGTGCTTGATGTAGTCGGTGTGGAACCCTTCCTTCACGGAATCGTCCACCGCGGTCACCGTGACGAACTGGACCTTGTTGTAGGCGTTCGAGTCGGCCCCGTTGTCGCTGAAGGTGAGCGTGTTGGACGAGACCGTCGGACCCGACAGCGCGACCTGGCCGAACTGCGGGTCGAGGTGTACGGTCACGGGCGCCGATGGAGCGCGGGTGAGGACCACCGCATAGGTGTCCGTCAGTCCGCCCTCGATGACCTGGGTGGTCCGGTCGAACTTCAGGCCGGACGGATCGGTGGGCGAGATGATCACGCCCGCCCGATCGTCGTCGTTGATCTGCACCTTGACGCTCGTCATCGCCAGGCCGTCGTAGGAGCCCGGGGTCGTATCGGGCTTCTGGCTGGTAACCTTGTGGTTGATGAGCGCGAATTGCTTGCCTTCGCTCGCGTCGTCGTGCTCCGCCTTGAACTTGACCTCCTGGGGCGTCGAATAGTCGTTCTTGTCGAACTTGAGCACCAGGCTCGATTCATAGCTGGAGGTGACGGGGTCCCAGAACAGGAGCGTCTTGAAGCCCATCGCCGCATCCTCGGGCGACGGCTGCTGGGCCTGCACGCTGATGCTGACCTTCTCATCGTCCTGCGGCTGGCGCGTCAGCACCACCGTATAGGTGTCGTAGTCCCAGCCCAGGGCAGGGACACCGACGCTCGCGGCCGGCATGTCCTCCGTCACGGTCGAGACCCCGCCCGATTCGGTGACGATGATGTGGTCCGTGTCGTTGTCCGCAACGTTGGCGGAGATGCCGTCCACCTTGACGCCGTCGTAGTTGGTGCCCGTGTTCTCGACACTGTCCAGGACGATCCCGCTGTAACCGCGCAGATCGTTGCTGGTCACGTAGATGGGCGAGTCGGAAGGGCTCCCGCCGACGAAGAAGGTGTCGCTGCCGAGGCCGCCGTCGATCTCCGTCACCACGTTGGCGTCGGTCGAGAGGACGAAGTAGCGATCGTTCCCCTCGGCGCCGTCCACCTTCAGTCTCTCGATGTTGACGTAGGTCACGTTGAGCCCGGCGCCGAACACGCCGTAGTCGGTGACCACGAAGTCGTCGCTGAACTCGGTGCCGACGACCTGCACCGTGTCGAAGCCGTCGCCGCCGTCGATGCCGACCGGCGCGTTGACCGCGTACTTGATCGTGTCCGCGCCCGAGTCCCCTTTCATGTCCGTCCGGGCGCGCTCGCTGTCGGTCGAGCCCACCAGCGCGAAGGCCCGCACGGTGAACGTATCGTCGTCGTCTCCGCCGCTCAGCGTCAGCGTCGCCTTGTTGTGGAACACGGTGAAATCGTCGTTCCCCTGGCCGCCGTTGATGACCATCGCCTCGCTGACGCCGTTCGACAGCCAGCCGCGCGTGATCTCGAGTGTCGCAAACATGTCCTGTCCGGAGATGTTCGCCGTCTCAGGGTTGTCGTCGCGCTGCGACTTGAAGACCTGTCCGATCTGGAACCGATCGTTTCCGACGCCGCCGTTGATCGTGAAGATGGCCTGCGTGTCGTCCGCGGCGACGTAATCGTCGCCGTAGAGCGTGTTGAGGGTCACGCCTTCGAGGCCGCGGTAGTTGAAGCGCTCGATCGCCGCCCCGTTGTTGTTGAGCTTCGCGACGAATGCGGTCTTGTGCGCGCTCTTGACGTACTTGGAGTCGATCGAGGTCTTGATCAGGTTCACATTGCCCGGGGTGGAGATGAATTGGGTCTCCAGATCGGCCAGCATCCCTGCCGGCACGTCGTTCGGGGCGTAGATCCGGGTGATCGCGTCCTTGATCGCCTGGAGGGTCTCGGAAGGACTGGCGCCGAGGTCGTTCTCGAGGTTGTACGTCTTCTCGATGACGGTGTGCAGCTTGTCCGTGGTCGGGATGTAGGCGTCCGCCATGACGCGCAGCAGGAACACGTCGTTTTCCGAGGTGCCGTACACGGTCAGCTCATCGTCGCCGTCCGACGCTTGGGTCGAGTCCTTGCCGAGCGCGTTGGTGTCGTAGATGGTGGTCAGCTCCGTGGCGTTCCCGCCGCGGCTGTAGATGTAGTAGGAATCGCCGTCCACCTGGCCGTCCAGAGTATCCGACCCGAAGCCGCCGAAGATGGAGTCATGCCCCGCTCCGCCGTAGACCGTGTCGTTCCCGGCGTCGCCGCTGAGGGTGTCGTTCCCATCGCCGCCGTAGATCGTGTCGTTCTCGCTCTGTCCGAAGATCAGGTCGTCACCGTCCGTGCCCGCGGGGGCCACGTCGTCGCCGTAGACGAGGTCCGCGCCGGTGCCGGCGTAGATCGTGTCGTTGCCGCCCTGACCCTTGATGGTATCTTTCCCCCCGCCGCCGAAGATGATGTCGTCGCCGGCGCCGCCCTGGATGTCGTCCTTCTCGCCGCCGGTCGTCGGCTGCAGCCCCTTCGCCGGGTAGTCGTCGTTCAGGTGCGAGTCGCCGGCGGTCGTCCAGCCGTCGCCGAAGATGATGTCCTTGCCGTCGCCGCCCCCGAGCGTGTCGAATCCCGCCTCGCCGAACAGCCGGTCGTCGTTGGCATCGCCTTGCAGCGTGTCGTCGCCCGCGCCGCCGAAGAGATAGTCCTTCCCGGCTCCGCCGTGCAGCTCGTCATCTCCTCCGGTCTTGGCGGTCATCGTTCCGCTGACGCCCTTGGTCCAGTCGATCGACCAGGTCCCGAGGCCGTCATTCAAGGCCACGCTGCCGGCGTCGCCGATGAGGATGTCGCTGCCGCCGTCGCCCCAGAGTTTGTCGTCACCGCCCGCGCCGAACAGGATGTCGTCGTCGTCGCCGCCGTGGATGGTATCGTTGCCGTCGTTGCCCGCGATGCTCGCGTCGGCGAAGGTCGTCCCGAGCGTCTCGCCGTCGCCGAAGATGATGTCCATGCCCGCGCCACCGTCGATGATGTCATCGCCGAGGCCGCCGTAGATGATATCGTCGCCGCTGCCGCCCGTGATGGTGTCGATGCCGGCGTCGCCGTGGATGGTCGCCCGGCCGGTGGTCGCGGCGTCGAGCGTGATCGTGTCGTCGCCCGCGCCCCCCTTGATGTCCATGTCGGACTTCACGCCCTGCACGATGATGGTGTCGTTCCCCTCGCCCCCGTCCACGACGATCTTCTTGACGTGGTGGTAGGTCTGCGGATCGACCGACACCGAGCCGTAGGTGGCGCTCAGCTCGATATCCTCGTCCCCCTTCGTGCCGCCCACGGACTTCACGGTGAATGACTCGGCGACGTCGTTGAGGTCCTTGTTCAGGCGCTGGTTCGCGAAGGGGCCCATGTTCAGATTCAGCTCGCCGCTGTCGCTGAGGGTCCCCAGCTTGGGCACGCGGCCGAACGGGATGCTGAAGTCGACCAGCGTGATCTCCGGCGTGATGTTCCACGTCTGCTCGAACGACCAGAAGAACAGATCGATCTTGAGGAAGGCGCTGAGCTGCGCGAAGACCTTGCCCGAGATGTCGAAGATCGCGAGAGGGGCGAAGGCAGGGTCGTTGTTCAGCACGGCCTCGTCGAAGATGTTGCCGACCAGCTCGCCGAGACGCACTCTGCCGTCGTTGTCATTGTCGTGGAGGTTGAAGTCCACCACGACGCCGATCTCCCCCTGGACGCCCGCCGATGCGATCCCGAGGTTGAGCTCGGCCGACGCCCCGATGCCGCCGTACAGCTTCAATTCGGGAACGTCCTTGCCGCTCAGGTCGAGATCGGTGAGGTAGAACCCGTCGATCAGGAGCTCGGGGTGCGTCCCCTTCGATTCGATGAACTCCATGATGCCGCGGGTGTCGTAACCGAAGCCGAGGTCGATGTGGATCCCGACGTTCCCGAAGATCGACACGCCCAGCGGTCCGAAGATCGGGAAGAACTGTCTGTACTCGAAGAAGAAATCGAGCACGGGCAGCCGGTACTCCACGAGGGCGATGTCGGTTTTCTTTCCCAGGATGAGGTTGAACACCTGCTCCGGGTGGTCGAACAGCGGGAAGGTGAAGCCGCGGTCGCCGTGCCCGGCGTTACCCTTGCCGCTGAACATGCTGGTGAGGGCGTCCTTCGCCTTGGCATTCTGGGGGTCGCTGTGGGTATCGGCGTTCTGTATCGCCGTCCTCAGATCGCCGATGCCGCCGGAGACCTTGCCGATGATCGTGTCCGCCTTGTCGGCGATGTTGAAGCCCGATTCCCAGGGCGTGACGCCACCGGCGGCCGACAGGTCGCTGTCGCCGGCATCGTACATCTTGAACGGCGCCACCCCGAGGGGGATCTCCAGGTCGTTGGTCGTTCCCGGATCGGGTATGGAATTGACGAAGGAGATGATGTCGGCGAGCGCATAGATCATCCCCGGATCCACGTGGCCAAAGCTGGCCGCGAGGTCGATCAGCGTGACCGGCGAGCCGGCCAGGTCGGAGATGACGGGGATCGGCGTGGTGATGATGTCGATGATCGGCTGGATCGGATCGGTGACCTCTTTCACCTTGTGGACGATCGGGCCGAGCACGTCGCTCACGAAGCTGCCCACGTCCAGGCGCAGATTGCTGAGCTCGACCAGTTGCAGCCCGTGCTCCATGGCGTCGCCGAGACCGGTCAGGCTCACGAAGTCGAGAGCGGGCGTGTTCGGATTGCCGTCGAGCTTCCAGTCCAGGACGAAGTCGGCCTTGAGCTTCGGCATCCCCGAGGCGACGCTGTCGCCGACCACACCCGGATTCAGACCGAGGCTGAGCCCCAGCTCGACGGCCGCGGCGGCCTTGACCTGCGCGCTCACGTTGAGCTGACCCAGCTCACCGAAGCCGAGGTGATTGCTCCCCGCCCCGGTCGTCCCGTCCGACAGATCGATTGCGAAGTCGGCCGTGATGCCGGTCCCCGAGAAGCCGTAGGCCGCATCGTTCGCCGTGTAGACGTGCGTGTCGTTCTTGGCGTCGAGCTGCAGGAACCCGAGCTTCCCCGTCAGGACGAACCCGTCGGAGAAATCCACGCCCAGGCTGACGTCCAGATCCTTCCAGGAGGTGTCGTTCGGATTGGTCGGGTTGCCGATGACGAGGTAGAAGCCGTCCTCGAAGTCGAAGCCGATGCCGAGGTGCAGCGTCCAGTCGAGGTTGACGTTGATGGTGCCGTCCATGCTCAGCCCAAGGCCGGGGAGACCCAGGTCGAAGTTCACGTTCGGTCCGAGGTTGTACATGCCGCCCAGGGTGAAGTCCCATTCGATCTTGGTCTCGCTCGTGGTCGGCACATGACCGAGGGCGGGGTCGACCTCGTGCTTCAGGTAGTGGTCCAGGTTGGTGAGGAGCTGGACGTAATCCTCCTGCGCGTTGCCGGTCTTGCCCAGGACCTTTTCGAGAAGACCCAGGCCGTTGGGATTCTCCACCGAGCTCGGTCCGAGCAGCTTGAACAGCACGCCGGAGATCACATTGGTGGCCGGGTTGGCGAAATTGTCGCCCGCGTTCTTGGCCGCCTCGATCGCCTGGCGGAACGGCGCCACGAAGTCGTTCCGGAGTTTTTCGATGAACTTCGCGCCCTTCGAGAGCTGATCCCCGATGAGGGGGACCGAGAAGTGGTCCGAGGTATCCTTCCCGAAGATCTTCCCGCCCATCAGATCCTGGAGGGTGCCCAGGAACGTGTCGAGGCCCTGGGCCGAGAGCAGGAGATCGTCGAACAGGCTGATGTCGGCGAGATTCGGCAGCGTCAGGCTGGCATGGACGTCGCTCGGGCCGAAGGTCTCGAGGTGCGTCCCCGCATCGATCGTGATCCCGCCGATGCTCAGTCCGTTGAAGGCGAGAGGGAGATTGGCGTTGATGGTGCCGGTCAGCGACGGGCTCAGGCTCGCAAGGAAGTGCGCCAGGTCCACCTTGCCGTCCGAGGTGCCGTCGTTGTCGCTGGTGGTGACTCCGAAGGTCCCGCTGATCCCCGCGCTGCCGCTGTCGATGGAGACCGCCAGCGGCCCGATCGAGGCCAGGAAGTTCAGGCCGGTGCCGGTCACCGACGCCGCCCCGCTGATGCCGGTCCCGGCGCCCGTGAAGAAATAGATCGTCGGAAGCGTCAGGCTCAGGGGATCGCTGGGAAGCGTCGACAGGTCGATGCCGAAATCGAGCTTGAGATCGAGGGACCCGTCGAACTCGAGGCCCGCCGAGCCCGACAGCTTGAAGCCTGGGGGGAGGCTCGCCAGGAGGCTCTGAGGTATGGAGAGATTGAGCCCCTGGTGCACCGACTCGCTGAAGTGGAGCTTGAAGCGCAGGGTGTTGTGGCTGTCGAGCGACAGATCGGTCGGAACGCCGAGCGCATCGGTCAGCTTCTGGGCAAGAGTCTGCAGCGTCCCCGCCGGATTGGCCTGCATCGACTGGAGCGCGTCGCTGAACTTTTTGACGTTCGACAGCAGATCCTTCACGCTCACGTCGATGAGCGGGATCTTCGTGTTGAGAGGTCCCGAGGACTCGAACGCGTCCATCTGGCTGATGATCGAGGTGAGCACCGCGAGGATTCGGGAGAAGCTCAGGTCATCGAAATTGAGAAGATCCTGCAGCCCCAGGGCGGACGTGTCGATGGTGATGTTGGGCGGGGTCGCAGGATGCGCGAAGGGGTCGCCAAAATCGAGGATCGTGAACTTCACGCTGCCCGAGGGGGTGAGACCGGTCACGCCGGTCGTGGCCGAAAGCGTGAAGGTCAGATGATCGTGTCCGAGACTGTCCGGGTCGACCGTGATGGTCGGCGCCGCCAGGAGTGTCTCGAGCTTCGTCAGAGAGGGAGAATCGGGTGAAAGGGCGCCGAGGATTTCGGCCAGGGTGATCTTGCCGGTCGTCCCGGGAGACGTGCCGGGATCCTTGAGCGAGACGCCCACGCCCGCATCGATGGCGCCGCCACCGTGCAGGTTGATCCCCACGAAGCCGAACCGGGCGGCCACGTCGATCCCGGCGCCCGTGCTGGCGCTGAGGGAAGCGTGCAGCATGTCGGGGTCGCCGCCACCGGGCGCCTTGATGAACAGACGATCGAGGATCGGGATTCCCGCGAGCGCGGCGCCCGTGATCTTCCCGTCCGGCTTGTCCGTGGCCCCCGCCGCGTCGGCGGCGACGATTCCGAGCTTGCCCCCCGCGGCGGAGGCGTTGAGCGCCTCGACACGGAACATCGCCGGGTTCGGGTTCGGCAGACTGCCGGCGAACGGCACGAATGTCGTGTCGGTCAGGAGGAGACCGGTTCCCTGGACGTTCACGCCAACCGTGACCTTGGTGGCCGTATCGCGATTGATGGCCGCCTTGATCTGGGCGATGGTGGTCGCGAGGGAGTCGTCGTTGTTCTTCAGGGCGACCTTGTACTGGCTGCCGTTGCTGAGAGTGATGAGGAGATCGTACCTGTTGGAGTTGTTGACCGTGCTGCTCGCTCCAAGCCCGAGCTTGTCGCCGCCCGTTCCCGAGGTGATGGTGAACGTCGTGGCGTCGTGCGATTGGAACACGAGGGCGCCGCCCTGGGTCGTGACGGCGATAATCGGATCATCCGGTGGTCTGTTGAAGTTGAGGTGCCCGGAGGCGGCCAGCGCGTTCCTGATGTCGGCCACCAGATCGAGCACGGTCCGGTTCTCGGCCGTGTCCGCGGTGCGAAGGGTGATGTTGTCGGTCGGTCCCCCGCCGCCCATCGCGATGGTGAACGAGGCGTCCGAGGACGGACGACCGAGGAGGGTCGGGACGTTCTTGACCGCAAGAATGGTGAGCGGCTTCGGGTCCGGGTTCTGCGCCTTGGTCGAATCCAGGGAAACGCTCGACTGGAACCCGAGCTCGCGCACGGCAAGGCCGCTGGGGGACGCCGAGAAGGCGAGCTTCGTCACGGCGAGATCCGCGGTCAGGACGAGGCGATTCGCGGTCGTGGAGTTCTCCGAGGCGGTGACCGAAGAGGTCAGATCCGTCTTGGCTGCGGCATACACAGGATTTCCGTCGACATCGAAGCCGGTCCGCTTGTGCGCGTACTTCAGAGCAAAATTGATGTCGCTCACCAGGTCGCTGGTGGTGCTGTTCTGCGGGCAGACCAAACTGTGGGTGCCGGCCGAGGTGCCCTTGGCAGTGATGTTCACGATGTTGGTCCCGGCCACGGCATGCGCTTCCGTGTCCGAGAACTTGATGGTGTCGCCATCGACTACGGCGAAATAGGTGTTGCCGCTGGTGAGGCCGACGATCGCGCTCCCTGCTCCCGAGTACGTGTAGGTCACCTGCTGTCCGGTCACCAGACCGCTGCCGGGAATCTTGATCGTGTCCGTAGCCGGATCGACCGCCGCCGATCCGTCGAAGGTCAGGACCGTCCCGTCGGTGATGGTGTGCGGCACCACGACCAGGTAAACGTCGGTGCCGATCGTCAGCTCGAATGGGGTATCTCCGGAGAGCCTGCCGTAGATCGCGTAGGCATTGAGGTCGCCGCCGGTGAAGGCCGGGTTCCCGGGGACGGTCAGAGGCTGGATCAGGTCGGACAGAAGAGTCCCGTCGGACAAAGAGCCGCCCGCGCCGAGATCGACACCAAAGGTCAGGTCGATACCCGCATCAGGAGTGATCGAGAGCTTGCCGGTCGACTGGAAGCCACCGAAGGAGCCCAGCGGGAGGTTGAAGTTGACCGGGAAGTCGATGGACGGAAGACCCGCGTCGAACTGGAGCCTGAAGGTCAGCTCGCTGGAGGCGCTGTCGTAATTGGGCTTGATCAGCGCGCGGTCGAGGTCGAGCAGCGTCACCAGGTGGCCGGCGAATTCCTGGGCCGTGTGGAAGGTCGGAGAGCCCGCCGCGTTGAGGAGCTTCGAGATGTCGTCGCCGACCTTGGTGTTGTCTCCCGAATTCGTCAGGCTCACCCTCTCCGTGGTCGAACCGGCGGCCGTGATGTAGGTGAGATCGAAGACGGCATCGCCGGCGAGCTGCCCGCTGCCCGGCGGCGAGCCGCTCAGCGCGTGCGTATGGCCATGAACCGAGGCCGTCAGGCTGGAGAAATTCAGACTCGCAAGCCCTCCGGCGTCTCCGGTCGCAACCGCCACCGAGAAGCCGGTGATGCTGTCGTCGGTCGCGATCAACGAGACGTGCGTCCCATCCCCCTGCGCCAGGAAGAGGTTCCCCAGGCCCGCCTTGGCGAGGGCCGCGTTCAGGTCCGTGACCAGCGCGGTGGCGTCGTCTATGGTGCCGTCCCCTCCGGAGTCGAACAGGATCGCTTTCTGCGCCGTCTTGACGAAGTCGAGGGCGTCGCTGAGCGTGCTGCTCACGAAGGGAATCTTGAACGAATTGAACAGATCGCTGTTGGCGATGTCCTCGAAGTTGCCGGCGACTTTTCTCAGCAGCGTGATCATGTCGGCCGGGCTCATGTTGCTGAAGTTGAACAACTGGGAGAAATCGCCGACCTGCGTGAAGTCGCCGAACTCGAAGCTGGACGGATCGAACGGATCGGCGCTGCTCAGCGTCAGGCTGACGCCCGCGGGATTGAAATCGCTTACGCCATCCTTGAGACCCGCGAGGACCGAGAGATCGATGTCCGCCGAGAAGGACTGATGGGTTACGCCGATCGAGCCGCCGCCCAGGCTTTCGGAGGCCAGCTGACTCAGGGTCAGGGTGATCGGGCCGCCAAGCCCCAGGCCCGCGTCCAGAGAGATGCTGGCGTCCGCGTGGACTCCCAGGAATCCGATCGTGAGATCGCCCGTCAGGTTGCTGGGACCGCCCGTGATCTGGGCCCTGGCGTCCAGAGCGTTGACCGTCACCCCGAAGACGGGGGTCGCCTCGATCGTGAGACCGAGATCCAGGTTGGCCGTGATCGTGGCGGCTACGTTCAGCTGGGCCGAGGCGTCGAAGGAGATCCCTTTCGTCGTGCGGATGTCCTTGCCGATATCGACGCCGAACGTGCTGGCGCGAGAGAGATCGAACGGTAGGTTGATGTTCAACTTCGGCGTGAGGGTCGCAGGATCGATGGTGATCCAGGTGCTGGCGTTCTGGACCAGGTTGGCGGCGGCGGTCAGATCGCCGAGCGCCGCCTCCACGGCCTTCATTGTCTGGCTCACGCGCAGGCCGAGCTTCGTGAACGCCTTGTCGCTATCGAGGCAGCTGATCGTGTAATCGACGACGTTCGGGTCCACCACCCGGAACTGCAGCAGGCTGCCGGTGCTGCTCTTCTGGAGCAGGACCTTGCCGGCCAGGGCCGCCTTGGCGGTGATGGCCGCGTTGATCTGGGTGACGATGTCATCGAGTGTCAGAGGATTCACGAAATTGACCGTCACCGACACCGGGGTCGCGCCATCGAGGCTGACGGAGAAAGTCGCCGCATCGCCGTTGACGACCGTGGGAGCGAAATCGCTGACGATGGAACCGGCGTAATGCGCCACGGTGCCCGCGATGTTCTTGAGGCGCGTCTCCAGGCCATCGAGCGTGAAATCGCTCCCCGCGAGGTTCCGGAACTTGTGCAGATCGGCCCGGATCGCGTCGATCGCGTCCGCGAAGGCGACGACGCTGCCGAGGTTGATCGATGTCTGGTCGCCACCGAAAAGAAGCGGCAGCTGGCTGGCGAAATCGCCCGCGGCGGCCACCTTCCTCGTCCAGTCGGAGAGGGTCTCCATGTCATTGAGAAGCGTATCGAGCTTGGTCTTGCTGATCGTGAGGTTGGCGTCATCGATCTTCTCGACCGTGCCGCCGATGAGCTTGAGTGTGCTGCCGTCGAGGACCGGGCCGGCAAGATCCGAGTCGGAGCCGTTCTTGGTGAGGGTGAGGTTCTTCGTGTACCCCCCCGACGACGCGTTGAAATCGACGGTGTCCGATCCGGTGCCGGCGTCGAAGGAGAACGTGCCGGCGCCACCCCCGAGCTTGAAGGTGCTGGCGGTGAAGGCGAGAGTGTCGTCCCCCGCGCCGGTGTTGATGGTCAGGTCGGTCAGGCTGCTCGTGTCGAGGCCGCCGTCGACGGTGATCGCGTCCGCCCCGGCGAGATCATTCGTCGCAGCGTCGATCGTGAGGTCTGTCACCGAGGTCAGGATGAGCCGCTCGAAAGCCACCCCGTCGCTCGTGCCGCTGACCGAGACCTTTCCGCTGCCGCCGTCGCTGATGCTGAGAACGTCGACCGATCCAGGCGTTATGATCGTCACGCTGGCCGCGGACACGGTTGTCGGCTCGAGACCGCGAAAATGGACCGACCGGCCATCATTGAACGAGAACGACCCCGCGCTGCTGTCGGCTCGATCGGGACGATAGGTCACGTGCATGCTGCCGTCGCCGTGGATGCTCAGCGAGTCCCCGGCGGCGGTCGCCTGCGCGCCGCCGTCGATCAGACCCGAGACCCCTCCGGCCGACTCGAAGACGAAAGAGTCGTCTCCGGATCCGCCGACCAGGTTCTCGAAGCCGCGAAACTCCGCGCCGTTGACGCTCCCTTCATCGCGGCCCGTGATGCTCCACACGGCGTCGGCGTTGGGGCCGATCAGCGTGTCCTGGCCCGAGCCGCCGCGGTACCACTGGATGTTGCGCGTGCCACCCGTGCCGCTCGCGGTCGCCGACGACAGACCGATGACCACGGCGCCGGCGTAGGCCAGATAGTCCAGGGTGTTGACGCCGCCACCGCCGTCGATCAGACCCGCGACACCGGCTCCGTCGGTGAACACGAAGGTGTCACCCGCCTGACCGCCCGCCAGGTTCTCCATGTCTTCGAAGGAGGAGTCACCCAGCGCACCCGCACCCGAGGGCCTGATGCTCCACGTGCTCTCCGTGCCGGGCCCCATCAAGGTGTCGCGCCCGGCGCCGCCCTGCAGCGTGTCTCCGGCCGACCAGACGAAGGTGTCGTCACCGCCTCCGCCGACCAGCAGGTTCGCCCCCGCGTCGCCCGTGAGGGTGTCCGCCCCTTGCCCTCCGATGACGTCCTGGATTTCCTGAACACTCCCCGCGCCCGCCGCGGTGGACTCCGCGAGGTTGACCATCACCCCGCTGGCGAAGGACGAGTAGTCGAGGGCGTTCTCGCCACCCCCGCCCCGCACAGTCCCGCTCACGCCGGCGCCTTCCGACAGCACGAAAACGTCGCGGTCGGCCCCACCGACGAGATTCTCGATCCCGATGAACCGTTGGCCGTTCAGCGCGCCAGTATCTCGTCCGTTCACCATCCAGGTGTTCGGGGCGTCCGGTCCTGCGAGCGTGTCCGAGCCGCCGCCGCCTTCGATCGTGCCGCTGACCCGGCCGGCTCCCCTGAGCACGAACCGGTCCGCGGCCGCGCCACCCTCCAGGTTCTCGATCCCCGTGAAGCGCTGGCCGTTCACCGTTCCCGCGTCGGTCTCGGTGATTTCCCAGGTCGTCGCCGCGTCGGGACCCGCCAGCGTGTCGACTCCGCCCCCCCCTTCGATCGAACCGCTCACTCGGCCAGTCGTGAACAGCACGAAGCGGTCCGCTCCGGGACCGCCCACCAGGTTCTCGATGTCGGCGAAGCCCTGCCCGTTCAGCCGCCCGGAGCCCTGACCATCGATCGCCCAGACCTCCGGGGCGGTCGGGAGGGCCGGTGCGACACCACTCTCCGGTGTGTAGGCAAGCTGCAGCGAATCGCTGCCCGGACCGCCCTGGATCTGGCCCGCGACCCCTCCATCGCGCGACAGGACGAACGTGTCGTCCGCCGCCCCGCCGATCAGGGTCTCGACGCCCGAGAAACGCAGTCCGTCGATCTCACCGCTCCCCTGACCGGTGATCTTCCAGGTGCTGGCACGGTCCGGACCCGTCAGGGTGTTTCGCCCCGCACCTCCATCGAAGACGACGCCCCCCTGGATCCGCGAGACGTCCACGCTGGCATCGAGCGCCAGGCCGAGATCGAAACCGTTCCCCTCGATCTTGACCCCGAAACCGGACGACCCGTCGATGTTCGCCAGCGATTCCGAGGCCACGACGGTTCCTGGATCGTGGGCATCCACGAGCTGAAGAGTCTCGACACCGGCCACGTCCGAGAGCTTCAGGACGAGATCGCCGGCCGCCAGGGCGCTGTAAGAGAGGTCTGCCGAAAGAAGAAGGCGGGGTTCCAGGGCTTCGAATTGAACTTTCCGTGCCGGGTTCCGGCCGTGAAGCCACCAGATGTTCTTGGAAGGTTGCCGACGCCTAGGCGCGAATCGTGTTGCCATCAGGCTCACCTCATGCCAGGAACGTTAAAGGCTTAAAGGCATAGAACTCACCGCGCACGGCTGCCGCTTGTCACGCAGCTCGCCTGCGGAGAGCTTCTCCTGCTTACGACACGCGCAAAACCCACAGTGCTAAACGACGGGACGGCTCAAACTCCGAGCCAGGCGCTCCCTGGAGCAGGCCCGAGCACACCCCAACTCTCGGACATCCAACATTCTGTATTTTTGGATGCGTGCGCAAACTGACGCTCCTCCCCGCCCGACCAATTGACGCAACTCCCCCTCGTGACGAGGAGGTCTTCCCGCTCAGAGAATTGTTCATCAAGTACCTCCGTCGGCGTTTCATGTCAAGGAATTTCTCGAATTTCTTGGCCCCTGTTTCGCGGGCGGAGCGATCAGAGGGCAAAGATTCCCGCAGCGCCGACAATGACGCCGAACTCCTTCCAGAACTTGCCCCAGTCCGGAGCGCTCTCCGGAACTTCGTAAGTCACCCGGCCGCTCGGGGACGTGGCATCGAGATGGAGGACCTTCCCTTCCCCCTTCCCGCTCCTGACCTCCAGACGGATCCCGCGCGGCTCATCGAACGGACGGACGGAGCGCATGACCTGTCCATCGGATGTGATGAGCCTCAAGTCATACGATGCGACCGGCAGCCTTTCGAACACGAAGACGCCCCGATCGTCGCTTCTGGTCTCGAAAGTCCGATCCTTCGAGGTCAGACGGATCGTCACGCCCGCCTCGGGATGGCCCTGGCCGGAAGCACTTAATTTTCCCTGGAGAAAGAGGTAGGCGTAGCGCTCCGGCTCCGCGGCCCGGGATGCCCCCGGCGCCAGTCCGATGGCGAGCAGGCACACCACGGCGGGCAGGCAGCGAAGTGCTGCCCTTACAGGAGGCATAACGTCACTTTCATATCCGGCGCCATACTGTTGATCGCGGGCCAGTAGATATTTACTGACATGGACGCGTATTCGGCCTTTCGACGCCG
>WNGH01001648.1_pt1 | contig 44460 bp, 35 predicted proteins | sample 5400631 | NCBI WGS metagenome assembly WNGH01 (sample SAMN13153373, study PRJNA577476) | soil metagenome | isolation source: 115 cm soil or saprolite under Garry oak tree replicate 1 | place: USA:California | collected 2016-06-15 | reverse complement strand
GTCCAGAAGTAGCCGATTTTCCAGTGAACATGGAAAGCGGCGACGGCCATGAAGCCGATGAAAAGCGCAGCGACGGGCCGCGTCAGGAAGCCGATGACCATCAGGATTCCGCCGACGAACTCAAGCGTACCGATGTAATACGCCCAGAACATCCCCGGCTCGAGTCCCGCGGCAGCCATGCCCTTTGCCGTCCCCGCAATGTTCCCGCCGAACCATCCGAAAAGCTTCTGGCATCCGTGAGGTATGTAGAACGCGCCGTAAGCCACGCGGAAAATCGGCCATGCGTATTGCTGGAATCGCTGGTACAACGTGCCGAGAGCCGGAAACACATATCGCGAAGCGGGACTCTGCATGATGTCCTCCTTGGTGAAGAATTAGCTGTTAACAACGGTTTCGCCGCGACAGCCGGCGCCCTCAGATCATGCGGCGGCCTTGTTTCGGTTGGTTTCGAAACCGGGTTCGCTGCCAAGCAGCGCCGCGGGCTTCTTCAGATCCTCCTGCCACAGCAGGGACTCCATGAAGATATTGAGCGGCTGGTCCTGGACCGTGAGCTCGTACACATGATCGTCATAGGAGGCGTGATTATGCACCGCCCAGCCCGGGGCGGAGAGCATGAGATCGCCCGCCTTCCATTCGTAGCGGTGGCCCGCGACCGTGGAATACCCCTTGCCGTGAAAATAATAGTTGATCGCAGCGGAAGTGTGGCGGTGCGGCCGGTCCACGATCTTCGGCGGCCGGATGGTGATGGTGGCAAAGAAGTTCGGCGTGATGCCGTTGGTGCGGCCGGTCATGGGGTTGTACATCATGTAGAGCCGCCGGCCGACGTAGTCTTTTCCGAGCGCCTCGAGCTTGTCGAGCTCGTGCTTCACGTCCTGCCATGGGAAGTGCAGCGGCTTCGATTCCACCGTCCCGGGGTTGATCAGGATCTCGTAGGGCATGAGCATGCCTCCATCTGCGCCGACTCGAATCATGCCGTAGGGACTTTTACCGCGCGGGTCGCGCGCCCGCGCTCTTTCCTCCGCGTCCTCCACGGGATGCCGCTCCGCCGCGGGCTCATCTTCAGGCAGGTAGATCTGCATGTGCTGAAGGAGCGGTGCGTTCGAGTAGGTCAGCCGCACCTGCAGGTTTTTGCCGTCGTTGATGTGCCGGTATATCGCGTACGAGGGGTGGTTCCAGACGTCGTACTGCGAGAAGGCGATGCGCTTGCCCGCAACCACGGCATGGCCGGTACCGCGAATACAGAAATTCACCTCGGTGGCGTTGTGGCGAAATGCCGCCGTCCTTTCGCCCGGCTTGAGCACCGAGAGTTTGACCTGGATGCCGGGCGCGAATCCCGGCGCGTTGGCTTCCGCCAGCGGATGCACGATCAGCGACTCGCGCCGGCCGTTCGCGGGCAGCGGCAAGCTTGCCAACCGATCGACTTCGGCGTCGATCTCCTCTTTGGCGACGACGATCGGTGCCCAATAGCTGTTCTCGTCGCGCGCGCCGTGTCCGGCGCGGTCAAGAAAGCGACCCTTCATCCGCTGAAAATCCTTGCGGAATTCGTTCATCGCAACCTCCTCATCACGCTTACTAAGCCACGGTCTTGGCCGTTGCGGCTGCAAGCCGGGGCTTGACCTTTTTCGGCTGGGCAATGACGCGCCCGAAACCGCGCTCGCGCGCGCGCTTCACCACCTCCACGCCGAGCGCCATATCGGAGATGCCCATCCCCATCGCCTTGAAGAGCGACACGTCGTCCTGGGCGGCGCGCCTGCGGCCCGAGGCGATCAGCTTTGAGAGCGGCATCAGCTTGTCCCAGCCCGCAGTCCCGTATCGGGTCATGAATTCGCGCGAAAGCTGCTGTACCCCGGCAACATTATCTACCGATACCAGCGTAGCGCGCCCGAATACATCCTGCGCGAACTCCTCCCGGTCCGGGGCGATCGCGCCCACTGCATTGAGATGGGTGCCCCGCTCGAGCATGCCCGCAGTCAGGAAAGGCAGGGCGGCGCGCGTGACCAGCGTGACGATCTGGGCGCCTTTGCAAGCCTCGGCGGCCGAGGCGCAATCCCTGACTTCGATGCCGAACTCTTCCCGCGCTTTTGCGGCGAACGCCCGGCGCGACTCGGCGCGCGGACTGTAGATCTGCAGCCGCCCGATCGGCCGCACCGCCAGCATGGTCCCGACCTGCGCGAGCGCCTGCTTGCCGGTGCCGGCGATCGCCATCACCTTCGCGTCTTCGCTCGCCATCCATGCGGCGGCGACCCCCGAGATGCCGCCCGTGCGCATGTTGCCGAGCGCGAAGGCTTCGATGACAGCGACGAGCGAGCCATCCTCTGCGCTCCACAGAAGAAGGAGCGGGCAAGTCCCGCCCTGAGTGTGCGTCCAGGTCTTGGTGCCGACAAAATTCCCGAGCTTGCCGCCGATCGCGTGCAGATTGTTCTTTCCATACTGCAGCAGCGTCTTGACCATGTTCTGGGCTCCGCCGCGCGCTTCCTCGCGCAGCGCCGTCTCGAGCGCCGCCATCGCGTCCTTCAGGTCCATCAATTGGACCACTTCGGCCTCGTTGATCCAGATCGCGTCGGCAGGCATTCTCAGACCTTGAAGAAACTCAGCACCTGTTCCGGAAACAGCTCTTCGAGTTTGAGGCGGCGGTGACAGACGCCCTGCTCATAAGCGTAATCCACGAACGCCTGTAGCGTGGTGCGATTCTTCTCCAGGCCGTAGGGCCAGAAGTCCTCGCCGAAGAGTTTTTTCATGCGCTCGGTGTAAGGGCCGAGCCACGCAAGCGGCGCATGCGAAGCGGTGATGTCGGCGAGCCTCTCCATGGACCGGCGCTTCGCTTCCTCGAACGCCTTGAAGAGGTTCATCGCGATCCAGGGGTGGCGCTCCAGGACCTCGGTCTTGATCACGATCACATGCATGATGGGAAAAATGCCGGTCTTCGTGAAATACGCCGCTTCCACGGGCTCGTAGTCGGAAAACAGGCGCCGGATGCCCTTGCCGAACGCGCGCGGCGGCCGCGCCGAAAGAATGGCGTCGAGTTCGCCAGCGAGCAGCATGTCGGTGAGCGAGCGCTCCGGTTCGCTGCGGCAGTTTACGCCTTTTGGCAATTTCAGCTTTACCTTTTCCACGCGGCCGGCCTGGTTCACCCCCGCCTGGATCCACTCGACCGAGTCAAGCGGTACCTGCGCCTCATGCACAAGGTAGCCGCGCGAGTAGATGACCGCCGTTTGGGCCCACTCGGGCACCCCGATGCGTTTCCCCTTTAGCTGCTCCGGCTTCGTGATCTGGCCGCCCTCGGCTACGTAGATCATCGATTGCCGGAACACGCGCGACGGAAACACGGGAATCGCGGCGATGCCGTTGTCTTCCTGTGACCGCAACGACACGTACTTGCCCATGGACATTTCGGATACTTCCCATTCCCGGAAAAAGGTGAAGCGGAAGAACGCCTCCTCCGGGGGCAGATAAAGCACGTTGAGGTCCGCGCCCTGCACCGGCACCTGCCCGGTCGCCAGATCGCGTGTGTGTTCGTAGTCGCCGATGGCCAGGGTTAGAGAGACTTTTTCCATCGCGCTCCGCACCTATTCCTTGAGCAGCACTGCGCCGTTGTCTATTTTCACGATGTAGCTGCGGATGTCTTCCGTGCAAGGCTCCCTCGCCGCTTTGCCGGTGGCGATATGAAATCTTCCTTGATGCAAGGGGCATTCGATCTCCTCACCCTCGATGAAGCCGTCCGCGAGGCTCGCCTGCCCGTGGCTGCACGTGTCGTGCGTGGCGTAGATCTTTCCGCCGACGTTATACAGGCACACGGGCTCCGGACCGCAACGGACGAGCAACGTGCCGTCTTCCGGCACCTCGGAGACGTTCGCGACCTTGGCCCAGTTGTCGTTCACGTCAGAGAGGATAAATGAGGCTGTTCGGGATCAGCATGCTGTCGAAAACACATACCTTTTCCCTGAATTTTAGCTTGCCGTCCTCGACGACGAGCCTGTCGTGGTATTGGCCGGTGTTGAACACGCGGGTGAGTTCATCTTGCAAGGTCTCAAGAGCAAGGTAGTTCGCGCGCGCCTCAAGCACGCCGTCCTTCCAGCCGAGAATGCGGATACCGCTCACCATGCGCCGGATGTAACGCGGCGCATAGACCGCAGTTCTCCGGACTGCGACAACACGGTCTACGAGGTAGCCCTTGCTCTCGCACAGCCAGGTCGCGAGCGGTAGGCCGCGCTCGAAGTTTTCGCGTGGCACGATCTTGTACACGCACGGGTCGGCGAAGAAATCCGGCCATTCCTCGAAGCGCTCTTCGTCGAGGCAGCCGGTGTAGGCAGCGTACAGTTCCTCGAGCTCAAGGCGTAGATCCCGGGCATTCAGTTTGAGGTATCGCTCTGCCGCGCTCATAGGGTCGCTACGTAAAAGAACGAACGTTCGATTGTATTATTGTTATACTAGTAAAACAGTGCGTTAGATCTCCATGACCTTTCGGTAGTAGTCGTAAAACGCCCGGATCACTGACTCGGTGACCATGTGCGGCTCGTCCTCCTTCCAGCCGCGACCTCCCATTTCCATGACCCCGGCGGCTTCGGGGTAGGACCCGACACCTTCTTGCGAAAACTTCATGACCTCGCTGTCGTCGATCGACACGAATCCCGCCGGCCCCATGAGGTTCGCCTGCCGTAGCCGGCGCCGCGTCATGTCCTCACCGTCATCGGAATAACCGAAGAAGGTCCACGCCAACTCGAACGCACCCGGGCCTCGGGTGATCAACTGGCGCATCGCGAGGGTATTTGACTGCTGCTGAATGATGAGGTTAGGCCAGAGCGTCGTCATCACTACGGTGTATTCGGGAAACTCGCGAACCGGCTCGAGCAGCGCCGGATCGCGCAGTTTGAAATTGTCGATCAACGATTTCATGTCGACGTTGTCTTCGGTTTTCCTTTGCTCACCCCTCCAGGAGATCAGGGCCCCGTGACGGCCGGTCGCGTCCATCTGCACCTTTGAAGGCTGGTCGGCGCGAAACAATCCGAAGCTCACCAAGAAAACGTGCAGCAGGCTTGCGTGATAGGGATCCTTGATGTTCTCGAACATGAGTTTCCAGTTCGCGGGAATCAACTGGCGCGAGTAGCCGAGCACGCGCAGTGCGCGGCCGTCGAACACGCGGTCGAACAACGCGAGCATCGAGACTCCGAGATAGTCTTCGAGCGGTTCCAGTTCTTCTGCGAACGACGCGAAGATCACGCCGCTGCGGCGCGCGACTGTGAGCTTGCCCAGCCCGTGAGCGTTGGGATCGAAGTCCGCGGGCATGCCGCCCTGCTTTTTTACGCCGCGGCGAAACGGCACGCCGATTAAATTACCCTTCAGATCATAGGTCCACTGGTGGTAGGGGCACATGAATTCGACTGCGTTGCCGAGATGTCTCTGGCAGAACTGAACGCCGCGGTGCGCGCAGCGGTTCTCGACCACGTTGATCGAGCCGTCCCGGTCGCGGACCACCACCACCGGCTTCTCGCCGATGAAGGTCCGCTTGAAATCGCCGGAGCGGGGCACTTCAGCTTCGAGCGCGACGTAGCTCCAGCTCGGCCCGCAGAAAATGCGCTCCTGCTCCCGGGCATAGACGTCCGGGTCGGAATAGACCCAGAAGGGAATGCGGGCGATACCTTCTTTGGGCCAGTCGTGGTTCGCGCCCATGAAATCCTCTTTTCCCAAGTTAGGGCCGCCGCTTCGCCCGGTCGCCATCTTAGGCTCCGATGCAAAGTTGATCAATCCAGACCGCGTGTGCGATAAACAGCAACGGCAACCGAGAAGGGAGCGGCGCCGACGCTGGCAGGGCGGTACGGAAGCCCGGATAATCGCGCGTCCGTTTGCGCCGGGTCGGCGTAAAAGCCACTGTCGGCCTCCCGACCGTCGGCGAAAAGAAAATGATCAACAGGAAATCTTCTCTAGCTCTGGCCACAGCGATTGCTTTTGCGTCAACAACCGCCCTCGGACAGGAATCAGCCGAACGGCCCGATGAAATCCGCGTCATCGGCCACTATGAAAACGCCGTCGGCACCTCCGATGCGGCGAGTCAGGGCGATATCACTCCTCAATTAATCGAGGCGAGGCCGATGCAGAGAGCCGGCGAGGTACTGGAGTATGTCCCCGGCGTGATCATCCGGATCTCAACTTTCTCATTCCGGAGTTGGTCTCCCGCATCTCCTACAAGAAAGGCCCGTACTTTGCCGAGGAAGGGGATTTCGCCTCCGCCGGCGCGGCCGACATTTACTACGCCTCCGAGCTCAAACAAGGAATCGCTTCCCTCAGCGCGGGAACCGGGGACTATCGCCGCGCACTCGTCGCGAATTCCTTCGAGGCTGGACCGGTGACCCTGCTCTACGGCCTGGAGGCGTTTCGCAATAACGGGCCCTGGGACAACCCGGAAGACTACAGGAAGCTGAACGGCGTACTGAGATTTAGCCACGGCAGCAACGCCGACGGCTTTTCTTTAACCGGTATGGCCTACACGGGGAAGTGGAATGCGACCGATCAGATTCCACAGCGCGCCGTGGACCGGGGAGAGATCTCGCGCTTCGGCGCGATCGATCCCACCGACGGCGGCGAATCTTCGCGTTACAGCCTTTCGCTCGACCGGCACAAGGCGCTCGGAAACGGCGAATTCCATTTCGACGCCTACGCCATCAAGTACCGCTTAAATCTTTTCTCTAACTTCACTTTCTTCCTCGACGATCAAGTCAACGGCGACCAGTTCGAGCAGTTCGATGATCGCACCGTTTTCGGAATGAGCCCGAGCTGGATCCTGACCGACAAGTGGGAGGGAAGGCAGGTGATCAACAAGTTCGGCCTGGACCTGCGCCGCGACAACATCAATCTTGCGCTATACAACACGACCGCTCGGCAACAACAAGGAACGGTTCGCGTGGACCGGGTCAATCAGACCGGGTTCGGCCTGTACTATGAAAACACGCTACAGTGGAGCGAAACTTTCCGCACCGTCGCGGGCATCCGCGAAGACTTCTACAACGCCAGGGTCAACAGCGACCTCGCCGCGAATTCTGGCACGACCAACGATCAGATCACGTCGCCCAAGCTGAATTTCATCTTCGGTCCTTTCGACAAGACCGAGTACTTCATCAACTACGGCCAGGGCTTCCACAGCAACGACGCCCGAGGCACGACTATCACAATCGATCCAACCACGCAGGCCGCCGCGCAGAAAGTGCCGGCGCTGGTGAAATCCAAAGGCGCCGAACTCGGCGCGCGAACAGAGGCGATTTCCGGACTGCAGTCATCGCTCTCGTTCTGGCGCCTGGAGCTCGCCTCCGAACTCGTATTCGCGGGCGACGCCGGGACCACCGAGGCGAGCCGGCCGAGCCTGCGGCGCGGCATCGAGTGGTCCAACCGCTACATCCCGAAGCCCTGGCTGATCGTGGATCTCGACTTGTCGGCGTCGCGCGCCCAGTTTACGGACGGCAACCCTTCGGGAAGTTACATTCCGGGGGCCATCGACAAGGTGGCATCGCTAGGGGTGACGCTGAACGACTTCGGCCGCTGGTCGTTCAGCGGCCACCTGCGCTACTTCGGTCTGCGGCCGCTCATCGAAGACAACAGCGTGCGATCTCAGTCCTCGACTCTTGTCTCGCTGCGCACGTCCTACAAGGTGGATTCTCGTCTTCGGATCAACTTCGACGTGTTCAATCTCTTCAACCGACAGGCGCACGATATCGATTACTTCTACTGCTCGCGGTTGCGCAGCGACGACGTGATCAACCCCAATTCAAGATGCAGCCACGATCCAACTAAGCCTGGTGTGGACGACATCCATTTCCATCCCGCCGAACCGCGCAGTATTCGCGTTGCTCTGATCGGAAATTTCTAGCTCCGCGAGGCTGCGGAAAGCAGCCGTCAGCGCCGCAGCTTGGACAGCAGATCGTCCAGCTGATCGAGGCTTGAAAAACTGATTGCCAGCCTCCCCGCGCCATTTTTCCTGGACTTGATTTCCACCGTCGTACCCAATTTTTCCGATAGCTCTTCTTCGAGACGCGCGATGTCCCGGTCGGTGCGAGCTTTGCGTTTGGTCTTGGCCTTCGGGTGGAGAATTTCGTGGATTCGTTGCTCGGTTTGACGCACCGATAGTCCCTGTCCGGCGATTTTCTTTGCAAGTCTCTCCTGGTACCGGCCGTCGAGCGCGAGCAGCGCACGCGCGTGGCCCATCTCAAGTTTGCCCTCGAACATGAGCTGCTGCACGGGTTTCTCCAAGTTGAGCAGCCGCAGCAAGTTGGTGGTCGCGGTGCGTGAGCGACCGATGGCATCGGCCGCTTCCTGGTGCGTGAGTTTGAACTCCGAGACGAGCCGTTGCACGCCGTTCGCCTCCTCCAGCGGATTGAGATTTTCGCGCTGAATGTTCTCGATCAGCGCCATCGCTAGCGCCGCCGAGTCGGAAACTTCGCGCACCAGCGCCGGGATTTCGGTAAGCCCGGCGATCTTCGCCGCGCGCCAGCGGCGCTCCCCAGCGATGATCTCGTAGCGGTCCTGCTGCAGCGGCCGCACCAGGATCGCCTGCATCATCCCCTGCTTTTTTATCGACGCGGCAAGCTCCTGCAGCGAGGTCTCGTCCATCTTGGTGCGCGGCTGATAGCGGCTACGCTGCAACTGCTCGATACGCAGCGTGGCTTGATTCTCGGTGGCAACCTCGCCGTCGGCGTCCTTGTCGAGAAGCGCATCCAAACCCCGGCCGAGTCCCTTCAGCCTCACGTTGGGTTCCCGGTCATGCGGTCGTAGCCAAGCCGTTGCGGCTCAGGATTTCGTCGGCGAGCGCCATATAGGCCTGCGAGCCCTTGCACTCGCGATCGAAACTTACCGCCGGCTTGCCGAAACTCGGCGCTTCGGCAAGCCGCACGTTGCGCGGAATCACCGTGGCATACACCTTGTCGCCGAAATGCTCTTGCAATTGCGCCGACACCTGCTGTGCGAGCGTATTGCGCGGGTCGTACATGGTGCGCAGCAAGCCCTCGATCTCGAGCTTCGGATTGAGGTGCTGGCGCACTTTCTTGATCGTGTTGAGGAGGTCAGAGAGGCCTTCGAGCGCGTAATACTCGCATTGCATCGGAATCATCACCGCATGGGCCGCCACTAGCCCGTTGACGGTCAGCATGTTGAGCGCGGGCGGGCAGTCGAGCAGGACGAAATCGTATTGCTCAGAAAGCGGCTTGAGCGCAGCTTTCAGCCGCGATTCGCGATGTTCCAACTCGACCAGTTCGACTTCCGCGCCGGCGAGGTCCCGGTTGGCGGGAATGGCATCGTAACCGCCTGATTCCGACTTCCGGCGCACCGAATCGGCGGTCGCAATACCCAACAGCACCTGATACACCGTTTCTTTGACGGCGCGCTTGTCGATCCCGCTGCCCATGGTGGCGTTGCCTTGCGGGTCGAGATCAACGAGCAGCACCCGCATGCCGGAGTGCGCGAGGCCCGCGGCGAGATTGACGCTCGTCGTGGTCTTGCCGACGCCGCCTTTTTGATTGGTGACTGCGAGAATCCTCGTCATGCTCGCTCGATGAAGACTACGTGCCGCTCGGCGTCGAGCCCGGGAACCGCGAGCTGCAGCACCTGCTTCACGCGGAAGTCTTGGGGCATCCGTTCGATCTCCTCGAACGGGTGCACGCCTTTCATCGCCGCAAACACGCCTTCCGGCGCGAGCAGCCGCTGCGCCAGCGTCACGAAGTCGGCGAGTTCGGAAAGCGCACGCGAAGCGATGCAGTCAAACCGTTCTGTGGATTCCCAGGTCTCGACGCGCTCGCACACGACGCTCGCGTTCTTCAGCCGCAGCTCGGCGACCGCCTGCTTCAGGAACGCCGCCTTTTTCTGGCTGCTGTCGAGCAACGTGACCCGAAAATCGGGCCTAGCGATCGCGAGCGGGATTCCGGGAAAGCCAGCCCCGCTGCCTACATCGAGGATGCGGGTTCCGGTGATATGAGGCACCAAGGCGAGACAGTCGAGTAAATGTCCGCTGACCATCTTCTCCCTGTTGCGTATGGAGGTCAGGTTATACACCCAGTTCCACTTTTCTAGCAGAGCCAAGTAATCGAGAAGCTGGGTGCGCCCTCTCCGGTCGAGTGCCAGGCCTAGTTCGGCCAAGCCGCGGTCGAGCCGCGCGCCGGGATCGGCCGGACCCCGCCGTGTGGCCGCGACCGCGCTCATGCAGCCGATCTTTCTGTCCCAGCGACACCGCGCTTCAAATGGACAAGCAGCAGAGAAATCGCCGCCGGTGTTACTCCGGAGATGCGCGACGCCTGCCCTAAAGTTTCCGGCTTGTGCTGGTTCAGCTTCTGTTGCACTTCGATCGAGAGGCCGCGCACCGTGCGGTAATCGAGGTCCGGAGGCAGCGTCATCGCTTCATAATGCTCGTGACGAGCGACTTCGTCTTGCTGGCGCACGATATAGCCCTGATACTTGGCCTGGATCTCCACTTGTTCGGCCACCGCAGCGTCGGTTACCGGCGCGCCGCTGCCCGGAAGACTTGCAAGCGAAGCGTAGCTCACGCTCGGCCGCTTCAGCAATTCCAAGAGCGAATATTCGCGTTCGATCGGCTTGCCCAGCACGCGCGCGGCAATCTCGGCGGGCAAGGACAGCGGATCGATCCGGGTGGCCTTGAGCCGCTCCTGCTCACGCGCGATCGCGTCGCGCTTTCGGCTGAACGCCTCCCAGCGCACATCGTCCACGACGCCCACTCTGCGGCCTATCTCGGTGAGACGGAGGTCGGCGTTGTCCTCGCGCAGCATCAGGCGGTACTCGGCGCGGCTGGTGAACATGCGATACGGCTCAGACACCCCGCGCGTGACAAGGTCGTCGACGAGCACTCCGATGTAAGCCTCGTCGCGCCGCGGACACCAAGGGTTTTTTTCCCGGACGAACAGCGCCGCATTGATGCCGGCCAGTAACCCCTGCGCGGCGGCCTCCTCGTAGCCGGTGGTGCCGTTAATTTGCCCCGCGAAGAACAGCCCCGGGATCGATTTGGTTTCCAGAGACGACTTCAGATTGCGCGGATCGAAGTAGTCGTATTCGATGGCGTAACCGGGCCGCAAGATATGCGCCCGCTCCAGCCCCCGGATGCTGCGAACCAGCTCAAGCTGGACATCGAACGGTAGACTGGTCGAAATCCCGTTGGGATAAAACTCGTTGGTGTCGAGGCCCTCCGGCTCGAGGAAGATCTGATGGCTCGCCTTGGAGGCAAAGCGGTGAATCTTGTCTTCGATCGAGGGGCAGTAGCGCGGACCGATGCCCTCGATCACTCCGGTATACATGGGCGAGCGGTCGAGACCCCCACGAACGATTTCGTGGGTGCGCGGATTGGTATCTGTGATCCAGCAGGGCAGTTGGCGTGGATGCATCCCGGGCGCACCGAGGAACGAGAACACCGGCACCGGCTCGTCACCGGGCTGGATCCGCATCGCCGAGAAATCGACGGTCCTACCGTCGATGCGCGGCGGCGTTCCTGTTTTTAAGCGTCCGACAGGGAGCTTCAGTTCGCGCAGCCGCGCTGCCAGGCCAATCGAGGGCGGATCGCCTGCCCTACCGGCTTGGTAGTTCGACAGCCCAACGTGGATGAGCCCCGAGAGAAAGGTGCCGGTGGTGAGCACTACCGCGCGACTGGAAAAGCGGATGCCGAGCTGCGTCACCACCCCGGTGACACGATCGCCCTCCAGCGAGAGGTCCTCCACCGCCTGCTGAAACAGCGTCAGGTTGACCTGATTTTCGAGGCGGGAGCGGATCGCGCGCTTGTACAAGAGCCGGTCGGCCTGGGCGCGCGTGGCGCGCACGGCCGGGCCCTTGGAGGAATTGAGGACGCGAAACTGGATGCCGGCCTCGTCGGTGGCGATCGCCATCGCCCCGCCGAGCGCATCGACTTCCTTGACGAGATGACCTTTGCCGATGCCGCCGATGGACGGATTACACGACATCTGTCCCAAAGTTTCGATATTGTGCGTCAGCAGCAGCGTGCTGCAGCCGGCGCGGGCGGAGGCTAGCGCAGCCTCGGTGCCAGCATGGCCGCCGCCGACTACGATGACGTCGTATCTCGCGGGGAATTGCATCGTGCGCCAAAAAGCAGGTCTGGGAAGACCCGAATTTTAGCTGTATTTCAGCGCGACAGACAGCGTTCCACGTGGAACAGCGCCGATAGGATCTGCAATTGGGCAAGGTCGCGCAGACACTCATACGGGCTGGTGACGGAGACCCGGAAACCCAAATGTTCCACGTGGAACACCGCGCCCGCGCTCATCCGAAGGCATTTTGGTCGACACGCCGCTGCGTAAATCCACCGTTGACCCATCCTCTTTCAACTAGTTACGCACCGAGATTCCATCGCATATATACATCTGCCCCACCTGATATTCACAGGTGGCAACGCCAGGCAATCGAGGTAATTCGACGAATCAGCTATACTATAACCTATTATTTAATATCGCCTTTTGTAGATTTGCCACCTATAGCGAGAGGATTTAATCCACAAAAAGGCCGTCCCTGGACGGCCTCATTTCAGGAGAATTCTAACGAGTTAGCTGAACGCACGTCCCAACGCCCCGCGGCGCAGCGCGAGCTCCGGTGGCAGGCGGTTCCCCAACAGCTGCAGGAGTTCGTCGTGCAGCCTCAGCTCCCGCTTCCATGCTCCACCGTCAATCGCGCTAACTTGGCTGAACTCGCCGCTGCCAAAGCCGTCCAGCCCCTTCCACTCGAGATCGGCAAATTCGGGCACCCAGCCGATCGGCGTCTCGGCCGCGTGCGCCCTGCCTTGGCAACGCTCGACGATCCATTTCAGCACGCGCATGTTTTCTCCAAATCCCGGCCAGACGAACTTGCCGTCGGCGTTGGTTCGAAACCAGTTGACGCAGAAGATGTGCGGCCGTCTAGACACCGAGCGGCCGATCTTGAGCCAGTGCTGGAAATAGTCGCCCATGTTGTAGCCGACAAAAGGAATCATCGCCATCGGATCGCGCCTGACTACGCCCACTTTGCCGGTCGCCGCTGCGGTCGTTTCCGAGCCCATCGTTGCCGCTATATAGACTCCCGCGTCCCAGTCGAACGCTTCGGCTACAAGCGGAATGGTGTCCGAACGCCGCCCACCGAATACGAACGCGGATATGGGCACGCCGTCGGGGTTCTCCCATTCAGGATCGATCGAGGGGCATTGCGAAGCCGGTACGGTAAAGCGTGAGTTCGGGTGCGCCGCCTTGCGCCCGCAATTAGGCGTCCATTCCTTGCCCTGCCAGTCGATAAGGTTGGCCGGAGCTTTATCGGTCATACCTTCCCACCAGACATCGCCTTCGGGGGTCATCGCCACATTGGTGAAGATCGTGTTGCTCCTCAGCATCGCCATGCAATTGGAATTCGTCTTTTCAGAAGTGCCCGGCGCAACTCCGAAAAACCCCGATTCGGGATTGATCGCGTAAAAGCGTCCGTCGTCGCCTGGCTTGATCCAGGCGATGTCCTCGCCAACGGTCGAGACCTTCCATCCCTTCATTGCCGCCGGAGGAATCAGCATGGCGAAATTCGTCTTGCCGCAGGCGGAAGGAAACGCGGCACTGACGTAGAGCTTCTCCCCCGAGGGTGGCGTCACCCCCAGGATCAGCATGTGCTCGGCGAGCCAGCCCTGTTCCCGCCCCATGATCGAAGCGATGCGAAGCGAGAAGCACTTCTTGCCGAGCAATGCATTGCCGCCATACCCGGAGCCGAACGACCAGATTTCCTTGGTCTCCGGATAGTGGACGATGTATTTGTGCTCTTTGCTGCACGGCCAGGGCACGTCCTTCTGCCCCGGGGCAAGTGGCGCGCCGACAGAATGCACGCAGGGGACGAATTTGCCGTCCTTGCCCAATATTTCCCAAACTTTCTTCGACATGCGCGTCATGATGCGCATGCTTACCACCACATACGGCGAGTCGGTGAGCTCGATTCCGATATGCGCAATGTGCGAGCCGAGCGGCCCCATCGAGAAAGGCACCACGTACAGGGTGCGTCCGCGCATACAACCGTCGAAGAGCCCCTCCAGCTTTGCGCGCATCTCACGCGGGTCGATCCAGTTATTAGTCGGGCCAGCGTCCTCCTTAAGCCGCGAGCAGATAAAGGTCCGATCCTCGGTGCGGGCGACGTCGTTCGGATCGGAAAGGGCGAGGAAACAGTTCGGGCGCAGCTTGGGGTTGAGCCGTTTCAACATCTCCGACTTCACCATCTCCTCGCACAGCCTGTCGTACTCCTGCTGCGAGCCATCGCACCAATAGATCCGTTCTGGTTTGGCCAGTGCGGCGATACGCGCGACCCACTCCTTGATACCGTCGTGCTGCACGTAGCCGGGGGCACCGATAGCGATGGCTGGGACGTAGGGCTGGTTCATGCGGGGGCCTCGCGACGAGAACCGGGCAGCAAAACCGTAGCCGCCGGTCTTTTATAAGGCGCGAACTTTACCACGATCCAGCTCCGGCGAAAATGACAGAAATAAAAACAACAAGTTGCGCGAGCGATTAGGAATGCCTACTGGTCATTTTCCGACGCAGAAGCGGGAGAAAATTTGGCCCAACAAATCGTCCGACGTGAATTCGCCGGTGATCGTGTTGAGCGCCTGCTGTGCGAGCCGCAACTCCTCGGCAAATAGCTCGACGCGCTCCATTTCTTTCGCTGCTCGCGCGAGCGCTTCGGAAGCGTGCAAGAGTGCCGCAAGGTGTCGCTCGCGCGCCATGAACACGTCCTCGCCGCCTGACTGCCACCCAGCTAGGACAAGCAGCGTTCGGCGCAGTGCGTCCATGCCCTCGCCCGTCTTGGCCGAGAGGTGGATCCGCCAGCCGCTGGCGTCTTCCTCCGATCGCGGCGGTTCGCCGGAAAGATCAATCTTATTGAACACCGTAAGCCGCTTCAGTCTGTCCGGCAGACGCGCGGCGATGGCCCGGTCAGCGGCGCTGATGCCGACGCCAGCCTCGACGACCAGAAGAAGCACGTCCGCCTTTTCAATGGCATCCCAGGTGCGGGCAATACCGATAGCCTCGACCTTGTTTGCGGTGTCGCGCAGACCGGCGGTATCGATCACGTTCATAGGCACACCTTCAATCTGGACGGTTTGGCGCACCGTGTCGCGCGTGGTGCCTGGAATTTCCGTCACGATGGCGAGTTCCTCTCCCGCGATACGATTCAACAGCGAGGACTTGCCAACGTTGGGCTGTCCGGCCAACACCACCTGCAAGCCGCTGCGCAATACGCTGCCTCGGCGGCCGCGCTCCAGTGCATGCGCGAGGTCCTGGCTCAGCTGCATGAGGCGTCGCCGCGCGTCCTCCCTATGCATCTCGTCGATGTCCTCTTCGGGAAAATCGAGTGTCGCCTCCACCAGCATCCGCAGTTCAATCAGCCGCTTTGCCAGGGTTTGGATTACCGCCGAGAACTCGCCACGCAGTGACCTTAACGCGCAGCGCGCAGCTGCTTCAGTCTCGGCTTCAATGAGGTCGGCAACCCCCTCGGCTTGCGCGAGGTCGATCTTGTCGTTTGCGAAAGCGCGGCGGGTAAACTCGCCCGGTTCGGCGAGCCGGGCACCGACTTCGAGACAACGCCGAAGCAGCAACTGCAGCACCACCGGGCCGCCATGACCCTGCAGTTCAAGCACATCCTCGCCCGTATAGGACGCAGGTGCAGGAAAAAAAAGCGCGACGCCATCGTCGATCGGCTCGCCCTGCGCGTCGCGGAAGCTCGCCCGCGTGGCGACTCGGGGCGCCGGGACCTTGCCAAGCAGCCGTGCCGTGACACGTTCGAGGTTTTTTCCCGAAACGCGCACTACGCCGATGCCGGCGCGCCCCTGTGCGGTCGCAACGGCAGCGATGATGTCGGATGGCGCGCTCACGCGGTCCCCGCCCTCCGGCAGCCCTGACGGCGCCTCAGCGCCTCGCGCCTGCGGCGGCTTTTGCTCCCTCGATCATGCGGGTGATCTGCCATTGCTGCAGGATCGACAGGATGTTGTTGACGAACCAGTAGAGCACGAGGCCCGACGGAAAGAAGTAAAACATCACGCCGAATGCAAACGGCATGATCATCATGACCCGCGCCTGAACCGGATCGGGCGGCGTGGGGTTCATCTTGGTCTGAATGATCATCGAGAGCATCATGAGCGTCGGCAGCACATACCAAGGATCGTCCGCCGAAAGGTCGGTGATCCATAGGTAGAACGGCGCGTGGCGCAGCTCCACGCTCGCGAGCAACACCCAGTAGAGCGCGATGAACACCGGGATCTGCACCAGAATCGGAAGGCAACCGCCGAGCGGGTTGATCTTCTCGGTCTTGTACAGATCCATCATCGCCTGGTTCATCTTCATCTTGTCATCCGCATACTGTTCGCGGATCTTCATCAACCGCGGGGTGACGAGCTTCATTTTTGCCATAGAGCGATAACTGGCCGCCGACAGCGGGAAAAATATCAGCTTGATCACCACAGTGAGGAGGATGATAGCGAGGCCCCAGTTCCCTAGCCAACCGTGGAACAGTTTCAGCACCCAGAAGAGCGGGGCGGCGATCACCGTAAGCCAGCCGTAGTCAACCACAAGCTCCAGGCCGGGAGCGACCGCCTTCAGGTGATCCTGATCCTGCGGCCCGACATAGAGCTGCACGGAAACGCGCGCGGTGGCCCCCTGCGCAACCGGTCCCAGCGGCACGATCACTCCGGCGGAATACAGGTTTTCAGCGAGCTTTCGCGTGTAGTACTCGCGCGGCATCTTATCTGGAGGCAGGAGCGCCGCGACGAAGTAATGCTGCACCATCGCAATCCACCCGTTGTCCGACGTTTTTTGATAAGACACTTTGCTCTTTTCGATGTCCGTAAACGGCACCTTATGGAACTTGTCCTGCTCGGTGTATACGGCGGCACCCGTGTAGGTCTTGACCATTTGCGGATCGCCCGCTGGGGCTTTGTCGTCGCGCGTGAGCTGAAAATACGCGTGCGCGGCAAGTGGGGCCGATGTCCCGTTGGTGATTTCTTCGGTGATGTCGACCCGATAGCTCGCCCGGTGAAACGTAAAGATCTTCGCCACCCTTATGCCTTCTGGGCCGCGTGCTTCCAACCTCAGCTCGCGAGTATCCCGCCCCTCAGCCAAACGGTATTCGTTACCTTCCGCGGAAAACATCGTCTTGTGGTTCGGCAGACCTTCCCCGATCAAACCGCTCTGCGCAACGTAGTGATGCTCGGGCCCAAGCAACGCAAAGTTCTTGCTTTTGTCCAGTGTATCCTTGTGGCGCGGCAGCTCGACGTAAACGATATCACCCCCTAAGGTATCGATCTCGGCAACCATGGTATCGGTGTAGATGTGCAGCAGCTCGTGCGGCTTGTCCTCTGGGGTCGCCGCTTGCGGGACCGTTACGGCGCCTTTGACTGCCAGTGAGTTATCTGAAACGGCCGGCGCGGGGGCGATCGGTGCCACCGGCGCAATCGACCGCTGTTCCTTCTGCCACGCATTCCAAAGCAGCAGCAGGGAAAAGGAGAACACGAAAAACAGGACCAGCTTCTGGGTATCCATATCAATGATAGATCAGGGCACGGGGTCGTGACCGCCGGCATGCCACGGATTGCAGCGCGCAACGCGCTTCAGGCCGAGCCAGATTCCGCGCATCGCACCGTGGCGCTCGATCGCCTCCTGCGCATACGCAGAGCAGGAAGGATGAAAGCGGCAGTGCCTCCCGAACAGGGGACTCATACCGTAACGGTATGCTCGAATGAGGAGCAACAAGGCCCTCCTCACGAGAATTCCGCGAGCAACTGCGCGAGCTCGGCAACAGTAGGCGCTTTTCCCGTCACACGGATCAGCAGATCACGGCTCCCGAGCTGCGCTTGATAGCACCGAAACCACTCGCGCAGCAGCCGCTTGGTGCGGCTGCGGTCGACGGCGCGCGGCAAAACGCGCTTGGGAACGATGATCCCAAGTCGACAAATACCCAAAGCGTTCGCCCTGAGCACTGCATTAAACCCGGGCCGACGGATGACGTTTCCCGCCGCAAGTAGCGCGGCAATATCGGCCGTGCGGAGCCGCTGCCTACGGCTATAGCGCTTGCGCCCGCTCAAACGCTCAGGCGCGCCCTGCCCTTGGCGCGACGGCCTCGGATTACCGCCCGCCCCCCGCGCGTACGCATGCGAACAAGAAATCCGTGGGTGCGTTTTCTGCGAATCACGGAGGGCTGGAAAGTACGTTTCATTTGAGTGGACTCTCAAGCAAAGAAAACCTTTAATTAGACGCCATTTTAGACAATATTGTCGTCAAAGAATTAACCGTACTTGTCCTGTGGATAACTTCCTCCAAAACAGGTAGAATTATCCCTAGATCGCCCCAGTTCTAGCCACGTAAAAATCCATGCAAGATTTCTGGGCTTCGTGCCTGAGCCGCTTCGAAAAGGAGCTTCCCGCTCAACAGTTTAATACATGGATAAGGCCGCTGAGATTAGACCTTGCGGCAGCACCGTCGGGCGAGCTTCGCTTGCTCGCTCCCAACCGCTTCGTGCTGCAATGGGTTAAGGAAAGATTCCTGCAACGCATCGAAACAATGGGGGCAGAGTTTTTCTCTTCTCCCATTCGAGTCTCACTCACTCTCGATGCGTCGAATTCGGCTGAGGCGGCGAAAAACGCGGCACCTCCAGCGCGCGTCGCGCGGCCTGCCGCAGCGCGATCAGCCCATGCCGAGCGTTCAAGTTTGATTCCGGAATTTAGCATTGACAACTTCGTTGCCGGCAAAGCGAACCAACTGGCTCGCGCCGCCGCGCTGCAGGTGGCCGAGCACCCTGGCACGTCTTACAACCCATTGTTTATCTACGGCGGTGTAGGCTTGGGCAAAACCCACCTCATTCACGCAGTCGGCAACTTAGTATCGGCGCAGCATCCCAGCGCGCGTGTGCGTTACCTGCACGCGGCGCAATACATTTCAGACGTGGTGCGCGCCTATCAGCAGAAGTCTTTTGACGAGTTCAAGCGCTACTACCACTCGCTCGATCTCCTTCTCATCGACGACATTCAGTTTTTCACCGGCAAAGATCGTACGCAGGAAGAATTCTTTTACGCGTTCAACGCGTTGATCGAGTCGCACAAGCAACTGATCATCACCTGCGACACCTATCCCAAGGATCTCGCCGGTATTGATGAACGATTAAAGTCGCGCTTTTCCTGGGGCTTGACCGTCGCCATCGAGCCCCCCGAGCAGGAAATGCGCGTCGCCATCATTTTGAAGAAGGCCGAAGCCGTGTCACTAAAGCTTTCTGAGGAGGTCGCGTTCTTCATTGCAAAACACATCCGCTCCAACGTCCGCGAACTCGAGGGCGCGCTAAAGAGCGTGATCGCCTATTCTCGCTTTAATGGGCGCGATATCACGCTGGACACCGCGAAGGAAGCCTTGAAAGACTTGCTCTCCGCGCAAAACCGACAGATCACAATCGATAACATTCAGAAAACGGTCGCCGACTACTACAAAATAAAAGTCTCCGACATGCACTCTAAGAAGCGCAGCCGGAACGTAGCGCGGCCGCGGCAGCTCGCCATGGCGCTCGCCAAGGACCTCACCCAGATGAGCCTTCCGGACATCGGCGACGCCTTCGGCAACCGTGACCATACCACGGTGCTGCACGCGTGCCGAACGATCGCGGCGTTGCGTGAAAAAAACCATGACATCAACCGTGACTATCACGTGCTCGAGCAAGTGCTCAAAGGATGACCAGGTGCCGAAAATCCTGAGTACAAATTGTGACCAAATGCTAAGTCCGGACTTCACCGCTTCTTTATCCAGATTCTGCTCACGCAGTCTCCAGCGATCCATCCACAGCTTTCCGACTGCAAAGCTCGGCGTTCATACGGGTCAGGTGGAACTTATCCACATAGAAAGCAGCTCTCATCATCATCATTAGAGAGAATAAGATGAACTTGATTAACCTTAAACGTGAAGTGCTGCTTGAACCGCTGCAGTCGGTGACGGGAATCATCGAACGGCGCCACACTCTGCCCATCCTTTCAAACGTTCTGCTATCGAGGACCGATACGCATATTGAATTTGTCGCAACAGACATCGAGATAGAGATCACTGCAAGCGCAACTGTTGAGGAGCCGGGCGAGGTTAGGACTACTACGGTGGGTGCGAGAAAGCTCGTCGATATACTACGTGCGTTGCCGGAGGGGGCTGAAGTAACTATGGGCCTCCAAGACAAGCGCTTGCAGGTCAAGTCTGGTAAAAGCCGCTTTAACCTGCAAACGCTGTCGGCAGAAGATTTTCCACGGCTCGCGACCGCTGAGGGTGGAGCCACGAAGTTCTCGGTATCGCAAAAAATGCTGAAATCCTTGCTTGGCCTCGTTCAGTATGCGATGGCCCAGCAGGATATTCGCTACTACCTGAACGGGCTTCTGATGGTCATCGAGGACGGACAGCTTAAGTTGGTGGCTACAGACGGCCACCGATTGGCCTTTGCTGCCCGGGAAGTGGGGCGCAAGGAACTCTCTCGCCAGGAGGTGATCCTTCCGCGCAAGACAATTCTGGAATTATCGAAACTGCTTAATGACAGCGATGACTCGGTAGCGATCGAACTGTCCGCGGCGCAGGCCAAGTTCAGTTTCGGCGCGGTAGTACTGATCTCTAAGCTAGTGGATGGAAAATTTCCCGACTACGGGCGTGTGATCCCGCAAAACCAGCCGACGAAGTTGCGCCTCGATCGCGTCGTGCTTCTGCAGGCGCTGCAGCGGGCGGCAATTCTTACGAGCGATAAGTTTCGTGGCGTACGCTGGATCCTAGGGGGCGGGACCCTCAAGATCACCTGCAGCAACACCGAGCAGGAGGAAGCTCAGGAAGAGATTGATGTTGCCTACAAAGGAGAGACGCTCGATATCGGCTTCAATGTTGGCTATCTAGTCGACGTTCTCAACAATCTTGACGCGGCTGAGGTCGAATGCGGTTTGGGTGACGCGAATTCGAGCGCCTTGTTTACTTTGCCGGGGCGGAATGACTTTAAGTATGTCGTGATGCCGATGCGAATCTGAGCGGGAAAAAAATGGCAGATACACCGAAAAACGACCAGTACGATTCCGACAGCATCAAGGTCCTGAAGGGTCTCGAGGCGGTTCGCAAGCGCCCTGGCATGTACATAGGTGACACCTCCGATGGAACGGGGCTGCATCATATGGTGTTCGAGGTGGTGGATAACGCGATAGATGAGGCGCTCGCGGGTTTCTGTGACGAGATTACGGTCACCATTCATACCGATAATTCGATCAGCGTCATCGATAACGGCCGGGGTATCCCGACAGAGGTGCACAAGGAAGACGAGCGGAAGCGATCGGCGGCGGAAATCGTGATGACCGAGCTCCACGCAGGCGGCAAGTTCGACAATAACTCTTACAAGATCGCGGGCGGCCTTCACGGCGTGGGCGTGTCGGTCGTGAACGCTTTGTCCGAATGGCTGCGGCTTACTATCCGACGCGACGGAAAGACTCACTCCATGGAGTTCCAGCGCGGAGAACCCGTAGCGCCGCTCAAGCTGATTGGCAAGACCGAGAGGCGCGGCACCGAGGTGCATTTTCTGGCGAGCACCGAGATTTTTGGTACCGTTGAGTACCATTTCGATATATTGGCGCGCCGGCTGCGGGAGCTTTCCTTCCTCAACAACGGCGTGAAAATCAAGCTCGCCGACCAGCGCACTGGCAAGGAGGAAAATTTCTCCCACACGGGTGGTGTGAAAGGCTTCGTCGAATACATCAATCGGAGCAAGAACGTATTGCATGGCACGGTTTTCCACGCGATCGCCGAGAAGGAGGGAATCACCGTCGAGGTGGCGATGCAGTGGAACGACTCATACCAGGAGCAGGTGCTGTGTTTTACAAACAACATCCCCCAGCGTGACGGCGGCACACACCTCACCGGCCTGCGGGCCGCGATGACGCGCAGCCTTAACCAGTACATCGAGTCGAATGAGATCGCCAAAAAAGCGAAGGTCGAGCCCAGCGGTGATGATATGCGGGAAGGATTGTCCTGCGTGCTCTCGGTAAAAGTGCCTGAGCCTAAGTTTTCTTCGCAAACCAAGGACAAGCTCGTGTCTTCCGAAGTGAGTCCGGTGGTTCAGGAAATCGTCGGTGAAAAGTTAAAGAACTTCCTTCTCGAGCGGCCCAACGACGCCCGCATCATCTGCAGCAAGATCGTCGACGCGGCGCGCGCCCGCGAGGCGGCGCGCAAAGCGCGCGAAATGACCCGCCGCAAAGGCGTGCTTGATTCATTCGGTCTGTCGGCAAAGCTCGCTGACTGCCAGGAAAAAGATCCGGCGCTTTGCGAGCTCTATATCGTGGAAGGCGATTCCGCTGGCGGCTCCGCCAAGCAGGGTCGAGACCGCAAGTTCCAAGCAATTTTGCCACTAAAGGGCAAGATCCTTAACGTCGAAAAAGCACGCTTCGACAAGCTGATATCCTCGCAGGAGATCGTGACTCTGATTCAGACCCTCGGCACTGGCGTTGGCAAGGACGAGTACGACATTTCGAAGCTGCGCTACCACCGCATCATCATCATGACTGACGCGGATGTCGACGGGGCGCATATACGCACGCTGCTCCTCACCTTTTTCTATCGGCAGATACCGGAGTTGATCGAGCATGGACACGTCTATATCGCACAGCCGCCGCTGTACAAGGTTAAGCTCGGCAAGCAGGAACGCTACTTCAAGGACGATCACGAGCGCGCGCAGTTCATGCTCGACCAGGCGCTTGTGGGAGCGTCGCTTATTTCCAAGCGAGGGGAGCCCCCCATTGAGGGCAAGACCTTGGAGCAGCTGGCGAAGGCTTACCTGTTTGGCGAGGCGGTGGTCGCGCGGCTGTCCAAGATCATCGATGGGGAAGCGCTCGCCGCGCTCATGCGCGGGGTCGAGGTGGACTTGTCCAGTCCGCAGTCGGCTGGGGCGAGCGCGTTGAAACTGAAACAGACGATGGCCGCAAATGGCAGCGGCGTCAATGTAAGTGCGCGCTATGACGGTAAGATCGAGCGTCACCAGCTCGTGATCGAGCGCAGCCATCACGGCAATGTCAGGACAAGCGTGCTCGACGAGGATTTTCTATCCTCTGGCGACTACCAGCAGCTGCATCGTTTAGCGCAACTCCTGCAGGGCCTGATCGGACCCGGTGCAATGGTGAAGCGGGAGGGCAGCGAGCTGGCGGTCGGTGATTTTCCAGAAGCGATGAAGTGGCTGCTAGCCGAAGTGGAGCGTGGCGCTGCCATCCAACGCTACAAGGGCTTGGGCGAGATGAATCCCGAGCAGCTTTGGGAGACCACCATGGATCCACAGTCCCGGCGGCTCCTGAGAGTTCAGATTGAGGACGGTATTGCCGCCGACGAGATCTTTACCAAGCTCATGGGCGACGATGTCGAGCCCCGGCGGATGTTCATCGAGCAGAACGCTTTGATCGCCCGATTGGACATCTAGAAGGTGGGGAGCCTCTGATCTGCGGGTCCGCTGGGCAGCAGGCGGTTTCGCCTCAGGCGGCCTTCCTGGTCCGAGCGGGCCGTGGGCGCGTTGTGGGGCGTAGCCGTTTCACGCTGGCTTTAGCTTCGGACTTCGTCTTGGCGGGGGAATTGCCTGCGGCTTTCGCCGCGCGTGGCACGAATTCGAACCCTACGTTTCCGTCGCCACGGCGCACGAGGAACGCCGAAAATGGGCGGCCCTTTCGGGAAATGAACCGATGCAACAGGTCCGTCTTGCCTGTCGCAAGAAGCTTCTGGATCTGTTCGCGCTCGATGGGCCGCTGAAGGATCACGCGCCCGGAGCGGAAATCGCAGGTTTTATTCGCTCCGACGCTATTCTCGCAAACGTACGCCATCGCTTGCTCGAATACGCCCCCGCGGCACTTCGGACAAACCCCTAACGGGGTCTGTCCGGAGAAATCCGCCTCTTCGGATGAATCCCCGCTCGCTTGGCCGAAGTCGAACTCGGCCCGGAACTCGGGCGTGAGCTTTACTACGGCCGCAAACGGTTTGCCTAAGCGGCTGCGGAATCCGGTGAGCGGACCCACCACGCGTTTTGCGATCAGCTCCTCTATCTCCTCCGGGGCGAACTCACGGTTCGAGACTACCTTCCATATAGAAAAATCGCAGCTCTGACACCGAAACTTGCGATAATTTTCTTGCACCGTGCCGCCGCATTTCGGGCACCGCGTCCCGAGCGTCAGAAATACGGTATCAGGGATTTTGCCATGCTTGATCCGCGACACCATCTCGCGAGTGAGATCGACGATGTGGTGCATGAATTGACTGCGGGGCAATCGTCCCTGCTCCATTAGCTTGAGCTTGAACTCCCAGTTTCCGGTCAGCTCGGGTGAACACAACTCGCTGATACCGAACTGTCTTAGCGCGAACAGCAGCGAAAATGCTTTCGGCGTGGGCTGCAATTCGCGTCCGTTGCGATGTACATATTCTTCCTGAATCAGGCCCTCGATAATCTGCGCGCGCGTCGCTGGCGTGCCCAGACCTTTCTCGCTCATGGCTTCGCGCAGGTCCTCATCCTCGACGAGTTTTCCGGCCCCCTCCATAGCTGTGAGCAGTGTCGCTTCGGAAAAGCGCGCGGGCGGCTTAGTTTGGTTGGGCCGTACTTCAACGGCGAGCGTTCGCACGGTCTCCCCATTTTTCACCGGCGCGAGAGGAACGGCTTCCGCGCCGGCGGCTTCCTTTCCGTAAACTTCGAGCCAGCCGACCTCGGTCATCACCCGGCCTTCGGTCTTAAAGGCTTCGTTCTCGATGCGCGTGATGCGTGTCGTGACGAGGTATTCTGCCGCGGGAAAGAACACCGCAAAAAACCGCTTTACCACGAGTTCATAGAGTTTCGCTTCGATTTCGGATAAGTGTTTGGGTGCTTGCAGGGTAGGAATGATGGCGAAGTGGTCGGAGATTTTTTTGTTGTCAAAGACGCGTTTGTCGAGTTTGACCCACGCGTTCTTCAGTATCTTGGCGGCGTGACCCGCACGGCCGGAGGGCTTTTGCGCGGCAAACATTTCGAACGTCTTCCTCACGGTAGCAAGATAATCTTCGGGCAAGGCGCGTGAGTCGGTGCGCGGATAGGTGAGGATCTTGTGCTTCTCGTACAAAGCTTGGGCCAACGCAAGCGTGGTCTTCGCAGAGAATCCGAATCGGCCGTTGGCGTCCCGCTGGAGGCTGGTAAGGTCGTAGAGCGGCGGCGAGAGCTGAGTAGAAGGCTTTGCTTCCTCGGTGACGACGCCGGTTTTGCCTTCGCATTTCGCGCGGATCGCCGCGGCGCGTTTCGCATCCCACAGTCGCTCGGGCTTGGCTTCGCTGTCGTCACCCTTGTTGGTTTTCGGGAAGTTTTCGTCGAACCAGCGACCGGCGTAGTCCCCTGAAGCGGCCGCGAACGTGGCGTGCACCTCCCAGAAATCGCGCGGCTTGAATTTTCGGATACGTTCTTCACGCTCGACCAGTATGGCTAGCGTGGGCGTCTGTACGCGGCCTACGGTAGTTTTATAGAAACCTCCTTCCTTGGAGTTGAACGCTGTCATGGCACGCGTTCCGTTGATTCCGACCAGCCAGTCCGATTCCGAACGGCACACCGCTGCGTCGGCAAGCGGCCGCATCTCCTGGTCCTTACGAAGCTTGTCGAAGCCTTCGCGTATTGCGCCCGGAGTCATAGACTGCAGCCACAGCCGGGTTATCGGCTTCCTGTTGCCGGCGTGCTGCATGATGTATCGGAAAATCAGCTCGCCCTCGCGCCCCGCATCACAGGCGTTGATCACGCCCGCCACATCCTTTCGCTTGAGCAGTTTTACGAGAAGCTTGAGCTGGCGCTCGGTCCGCTCGATCGGTTGAAGGTCGAAATTCCGGGGAATCACCGGCAGGTGGGCGAAGGACCATTTTCCGCGCTTGACTTCGACGCCTTCGGGCGGCACCAACTCCAGCAGATGCCCGACCGCCGATGACAGCACATAAATGTTGCTCTCAAAGTAACCGTCATGCCGCGTGAAGCCACCCAGCGCGCGCGCTATGTCGTTGGCAACCGACGGCTTTTCAGCGATGACGAGTATCTTAGCCATACCGGACGCGTTGGGCGATGTGCGCAGTGAAACCCTTATGCGCGCCATCGTTTTTGGGCGCGGAAAATTTCTCGGAAATGATGGATTTGATAGTCACGAAAAGAAAAAATAGCGGCAAAATGGATCACGTGGTTCCTTCCACATTTCGACGAAGCGCAGAATGATAATTCCATTCTATATCTGAGGCAAGGAACAGGCGTTTTTGCCACTCAGTCAAGCGAGCGCCAACTATGACCGACGCGCGCTCAGTGCAGCTGGCGTTTTTCGCCGTCAGGAAGTAGTTCGTCGAGGATCAAGGCGTCCACATTTCCCTTGCGCGTCCAGAGGACCATGAGCGCGATGACTTTCAGTTTGTCCAATCCCACCACGCTATCCGGCAGCGCCATGGCGCGCTCGATGATCAGTTCTCGCAACAAGGGAGTTAGGACCTTAGCGCTTTCGAGAAATGCGACAAATCCCCGGCTCTCGGGGGACAACTTGCCCGCTTCGTCGGTCGTGTACCCGCGGAAGGAAAAGCGATCATCAAGGGACTTTGGCAACCCGTCTTCGTGCAAGCCGGCAAGCGCGTTCAACCAGTCAAGCGCCTCGCGGATGTCGTCGCTTTCAAAACCCGCCGCATGCAGCTTGCGTGCGAGGGTGTCATGATCCGGATATGCCTCGGCTTGGTAGTAGTTTTCGAACAAGTAGACGAGAACGTCGAACATTCGCTATGAGACCTCAGGAAATGCGTTGATACAAGCCCCCGGGGAGACTGGCAACTCTTCCGTCAAGTTCCAACTGCAGCAACATCGCCGCTACCTCTTCGGTCGTCAAGCCGGTTCGCGGGCGCGAATCGCGCTCCGAGCTCCTCCAGCACATCCTGAGCGCTTTCCACCAGTTTGGCACCCTGCTTGATGAGGGCGTGACAGCCCTTTGATAGAGGGGAATGGATCGAGCCCGGAACGGCGAATACTTCGCGGCCTTGTTCGGCAGCGAGTTTTGCAGTGATCAGCGAGCCCGAGGAAAGCGCTGCCTCGACGACGAGGCAACCGCGGGAGAGGCCCGAGATCAGACGGTTGCGACGGGGAAAGTTGCCCGGTGTCGCAGGCGTACCCAACGAGAACTCGGAGAGCAGCGCGCCGTGCCCGGCAATCTCTCCGGCAAGGGGCTCGTTGCGCCTGGGATAGATGATGTCGATGCCTGTGCCGAGCACAGCGACAGTCGACCCGCGGCCCTGCAAGCCGCCGCGGTGTGCCGCACTGTCGATCCCGAGCGCCAAGCCGCTTACGATAGCCAGCCCGGCGTCGCTGAAGGCGCGCGCAAAGCTTTGAGCGTTTTCAAGGCCCTGGGGCGTGGCATTACGGCTGCCTACAACTGCCAATGCGGGCGAATCCAGCAACCTCGCGTTTCCAACAACGTACAGCAACGCTGGCGGGTCGGCGATCTCCAGGAGTTGTTTGGGATATTCGGCATCAGCGAGAGTTATGACTGCGTGTCCGGGCTGTTTCGCCCATTGCAGTGCTTTGTCGACCTCGCCGCCAAATTTGCGCTCCAGGATGCGCGCCGCGAGGGAGTCGTTGACGACGTGGCCCAACTGGGCCCGAGTCGCGACCAAAATGTTGGCGGGAAGACCGAAGGCGGAAAGAAGGGAACGGAAGCTTTGGCTACCGAGCCCGGGAACAAGACTGAGCTCTATCCAGGCTGCAAGTTCAACCGCGTCGCTCATCCGGAAGCGTCGCAACAATGACGCCAGGAATTCCCTAGGGGGTCTGGATAATGTCGCCTGGCTGGACTGGCCGAGAGCTCTCCATCACCAGGGCGTAGGAGACTGAATTAAAAACGCGGAAGATAAATGCCAACCCGTAACGCTCCGGAGGAAGCGGGATTATCGGTGCGGCGTCACGCGACTTCAAGTAGCTCTGCAGGTCGTAGACAGCAACGTTGCGGTAAATGGCAAACACATGCCCCAGCTCGATCCCGTCGCGCTTGCCTTTGTTGATGGAGATGATGGAGTCGCGCCCACCCACGCTTGTGGCGAGGGCGTCGTACAGTCCCATGATGCGACCATTGATCGCCGTGTTGGGCGCGTGCGGGACGTACAGGGGGACCGACGGCGGCGGTGCAGGGATGAGCCGATCCCCCGACGAAATTTCCTGCTTGGAACTCACAATTTGCACCGTAGCCGGCTCGCCGCTTCGAGTTACCCGCGCGGTTCCGAGGAACACCGCCTCAAATCCCAGCGTTCTCTCGCTATCCGGATCGACCAGCGGCTGCCCCTGGCGGTAGACCTGCCAGACCGGCGTTTCGGCGTCGCGGACGCCGCTAACATAGGCGACCCCGCCCCGCCCGACGTTCACGCGATTTTCCTCGGTGGCGATGATGCGGGGAGCGTTGTTGAGACCGCCTTCCTCAATGACGAGCGGCTGCGTGAGGAAGGGCTCGATCGCCTTGGGGGATATCGAAGGTATCGCTTGCGCTGCTAAGGGTTCGCTATAGACGCGGGGCGGGAGCTTCACCGTTTCCGCGCCGAGCCGATCCGCGCCGAGCCGACGCAGCTGCGGTGGAGTCACGCTCCGATCGAGAACCAGCACGTCGCCGGGGGAGATGTTGTGCGGATTCCTGATCTGTTCCTGGTTCATGCGCCAGATTTCCGGCCAGCGCCATGGATCGCGGAGGAACTTGATTGCGATGCTCCATAGGGTGTCGCCCCTCTCGACGACATAGCGATCCGGTGCGCCCTCTTGCAATTTGAGCTCGCCCTGCGCAAGCACCAAGGGAGTCCCGCCCCAGAGGGCAAGCGCTAGCAGTGCTGTGATAGACTTTTGCATGGCGGCCTCGTCTGGAATCGCGCCCGGAAGTCCTTATATTAGCGGGGGCAGCTCGGTTTTTACAGTCCGGATTAAATTCTGCCGCTAATTATCTAAATTTGCAAGTAATTATGGCATTGCTAAACATCCTGCATTACCCGGACCCGCGACTTTATAAGAAGGCCGAGCCGGTCGGCGACGTCGACGATTCCGTCCGCGCCTTGGTGCGCGACATGGCCGAGACCATGTACGCGGCGCCCGGGATAGGGTTGGCCGCGACTCAGGTCGATGTGCACAGGAGAGTGATAGTCATCGACACCTCCGAGACTCGCGACCAGCTGCTGGTGCTGATTAACCCGGAGATCGTTGCGCGTGAGGGCGGCCAGTACGTCGAAGAAGGCTGCCTTTCGGTACCGGGAGTTTATGAGCCCGTCGAGCGTGCCGAGCGCGTGACCGTGCGTGCGTTAGGCCCGGACGGTGGGTTCTTCACGGTTACCGCAGAGAAATTGCTCGCGGTTTGCGTCCAGCACGAAATAGATCACCTGGAGGGCAAGGTCTTCGTTGACTATCTGTCGCCCCTGAAGCAGCGGCGCATCAAGGCAAGGCTTCAAAAGCGGCTCCGCAGGACCGCCTAGGAACGGGTTGGCCCTCCTTCCGATTTGTTTCTGATTCAAGGGCGCGCCCCTTTTCGCATCTGGATAGGGAGAGGCGTGGTTCTTCTTGAACATCATCTTCGCCGGCACGCCTGAGTTCGCTGCACGCTGCCTCGCTTCGCTGCTGGCGCACCCTAGGCAACGGATCATCTGTGTGCTTACGCAGCCGGATCGCCCGGCCGGACGCGGCCTTGCGCGCACCGCGTCGCCCGTGAAGCAACTTGCCCTCGAACACGCCATCCCGATCGAGCAGCCTGTAAGTCTCAAGGATAACCTGGTGCAGGAACAGCTTCGCCGTTACTTGCCCGACGTCATCGTGGCTGCCGCCTATGGCCTGATCCTGCCGCAGACGGTCCTCGGCATTCCGCGGTTCGGCGCCCTCAACATCCATGCGTCGCTGCTGCCGCGCTGGCGCGGCGCCGCGCCGATTCAACGCGCGTTGCTCGCCGGTGATCCCGAAACAGGAATATCTATTATGCAGATGGACGCAGGTCTCGATACCGGACCGTTACTGCTTAAGGAGGCCATTGCGATCTCGGGAGATGACACCGCGGGAACACTGCATGGCCGGCTCGCTGAACTTGGCGGCCGACTCATCGCGCACGCCATCGACCTCTTGGAGGCAGGCGGCTTAAAGGCGACGCCGCAGCCTGAGCAAGGCGTGACCTACGCGGCAAAGCTCGACAACAGAGAGAGCCGCTTGGATTGGCGCGAGCCCGCGATTGTCGTCAACCGCAGAGTCCGCGCCTTCAACCCCCAGCCCGGGGCGAGTACGTCGCTGCGCGGCAGCGATCTCAAGATCTGGCGATGTGCGGTGACCACTGGGGATGGTGCGCCGGGTGAAGTACTTGGTGTATCAGCGAAAGGAATACTCATCGCTTGCGGCGAGGGGGCAGTGCTCGCGACCGAAATACAGCGCGCCGGGGGCGGTCGGCTTGCCGCGAATGAGTTTCTGCGTGGATTCCCTCTGTCAGTGGGGGAGCGCTTCAAAACGGAGGACCAAGTCTGATTTCTGCGGGTGCCGCTTCGCGTCTATATAATACTGGATAACGCTCGTAACCTTGCGCAGCACCCTTGTCCGCGGTCACTGTCGCCCATTCCCACTCGCTGGCTCAATCCTTCGCGGCCGCGGGCGAAGTTATCGGGTCCGTACTTCGCGGCGAAAGCCTGAACGTTGCGTTGGGGGAGCTGAAGCGGCATGCGAGTGCGTACGGACTCGCCGCCGCGGCGCAAGACCTGTGCTATAACGCGCTGCGCGGTTATGGTGTGGTTGACGTTGCACTCGAGCGGTTGCTCGAAAAGCCGCTCGCCGACAGACGATTACGCGGATTGCTCCTCGCCGGAATCGCCGAGCTCTTGGCAAGGCCGCAATCCGCGCACGCCGTGGTGCACCAGGCCGTGGAGGCGGCGGTTCTGCTCGGGTGCACGCGTGCCAAGGGGCTGGTCAACGGGGTCCTGCGCAATTTTCAACGCCGCGTTCCCCTGTTGATGGCGCAGATCGAGGCAGCCGAGTCCGGTCGCTATCGCCATCCGCAGTGGTGGATTGACGCGCTGCGCGCGGCGTATCCGCGCGACTGGGAAGCCATGCTTCTCGAATCGAACCGTCATCCGCCGATGACGCTGAGAGTCAACCGGCGGCGCCTTTTGGTGAGAGACTATCTCGAACAACTGGCGCGCGTCGGCATAAAAGCGCGCTCGATCGGAGCCGACGCCGTTCTTCTTGAGAAGCCTTGCCGGGTGGAACTTCTGCCCGGATTCGCCGCTGGCGAGGTCTCGGTACAGGATGCGGGCGCCCAGCGCGCCGCTCCCCTCCTAGACCTTCGTGACGGGATCCGCGTACTCGACGCCTGCGCAGCGCCGGGCGGGAAGACCGGACATATTCTCGAGCTCGCTGACTGCGAGCTGATCGCCGTGGACGCGGACCCAAAGCGGGTATCGCGCATCGCTGAAAATCTTTCCCGGCTGCGGTTGACTGCAAAGCTGGTAGCGGGAGACTGCCGCGAGCCAGAAAGCTTCTGGGAAGGCAAGCCCTTCGAGCGGATATTACTCGACGCGCCCTGCTCGGCTTCGGGCGTGGTACGTCGACATCCGGACATCAAGTGGCTGCGCCGGTCCCGTGATGTCGCCGAGCTGGCTCGCGCCCAGACAGCGTTGCTGGAAGCGCTGTGGCGAGTGCTCGCAGCGGGCGGCAAGATGTTGTACGCCACGTGCTCGGTGTTTCCTGCTGAGAACGGCGAGCCGATACGCGAGTTTCTTGTGCGTCACCCGGAGGCGAGGGCTGTGTCCCTTCCCGGGCTCGCTGGCGGCCAGATTCTGCCCGGCACGTTGAGCGACGGCTTCTTTTACGCGTTGCTTGAAAAACGGGGCTAGCGCATGATTGCAAGGCTTCGCCGAATAGGCGCCGCCGTTGCCCTAGGCGTCGCCGCCGCGGCCCACGCGGACGCCATCCAAGTGCATAGCGCAGACCTCGAGGCGGTCGAAATGCGTTACTCCCTGAACGCCGACTTCCGCTTCGAGCTGAGCCCGCCTTTGCTGGAGGCCCTGAATAACGGCCTGTCGCTCAGCTTCCTTGTGGAGTTCGAACTGACGCGTCCGCGCTGGTACTGGTTCGATGAGAGGACCGCATCGGAGAAGCTCGAACTCCGTCTGTCTTATTTCCCGCTGGCTCAGCAGTACCGTCTGTCGAGCGGAACCTTGCATCAAAATTTTTCGACCCTGGCTGAAGCGCTGCAGGCGCTCGGCACGGTGCACGGTTGGGGAGTCGTCAACCGCGACCGCGTTGACAACGGCCAGCGCTATGTAGCCTCGGTGCGCATGCGCCTGGATATGGCCCAACTGCCGACGCCGTTCCAGGTAAGCGCCGTAACAAATCGGGAATGGACTTTGAATTCCGATTGGAAGAGGTTTACTTTCATCCCGCTTGCGCCTGTGCGTGAGGCAAGATGACCTACGTGTTCATAGCCAGCGCTGCACTCGGCGGAATTCTGTTGTTCTTGCTCGCCGCCGCGACCGCCAACTCGCCATTGTTCGGCGAGCACTATCCCCTGCTGCTCGGCTTGAACGCGGCTATTGCGCTCGCGCTGCTCGGGCTGGTGGCCTATCAGCTGGCCGTACTGGTGCGGCAGCGGCGCGCCAAGATGTTCGGCTCGCTGCTCACCTTTCGCGTGCTCGTCATGTTCGCATTGGTTGGGATCGTACCGGGATTGCTTGTCTACACAGTGTCGTTGCAATTTGTCACCAAGAGCATCGAATCATGGTTCGACGTGCGCGTCGAGCGCGCGCTCGAGGGTGGGCTCAATCTTGGACGCGCCGCGCTCGACGTCATGCTGAACGATTTGCTGCTTAGGGCCCATGTGATGGCCCTCGATCTATCCGAAGTTCCGGCGACTCAACAGCCCGCTCTGCTGAACCGCCTGCGCGATCAAGCGTACGTCGAGGACGCATTGCTCGTCACTGCGGGGGGCATGGTGCTGGCAAGCGCAGGCCGCGGCGTCGGGAAACTTCTGCCGCCTATGCCGAACGCACAGGCGCTGCGCGAAGCGCGCAAGGTTCGCGGCTACAGCGCGGTCGAACCCATAGCAGAAAAGGGGTTGCTGTTACGGGTAATCGTGTCGCTGGAGAGTCCGAAGCTGGCGGAAGAGCCGCGCCTTCTGCAGCTCACGCACTGGGTTCCGCAGACGCTGTCAGAGCAGGGTGAATCGGTGCAGGCGGTGTATCGCGCGTACAAGGAGCTTTCGCTGTCCCGCGAAGGGCTAAAGGAAATTTATATTCTGACGCTGACGTTGACGTTGCTGCTTGCGCTGTTCTCGGCGATGGCGCTCGCGTTCCTGCTGTCGCGGCGCCTGTCGCAGCCCCTCGCCGTGCTCGCCGAAGGCACACAGGCGGTGGCGCGGGGAGATTTTTCGCGCCGGGCTCCGGTCACCAGCCGGGACGAACTGGGCATCCTCACTCAGTCGTTCAACAGCATGACCGGACAGCTCGACGAGGCGAGGAAAGCCGCCCAGCTTAACCAAGCACAGCTTGAAACCGCGAACGCCTATCTTGAAAGCATTCTCGCGAATCTTTCGGCAGGCGTGCTCGTGGTCGACCGCCGCCTGACGCTGCGAATTGCCAACAGCGGGGCGAGCAGGATCCTGCGCGAGGAAGTCGCGCCGCTCATCGGACAGCCGCTCGGGGAATGGCAGTCGCTGGCCGGATTCGCGCGCACCTTGCAGAAGGAGTTCCGCCAACACGGCGAGGTTGTTTGGCAGCAGCAAATCGAAATGCGCGAGCGCGGGGCTGTGATCCTGGTCAGAGGTTCGCCCCTTCCAGAGGCGAGCGGAGGCGGCTACGTAGTGGTGTTCGACGATATCACGCAGTTGATCGCCGCGCAGCGCGCAGCGGCCTGGGGAGAGGTCGCGCGCAGACTGGCGCACGAGATCAAGAACCCGCTCACCCCGATACAGCTCGCCGCCGAGCGGCTGCAGAGGAAACTTGCCGACAAGCTGCAGCCGATCGAGACAATCGCCCTAAATCACGCTACCGAAACCATCGTGGCGCAAGTCACGGCGATGAAAAACATGGTTGATGATTTCAGTGATTATGCGCGCACCCCCGCGCCGCAGCTCGATGCTCTCGATCTGAACCGCCTGGTCGCCGAAGTGCTTGCGTTGTACGAGCAGTCCGGAACCCGCGTCCAGGCGACTTTGCGGCAGGGATTGCCGTCGGTGCGCGGCGATCCCAATCAGCTCCGGCAAGTCATTCACAATTTGCTGCAAAATGCGCAGGACGCTCTCGCCGGAAGCGCGGACCCGAAAATCGAGGTATCGACCGAGCACGCGGGAGGCCAAGTGGTGCTGCGAATCAGCGATAACGGCTGTGGTTTCCCTGAAGCCGTGATCAACGGTGCCTTTGAGCCCTATGTCACCACGAAACCGAAGGGTACCGGCCTTGGGCTTGCGATCGTGAAACGCATAATCGACGAACACCACGGCACGATCAGCATCGAAAACGGGGCGGAAAAGGAAGGCGGTCGAGGCGCGGCAGTGCTGATATCCCTGCCGCTCGCGGCGTGAGGATGGTAATGCGAGACGGCGATTTAAGAAAAAGACGCAGTCTTTGCCCCCGGAGCCTATCATTGGCTTCTTGACCTGATCTCTCTGGCCATGGCGCAGATACTGGTCGTTGACGACGAAGTCGGCATCCGGGAACTCCTTTCGGAAATCTTGTCCGACGAGGGCCATTCAGTGCAGCTTGCCGAGAACGCGACCGCGGCACGTTCTTTGCGCGCGAATGATCGGCCGGACCTTGTACTGCTTGACATCTGGATGCCGGACGCAGACGGGATTACGCTGCTCAAGGAATGGGCAGCGGGCGGCCAGCTTACGATGCCGGTAATCATGATGTCAGGCCATGGAACCATCGAGACTGCGGTCGAGGCGACACGCATCGGCGCCATAGATTTTCTCGAAAAACCCATCGCGCTGCAAAAGCTGCTGGCGACCGTGAAGCGTGCGCTTCGTGCGGGCGAGGCCGGCGTCGTTGTCCCATTGAGTTTCGCGAATATTGGCCGTTCAACGGTGCTTGTAGAGCTGAAGAAGCGCTTGGCGCAAATCTCGGCATCGAGCGCGGCGGTACTGATGCGCGGCGAGAAGGGCATCATGCCCGAGCTTTATGCGCGCTATCTGCAGCAGCCCAACACGCCCTGGATCAGCGCCACGCAGACGCTCAACGACGGCTCGCAGGAGGTACTTCAGCTAGCCGCCGGTGGGGTGCTTTTTGTCGAGGAGCTGGCGGCATTGTCCCGGAACCAGCAGAAGCACTTGGCATATCTTGCCTCCCGCACGGAGAAAGCCAAGGTACGCCTGGTGTCGTTCACCGCCGAAGAACCGAAGCGCTTGATCGAGTCGCAGGGGTTTGACGCGGGGCTCATGCAGGTGCTTTCCGGGATTATCGTTGCGTTGCCGTCGCTGCGCGAGCATCCCGAGGACATTCCCGACATCGCTGGCCTCATGCTCGCGCAACTGGTGGAAACGCGCTTTTGCCCCCCGCGAAACTTTTCCACCGGAGCCCTGAATCTCCTGCGCAATTTCTCCTGGCCGGGTAATTTGGAGGACTTGGCCGCGGCGGTGCGCACCTTGGCGCTGACCAGCCTGGAAGAGGAGATCGGCGCCGGTGACGTGGAGCGAGTTCTGCCGCAGTTCGCGCGGCGTGCGCCCAGCACGGGCTTCGCGCTCGATTTGCCGCTGCGCGAGGCACGTGAAGCCTTCGAGCGCGCCTATTTCGAGCACCACCTCGCGCAGGCCAATGGCTCGATCGCGCGCGTCGCAGAAAGCAGCGGCCTGGAGCGAACTCATCTATACAGGAAACTAAAGGCGCTCGGAGTCTCGTCGGGGCGAAAGGAAGAGTGACATCGGTGGTCGGAGGCCGCGATTCGGCATAAAATGCGTCCTTTTTTGCGCGTACTCCTGCCGTGAAGATCGTGATTCTCGGCGCCGGCCAAGTGGGCTCGACGGTGGCGGAAAGCCTGTTGTCTGAGGCGAACGACATCACGGTAGTGGACATCGAAGCGGCGAGGCTCCGCGACCTGCAGGACCGGCTCGACATTCGCACCGTGCTCGGCAGCGCCGCCCACCCTTCAGTGCTCCTAGATGCCGGAATCGAGGACTGCGACCTGATGATTGCGGTGACGCAAAGCGACGAGACCAACCTCGTCGCCTGCAAGCTGGCGCAAAAACTTTTCAACGTTCCGACCCGAATCGCGCGGTTGCGAGCAACCGACTATCTCGCCAACGAGCGGGTGCTCGGGCCGGACTGCTTCGACGTGGATCTCGCGATCTGCCCGGAGCAGATTCTCACCGACTATATTGTCAAGCTCATCGAATTCCCCGAAGCGCTGCAAGTGCTGGAGTTCGCCCACGGCAAGGTCAGCCTCGTCGCGGTGCGAGCGGTACATGGCGGGCCCGTCGTCGGGCATCAGCTTAAAGACATTAGGAAGCATAGCCCCTCGGTGGACGCGCGAGTGGCGGCCATCTTCCGCGGCGACAGCTCGGTTGTGCCCGATGGCAACACGGTAGTCGAGGTGGGGGATGAAGTGTTCTATCTCGCCGCGACGCGTGACATTCGCCAGTTGATGCATGAACTGCGGGGTATGGATAAGCCGGTGAAAAGCGTCATGATCGCGGGAGGCGGCAACATCGGCCTGCGCCTGGCGCGCGCCATCGAACGGGACTACGCGGTGAAGGTTCTCGAGTACAGCAAGAAGCGCTGCGAAATACTCTCAGGTCGTCTCGACCGGGCCCTGGTGCTGCAGGGAGACGTGACCGACGAGGGACTGCTCGAGGCCGAAAACGTCGCGGAAATGGACGTTTTCATCGCCGTCACCAACGACGACGAGAACAATATCATGTCCTCGCTGCTCGCCAAGCGCATGGGCGCGCGCCGCGTGGTTGCGCTCATCAACCGCCGCTCGTATGTCGATCTGCTGCAGTCGGGGCAGATCGACATCGCGATCTCGCCGGCGCAGGCGACCATCGGCACGCTGCTTGCGCACGTGCGCCACGGCCACGTCACCCAGGTCCACAGCCTGCGCCGCGGCGCCGCCGAGGCCCTCGAGGCGGTGGTGCACGGCGACCGCGATTCTTGCCGGTGCGTCGGCCGAAAAATCGAGGAGATCGACCTGCCCAAGGGTGCGACGATCCCCGCCATCGTGCGCGGCGACGAGGTGATCATGGCCCATCACGACACGGTCGTGCAGGCCGAAGACCATGTGATCGTGTTCGTCACCGAAAAAAAGCTCCTTCCCAAGATCGAGAAGCTGTTCCAAGTCGGGGTCGGCTTCATTTAAGCTGAAACCTGCCCGCGCGCCATGGTGAGGCTGTTTTCGGTTCTCAATGTGCTGAGCGTCGTGCTCCTCGTCTTCGCCCTGGCCATGCTGCTGCCGTTGGGCGTGTCGTTCGCATTCGGCGATGCGGCGCAGCGCGCTTACAACGAGGCAGTGCTCATCACTCTTATTAGCGGCGGGGCATTATGGCTCTTTACCCGAGGCGGTCGCGCGGAGTTGCAGCCACGCGACGGCTTTCTCCTCGTGGCCTTGGTGTGGACGATCCTGCCCGCGTTTGCCACGCTGCCGCTGCTTTTGTTTCTGCCGAACCTGAGTTTTACCGACGCGTATTTCGAGACGATGTCGGGATTCACGACCACGGGCGCGACGGTGCTCTCGGGCCTTGACCACTTGCCGCCCTCGATCAACTTCTGGCGCATGTTTCTCGTCTGGCTCGGCGGCATGGGGGTCGTGGTGCTCGCTGTGGCGATCCTGCCGCTGCTCGGAGTCGGCGGCAGCCAGATCATGAAGGCCGAAACTCCAGGGCCAATGAAAGACACCAAGCTCACCCCCCGCATAAAGGAGACCGCCAAAGGGCTGTGGTTCGTGTACGCGGTGATCACGCTCGCCTGCATGATCGCGATGAAGGCGGCGGGGATGACTTGGTTCGACGCGGTCGTGCATGCGTTCTCGACCATGGGGTTGGGCGCGTTCTCCTCGCACGACGCGAGCTTCGGCTATTTCAACTCCCCTGCCATCGAGGCGGTCACCATCGTTTTCATGGTGGTGGCGGGCATCAATTTCGGGACGCACTTCCTCGCGTTCCGCAAACTCGGCCTCGGCCCCTACCGCAGTGATCCCGAGACCGGAGTCTATCTTGCCGTGCTCGCCTTCTCAGTCGTGGGCATCGCCTACTTCCTGTTCGCGAACGGAGTGTATCCGAGCTTATGGACGGCATTGCGCTTCAGCGCGTTCAACGTCGTCTCCATCGCCACCACCACGGGGTTTTCCAGCACCGACTTCGACAAGTGGCCGATTTTCGCTCCGATCTGGATGTTGTTCCTTTGCTGTTTCACTTCTTGCTCGGGCTCGACCGGGGGCGGCATCAAGATGATCCGCGCAGAGCTGATGGTGCGTCAGGCTCTGCGCGAGATGCAGCGCATCATCCATCCGCGTGCCTATATTCCCGTGAAGCTCATGGGACATGCGGTGGAAAACAACATTATCTTCGCCGTGCTCGCGTTCATGCTTATGTACGGCAGCTCGGTGATCGTCATGACGATGTTGCTCGTGGCTTCGGGGCTGGACCTCGTCACCGCTTTTACTGCGGTGATCGCCTGCATCAACAATACGGGTCCGGGTCTGCGCGAGGTCGGCCCCGCGACGACCTATGCCGCGCTGAACGACTTCCAGACCTGGGTGTGCACTTTCGCGATGCTGCTTGGACGGCTCGAGCTGTTTGCGCTCCTGGTGGTGTTCACGCCTGCCTTTTGGCGCAAGTAACGGGGGCGCATTGCTCTGGCCGGGGCCGAGCGCTATCTGGCGCACGTCACCATGATTTCGACGCTCTTGAGCCGTTATCGCGGCGGCAGGATTTTGACCCGGAGCTCCGCGAGGCCTTCAATTCCCGCGACCAGCTGGTCGCCCGCCTTGGCGGCGCCGACCCCGGATGGCGTGCCGGTCATGATGAGATCGCCCGCCTCCAGCGTGTAGTACTGGGAGAGAAACGCGATCTGCTCTGGCACACTCCAGATCATCTGGTCGATGTCGGAGTTCTGGCGCAACTCGTTGTTCACTTTGAGCCACAGCTTGCCCTTCTTCGGGTGTCCGATCTTCGCGGCCGGCGTGATCGGCCCGACCGGGGCGGCCTCGTCAAAGTCCTTGCCGAAAGTCCAAGGCCGGCCTTTGTCCTTGCCGACCTGCTGCAGGTCGCGCCGGGTCATGTCCATGCCCACCGAATATCCCCAGACATGCTCGTTCGCGCGCTCGGCCGGAATCTTGTAGCCGCCGTTTCCGACCACCACGACCATTTCCGTTTCCCAATGATAGTTGCCGGTCATCGGCGGATAGCGAATGTTGCCGCCCTCTGGAACGAGATCGTGCGCCGACTTGGTGAAGAAAAAAGGCTGCTCACGGCCGTCGCCGCCCATCTCCTTCTGATGCTCGACGTAGTTGCGCCCGACGCAAAAGATGCGACGCACGGGAAAACGCGCGTTCGACCCGGCGATCGGCAGCGACGGAATTTCCCAGCTGCGGATGACGTATTCCATTTTCATGGCGAGGTCCTCAAGAAATATGGCGCAACGGTCGCCGCAGCATACACCGTCACCCGGCCGCGGATACCTCGGGCATTTCAAGGCCCAGGCTGTCGAGCAGATCTTTTGCGCGGTTCATGTAGTCGGCCCGCATCTCCTCGTTTTTGCGCTGTTTCAGTCCGTACTGGCGGTACATTTCGTTGTTCTTCGAGTTGGCCGCGCCGAAAAAGTGCGGCAGGTAGGGAAAGTAGCGGTTGACGGCATCCTGCACCATCGTCCTGCCTTTGGGGGTCTTGACCAGTTCGGCGCAGAAGTCGCGCCCGAACTGCGCGTGGAATTTCTCCTCCGGCATGGTGGCGCGCGCGACGTTGCGCAAGGGAACGTAGCTGCAATGGAGCAGGTCTTCGACCTGCAGGATCTCGGCCAGGTCGGCGAGCAGCTTTATGGCGCAGAACTCTTCCCAGGACTTCAGAGGAAATTCAAATATGTTGAGCGGCTTCTTTTGCTTCGTGTCCATTTTCTCCGGGGCGACGCCGACCTCGTCGGCGAGCGCCTTGAAGCGTACGTGATGATGATATTCCTCCATCGCCACGCGGCAGGTGAGCCACTTCGCGTAGGGGGTGGGCGCGAACTTGATCGCCGGCTCATCGAATACCTGCGCGCCGTACAGTTCATTGATCGCGTGGCTGATCAATATCTTCTTCACCGCGGTCTGATACTCTTCAGGCTGTTTCTTGAAATCCTCGACAGTCTTGACTTCGGGGTAGGCCGCCATGACGCGCTCCTTGACGGATCTAAATGATGGGGTCGCCGCTGAAAGCTTCTAGATCCGTGACGAAATCAGCGTAAAAAGGCTCGAGCGCCTTGATGCCTGCCGCAAAGGCATCGAGATGGAAGCCTCCCGCGGGTTGCACGACTTTCGACGTTGGACGTGGCTGGGAGAAGATAAATACCTCGCGGCCGCGCACGCCGAATAGCTGCCCGGAAATGCCAGCAGCCGCCGGCGTGGCGAGAAAGCTCGCCAGGCGCGCCACGTATCGTGCCGGCACCTGCAGCGCTTTCTCCTTGTAGGCAGCCTGCGCGTCGTTGGCCGGCTTGATGCTCTCGGTCACCCGCGTTGCGGCGAAGGGTGCAATCGCGTTGCAGGTGATCTTCGAGCGCGCGAGATCGTGTGCCACCACGCGCGTGAGGCCGAGCAGGCCCGATTTAGCGGCGCCGTACGCCGACTGACCAAAATTACCGTAGAGGCCCGCGGTGGAGACGATATTGACGATAGCCCCCGGCGCGCGGCCGATCTTCTGCTGTTCGCGCATCACCGGTGTCGCGGCGGCGAGGAGCCGATAGGCGCCGGTCAGATTGGTTCGGATCACCGCCTCAAACGCCTCGGGGTTCGCCTTGAAGATGAACGCGTCGCGCAGGATCGCGGCGTTGTTGACAAGGATGTCCACCCCGCCGAATCGCTGCGAGGCGAGCGCCACCGCTTCGCCTGCGGTAGCGGCGTCGGCAATGTCGGCGCAGAGCGCAGCAGCGCCGGGGAATCCCCTCACGACCTCCTCGGCGAGCCTCGGCTCCACCGGCTCTCCCGAGATCGACACGCCGGAATCGACGATCACCACGCTCGCGCCGTGCACGATCAAGTCCTCGACGATCGCAAGACCGATTCCTCGGGCACCGCCCGTCACGATGGCCGTGCGGCCTGAAAGCTTTCCCTGGCTCAACCGGGGCTCCCCCTAGGTCTGGTCGTAAAAAGCATCGGCGTGAATATCGCGCTGTGGGAGACCCTTGGCAAGCAGCATCTCGGTGACCGCTTCGACCATCGGCGGCGGGCCTGCAAGGTAGGCCTTGTAGCCCGTAAAATCTGAAATATCGGTCGCGACCGCTTCATGCACGAAACCGACGCGTCGCTCGGTGTCGCGCTGTTCCGAAAGCACGACTTGGTAACGGAAGTTCGCGTGCCGCGTCGCGAGGTCCTTGAGCAAAGGCTCGTGGTAGATGTCGCGCTCGGTGCGCACGCCGAAATAAAGGCCAACCGCCTCACCATAGCCGCGCGCAAGCACGCTGCGCAGAATCGACCCGATTGGCGCGAGCCCCGAGCCGCCGGCGATCAGCAGCACCGGGCCGATGTGCTTGTCCCGCAGGTAGGAAACCCCGAGCGGCCCCGACACCCTTACCCCCTCGCCGATTTTAAGATGCTCGGCCACGAAACTCGAGGTGCGGCCGCGCGGCATGTGGCGGATCTGGAAGACGAGCACGGCTTCGCCGGGCATATTCGCCATAGAATAGTGGCGCGCCCGGCCGGGTGCGAATTCCACTTGCGCGTATTGTCCGGCAGAGAACGTAAACGGCCCGCCCGATTCGATCGACAGGCGCACCTCGCGGATGTCGTGGGTGAGCCGCTCGAGGGCCGTGACCCGGCAGCGCATCACCCGCGAGGGATGCAGAACCAGTTCCTCCGCCTCGATCCTGCGCACCGCGACGTCGCCCCAGACCTGGGTGCGGCACGCGAGAATGACGTTCCTTGCCCGCTCCTCGGCCTTGAGCGCATGCTCGGAGTGCTCCAGTTCGAAGATCTCCCCCGACAGGTATTCGCACTTGCAGGTGCCGCAATTGCCCGCTTGGCAGCTGTAGGGGAGTGCTACGCCGGCGCGCAGCGCCGCGTCGAGGAGGGTTTCGCCCGGCTCGGCGTAGGCGCGCTCGCCGCTGTCGGCGATCTCGATCTGATAGGCCATGGCGGCAGCGGGATGTAAAGCAGGGCAGAGCGTGCTACATTAGAGGAGAGAACGCTTGATGTCAAATTGTTTGTATACCAAACAAAATGAGAGTCAGGACGCGACGCCCCCTGCGCCAGCGCGCGGCGGCGCTTGATCACGGCACGCTGCCAGGGTTGCTCGGCTACCAGCTGCGGCTCGCGCACCTTGCGGTCTTCCGTGAATTCGAGAAACACGTCGGGGAGCTGAAGGTATCCCCCGGGCGCGCGGGCGTGCTCGCGCTCATAGAGTCCAATCCGGGCGTGACGCAGAGCGAGCTGGCGCGGGCGGTGGGCCTTGACCGCTCGACGATGGTACCGCTTCTGGATGAGTTCGAAGAGCGCGGGCTGCTCGAACGCCGGCGCGGAGCCGACCGCCGCACCAACGGAATTTGGCTCACGCCTTCTGGCAATCGGCTGTTCTCGCGCCTCAAGGAGCGCATCGGGGCGCATGAGGCGCGTATCGCCTCGAATCTGTCCCGCGCCGAGCGGGCGCAACTGGTGAGGCTGCTGAAGAAGCTCCAGACTGGCTTCTAGAAAAAAACGGGCACCCGAAGGTGCCCGTGTCCTGATTCCGGCGGATAGGGTCCGCCGCTCCCGTCATGCAACCTGCTCGCCGTGCAAGTTGATGTCGAGACCTTCCCGCTCCTCTTCCTCGGTGACGCGCAAGCCTATAACCAAGTCGATCACTTTGAGGATGATGAAGCTTCCCACGCCGCTCACGAGCAACGTGGTGAGTACGCCGTAGAGCTGGGTCAGGAGACTGGCGTCGGCGCCGCTGATTTCCTTGACGTTGAACACGCCAGTGAGGAGCGCACCGACGATGCCGCCGATACAGTGCACACCGAACGCGTCCAGCGAGTCGTCGTAGCCGAACATCTTTTTCACCGTTGTCGCCGCGAAGAAGCACAGCACGCCGGCCGCAATGCCGATGACGAAGGCGCCCGTGATGCCGACAAAACCGGAGGCCGGAGTGATGGCGACCAGGCCCGCGACTGCGCCCGAGGCGATGCCGAGCACCGACGGTTTGCCCTTGACCATCCACTCGGTGAACATCCATGACAGGGCGGCTACAGCCGTGGCGAGCTGGGTTACGACCATCGCCATGCCGGCGCGGCCGTCGGCGGCGACCGCGGAACCCGCGTTGAAGCCGAACCAGCCCACCCAGAGCAGCGCAGCGCCCGTTACCGTGAGCGTCAAGTTATGCGGCGGCATCGCTTCCTTACCGTAGCCGATGCGCTTGCCGAGCACGAGTGCGCACATCAGGCCCGCGATACCGGCGTTGATGTGCACCACGGTTCCGCCGGCGAAATCGAGGATCCCCGCCGTGGCCCATTTGCCGCTTGTCCCTTCCCACATCATGTGCGCAATCGGCGAGTAGATCAGCACCGACCACAGGCCCATGAACCAGAGCATCGCCGAGAATTTCATGCGGTCGGCGAAGGCACCGGCGATCAAGGCGGGCGTGATGATTGCGAAGGTCATCTGGAACGTCATGTAGACCGACTCCGGTACCGTGACCCCGAGATGGCTGACCGTCACCTTGTTGGCTTCTTTCATGTAGGCCATGCCCGATAGAAAGAACCGGTCGAAACTACCGAAGTACGCGTTCCCCGGCGTGAACGCCAGGCTGTAGCCGACGATGACCCATAGCACGGTGACCAGGCAAGTGATGGCGAAACTCTGCATCACAGTGGCGAGCACGTTTTTCTTGCGCACCATTCCCCCATAGAACAGGGCAAGTCCAGGGATGGTCATCAGCAGGACCAACGCGGTCGAGGCAAGCATCCAGGCCGTGTCCCCGGAGTTGATTTTCGAGCCGTCGATCAGCTCGGGTTTGGTCGGCGCTGGCGGAGCCGCGGGAGCGGCAGCCGGAGCTGCAGCCGGAGCGGAAGGCGCGGCAGCAGGGGCAGCCGGTTTGTCTTGGGCCACGACCGGCGCGCACCAGCCGATGGCGCCGAGTATGGCGAGCAATGCAAATAGCTTTCTCATCTTGGTTCTCCCTCAGAGCGCTTCCGCGCCGGTTTCGCCGGTGCGGATGCGGATGACTTGTTGCAGGTCGAAGACGAAGATCTTGCCGTCCCCGATCTTTCCGGTATTAGCCGATTTTTCGATCGCCTCGACCGCCTGATCGAGCAGTTGGTCCTTGATCGCGGCCTCGACCTTCACCTTCGGCAGGAAATC
>WNGH01000228.1_pt1 | contig 44536 bp, 40 predicted proteins | sample 5400631 | NCBI WGS metagenome assembly WNGH01 (sample SAMN13153373, study PRJNA577476) | soil metagenome | isolation source: 115 cm soil or saprolite under Garry oak tree replicate 1 | place: USA:California | collected 2016-06-15 | reverse complement strand
CGACACCATGACGCTCGTCTCGACCATGATCTCGCTCGCCCGCGCGCTGCGGCTGAAGGTCATCGGCGAGGGCGTCGATTCCGAAGACCAGGCGAATTTCCTGCGGCGCGCGCGCTGCGACGAGATGCAGGGCTACCTGTTCAGCAAGCCGGTGCCGCGCGGCAGCATCACGGCCCTGCTCAGGACGGAGGCTGATGTCACAAGGAGGGTTTCTGCCTAAGGCGCCTATTTCTTAGCGTGCGGCGTGGGAGGCGGCGGGGAACAGGCAGCTTGGGGTGGCCGATGGGATTCGAACCCACGACAACCGGAATCACAATCCGGGACTCTACCAGCTGAGCTACGGCCACCGTCGATCAGCGTGCGGAATTATACCGTAGAGACCGGCTCTCGAGATTGTGCACCTAGAGTTTTGACAGGATGTCGCGGAACTTCGCCTCGACATTCCGTCGAAGTTCCGGACTGGCACGTGCCACCGGCGGAAAGTCCTTCAGCATCTCGAACGGACGGCACGCGTCGATCACCGCGCGCGAGTTCCAGGTCGTCCCGCGCGGAATGCGCGGATCCAGGGGCCCGCTCCACATCTTGCGGATGATATCGATGTCCTCTGCGGGATCGCAGCGCGTGCACATCGCCCAGAGCACGTCGAACAGATTCGTCGGGTCGATGTCGTCGTCGACCACTACGACGAACCGGCCGAGATAGGAACCCGACTGGCAGCTCGCCGCGGCCATGGCAGCCTGCTTGGCGTGGCCGGCGTAGGCCTGCTTGATGGCGATCACGTTGAACATCCGCGCGCCGCCCGCTTCATGGCACCATACGCCTTTCACGCCGCTCAACCCCGCGCGCTCGACCTCGTCCCAGATCATCCCTGCCTTCATCACGCACTTGCTGTAGGAGAAATCCGACGGCGGGCGCATCGGCGTGGCCATCGTCAGGATGGGGTCGTTGCGGTGATAGACGCGCTGCACGCGGATCACCGGTTGTTCGCTCTTTCCGCCGGCGTAGTAGCCGGTGAACTCACCGAACGGTCCCTCCGGCGCGACCTCGCCCGGGACCATCTCGCCCTCCAGGACGATTTCCGCATGCGCGGGCATGGGCAACCCGTGGAGCTCGCTTTCGATCACTTCGAACGGCTCGCCGCGGTGGCCTCCGGCGTAGTCGTATTCAGACAGGCCGAAGCGCAGCTCATTGCCGCCGGCGAGAAAGAGCAAGGGATCGTGGCCGCAGGACACGAGCACCGGACAAGGCTTTCCCTGCTTGAAATACTTATCGCGGATCTGGCGGCCGTGCTTGCCCGGGGACATCCAGACGCCCACGCGCTTCGCGTCGTGAACCATCACCCGGTAGGTGCCGCAGTTGACCCAGTTCTCCTCCGGATCGCGCATGATGACGAGGTCGTCGGTACCGATGTAGCGGCCGCCGTCCAGCTCGTGCAGGAACGGCACCGGGAACTTGAGCACGTCGACTTCGCCGTCGCGCAGGACGTTTTCAAGCACCGGGCCGCGCTTCACGACGCGAGGCGGAATGGGGCGGTGGCTCTTCATGCGATCACGGTATGCGCGCACGACATCCAAGGGGTGCTCAGGGACCGGGAAGCCCAGCGTAATCGCGAGGCGCCGCATCGAATTGGTCGAGCCGGACAGAACGCGAAAGCCCTGCGAGTACTCCGGCACATCCTCGAACAGCACCGCCGGCGCGTCGGGCCGCTCGTTCACAGACTCGGCGAGCGTGCCCATTTCCAGATTCCAGTGAGCGCCGGGAACCCTCAGAAGTTCGCTCGCGCGTTCGAGGCGGGAAAGAAATTCCCGCAAGTCCCGGTGCGGGCGATCGTAGTCGTTCCAGACCTTGGTGGGAGCGGGATCGTTCATGGGCTACCTTCCTCAATCGGAGCGAATCTTGGCCTCTGCGATGACGCGTCTCCAGCGTTCCAGTTCGGTCTCGACAAGTCTGGACAGGCGTTCCGGCTCTCCACCGGCAGGAGACAGTCCCTGTTTTGCCAGGATTTCCTTCACGTCCGCCAGAGCGAGAATGGCGCTGATTTCGCCGTTGAGCCTACGCACGATACCGGGAGGCGTAGAAGCGGGCGCCATCAGGCCGTACCAGACGCTGGACTCGACTTCGGGATAACCGGCTTCCTTCAAGGTCGGGACACCCGGGAATACGGCGGAGCGCTCGTCGTTCAATACGGCAAGCAGCCGGACCTTGCCTGTATGCACCAGAGGAGCGACCGTGTGCACCGGGAGGATCATGGCATCGACATATCCCCCGGCAAGATCCCTCGTGGCTTCTGCCGCGCCCTTGTAGGGAACATGGGTGACGTTGACCCCGGTGGCCAGCTTGAACAACTCCATGGTGAGGTGCTGCGGCGTGCCGTTGCCCGAGGAGGCGTAATTGAGCTTACCGGGGTTCGATTTGGAGAGCGCGACGAATTCGGACACGGTGCTGGCAGAGGTCTTTGCGCTGACAGCGAATGAAAGAACGCCGGTGGCCACTAGGCTCACCGGAGCGAAGCTTTTCAAAGGGTCATAACGGGCTTTTTTGCTGAGCGCCGGATTCAGCGCGAAGGTGGTCGCGGTCATCATCAAGGTGTAGCCGTCACCGGCAGCTTGGGCGGCGAGCTCAGTACCGATATTCCCGCTCGCTCCCGGCTTATTGTCGACGATGACGGGAACGCCCCAGCGTTCACTCAACTTCTGCCCGCAGGTGCGCGCGAGAATGTCTATGCCCGTTCCGGGTGAAAAGGGAGCGATGATGGTGATCGTGCGGCTCGGGTAGGTTTGCTGCGCCAAGACCGGGCCGGCTACAAGGGCGGCAAGAGCCAAGGCGGCGGCGGGTAGTCTGTCGATCGACATGGGCGCGTTTATTGTAAAGCCGATCCGGTCAGATCTTCGCGGCTCAAGACAAATACGCAGTCGTAACCGGCGCTGGTCTCGGGCCAGATGAACGGAAGTCGCGGAAACGCCTGCTCCAGCCTGCGGCGATTAGGGCCGATCTCCACGACGAGGAGCCCACGCGGCCGCAGGAAATCCCTTGCGGCGAGCAAGATCCTGCGTGTGAATGCCAAACCGTCCCGCCCGCCGTCGAGCGCGAGCCGGGGTTCGTGCCGATATTCGGGCGGGAGGCGCCGCATGGCCGCGGCCCCGACATAAGGCGGATTGGCGAGGATGAGATCGTAGCGTTCCGGTTCCAGGTCCGCGAAAAGGTCTGTGCGGACGAGCTTGACGCGCTCTTCGAGGCGGTAGGCCCGCAGGTTCCGGCGCGCGACTACGAGCGCCGATCGCGAAACATCGCTTGCGTCCACCGTAGCGTGCGGGAAGGCCAATGCGAGCAATACCGCCAGGCAGCCCGAGCCGGTGCACAGGTCGAGCGCCCGGCGCACTTTCCGCGTGCGCTGGAGCCAGGGCTCGATTCGATCCCGAAGCAGCTCGGCGATGAAGGACCGCGGCACGATGACGCGCCCGTCTACGTAAAACCGATGCTCTCCCAGCCAGGCTTCCTTCAAGAGATAGGCGAGCGGACGGCGTGTGCGGATGCGCTCCTCGATCAGCCGTGCGGCGCTGCGGCGTTCCCGCGCGGTCAGCTCATGCGCAAGCGCTTGCGCGAGCCCGTCGTGGGGCAGGCGAAGCACGCTCGTGAGCAGCCAAGCCGCTTCGTCCCGCGCGCCCTGCGTTCCGTGGCCAAAGGTGAGTCGGGTCGCCCGGAAGCGCCGTTCCGCGTAGGACAGCCAGTGGCGCAGCACGGCCAAAGGTGCTGCGTGGGTGCGGGTGTAAGGCCGTGAACGCGTCAGGATACGAGAAGCCGCCCGAGGAGGCCCTGGTAGATCTCGCGCAGCGATTCGATCGCGCTCAGATCCACGTGCTCATTGAGTTTGTGGATCGACGCGTTCACCGGGCCGAACTCGACGACTTCGCTGCAGATGTCGGCGATGAAGCGCCCGTCCGATGTCCCGCCCGTGGTGCTGACCTCGGGTAGCTCGCCCGTGACGTCCCGGATCGCGGCCGACGACGCATCGACCAGCTTGCCGCGGGGCGTGAGATAGGGCACGGCGGAGAGAGTCCAGTCGAGCCGGTATTCGAGCTTGTGGCGGTCGAGCACCGCGTGCACGCGCCGCTTCAGGCCCTCGGCCGCGCTAGCGGTGCCGAAGCGGAAATTGAACTTGATCTCCAATTCGCCCGGCGTCACGTTGTCGGCGCCGGTTCCGCCGTGGATGTTCGAGATCTGCCAGGTGGTCGGCGGAAAGGATTCGTTGCCCTTGTCCCATTCCGTCGCTCCGAGCTCGGTGAGGGCCGGCGCAGCAAGGTGGACCGGGTTCTTTCCCAGATGCGGATAGGCGATGTGAGCCTGCACGCCCTTCACCCGCAGCACGCCCGAGAGCGAGCCGCGGCGGCCGTTCTTGATGGTGTCACCGAGCCTCGCGACGCAGGTCGGCTCGCCCACCAGGCAATAGTCGATGCGCTCGCCGCGGCTCTTCAGCAGCTCGACCACCTTCACCGTCCCGTCAACCGCCGGACCTTCCTCGTCGGAGGTGATCAGGAGCGCGATGGATCCTTTGTGGGAAGGGTGCTTGGCGAGGAAGCCCTCGACGGCCACGACGAAAGCGGCAATCGAGGTCTTCATGTCTGCCGCTCCGCGCCCGAAGAGCTTTCCATCGCGCTCGGTGGGAACGAAGGGGTCGCTCTCCCACTTCTCGATCGGACCGGTGGGCACGACATCTGTGTGACCGATGAAGCAGAGAAGCGGACGGGCGTCCCCACGTCGAGCCCAGAGATTGGTCACCTCGCCGCGCCGGAGCGGCTCGATTGCAAATCCGACCCGCGCAAGTCGTTGAGCCAGGAATTCCTGACACCCGCCGTCCTCGGGGGTGAGCGAGCGGCGTGCGATCAGCTCGCGGGCAAGCTGGAGCGTCGCGGCCGGTTCAACGGCCGGCATGGTGATCTTCGGTGGAACCGGTCCAGCGGAGCAGAAGCGTGTGGGTCCTGACGACCTGCATCAATGCTATGCGCGCTCCGTCTCGCTGGAGTCGAGCTTGAACTCGCTGAATGGAGCGCTGCCGGCGAGCGCCGCTGCGGGTCTTGCGCCCGGGGATCGTTCCTTGCCCGCCGCAAAATCGGCGCCGGCCGCGGTGTTGTTTATCAGCCAGAGCAAATTGTTCGCGGAGTCCGCGTTGGAAAGCGCCTCGTCCTGGCTGATGAGACCGTCCCGAATCATCTTGAACAGCGACTGCTCGAAGGTCTGCGAGCCGGGGGTCAGCGCCTTCTCCATCGCCTCTTTCATCTCGCCGATCTCGCCTTTTTCGATCAACTCGGCCATGTAGCGGCTGTTCAGCATGACTTCGACCGCCGCGGAACGCGTGCCCCTGACGTTTTTGACGAGACGCTGCGAGATCACGCACTTGAGCGTCGAGGAAAGATCCTGCAGCAAGGCGGCCCGGCTCTCCAGCGGGTAGAAGCTGATGATGCGGTTCATCGCGTGGTAGCTGTTGTTGGCGTGCAGCGTGGCGAGGCACAGGTGTCCGGATTGGGCGTACTGGATCGCCGCGGTCATGTGTTCCCTGTCCCGGACCTCGCCGATGAGGATGCAGTCCGGCGCCTGGCGCAGGGCATTCTTCAGTCCCACCCTCATATCCAGGGTGTCGGTCCCGACCTCGCGCTGGTTCACGATCGACTTCTTGTTCTGGAAAATGAATTCCACCGGGTCTTCGAGGGTGAAAATATGTCCCGTCTTCTGCCCGTTGCGGAAGTCGAGCATCGCCGCAAGGGTAGTGGATTTCCCCGATCCGGTCGCGCCCACCATCAGGATAAGCCCCCGGTGCTCCAGGATGATGTCCTTGAGCACGGGCGGCAGCCCGAGCGAGTCGATCGGCGGGATTGTGTTGGGGATGTAGCGCACTACCACGGCGGGCGAACCTTTTTGCCGGAAAGCGCTGATACGAAAACTGCCCACGCCCCGCAAAGTGAACGCAGTGTTCAGTTCGAGCGTGTCCTCGTACTCCTTCTTCTGCTTGTCCTCGATCACCTCATAGAGGAGGCCGCGGACGGTATTGGCATCCATGGCTTGCTGGTTGATGGGCATGGCGACGCCGTTGATCTTGATATTGATGGGGGAGCCGACCGATAGGAAGATGTCGGAGGCATTCTTCTCGGCCATTAGCTGGAACAATCGCTTCATCGCGGACATGGGCATCCCTTCGAGACGCGGCAGGCTGCTACTCGCCGCGCAACAGCTCGTTGATGCTGGTCTTTGCGCGGGTCTTGGCGTCGACCTGTTTCACGATCACCGCACAGTATAGGCCGTATTTACCGTCAGCGGAGGGCAGGGTGCCGGGCACGACCACCGATCCGGCAGGGACCCGCCCGTAGAGAATTTTTCCGCTGGCCCGGTCGAGAATTCGGGTGCTTGCCCCGATGAACACGCCCATCGAGATGACCGCGTTCTCCTCGACGATGACGCCTTCGACGATTTCCGAGCGCGCACCCACGAAGCAGTTGTCCTCGACGATGGTGGGGTTCGCCTGCAAGGGCTCGAGCACCCCGCCGATGCCCACGCCCCCTGAAAGGTGCACGTTCTTGCCGATCTGGACGCACGAGCCCACCGTGGCCCAGGTATCGACCATCGTACCTTCGTCCACGTAGGCGCCGACATTGACGTAGGAAGGCATGAGCACGACGTTTTTTGCGATGTAAGCTCCACGGCGCGCCACGGCGGGAGGCACGACTCGGAATCCCCCTCGCCTGAAACGCGCGCTGTCGTAGCGTTCGAACTTGGTTGGGATCTTGTCGTAGAACCGGAGAGATCCGGCGCGAATTAGGCGGTTGTCCTCCAGCCGGAATGACAGCAGCACAGCCTTCTTGATCCATTGGTGCGTCTGCCAGGCTCCGTCAATCTTCTCCGCGACCCGCAGACGGCCTTGGTCGAGCTCGTCGAGCACCAGCGCGACGGACTTGCGGGTTTTCGCCGGCGCTGAGCCCGGCGAGAGGCGCGCGCGATCCTCCCAGGCCTCTTCGACGGCGCTCTGGAGCTTCTGTATCGCGGGCGAGCTCATAGTTTCCTCGCGAATTCTACGATACGGCGAGCCGCCTCGAGGCATTCGCCGATTTCGGCCACGAGCGCCATCCTGACGTAGTTTGCCCCTGGATTGACGCCGCCCGAGTCGCGCGCGAGGAAACTCCCGGGTAGCACGGTGACGTGTTGCTCGGCGTATAGGCGTCGGGCGAAATCGGCGTCGGCGACTGGGGTGCGGGCCCACAGATAGAACCCGGCGTCGGGGAGGCCGACTTCAAGCGCCGTCTGCATGAGCGGCGCGACACGGTCGAATTTCTCCGCGTATTTCCTGCGGTTCTCGAGCACATGGACTTCGTCGCGCCAGGCGGCGATACTGGCCTCCTGCACCGCCGGACTCATGGCCCCGCCGTGGTAGGTGCGGTAGAGCAGGAATGCTTTGAGGATGGCGGCATCGCCCGCGACAAAGCCGGAGCGCATTCCCGGAACATTTGAGCGCTTGGACAGGCTGGAGAACATCACCAATCGCTCGAACCCGCGGCCTAACTGTGCGGCCGCTTGAAGGGCTCCCAGCGAAGGCGCGGCTTCATCAAAATAGATCTCCGAATAGCACTCGTCCGACGCAATGATGAAACCATGGCGATCGGCGAGCGCGAAAATTTCCCTCCACTCCGCAAGGCCCAGCACCTTTCCGGTCGGATTGCCCGGCGAGCAGACGTAGAGCAATTGCGTCCGGCGCCAGACGTCCTGCGGGATCGAAGCATAGTCGGCGGCGAATCCGCGTTCGGAAGTGGTGTTCGCATAATGCGGGCGTGCGCCGGCGAGCAGCGCCGCACCCTCGTAAATCTGGTAGAAGGGATTGGGGCAAACCACCACCGCGTCCTTGCGCGCCGGATCGACGACGGTCTGCGCAAAGGCGAACAGCGCCTCGCGCGAGCCGTTGACCGGCAGCACCTCGGTCTTCCAGTCGATAACCGGCAGGCCGTAGCGCCGCACCAGCCAATCGGCGATCGCCTGGCGCAGCGCATCGCCGCCCGCCGTGGGAGGGTAGGCGGCGAGCTTCGCGAGATTTTCCGACAACGCGCGCTTGATCAGCTCCGGCGTCGGGTGCCGCGGCTCGCCGATACCCAGACTGATGTGCGCAAGCCCCGGGTTCGGCTCCACGCCCTCGAACAGACTGCTCAATCTCTCGAACGGGTAGGGCTGCAGCGATTGCAGTCGGGAATTCACGGTGCCTGCCCTCAGCGCGTGCTTTTCTGCTCGTCGATCGGCGCAAGCTCCAAGCCGGCAGCGGGTCTCCAGCCTTTCTTGCGGTGCTCGGCCACCACGCTGGTGAAAATCCCGCCGCGAACAAAGAACCGGGCGACAAGACGCAGGTACCGCGGCGAAAGCAGCTTCACGAGGTCATCGCAGATCCGGTTCGTGACGCCCTCGTGAAACGCCCCTTCGTTCCTGTAGGACCAGATGTACTGCTTGAGGCTTTTCAATTCCACACACTTGCGGTCCGGCACGTAGTCGAGAAAAAGCGTCGCGAAGTCAGGCTGCCCGGTTCGCGGGCACAGGCAGGTGAACTCCGGGATCTGCATCCGGATCAAATAGTCACGGCGCGGGCTCGGATTGGGAAAACTCTCAAGTGATTTACTCGGCTTGGACGGCATTCAGGGTCCGGGTGCGAAGTTGAAGATGGTATTATAGGGGCTCCGTTTTATCGACGATGAATCCGGCTGACCGCCGGTTTTCTTTTACCTGGATTTGTAGCGTCTTCTGCTAGCGTGCGGCTCACACAAATCAAGCTCGCCGGGTTCAAGTCCTTCGTCGATCCGTCCACGGTGAGCATTCCGGGGCAACTGGTCGGCGTAGTCGGCCCGAACGGGTGCGGGAAGTCGAACATCATCGACGCTGTCCGGTGGGTTCTCGGGGAGTCGCGCGCGTCGGCTCTGCGCGGCGACTCGATGCAGGATGTGATCTTCAACGGCTCGTCGCTGCGAAAGCCCGTGGCGCGGGCGAGCGTGGAGCTGTTCTTCGACAACAGCCTCGGGAGGGCAGCGGGCCAATGGTCCCAGTACGCCGAGATCTCGGTGAAGCGCGTGCTGCAGCGGGACGGCGAATCCTCCTATTTCATCAACAACACCCACGTACGCCGCCGCGACGTGCAGGACATTTTTCTCGGCACGGGCCTGGGCCCGCGCGCCTACGCCATCATCGAGCAGGGAATGATCTCGCGCATCATCGAGGCAAGGCCCGAGGAATTGCGCGTGTTTCTCGAGGAAGCGGCGGGAGTGTCCAAGTACAAGGAGCGGCGGCGCGAAACGGAACATAGGCTCGCCGACACCCGCGACAACCTCGCGCGCCTCGCCGACATCCGCCAGGAACTCGGGTCACAGATCGAGAAGCTCGAGAAGCAGGCCGAAGTCGCCCGGCGCTACAACGAGCTCTCGGCTGGGCGTTCGCAAAAACAGAATCTGCTGTGGCTCCTGCGACGCAACGACGCCGAGGCCGAGGCGCAGCGTCACGCGCTCGAGATCGAGCGCAGCTCGGGCGAACTTGAAGCCGAAACCGCGCGGCTGCGCGCCATCGAGCTCGAGCTCGAGCGCACGCGTGCCGAGCACTATGCTTCGGGCGACGCGCTGAGCGCCGCGCAAGGGGAGCTCTACGGCGCCAACGCCGACGTCTCGCGGATTGAAACTGAGATCCGCTTCGTCGCGGAGACGCGGCAGCGGCTAGAGGCGCAGCTTGCGCAGGTGCAAGGTCGGCGTGACGCCGGCAGGCAGAGCGAGACCGAGCAGCGCGATGGTCTCCGGACCTGGGAGGCCCGCCTTCGAGAGTCGCGAGAGGGGCTGGAGAGGTCCAAGCGCAAGCTTGCCGAAGAACAGGCCAAGCTGCCACACGCCGAACAGGCGTCCCGGCTGCTCCAGGGACGGCTTGCGGGCGAGCGCGAGCGCATCGCCCAGGCCGAACAGGCGTTTCAGCTCGAGCAAGCGCACCTCGCGCACGCGGGCAAGACCCTGCAGGGATTGGAGCAACGCGAGGAGCGGCTGCTCGCCGAGCGGGCCGAGCTGGTCGCACCCGATGCGCAGCTGCTCGCGCGCCTCGCGCAGGAGCTGGGGCAGAGCGGCGCCGAACTTTCCCGCCAGGAAGCCCTGCTCGCCCAGCTCGAGGCTGCGCGGGAAGCCCTGGATGGGCGACGCCATGCATGCGTCGAGAGCCTGCAGATGCTCGAGCGCGAGCTTTCGACCCTGGACGGGAGGTTGCAGGCTCTCGGGAAGATCCAGAGCCAAGTCGAGGAGAACAGCAAGATTCAAGATTGGATCGGCCGGCATCAGCTGGCGGCGAAACCGCGGCTGTGGCAGAAAATCCGCGTCCAAGCTGGCTGGGAGACGGCGGTGGAGTCGGCTTTGCGCGAGCGCCTGCACGCGATGGAGATGTCCGACCCGGAACTGCTTCAGCGCTTGCTCGAGGACCCGCCGCCCGCCAAGGTCAGCGCTTTCATTCCTGGATCCGATGCGAAGACGAAGCACGAGCCCGGGCTCAAACCGCTTGCCGACTACGTCGAGGCGGTTGAGCCTGCGGTGAGCGGCGTCATCGCGGCGTGGCTCGCGCCATACTACGCGGTGGAGGGCGTGCCGCGGCTGATGACACGCATGGGACTGTCGCCGCAGACCGTGCTGATCAACCGCGATGGCCACCAATTCAGTCGCTTCGGCCTGAGCTTTCACGCGTCGGATCCCGCGGACACCGGGATTCTTGCCCGGCAGCGCGAAATCGAGGCGCTGGAGGAAGAGAGGCGAGGGCATCAGGATTCGATCGAGAAAAAGCGCGAGGAGCTCTCCGGGCTCGATCGCTCGCTCGTTGAGCACGACGAGGGCCTCGCCAAGCTGCGCGTGGCGGGAACCGCGCTCAAGCAGCGACATCACGAGCGCCAACTGGAAAACCTGAAGCTGACTCAAGGGCAAGAGCGGTATGAAGAGCGCAGCCGGCAGATCGAGAGCGAACTCACCGAGATTGCCGCGCAGCAGACCCAGGAGCGAGCCACCCAGACCACTGCGGAAGCCAGCCTGGAACGCCACCAGAGCGAGATCGACGCACTCTATCGCAAGCTGGAATCAACCGAAAAGGATCAAGACACCGCTGAGCGCAATTTGGAAGCGCAGCGTCAGATCGTGTTGCAGGCCGAGCGCGAAGCCCAGGAAGCGAGTTATGCTGAAAAGGATTGTATAAGTAAAATTAATGAGCTAGATAGATCTTCTAAGGTGTTACTTGAACATGTGGAAAATACCGAGCGAAGCCTCGAACAGCTACGCTCCGAACTCGCCGCCGTGGACGATCAGGTATTGCGGACCCAGTTGCAGCGCGGGCTCGAAACCCGGGTCGTGCGAGAGCAAGCCCTGGCCGGAGCACGAAGCCGCCAGGAAGGAATAGCGAACAAGCTGCGCTCCTCCGAGGAAGCGCGCCTTGCCCGTGAGCAGCAGCTGCAGCCGCAGCGCGACCGCATCGCGGACCTTCGGCTGAAGGAGCAGGCGGCGCGAATCAGCTACGACCAGTTCGCCCAGCAGCTTCGCGAAGCCGGCGCCGATGAAACCGTCCTTGCCGCCGCCATGAAAGAAGGCCAGAAGGCCGCTTCGCTACAGGGCGAGATCACGCGCCTCACGAATTTGATCGCCGAACTCGGCGCGGTCAACATGGCGGCGCTGGAGGAGCTGAGCGCGAATCAGGAACGCAAGCAGTTTCTCGATGCCCAGGCAGCGGACCTCACCGCCGCGCTGGAGACCCTTGAGAGCGCCATCCGCCGTATAGACCGTGAGACGCGAGCGTTGCTGCAAACGACGTTTGACACCGTGAATCGCGGCTTCGGGGAGATGTTCCCGGCGCTCTTTGGCGGCGGCGAGGCCCAGCTCATCATGACGGGCGCGGAAATTCTCGATTGCGGGGTGCAGGTGATGGGGCGTCCCCCGGGGAAAAAGAACACCACCATCCATCTGCTTTCGGGCGGGGAGAAGGCCCTCGCCGCGATTGCTCTGGTGTTTTCTTTTTTCCAGCTCAACCCCGCGCCGTTCTGTCTTCTGGACGAAGTCGACGCGCCGCTCGATGACGCCAACACCGAACGCTTCTGCGACCTGGTCGAAAAAATGTCACAGCAGACCCAGTTCCTGTTCATCAGCCACAATAAGATCAGCATGGAGATGGCGCACCAGCTGATCGGCGTCACCATGCAGGAGCGAGGCGTGTCGCGGGTCGTGGCGGTGGACATCGAGGAAGCATTGAAGCTGCGGGAAGAACCCGCCGCAGCCTGACCATGAGCGAACTGCAGCTCGGCCTCCTCGTCGTAGGCGCCGTGGTCGTCGTAGCCGTGTTTCTCTACAACAAGTGGCAGGAACGACGGTACCAGCGCGAGGCTGAGGCGAGGTTTGGCTCGCAGCGCGAGGACGTGCTGATGCGCTCGGGCGGCGGCGCCGGCCAAGGGACCCTCGTCACGCCAGGGTCGGAGCGGTTCGAACCCGTGCTCGTATCTTTCGAGGCGGAACAGGAGGATGTCGGGGATTCGAGGCCGGGGCTGTCGGAGTTTCTGGACTTCATTGTTCAGATTGAAGCCCCGGAGGAAGTTTCCGGAGCAGTCTTGACCGAGGCGACGGCTGGTGCGCTCGAGCGCTGCTCGAAGTCGATCTGTTGGGAGGGCTTCGATGAGACATCCGCCTCCTGGGAACCGCTCGCTCCCGATCGCAGCTATTCGCGGCTGCGCTCGGGCATGCAGCTGGTGGACCGCCGGGGCGCCGCGGATGCGGAAGAACTGGCCGCATTTGGAGCCGCAATGGAGAGGTGTGCCGCGTCCATCGGGGCTCTTGCGACCGTGCCTGACCCGGCGTCCGCTTTGGCCCAGGCAAGGGAACTCGATCGCTTCTGCGGAGAAATAGACATCCGGGTTGCCGTCCACATCATGAGCGATGCGGGCCCCCTTACGGGGACTCAGCTCGCCGAACTTGCGCTAGAGGCGGGTTTCCGGCTTGACGAACCGGACGGCAAGTTCAGGCTTCGGGACGAGGCCGGGCGGGTTATTTGCGCGCTTGCCAATTTCGAGCCGACCCCGCTCGCCATCGACGGTTTGAGCGCCCTTTCGACGCGCGGAGTAACGCTCGAGCTCGACGTCCCGCGGACCCCGCACGGAGCGTTCGCCCGGTTCCGACAGTCCGCGCAGATGTTTGCTCAGGCGCTGAAGGCACGCATTGTCGACGACAACCGCGAGCCCGTGGGGCCCGCCGCATTCGATGCGATCGGGGCGCAGCTTCGGGCGGTACACGGGAGCATGGAGGCGCGCGGCATCGCACCCGGCGGGGCGCTCGCGCTACGGCTTTTTTCCTGATGGCGGTCGCGGAGAAGGCGCGCCAGCGCGCGGAGGCGCTTCGGCGCGACCTTGAGACGCATAGCCACCGCTATTACGTGCTTGACGCACCGACGATCCCGGATGCCGAGTACGACAAGTTGTTCCGGGAGCTGGTTGAACTGGAGGCGGCCTATCCGGAGCTCGTTACCGCGGATTCACCGACGCAGCGGGTGGGCGGCATGCCGCTCGAGGAGTTCCCGCAGGTTACGCATCGCACGCCGATGCTTTCGCTCAACAACGCCTTTACCGACGAAGACGTGATCGGGTTCGATCGACGGGTTCGCGAGGGCTTATGCAAGGAGGAGATCGAATATGCGGCGGAGCCTAAATTCGACGGCTTGGCGATCAGCCTCTTGTACGATCGCGGCCGCTTTGTACAGGGTGCGACCCGGGGTGACGGCTACACCGGGGAAGACGTGACGGCGAACCTGAGAACGGTTCGCTCGATCCCGCTCAAGCTGCGCGACGCAGCGCCTCCTGGGTCGGTCGAGGTGCGCGGGGAGATCGTCATGTATAAGGCGGATTTCGAGCGGCTGAACGCACGCCAGCGCGAGCGAGGAGAAAAGGAGTTCGCCAATCCCCGCAGCGCCGCGGCGGGAAGCCTTCGACAGCTCGACCCGAAAATCACCGCCGCGCGCTCCTTGCGCTTTTTCGCTTACGGCCTGGGAGATTCCGGCGGCTTCCAGCGCCACAGCGAAGTTCTGGATTGGATCGCGGACCGGGGCTTGCCGGTATCCGAGCATGCAACGGTGAGAGGGCTGTCCGGGCTATTCAGCTTCTACCGAAGCATGGGCGAAAAGCGGGATAGGCTGCCTTACGCAATCGACGGAGTGGTCTACAAGGTCAACCTTCTTGGTGATCAGCAATCGCTCGGTTTCGTATCGCGCGCGCCGCGGTTCGCGGTGGCGCACAAGTACGCGCCGGAAGAAGCAATCACCGAAGTGCTCGACATCGAAGTCCAGGTTGGCCGCACCGGGGTGCTCACGCCGGTGGCGCGCCTCAAACCCGTGGGCGTCGGCGGTGTCACGGTGACCAACGCCACGCTCCACAATGAGGACGAAGTGCGCAGAAAGGATGTCTGGCGCGGGGACACCGTCGTCGTGCGACGGGCGGGGGACGTGATTCCGGAAGTCGTGAGCGTCTCCAAGGCCGGTCCCCGGGCGTCCTCGGATCGATTCGAGATGCCCGCGCGGTGCCCAGTCTGCGGTTCCGAGGTCGTGCGGCTCGAAGGCGAGGCTGCGGCGCGCTGTACCGGGGGACTGTTTTGCCGAGCCCAGCGCAAGCAGGCCCTGCTGCATTTCGCGTCTCGCCGGGCGATGGACATCGAAGGTCTCGGCGAAAAGCTCGTCGATCAGCTGGTTGACCTGGAAATCGTGCGAACCCCCGCAGATATTTACCGGCTCGAGGTGGGCGCGCTCGCCGAACTCGAAAGAATGGGCGAGAAGTCGGCGCGAAACGTGATCAAGGCCATCGAGAAATCAAAGACCCCGGCGCTTGCCCGTTTCGTCCACGCGTTGGGAATTCCGGGAGTCGGAGAGGAGGTCGCCAAGATTCTCGCGAAGCACTTTGTCAGTCTGGACGCCTTGCTCAATGCCGACTGGGCCGGCATCGCCGAAAAGAAAAAGGAAATCCAGAAAGAGAACGCGGCGCGAAAAAGGCGGGGAGAAGCGCCGCTTCCCCCGCTGCTCGAAGGCATCGGGCCGGAGTTGATGGAGAGCTTGAGTAAGTTTTTCTCGCAGGAGCATAATCGGGAGGTCATCGCGCAATTGACTTCTGGCCGCGACGCTGTCCAGGTGCAAGCGGAAAGACGACCCCATGCCGCGACGAACAGAGGATTTTCCGGCAATACCTTCGTCCTGACCGGAACCTTGCCGAACATGACGCGCGAAGAGGCGAAAGAAATGATCGAAAGCCACGGCGGCAAGGTGGTCGGATCGGTGTCGAGGCAGACCGATTACGTCGTCGCGGGAGGGGACGCCGGGGGTAAGCTTGAAAAGGCGCACGAGCTCGGTATCCCCGTGCTCGACGAAGCAGGTCTACGAAAAATGCTCGAGGAGTCCAAGTCTTGAGAAAAGTAACGAAGGCGGTCTTCCCCGTAGCCGGCATGGGCAGCCGTTTCCTCCCGGCAACCAAGGCGAGCCCGAAGGAAATGATGCCGATCGTCGACAAGCCCCTCATTCAATACGCGGTCGAGGAAGCGGTGGCGGCGGGAATTCGCGACATGGTCTTCATCACGGGGCGCAACAAGCGCGCCATCGAGGATCATTTCGACAAGGCCTACGAAGTCGAGGCGGAGCTCACCGCGCGCGGGAAGAGCGAACTCCTAGAGCTGATCCAGAACATCATTCCCAAATCGGTGAACTGCGTCTACATCAGGCAGCCCGAGGCTCTCGGCCTGGGGCATGCGGTTCTATGCGCCCAGCCGGCGGTCAACGACGAGGTGTTTGCCGTTATCCTGGCCGATGACCTGATCGACGGTGCTCCTCCTGCTTTGCAGCAGATGACCGAGGTATTCGAGCGCCACCAGTCGCCGATGGTCGCCGTGCAGCAGATCCCGCGAGAGCAAAGCCCCCAGTACGGCATGGTCAAGACCGAACCCGTGACCACCGACCTCGATCGCGTCATGGGAATCGTCGAAAAGCCCAGACCGGAAGCGGCTCCGTCGAACCTCGCCGTGGTCGGGCGGTACATTCTGACGCCGCGCATTTTTCATCACCTGGCGCAGGCCAGACCCGGAGCGGGAAGCGAAATTCAGCTCACCGACGCGATCGCCTCGCTACTCGTGGAGGATCGCGTCCTCGCGTACAGTTTCAAGGGGACCCGCTACGACTGCGGCTCGAAACTAGGGTACCTGCAGGCGACGGTGGCGTACGGACGCAAGCATCCCGAGGTCGGAAAGGGGTTCGAGAAATTTCTGAAATCCCTGTGAAGAGGCTCCGGGCCGGGGCGCTATACTTCTGGCGCCATGACGCCCGACGAGGCCTGGAAAATCCTGGAGAGCGCCGATCGATTGTGCGACGAAGCCACGGTGCATGCCGCAATCGCGCGCCTTGCCGCCGAGATCACGGCGACGCTGAAGGACCGCTATCCCCTCGTGCTCGCCGTTTTGGGCGGCTCGATATTTTTTGCCGGTCATCTCTTGCCTCGGCTGCGTTTCCCACTCGAGTTCGACTACATTCACGCATCGCGCTACGGCAACGCCACCTCGGGCGGCAGGATCGTATGGACGGTCGCGCCGCGGGAGAACGCAAAGGACCGCACCGTGCTCGTGCTGGATGACATTCTCGACGGGGGTGAAACGCTCGCGGCGATCCGTGACCGTGTGAACTCGCTCGGTGCGGCGGCGTTCTACAGCGCCGTCCTCACGGACAAGAACATCGGACGCGACAAGCCCATCGTCCCCGATTTCGTCGGTTTGAAACTGCCCAACCGTTACGTGTTCGGGTGCGGAATGGACGTATCGGGGGCTTGGCGCAACCTGCCGGAAATCTACGCAGTAAAAGATTCCTGAGCGCGCATGCTCGCGATCATCGGCGGCACCGGGCTGACACAGCTCTCCAATCTCGATGTCTCGCGTCGTCAAGTGGTGCGGACCCCCTATGGGGAGCCTTCTGGACCGCTCACTTTCGGCGCGATCCGAGGCGTACCGCTGGTGTTCCTCGCGCGCCACGGTTACGGCCATACGATCCCGCCCCACCAAGTGAACTACCGCGCCAACCTGTGGGCACTCAGGGAACAGGGTGTCGGCGACATCGTTTCGGTCGTCTCGGTCGGCGGCATCCGCGCAGACCTCGTTCCGGGAAGGATCGTAGTCCCGCACCAGATCGTCGACTACACCTCCGGTCGGATGAATACGTTTTTCGAAAACGAAGCCCCGGTCAAGCACATCGACCTCACCGAGCCGTACACCGACGAGTTGCGAAACAGGGTTCTAGCTGCGGCGAAAGCTTGCGGCGAGGCGGCTGCCGACGGCGCGGTCTATGCTGCAACCCAGGGGCCGAGATTGGAAACGGCGGCGGAAATCGACCGGCTGGAGCGGGATGGCGCCGACATCGTCGGCATGACCGGAATGCCCGAGGCGGCCCTGGCACGCGAGATCGAGCTGGCTTACGCCGCGATCGCGGTGGTCGTGAATCACGCCGCTGGCAGAGGTGCGAGTGTCCGCGGCGTACCGTTGCAAAAAATCGAAGACGTGCTGAATGACGCCGTGGGTCGGGTGCGAAAGATCGTCGAAGCGTTGGTGGCGGCATGATTCGCGAAGTCCTGAAAATGGGCGACCCGCGGCTGCTCGAGAAATCGCAAGCCGTGGAGGCGTTCGGCACACCGCAGCTGCGCGAGCTGATCGCCGACATGCGCGACACCATGGCGCATCTGAACGGAGCCGGGCTCGCGGCCCCCCAGATCGGCGTGCCGCTGCGGGTGGTGATTTTCGGGGTCACGCGCAATCCCCGCTATCCCGATGCGGAGGAAGTCCCCGACACCGTGCTCGTCAACCCGGTAATCACGCCCGTGGGCGACGAAATGGAAGAGGGGTGGGAAGGATGCCTATCGGTGCCCGGCATGCGCGGCGTGGTGCCGCGCTTTAGACGGCTGCGTTACCGGGGTTTCGACGAATCGGGCAATCCGATCGATCGCAGCGTCGAGGGGTTCCATGCGCGGGTCGTGCAGCACGAGTACGACCACTTGGACGGCATCCTGTATCCGATGCGCATCCGCGATATGTCGAAGTTCGGTTTCGTCGAGGTGCTGTTCCCCGATCAGGAACTGATCGACGAGTAACTGGAGAGCTGTTTCTAGGCTTGCAGCGCCTTCAGCAGGTCGGTTTCGAGCTGCAGCACCACCTTCGGATTGGCGAGTGCGACGCCGGACACTACGAACACGTCCTCGGCGCGCTCGCCGAGCGTTGCGATCTTGGCGGTGTGCAGGCTGACCCCGTAACGGCTGAGCACCAGTGCAATGGCGTAAAGCAGGCCGGGGCGGTCGCCCGCGGTGACCGACAGGGAGTGGTACTGTCCTTTCTCGTCCGGGACGATGCGAACCTCCGGTGCAATGGGGAAGTGCTTGACGCGTCGCGACACTCGACCCTGGACCGGCTGCGGCAGGGGAACCTGGTTCGCCAGCCAGTCTGCCAACTCGGACTCGATCTGGGCGATCATGTCCCGCGGATGCGGCACGCTGCCGATGTCCATGACCTGGAATGTGTCGAGCGCGTACCCGTGCCGCGTCGTGTAGATCTTGGCGTCGACTATGCTGAAGCCAAGCGACCCGAAGTAGCCTGAAATGCGTGCGAAGAGGTCGCGCTGATCGAGTACGTAGATCATGACCTGCAGCCCTTCGCCTGCCGGCGAGAGACGCGCCTTGACCAGCGGCTTGTCCGCGCCCTCGCGCTGATGCAGCAGCCGCGTGTGCCAGGCGATCTCCTGGGCGTCGTGGCGCAGAAAATACGGGACGTCGAAATGGCGCCACAGCGGATCCTGGACGGTGTCCGAGAGCCCGTAGAGCCGCAACAGGCGCTTGGCTTCGTCCTGCTTGCCCTGGATGTACTGGTCCGCCTCGAGCTTTCCGCCCTTGAGGAAGTGCTGCGTCGCGCGAAAGAGATCCTCGAGGAGCTTGCCTTTCCAGGCGTTCCACACCTTGGGACTCGTGCCGCGGATGTCAGCGACCGTCAGCAGATAGAGCGCGACGAGCCGCCGCTCGGTGCCCACGGCATCGGCGAAGCGTCGCAAGACCTCCGGATCGGACAGGTCCTGTTTCTGCGCCACCGACGACATGGTGAGGTGGTGCTCGACCAGGAACTCGACGAGCTGCGCGTCTTCGGCCGCAAGGCCGTGCTCGCGGCAGAAACGTCGGGCCTCGAGCCTGCCCAGCTGCGAGTGATCGCCTCCGCGTCCCTTGGCGATGTCGTGGAAGATCGCCGCGATGTACAGCAGCCAATGGCGCTCGAGGCTCGCGATGAGACGGCTGCACAGCGGATACTCGTGCGCAAACTCGAGCATCGTGAAACGGCGCACGTTGCGCACCACGGTGAGAATGTGCTGGTCTACGGTATACACATGGAAGAGATCGTGTTGCATCTGGCCGACGATGCGGCGGAAGGCGGGGAGATACCTTCCCAGGATGCCGTATTGGTTCATTCGCCGAAATTCGTGCACGATGCCGCGCGGCTGCTGGAGTAGAGAAAGGAAAGTCGCGCGGTTGCGCGGATCCCTTCGAAAGGCAGCGTCGATGCGAGTGCGCGCGCGCCAGAGCGCGCGCAGCGTCTGCGCCGTCATCCCTTTGAGCTCCGAGTGCTGCTGCATGACGAGAAAACTCTCGAGGATCGCGGTGGGCTCGCGCTCGAACAGATCGGCAGGGTCCGCTTCCAGCAATTCGCCCACCCGCCTGAACTTTTCGCTGATCCTCGCACCGTCGGAATCCCTCGCCGGGAAAATTTCGGTACCCATGTTCTGGAGCAGTATGGTATTCAGCTGAGTGACTGCCTTCGCCGTGCGGAAATAAGACTGCATCAGCTGCTCGCCGGCGCGCCGGTGCGCGGTGGGGGAATACCCGAGATCGCGCGCCAAGCTATCCTGGTAATCGAACAGCAGCCGGTCCTCGCGGCGCCCCGCAGCGTAGTGCAGGCGCACCCGCAAGTTTTGAAGCAGCCTGTGATGCCCTTGCACCTGGCGCGCTTCCTCCCGGGTAATCAAACCGCGCTGTGCCAATTCCGTCCAGGAATTTCCCAGTCCGCAGGCTTGGCTGATCCAAAGGATCACTTGCAGGTCGCGCAGGCCGCCGGGCGCTTCCTTGAGATTGGGCTCGAGGCTGTAGGGGCTGTCCTGGAATTTGGTATGGCGCTGTTCCTGCTCCAGGCGCTTTGCCTTGAAAAACACCTCAGCGTCGAGGCATTCCCTCCGCGCACGATCGAAGCGGGCGAAAAGGCCGCGGTTTCCGGCGAGTTGTCTTGCTTCAAGGAGGCTGGTCATCACGGTCACGTCCTTCCTCGCTTCCTCGACGCACTCGGCGACCGTGCGCACGCTGTGGGCGAGCTCAAGCCCGGTGTCCCAGAGTCGTCCTACGAGTTTCTCGATCTGAGTCGCCAGGCCGGCGGAAGCTGGGTCCTGCAGCAGTACCAGCACGTCGATGTCGGAATGAGGATAGAGCTCCCCGCGCCCGTAGCCGCCGACCGCGAGCAGCGCAAGGGGTGCCGGCAATCGGAGCTGCCGCCACATGTCCTTCAGGACGCGGTCGACCAAGCGGCGATGCTCCCGCAGCACCATAAGGCCGTCTGCCGTCTCGCGAAATCTCCTCTGCAGTGCGGCGCGCTCGGCCTGCACGCCTGCCTTCAGGCGGGCGAGCGTGGCGCCACCGTCCGCCAGCGTCGCGGGAGGGGACAACATGGAGTCAGTGCTTCGGCGGAGGGGGGCTGCCGGCGGAAAGGGTCAGGACCTCGAATCCCGTACCGGTGACCAAGACGGTGTGCTCCCACTGTGCTGACAGGCTATGGTCCTTGGTGACGATGGTCCAGCCGTCTGCAAGTTCGCGGATCGCCGGCTTGCCGGCGTTGATCATCGGTTCGATGGTGAAAGTCATTCCCGGTTGGAGACGCGTGCCGGTTCCAGAGCGTCCATAGTGCAGAACCTGCGGCTCTTCGTGGAATTTTCGCCCGATTCCATGGCCGCAGAACTCGCGCACGACGCTGTAGCCGTGGGTTTCGGCATGCTGCTGGATCGTCGCGCCGACGTCACCGAGAAAAGCCCCGGGACGCACCTCACGGATGCCGAGCCACATGCACTCGTAAGTGGTCTCGCACAGCCGTTTTGCCTGGATCGAAGGTTCGCCGACGTAGTACATGCGGCTGGAATCGCCGTGAAAACCGTCCTTGATCACGGTGACGTCGATGTTCAGGATGTCGCCCGCCTTGAGCACGCGCTCCCCCGGAATGCCGTGGCAGACTTGGTGGTTGACCGAGGTGCAGATCGACTTCGGAAAGGGCTTATAGCCGGGAGGAGCGTAGTTGAGCGGGGCAGGGACCGCCTTTTGCTCCTCGACGATCAGCTCATGGCAAAGGCGGTCGAGTTCGCCGGTCGTGATTCCGGGCTTGACGTGGGGGGCGACGAAGTCGAGCACTTCCCCGGCGAGTTGCCCGGCCAAGCGCATGTGCTCGATTTCTTCGGCGGTCTTCAGATGTATTGCCATGCTTCAGCAAAAAAGTGCGAAGGATAAGTCATCGACCCCGCCGGGGCAAATCACGGTTCTCCGAGATGGCGCACGCAGTTTGCGAGCGGGGCGGAGTAAAACTCTGTTTGCACAGGAAAAACTTGCATCGGCTTGGATCCACGTGCTACCATTTTAAGTCTCTAGCCGGGCTTGGGCTCGGCTAAATTTTTGCCGCTCCGCTGTTAGGGTGCCCGCAGGGTTTTAAGCGGGTCATTTAGCCGGGGCGGCCCTGAACAAACCCTAACCGGAGTCACCATGTCGACCACGATGCGCCAAATGCTCGAAGCGGGCGTGCATTTCGGCCACCAGACCCGCTATTGGAACCCGAAGATGGCGCCTTTCATCTTCGGGCATCGCAACAAGATCCACATCATCAATCTCGAGAAGACGATGGTGATGTATCAGGAGGCGATGAAATTCGTTCGCCAGCTTGCCTCCAACAAAGGCACTCTTTTGTTCGTCGGAACCAAGCGTCAGGCGCGCGAGATAATCCGCGAAGAGGCCGAGCGCTGCGCCGCCCCGTTTGTCGATCACCGATGGCTAGGCGGGATGCTCACGAACTTCAAGACCGTCCGCCAATCGATCAAGCGACTCAAGGAAATGGAGGTGATGATCGAGGACGGAAGCATGGAGAAGCTGCCGAAAAAAGAAGCCTTACACTTTCAGCGCGAGCTTGCCAAGCTGCAACGCAGCCTCGGGGGCATCAAGGCGCTGGACAACCGGCCCGATGCGCTGTTCGTGATCGACGTCGGTTACCAGAAAGGGGCGGTGGCCGAGGCGAAAAAGCTCGGCATCCCCGTCATCGGGGTCGTCGATACCAATCATTCCCCGGACGGGATTGCGTACGTGATTCCAGGCAACGACGACTCGAGCCGGGCGATTCGGCTGTACGCGCGCGGGATCGCCGATGCGATCCTGGAGGGCCGCAGCCAGGTCGTGCAGGAAATCATCGGCGCAGCCTCGGATGAATTCGTCGAGGTCGAAGAGGCCGGTGCGAAGGCGCGGTAATCGGCGATGCGCCGTAAAAGGGGCGCGGCAGCCCTTTTTTTTTGAACTTCTAGAACAGCAAGGCTCCAGGTAATGGCGGAAATCACCGCAAGCATGGTCAGAGATCTGCGCGACAAAACCGACGCGCCGATGATGGAGTGCAAGAAGGCGCTGGTCGAGGCGCAGGGTGATTCAGCCAAAGCCGAGGAGCTCCTGCGCGTCAGACTCGGCAACAAGGCGTCCAGGGCCGCTTCGCGTACGGCAGCCGAAGGCGTCGTCGCGGTGTACCTCGCGCCCGACGCAAAGACGGGCGCAATCGTGGAAGTCAACTGCGAGACGGACTTCGTCGCGAAGAACGAGGATTTCCTGAATTTCGCCCGCTCGCTCGCGGACCTCGTCGCGAAGAAGAACCCGCCGGACGTGGCGGCCCTTTCGTCGGCGCCGCTTGGCGGATCGACGGTCGAAGAGACGCGCAAGGCCTTGGTCGGACGCATCGGCGAGAACATGTCGGTCCGGCGCTTCGCCAGGATCGAGGCGAAGGGGCGCCTGTCGCAATACGTGCACGGCGCGAAGATCGGCGTGCTCGTCGACTTCGCGGGCGCGGACGACCAGCTCGGGCGCGATCTCGCCATGCACATCGCCGCATCCAAGCCGCTCGGCCTGTCGCGCGACGACGTTCCGGCAGAGCTCGTGAAGAAGGAACGCGATATCGCTATTGCGAAAGCGGCTGAGTCGGGGAAGCCTGCCAATATCGTCGAGAAGATGGTCGAAGGCAGCGTGCAGAAGTTTCTGAAAGAAGTAACGCTACTCGGTCAAGTCTTCGTCAAGGATCCGGCTGGAAAGCAGACCGTGGAAGCCTATCTCAAGGGCAAAGGCGCCTCGGTATCGCGCTTTGTCCTCTACGTAGTCGGAGAGGGCATCGAGAAGAAAGCCGGCGATTTCGCCGCCGAGGTAAGAGCTCAGGTGAGCGCGGCCAGGACAAACTGAGATGTCCGCAACCGCCAAATACAAGCGCATCCTGCTCAAGCTGAGCGGCGAAGCTCTCATGGGAGACGATTCCTTCGGAATCAATCGCGCTACGATAGAGCGCATCGTCGGCGAGATTGCCCAGGTCGCGGCGCTCGGACTCGAGATCGCTGTGGTGATCGGCGGGGGGAATATTTTTCGCGGCGTCGCTCCGGGCGCGGCGGGAATGGATCGCGCCACGGCCGATTACATCGGGATGCTCGCGACCATCATGAACGCGCTTGCCTTGCAGGACGCCATGCGGCAGGCGGGTTTGAACGCGCGAGTGCAGTCTGCGCTCAACATAGAACAAGTGGTCGAGCCTTATATCCGCAACAAGGCGATCCGCTACCTCGAGGAGGGCAAGATCGTCATTTTTGCCGCGGGGACCGGCAACCCTTTCTTTACGACCGATACTGCAGCGGCGCTGCGGGGAACGGAGATCGGCGCGGAAATGGTCCTCAAAGCGACCAAGGTCGACGGCATTTATACTGCCGATCCCAAGCTCAGTCCGGACGCCAAGCGTTACGACAAGCTGAGTTTTGACGAGGCCATGATCAAGAATCTGAGGGTGATGGATGCCACGGCCTTCGCGCTGTGCCGCGATCAGAAGCTGCCGATCACCGTATTCAGCATTCTGAAAGCCGGAGCGATGAAGCGGGTCGTCACCGGCGAAAAAGAAGGCACACTGGTTTACGTGAGCGCTTGAGACCCGCGAGGAGGGGGATTCATGAGTACCCTGGCCGACGTCAAGAAGAACACCGAGCAGAGAATGCATAAGTCGCTCGACGCCTTGAAAACCGACTTGTCCAAAGTCCGCACCGGCCGGGCGCACGCGGGGCTGCTCGACCACATCTCTGTGGATTATTACGGCAGCCAGATGCCGATTCCGAAGGTCGCCAACGTAAGCCTGCTCGACGCCCGCACCCTCGGCGTATCGCCTTGGGAGAAAAAAATGCTCGGCGCGATCGAAAAGGCGATCCGCGAGTCCGATCTTGGCCTGAATCCTGCTTCTCAGGGAGACATGGTGCGGGTGCCGATGCCGACTCTTACGGAGGAGCGCCGCCGCGATTTGATCAAGGTGATCAAGCACGAGGGCGAAAATGCCAAGGTTGCGGTGCGCAACTTGCGCCGCGACGCCAATCATGCGCTCAAGGAATTGCTGAAAGGCAAGGCCGTGTCCGAAGATGAAGAACGGCGCGCGCAAGACGAGATCCAAAAGCTCACCGACAAACACATCGCCGAGATCGACAAGATGATCGCAGCAAAAGAGGCGGACCTGATGGCGGTTTGACCGAACATCGCAAATTGTCCACCACATGAAACCCTTCGCAAGCTCAACGCGCGAGATCCCGTCCCCCGGCGATATCCCCAGGCATATCGCCGTCATCATGGACGGTAACGGGCGTTGGGCCAAAAAGCGCTATCTCCCTCGCGTCGCCGGTCACAAGCAAGGGGTCGAGACGGTGCGTCGGGTCACGCGTGCGTGCACCGATCGCGGCATCGAATACCTGACCTTGTTCGCCTTCAGCTCGGAGAACTGGCGCCGACCCGCCGAAGAGGTTTCGACGCTCAAGCAGCTGTTCATGGCGGCCCTGGAGCAGGAAGCCGAGCGGCTGCATGAGAATAAGGTGCGCCTGAAGATAATCGGCGATATCGCGCCCTTCGGAGCGCGCGTAGTCGAACTCGCGCGCCGCGCCCAAGAGCTCACCGCGCGCAATGCGGGACTTACGCTCACCATTGCCGCCAACTACGGCGGCCGCTGGGATCTGATGCAGGCGTTGCTGAAGCTCGCGCGCAGCGGCCCGCTGCCGACCGAGGGATTTACCGAAGAGCAACTCGCTCCGCATCTCGCGCTCAACTACGCGCCCGAACCGGATCTGTTCATTCGCACCGGCGGCGAGCAGCGCATCAGTAATTTCCTGCTTTGGCAGCTTGCTTATACCGAACTTTACTTCACCCCGACATTGTGGCCGGACTTCGACGCCAAGCAACTCGACGCGGCGATCGCTTGGTATCGCGAGCGCGAGCGCCGCTTCGGGCGGACCAGCGAGCAGGTCGAAAAACCCAAGCGCGAAAGCGGCGGCCGACGGAGGATCGCGTAAGGCCTCCTGCCGTGCAGGCGGAAAAGCGCGGGCACCCATGCTCAAAACCCGCGTGATGACGGCGGTTGTCCTGCTCGCGGTATTCCTCTCGGCCCTGTACCTGTTGCCCAGGAACGGCTGGATCGCGTTTTGCGCCCTGTTTGTCGGACTTTCCGCATGGGAGTGGGGAGCATTGGCGGCCCTTGCCGCAGTCGGCCGCTTGATCTACTCGGTATTCTTGCTTGGGGCTTTTGTGTTGCTCGGGATGCTTGAGGCTTCCGCGACGAAGGGCTTGTATGCTCCGGCGTGGATCTACTATGCCGCGGGCCTGTTCTGGATCGTTCTCGTTCCGGTGTGGATCTGGCGGCAATTTCGCTTTGGCAGCCGGGCCGTGCTGCTGGCAGCCGGCGCCACGGCGCTCCTGCCCGCCGCCGCAGCGCTTGTGGATCTGCGCGACTTTCATCCTTCCTTCCTGCTCGCCGCCCTGGCAACGGTCTGGATCTCCGACACGGCCGCGTATTTTGTCGGCCGGCGCTTCGGTAAACGCAAGCTCGCCCCTTCCATCAGTCCCGGGAAGACCTGGGAAGGCGTTGCCGGGGCGCTGGCTGCAGTCGGGCTCTACGCCGTGGCGTGGACAAGCTTGGGCGGGAGCCCGCTGAAAGTGGCGCCTGCATGGATCCTGCCGGTTCTACTCGGACTCGCCGTGGTCGGAATGATTGGCGATCTGTTCGAATCTCTGTTAAAACGCCAGGCGGGGGTCAAGGACAGCGGCACGCTTCTGCCCGGCCACGGGGGGATACTCGACCGCATCGATGCACCCGTGGCAATGCTCCCGCTGGCGGTGCTTGCGTTCATGAGATGACCACGATTCAGAACATCGCGATACTCGGAGCGACGGGCTCGATCGGCGCGAGTACTCTGGATGTGATCGTCCGGCATCCGTCGCGCTTCCGCGTGACGGCATTGACCGCCCATCGGCAGGTCGATGAGCTGGCCGACCTGTGCAGGCGACACCGGCCCGACTACGCGTGCGTGGCGGATGCCGCGCACGCGCCCCGGCTCCGCGAGCGCCTGGCGGGGGCGGGCGTCAGCTGCCGGGTTCTCGCGGGGGAGGCGGGGCTCGTGGAAGTGGCCTCGCTGCCCGAAGTCGATTGCGTCATGGCGGCGATCGTCGGGGCGGCCGGGCTTCGCGCCACGCTCGCCGCCGCGAGGGCAGGCAAGAAGCTTCTCCTCGCAAACAAGGAAGCGCTGGTGGTCGCGGGCCCCGTGTTCATGGAGACGGTGCGAGCCAGCGGGGCGGTGCTGCTGCCGATCGACAGCGAGCACAACGCCATTTTTCAATGCCTTCCGCCGTTCGCCTCGGGAGAGCTCGTTTCCAAAGGGATCCGCAGGATCCTCCTCACCGGATCGGGGGGGCCGTTCAGGAGCCGTGCACGCGCAGACTTGCACCGCGTGACGCCCGACGAAGCCTGCGCCCATCCGAACTGGGTCATGGGGCGCAAGATCTCAGTGGATTCGGCGACCATGATGAACAAGGGATTGGAGATCATCGAGGCTCGCTGGCTCTTCGGTGCAAACCCCGAACAGATCCAGGTCGTCGTTCATCCGCAGAGCGTGGTCCATTCGATGGTCGAGTACGCCGACGGTTCTGTGATCGCTCAACTCGGGCACCCCGACATGCGCACGCCGATCGCCCAGGCGCTCGCCTATCCCGAGCGCATCGAGGCCGGGGTGTCGTCGCTCGACCTCTTTCGCATCGGGCTCCTCTCCTTCGAGCAGCCCGATTTCGAGCGCTTCCCGGCGCTAGCGCTCGCCTACGCCGCGTTGAGGAGCGGAGGTGCCGCGCCGGCCACGCTGAACGCGGCCAACGAGGTCGCCGTCGCCGCTTTTCTTGAGGGCCGCCTGCCTTTCCTGCAGATCACCGCGGTAATCGAGGAGGCCCTGAACGGCCTCCCCGCGAACGCGCTCGGCACTCTGGAGGACGTCCTCGCCGCCGACGCCAGAGCCCGGGCGCGGGCGAACCAGATCATCACGCGATTCAACTCCCACGCCGCATGAATCTCGCTATCACGCTCTTGGCTTTCATCGTCGCACTGGGCGTGCTGATCGTGTTTCACGAGTTCGGCCACTATCTGATCGCGCGCTCTTTCGGAGTGAAGGTATTGCGCTTCTCGATCGGCTTCGGCAGGTCGCTGTGGCGGGTCCGAAGCGGCCGGGACAGGACCGAGTGGGTGATCGCGGCGCTGCCGATCGGCGGCTACGTAAAGATGCTCGACGAGCACGAGGGACCGGTCGCGCCCGAAGAGGTGCACCGGGCATTCAATCGCCAGAGCGTCTGGCGGCGCATCGCGATCGTCGCTGCGGGCCCGGCGGCGAATTTTTTGCTCGCCATCGTGTTCTACTGGGCGCTTTTTGTGGGCGGCGTGCAGGAGGCGAAACCTGTCGTCGGCACCCCGGAACCCGGAACCGTCGCGGAGTCGAGCGGCCTTACGCGCGGCGAAACGATCCTGAAAATAAACGACGAGCCGATGGCAAGCTGGCAGCAGGTGCGCTGGCGCCTGCTGCAGATCGCGGTCGAAAAACAATCCGCTCGGCTCGAGACCATCGACGCAAGACAGCGCCTCGGTTTCCATACTTTGGACCTGTCGAGCTTCGATCTGGAGGGGTTCGACAGCGATCCGCTCGCGCGCCTGGGGTTGCGGCTGAACCTGCCCGATGTGGCCCCGGTGATCGGCAAGGTCGTGCCGGGAAGCGTCGCGGAGGCGGGAGGATTGCGCCCGGGAGATCAGGTCGTCACGATCGACGGAGTCCCGATTCGCGTCTGGGAGGATCTCGTGAGCGCTGTCCGAGCGCGACCCGGCGAATTCGTGAAACTGGGCGTCGTTCGTGATCGAGACAAAATCGAGATCCGCTTGCGCCCGGAAGCGTTCGAGCAGAATGGCTCGCGCTTCGGTCGCATAGGAGCGCTGCCTCGTCGAGATCCCGAGGCAATGAAGGACTTGGTAACGACCGTGCGCTACGCGCCGGCTGCCGCGCTTGGAATGGCCCTTGAGCGGACCTGGGAGATGTCGGCGTTCAGCCTGAAGATGCTCGGCAAGATGGTCATCGGCCAGGTCTCCTGGAAAAACCTGAGTGGACCGGTGACGATCGCCGATTACGCGGGTCAGTCGGCGCAGCTAGGGATCGGCGCCTACGTCGCATTTCTCGCGTTGATCAGCATCAGCCTGGGTGTGCTCAACCTGCTCCCGATCCCGTTATTGGATGGGGGACACCTGCTGTACTATGTCGTCGAGATTTTCAAGGGCAGCCCGGTTTCGGAGCGAGCGATGGAACTGGGCCAGCGTCTGGGCCTCACCTTGCTTCTGTTCCTGATGGCGTTCGCCATCTACAACGATTTCAACCGCTTGTTCGCGGGTTAATGATCCATCAAGCGAAAAACGCGCTACGAGCCGCGCTCTTTCTGCTCGTGCTCGCTCGGCAGGCGTGGGCGTTCGAGCCGTTTGTCGTGCGGGACATCCGCGTCGAGGGCATCCAGCGCATCGAGGCGGGAACGGTCTTCAGCTATCTCCCCGTCAAAGTCGGCGATACGATCACCGACGAAAAGGCCGCCGGGGCGATTCGCTCCCTGTTCGCTACCGGGTTTTTTCGGGACGTCAGGCTCGAGGTCCAGGGAAACGTGCTCATCGTGACTCTCGAAGAGCGGCCAGCCATCGCTTCGATCGATTTTGTCGGGATGAAGGAATTCGAAAAGGACAAGGTCAAGCAAGGGCTGCGCGACGTCGGATTCCAGGAAGGTCGCATCTTCGACCGCGCTTTGCTCGATCAGGCGGAGCAGGAGCTCAAACGCCAGTATCTCACCCGGGGCCTTTATGGCGTGGAGGTCACCACGACCGTCACGCCGCTCGAGCGCAACCGGGTCGCAATCAATTTCAACATGAACGAGGGGGAAGTTGCGAAGATCAAGAGGATCAACATCGTAGGCAATCGCGCATTTTCCGAGAAGGAATTGCTGGGTATAGTCCAGCTGCGCACCCCCGGCTGGTTCACCTGGTTCTCGAAGAACGACCAATACTCCAGGCAAAAACTCCAAGCCGATCTCGAATCGCTGCGTTCACATTACCTGAACGGGGGCTTCCTCGAGTTCAATATCGACTCCACCCAGGTCTCGATTACCCCCGATCGTCACGACATCTACATCACGATCAACATCACCGAGGGCGAGAAATTCGAAGTGGGCGACGTGAAGCTGGAGGGGGACTTGCTCGTCCCCGAGGCGGAGCTTCGCTCGTTGATCACGATCAAATCGGGCGAAACGTTTTCCAGGGAAAAGCTCACCGATTCGACCAAAGCAATTACCGACAGACTGGCGCGGGACGGCTACGCTTTTGCCAATGTCAACGCGAATCCCGAAATCGACAAGGAAAGGCGCAAAGTCACTTTCACGTTTCTGATCGACCCCGGAAGGCGCGTCTATGTCCGGCGCATCAACGTTGTCGGAAACGCGCGCACCCGCGACGAGGTGGTGCGTCGCGAGATGCGCCAGCTCGAGGGCAGCTTTTTCGACAGCCAGAAGCTGCAGCTCTCCAAGCAGCGGATCGACAAGACGGGCTATTTCAGCGAAGTCGAGGTCGAGACTCCGGCGGTGCCCGGCACGACCGATCAGGTCGACGTCACCGTGCGGGTCAAGGAGAGGCCCACCGGCGCGGTGCTGCTCGGTGTGGGTTTCTCGAGCGTCGATAGATTCATCGTTCAGGCATCGGTTCAACAGAGTAATTTTTTCGGTACCGGCAACACCGTGGGCCTGCAAGTCACCTCCGGCTCCGTCAACAAGATCGCCTCGTTCTCCTTTGTCGATCCCTACTATACGGTCGACGGAGTCAGCCGCGGTTTTGACGTGTACCGGCGCGACGTGAACGCCTCCTCCCTGGGAATCGGCAACTACAGGACCAGCACGATCGGCGGCGCGGTACGCTTCGGAGTGCCCTTTACCGAGTACGACACCTTGTTTTTTGGCTTCGGTACGGAGCAGGTCAGACTCTTTCTAGCCGCAGACAGCCCGCAGCGGTACCTCTTCTTTCAAAACCAGTTCGGCGGCACCTATCTCGCGCTGGTCAGCACCGCTGGCTGGGTCCGCGACTCGCGAGACAGCGTCATCTGGCCGACGAAAGGCCACCTCGAGCGCGCCAGTCTGGAACTGGCGACGCCGCCCGGAGACCTCGAGTACTGGAAATATTCCTACACCCACCAGTATTTTTACCCGGCTACGCGCAGCCTCACGTTCGTGTTGAGCGGGGAGCTTGACGCAGGCGACGGATACGGTGGAAAACCGCTGCCGTTTTTCAAGAACTATTACTCGGGTGGCATCGGCAGCGTGCGCGGATTCCGAACTGCGTCATTGGGTCCACGCGACATCGACGGGAGTTTCCTGGGGGGCAATCGGAAAATCAACGGATCGACGGAGCTGTTGTTCCCGGTACCCGGAAGCGACCGCTCGATGCGATTTGGAGCTTTCATAGACGGGGGACAAGTCTACGGCTTGACTGACAAGCTCGACCTTTCGCAGCTACGTGCCTCAGCTGGACTGAGCTTTGCCTGGAACTCACCGGTCGGGCCGATGAAAATCAGCATCGCGAAACCGCTGAACGACAAGCCCGGGGACGATATCCAGCGCATCCAGTTTACGCTTGGCGGATTATTCTGACGGCCCGGTATAATCCTTTCTTAAAGGCAGGTCTCATGTCAGCTTCGAAGAGGAACTCTTTCGTCCGTTGGACCCTCACGACAGCCCTCGGGGTCGTCGGCCCGGCTCTGGGCCAGTCGAGCATCGGGTTTGTCAGCCTGGACCGGATCCTGAGGGAAGCGCCTGCTGCGCAGCGGGCCCAGAAGAAACTGGAGCAGGAATTCGCCCAGCGCGGGCAGGATCTCTCCAGGATGGCGGAGCAGTTGAAGAAGATGCAAGGGAACCTGGAGAAGAACGCCGTGACGATGTCGGAATCGGAGCGGCAGAAGCGCGAACGCGAATTCGGCGATGTCAACCGGGATTTTCAGCGCAGACAACGGGAATTCAACGAGGATCTGGCCCAGCGGCGCAAGGAGGAATTCGAAGGAGTCCTCGAACGCGCCAACCGGGCCGTGAGACAGATCGCCGAGGCCGAAAAACTCGACATCGTGTTGCAGAACGAGCAGGTCGTATGGGCGAGCACCCGCATCGACATCACGGACAAGGTCATCAAGGCGCTAGAGGATACTCGCGCGGGGAAGTGATTCGGCCGACCCTAACCCGTGACGAAATCCATCTCGCGTATTTACCGGCTCGGTGAGATTGTCGCCAAGCTCGGCGGGGAGCTGATAGGCGATCCCGACGCCGAGATCCGGCGAATCGCCACGCTTGAAAGCGCCGGCCCGGGCGACCTTTGCTTCCTCTCGGATGGCCGGTACCGTGCGCACTTGCGCGACACGCGTGCCTCGGCCGTGATTTTGGCGCGCGAGGAGCGGGACGCGACTGCCTTGCCCAGGATCCTGTGCGATGACCCCTATATTTATTACGCTCGGGCCGCGCAGCTGTTCGGCTCCGAGAGCCGCCCCGTTCCGGGAATCCACGCGCGCGCCGTCGTCGAAGAGGAAGCCGAAATTCCGGCATCCGCCACGGTAGGACCGGGCTGCTATATCGGCCGCGGGGCACGGTTGGGGGAGCGCGTCGTGATCGATGCTAGCTGCACGGTCGGCGAAGATGCGTCGATCGGCGAGGACAGCCGCCTGGGTCCTTCGGTCACGGTCTATCCCCGCTGCGTTATAGGCAAGCGCGCCTTGATTCACGCCGGCGTGGTGATCGGCGCCGACGGTTTCGGCATGGCGCTCGATTCGGGACGCTGGATCAAGATTCCGCAAACCGGGCGCGCCGTAATAGGCGACGACGTCGAGATCGGTGCCAACACCACGATCGACCGCGGTGCTCTCGACGACACCGTGATAGAGGACGGCGTCAAGCTCGACAACCAGATCCAGATCGGCCATAACGTACGCATCGGTGCGCATACTGCGATGGCCGGGTGTGCAGCCGTCGCCGGGAGCACGCGTATCGGCCGGCACTGCGCCATCGGCGGTGCCGCGCGCATCATCGGCCATTTGACGATCGCCGACCACGTGACAATCTCCGCCGCAGCCGTGGTGACGAAATCCATCGCGCGCGCGGGCACTTATACCGGCGCGCTGCCCTCTGCGCCCAGCCGCGAATGGGCGAAGACAGTGGCGCACCTGCGCAGCCTCGACCGGCTGGTCAAGCGGATCCGCCAGCTGGAAAAGCGACTCCCAGTAAAGAGAAAGAGGTAAGCGATGGACATCCGAGAGATCCTGGAATACCTGCCCCACCGCTATCCCATGCTTCTCGTGGACCGGGTGCTCGAATGCGAGCCGGGCAAGCGGCTTCTCGCGCTCAAGAACGTCACCATGAACGAGCCTTTCTTTACCGGGCATTTCCCGCACTATCCGGTGATGCCGGGGGTCATGATCATCGAGGCACTCGCGCAGGCGGCGGCCGTACTGTCGTTCCGCACCATGAACACAAAACCGGACGACAAGTCGGTCTATTACTTCGCGGGGATCGACGAGGCGCGGTTCAAGCGCCCGGTGGTTCCGGGGGACCAGCTCCTCCTCGAGGTCTCGGTCGAACGCAGCGCCCGGGGACTCTGGAAATTCGCTGCGCAGGCACGCGTCGGCGATGCGCTCGCTGCCGAAGCGAAGATCCTGTGCACGCTGCGCCCGATATGATTCACCCGACGGCCATCGTTCATTCCGGAGCGAAGCTCGCCCCGGGAGTATCGGTGGGACCCTATTCGATCATCGGCGAACACGTTGAGATTGGGGAGGGGACCTCGATCGGGCCGCACGTGGTGATCGAGGGGAGAACTCGCATTGGAGCTCAAAATCGGATTTTCGGATTCAGCTCACTCGGCGGACCGCCCCAGGATAAGAAATACGGCGGAGAAGCGACTGCGCTTGAGATCGGCGACCGCAATACCATCCGCGAATATTGCACTTTCAGCTGCGGTACCGTGCAGGACACGGGCGTCACGCGCGTCGGCAACGACAACTGGATCATGGCCTACGTGCATATCGCGCATGACTGCCAGGTCGGCAGCCACGCGGTCTTTGCCAACGCGGCGACACTTGCCGGTCATGTCCGGGTCGGAGACTATGCCGTGCTGGGCGGGTTTACCGGAGCCCATCAGTTCGTCTCGATCGGCGCGCACTCGATCACCGGGGTCGCGACGGTCTTGCTGCAGGATCTGCCTCCGTACGTCATGGCGGCGGGCAATACCGCGAAGCCGTTTGGAATCAACAGCGAGGGCCTGAAGCGGCGCGGATTCGCCGCGGAAAAGATCACCTTGATCAAGCGCGCCTACAAGACTCTCTACAGGTCAGGCCTCGCGTTCGAGGAAGCGCGACGCAAGATTGCAAGCCAGGCCGCGAAGCTGCCGGAGTTGCAGGTGCTCGTCGATTTCCTCGAGCGCTCGCAGCGGGGCATCATTCGTTAGCCGCAGTGGAAAGCAATCCCATTGTCGTAGGCATGGTGGCGGGGGAGGCTTCGGGGGATTTTCTCGGAGCTCATCTCATCGCCGCGCTGCGCGAGCGCGTTCCCGGAGTGCGCTTCGTCGGCATCGGCGGACCAAAGATGGAGGCGGAGGGCCTAGCTCCCTGGTTCCCCATGGAAAAGCTGGCGGTACGCGGCTACGTCGAGGTGCTGCGGCATTTTCTGGAAATCCACGCGATCCGGCGAAAGGTCCGACGGCGGCTCCTCGCGGCGAGGCCGAGGCTTTTCGTCGGCATCGACGCTCCCGACTTCAATCTGCCGCTCGAGCGCAAGCTGAAACGAGCGGGCATTGCGGCGGTCCACTACGTGAGCCCGTCGCTGTGGGCCTGGCGCGGCGGGCGCATGTCCGCGATCGCCGCGTCGGTCGACAAGATGCTGGTTCTGTTCCCGTTCGAGGAGCCCCTGTACCGCGCCGCCGGAGTGCCGGTCGCCTACGTCGGACACCCCTTGGCGGATTTGACCTCCGATGAGGATGGATCCGCTGCGGCGAGAGAGCAGTTACGGCTGTCTGCGGCACGGAAGGTCGTGGCGCTGATGCCTGGCAGCCGGCAGTCGGAAGTGCGCTACATGGCCTCAAGCCTCATACAAACGGCCAAGCTGATCGCGGCGCGGCAGCCCGCCGTGCATTTTCTGGTGCCGCTCGTCAGCCGCGAAACACGCGCCATTTTCGAACAGGCGATGTACGACGCCGATGCGGGTGAACTGCCGCTCACCGTTTTGTTCGGGCATGCGCACGACGCGATCGCGGCGTGCGACGTCGCACTCGTGGCGAGCGGAACCGCGACGCTGGAGGCCGCGCTCGCCCGCAAACCGATGGTGATCACCTATAAGATGGCGCAACTCACGTACGGCATGATGTCGAAGATGGGATACCTCCCGTGGGTGGGTCTGCCCAACATCATCGCCGGGGAATTCATCGTTCCGGAAATTCTCCAGCACGATGCGACGCCCGAGAACCTCGCGCAAGCGGTGCTGAATTCGCTCAACGATCCCGTCGTCAACCGCAGACTCCCGGAGCGCCTCGACCAGATACGGCGGCTGCTGCGCAGGGACACCGCCGCCCGGGCTACGGAAGCGCTCATGCCGTGGCTGCGGTCCGCCTGATCTGCGGCGTCGACGAAGCCGGCCGCGGGCCGCTCGCCGGACCGGTTTGCGCAGCCGCAGTGGTTTTCGAGCCGGGGCGGCGCGCGCCTGCCGGGATCGCCGACTCCAAGGTCTTGAGCGTGCGCGAGCGCGAACGGCTCACCATCCTCATCAAGAATAGAGCGCTGGCCTGGGCCATCGCCTGGGCGAGCGTCGAGGAAATCGACAGCCTGAACATCCTGCAGGCGAGCCTGCTCGCCATGCGACGCGCGGTGGAATTGCTTTCGGTCTCCCCCCACGAGGTGTTGTTCGATGGCCAGCATTGCCCGATGCTTGCGGTCCCGGTCCGGGCGATCGTCGATGGCGACGCGAAGGTGAGGGTGATCGCGGCGGCATCCATCCTGGCGAAGACCGCGCGCGACGCCGAGATGTGCCGCCTCCACGGGCAGTTTCCGCAATACGGCTTCGACGCGCACAAGGGATATCCGACACCGCAACACCTGAGCGCGTTGCGCCGGTACGGCGTATGCGAAGTCTATCGCCGCAGCTTTCGCCCGGTGAGGCTGCTTCTGGAAAGGGACCGCTGAGATGTTCCTTCAACATATGAAATCGAGCGCGCTGTCTTGCGAAAACCTTGCACCACTGATAGCTCTCATTGCGGGTGCTGTTTCCCTCGCTGCGCCATCGGCGTTCGCTGGGGGCTATGAGCTGACCAAAGGGCAGGGCGAAGAAGTGTGCGAGGCCTATTTGAGAAACCTTAACTCGGTCGATGATCCTCCACAGGTGATGATCTGCGAGCGGCAGCTCAATCCCAAGATGCCCGAATTCAAGAAACCGGCGTGGTCAAAGCCAAGCGTTGACCAATTCCGCGCGCTGGAATTCGACATGGCCAAGCTGGCCAGCCGGGTGATCGGGCAGCCCGAACCGGTGAACGAAGCCTCTATAGAACTGCGGAGCGAGGATGACCTGGGTTGGCCGGCGAGGCGCCGCGTCGCGCGCATCGACATCGACAACGACGGTGTCCTCGACAATGTACTGAAGAGCGAGGACGGGAACTGCCAGTCCGGTGCCTTTGGTGTGAACATCGCAGTCCTCACGGAGGACGGACGGCACTACGACCTCGAAAAATCCCAATACATCGACGCCGATCAGAGTGCGCTCCTGGGGCAACTGAACAAGGAACCGAACCCATCGGGTCGGCGCACAGCGGGTCTTTCGAAGAGGGACTTCAGGGGCTATTCCTTGTACGACATTTTTCTTTACAAGAACACCGCCTATTTCGATCTATGGGAGATGGGTAGGAATTACCCGGATCGAACTTCTGCCCGGTTGCACGTTTTCTTGCGCAAGCACAACGAAACGCGAGAAGTTTGCACATATCGCCTTAGGTAACCAACAGCCGTGCCACGAGGCACGAATGGGGATTCGCTCATGTCACCGCACTCAATTTCAAACTACGATCAGCGCCGAGTCGCGACGTTGTGTGCCAACATTGCCGCCGCTACTTCACTGCTGCTCGCTATCCCTGTAGCCCACGCCGGACGCTACGAACTGGTGAAGGGCAAGGGGGTGGAAGTGTGCGAGGCGTATGCAACGAACCTCAACTCATTCCAGCTCCACGAGCCGATGCTCTGTGATCGACTGGTGAACCCGAGATTTAAGGAATTGCGAAAGCCGAAGTGGGAACCTCTCAATTTCGACAAAAATTTGGGTCTGATCGTGACTGTGGATAAATTACTAAGACCAAACTATTTCGCCAAGCCAGAAACAATGGTGCCGTCCTTACGCGGGAATGTCGAACAAGACAACTACAAGTATCAGCTGACGATCATCGACATTGACAACGACGGCAAGCCTGAACCCGTCCTCCGCTTCGTCGAAAGCTGCTGGCCAGGAAGTCCGCGACTGGGAGGTGCTGCATTGGTCGTGCTTCAGCAAGGCAAGAATGATGTTGATCTCAAAAAGAGTCAGCTTCTTGCAGAAGGCAACTTGGAGAACTACGACAACGGGATTCGCGACGTCTTCTTTCATAAGGGAAAAACGTACTTCGATATATGGTTTTTCAGAGTCGTCAATCGGGGCCAACTTCACGTGATGCTGACCGAAAACGCCGAAACTAGAGAAATTTGCAAGCTGCAATTCCAGCTGCAATGAACTGGATTTCTTCTGTGATCGCTTCTAAAACTCGAACTCCGCGATCAGGCGCTGCAGACTCCTTTTTTCGGTCTCCGGAAGGAACAGGGAACGGCGAGCGGCGACCAGCCGCTTGAGACGCGCACAGTAGGGAGAGTCGCTCGCCGCGCGGCGGAGTTGCCGGGCAAGCCCGCGTTCGTCCGCCAGTGCGTAGTATCCCGGGTAGCCGCGGCCGAGCATTCCTATATTTCCTGATACCCGCGAGGCGATGACCGGCACCCCCGCCGCGGCGGCTTCGCAGATGACGTTGGCGCCGCCTTCCATGCGCGAGCTCACCACCAGCGCGTGGCTGCGCGAGAGCCAGCGGAGCGCCTGCCAATGCGGCACATTTCCCAGCCATCGGTAGCGCGGATCAGCGCGCGCGAGACGCCGCGCGGTGCGCGCCATCTCCGGCGAGAGCGCTTCTCCGAGCTGCACGATCTCGAGCCCGGGCAAGTCGCGCAGATGGACGAGTGCGAGCGCGGCGCGAAAAGGATCTTTCTCTTCGCGCAGATGTCCGATCACGGCGACGCGAAAGCGGGAAGAGGGCGGCTCAACGGATCGATGGGCCTCGGCTGACTGGTAAATCACGCGGGTCTTGCGTCTGAACCGTGCCGGAAGCTCGAGCCTTCCCATGTCCTGCAGGACGACCAGGCGATCGGCGAGCGCGAGCGAGGCCCGCGCGTCGCTATCCGTGCGGATGTCCCGGTACAGATCGGTGCCGGTCAGCACGACGACCAGGGGCGATTCGGGAAACCGTTCGTTGAATTGCGCGATCGAGGCGTGGCTGCGTCGCGCGTGCAGCGCGATCATCGCGTCGGCGGCGCGGCCGTCCCAGCGAACCGAGACCCGGACCCGGTGGCCGAGCGAGCGCAGCATCGCCGCCCAGCGCGTCGCGGTATGGCGGTTGCCGCTCCGCGAGCGCGCTCCGGCCGGGGTGATAAGCGCGATTTTCATGCTATGTTTGGTTCTTTCCCATGTTTCCTGAATCTCTGTCGCAGCAACTGCGCGATGCCAGGCGGCGCACCCGGCTTCTCACCCGCGACCTCGAAGGTGCGCAATTGTTCGGTCCAAAGCTGGCGATCGTCAATCCCGTGCTGTGGGAGCTGGGACACGTCGCCTGGTTCCAGGAGCACTGGTGCCTGAGATCGCGCGCCGACGAGTCGCTCTCGGACAGCATCCTCGACGACGCCGACGCGCTCTACGATTCCGCAAAAGTCGCGCACGACGCGCGCTGGGCCCTGCCGCTGCCGGACCTTCGGGCGACGCTCGAATTTCAGGATCGGGTCCTCGAGCGCGTGCTGGAGCGGCTCGAGCGCGAGCCGGACAACGAGTGGTTTCTGTATTTCGTGCAATTGGCGCTCTTCCACGAGGACATGCATGCGGAAGCGTTTCACTATACACGGCAGACGCTCGGCTACGCGGATCCGCTAGACCGAGACGATGCAGGGGAGGGCGCGGTGGACGGAGACGTCGAGTTGCCCGGGGGAGAGTTTCTGATCGGCGCGGCGCGAAACTCCGGATTTCATTTCGACAATGAAAAGTGGGCTCATCGGGTCGAGCTCGAGCCCTTTCGCATTGCCCGCTCGCCGGTCACGAATGCGCAATTTCTGGAATTCGTTCGCGACGGCGGCTATTCCCGCCGCGATCTCTGGTCGCTCGAGGGATGGAACTGGAAAGGGCAGGCGCAAGCGCCGCGTTACTGGGTCGAAAAAGGAAGGCAATGGCTGGAGCGCCGCTTCGACAAGGAACTCCCGCTGGCGCCCGATCTTCCGGTGATGCACGTCAACTGGCATGAGGCGAACGCATACTGCCGCTATGCGGGAAGGCGGCTGCCGAGCGAAGCGGAATGGGAGTTCGCCGCTTCATTCTGCGGCGGCGGCAGGCGGCGCTATCCCTGGGGGGACGTCGCCGAGGCCGTTCGCGCAAATCTGAACGGGAGCGGACGCGTTCCCGTCGGCGAGTTCGCGGCCGGAGACAGTTTCGGCGGCTGCCGGCAAATGCTCGGCAACGTCTGGGAATGGACCTCGAGCACCTTCGGTCCTTATCCGGATTTCGTGCGCGATCCGTATGCGGAATACTCCGAGCCCTGGTTCGGGACCCACAAGGTCCTGCGCGGGGGCAGCTTCGCGACGCCGGCGCGGCTCGTCTCCAATACCTGGAGGAATTTCTATACTCCGGACCGCGGCGACATCTTCGCCGGTTTCCGCACCTGCCCCATCGAGTGAAGTCCATCCGCTCCAAAGACAACCCGCAGATCAAGGCCCTGATCAAGCTGGCCGGATCGTCGCGGGAGCGGCGCAGGACCGGCACCACGCTCCTGGAAGGCGAGCATCTGCTGCGTGCGTATCGGGAGAGCGGCGGCACGGCGGAAATGATCCTTGCGAGCGAGAGCGCCCTCGCCAACCCCGAAATCCGCGGGTTCTTCGAAAACGTGCCGGCGAAGTCACGCCTGGTTCTCGCGGATGCGCTTCTCGCACGGGTATCTCAGCTGGTGAGCTCGGCCGGGGTGGCAGCGGTCATCCGAACGCCCCGATCGGGTCCGGTGCCGCAAAGCGTTTCGAATTGCCTCCTTCTCGAAAACATCCAAGATCCGGGAAATCTCGGTTCGATCCTGAGGACGGCGGTGGCGGCGGGTGTGCAGCACGTCTTCCTTTCGAAGAGCTCGGTGTTCGCCTGGTCACCGAAGGTCATACGGGCCGGCATGGGCGCGCATTTCTTCCTTTCGATCTTCGAGGGCGTCGACGTCGATGAATTCGCGCATTCGTTCCGCGGCTCGGTGGTTGCCATGGAACCGCGCGCTGAAGCGTCGCTCTACGACCTCGATCTCAGGGGATCGGTGGCCTGGGTGTTCGGCAACGAGGGCGCCGGGCTGTCCGAAGGCGTGCGGCGGCTCGCCACCCATCGGGTATGCATCCCCATGCCCGGTGCCGCCGAGTCGCTGAACGTCGCCGCTGCGGCGGCCGTCTGCCTCTTCGAGCAGCTTCGTCAACGGAGCGTCAGTACACCCGCCGTTCCAGCTTGAACTCCTGCATGATCGTCGTGGCGATTTCCTCGATCGATTTCGTCGTCGAATTCGCCCAGCGTATGCCTTCGCGGGACATCAGCTTTTCCGCCTGCTGCACTTCGTAGCGGCAGTTTTCCAAGTCGGCGTACTTGCTGTTGGGCCGGCGCTCGTTGCGGATCTCCCGCAGCCGTTCCGGTGCGATCGACAGGCCATACAGTTTGCGGCGATAGCCCTGCAGTGCGGTGGGCAGGCTCATGCGGTCGAAGTCCTCCGGAATGAGCGGGCAATTCGCCGCGCGGATTCCAAATTGCAGCGAGAGATAGAGGCTGGTCGGGGTCTTGCCGCTGCGCGATACTCCGACCAGGATGACGTCCGCCTTGTCGAGGTCCCTGGATGACGCCCCATCGTCGTGAGCGAGGGCGAAATTGATCGCGTCGATGCGGTGGGTGTAGCCCTTCTTGTCGCGCGCGCTGTGCGAGCGGCCGACCGTGTGGGTAGACTTCGCCCCGAACTCCGCCTCGAGCGGATCGAGGAAGCTCTCGAAGAAATCCAGCACGAAGGCGTTGGCCTTGCGCATCGTTTCGCGTATTTCGGCATTGACCAGCGTGGTGAAAACGACCGGCCGGCCGTTTCCCGAAGCGCAAGCCTCGTTGATCCGCCTCACACAGGCCTGGGCCTTCGCGACCGAGTCGATGAAGGGAACGGTCAACTGCTCGAATTCGATACCGTCGAACTGCGTGAGCAGGCTGTGGCCGAGCATTTCGACCGTGATCCCGGTGCCGTCGGAGACGAAGAACACAGTTCGGCGGGGACCGGGCATGGAAAAGGGGCCGGGCGGAGTATTTTGGCTGCGCGAGGGTTGCGCTGCCTGTAACATAGCGGTTTCAAGATGATCCTTCAACCGCGGCGAAGGACCGCTCCCATGGCTCGGCTCAAATACGTGGTGAATTTCGATCGGCTCGGAATGGCAGAGATCGAGCGGGTCGGAGGGAAAAACGCATCGCTGGGCGAGATGATAGTCCAGCTCTCCAAGGCGGGAATCCGGGTCCCCGGCGGCTTTGCCACCAGCGCCGAGGCGTTCCACGAATTCCTGGGCGGAGGAGGCGGCCTGGCGGCGCGCATCGAGGCGCGCATGAAGGGCTTGGATGCCGACGACGTCGAAGCGCTCGAGCGTTGCGGAGCGGAGATCCGCGGCTGGATCGAGGCGACGCCGTTTCCGAAACAGCTCGAAGCGGAGATTGCGGAAGCGCTCCGAGACCTGACCGGAGGGGACGAGACCGTATCGGTGGCTGTGCGTTCCAGCGCCACGGCCGAGGACTTGCCTGACGCCTCCTTTGCCGGACAGCAGGAAACCTTCCTCAATATCCGCGGCCTCGCCAACGTAATGACCGCGCTCAAGCACGTGTTCGCCTCGCTCTACAACGACCGCGCGATCTCCTACCGGTGCCACAAGGGATTCGGGCATTCGGCGGTGGCGCTCTCTGCAGGCGTGCAGCGCATGGTGCGCAGCGATCTGGGTGCAAGCGGCGTGATGTTCACCCTCGATACCGAATCCGGCTTCCGCGACGTCGTGTTCATCACCGCGTCTTGGGGACTGGGCGAATTGGTCGTGCAGGGCGCGGTCAACCCCGACGAGTTCTACGTCCACAAGCCGATGCTGCGCGGCGGCAAGTTTCCCGTGATCCGGCGCAGCCTCGGCTCGAAATTGCAGAAGATGGTATTCGCCGAGCGGGCTCAAGCGGGTCTCTCGGTAAAGACCGTGGACGTGTCCGATGCCGAGCGCAACCGCTTCTCTTTGAGCGATGAGGACGCGATCGAGCTTGCGCGCTTTGCGCTGAAGATCGAGGAACACTACCAGCGGCCCATGGATATCGAATGGGCGAAGGACGGCTCGGACGGCAGGATCTACATCCTGCAGGCGAGGCCCGAGACCGTGAAATCCCGCAAATCGGCGGAAGGGCAGGAGCGCTTCCTCTTGAAGCAGAAATCCGAAGTGCTCGCCTCGGGCCGCGCCATCGGTCACAAGATCGGAGCGGGCATCGTGCGCGTCGTCAAGGACGCCTCGGAGATGGGCCGCATCAAGCCCGGCGACATCATCGTCACCGACATGACCGACCCCAACTGGGAGCCGGTGATGAAGCGTGCCGCGGCCATCGTCACCAACCGCGGCGGCCGGACCTGCCACGCCGCCATCATCGCGCGCGAGTTGGGCATTCCTGCCGTCGTGGGCTGCGGCGACGCCACCGCCACGCTCAAGGACGGCGAGGCCTGCACCGTGTCCTGTGCCGAAGGCGACACCGGAAACATCTACCGCGGCATCCTCGAGATCGAAGTGACCTCGCGGGAGTACGGCGAGATGCCGAAATGCCCCGTCAAGATCACGATGAATATCGGCAATCCGCACCTCGCCTTCGACTTCCAGGCGCTGCCGAACTGGGGAGTCGGACTCGCCCGTCTGGAATTCGTGATCAACAACATGATCGGCGTGCATCCCAAGGCGGCGCTCGAGTATCCGGATCTCCCTGCCGACCTCAAACGCGAGGTGGAGCATGCGGCCCGGGGCTACCGTGATCCGCGCGCTTTTTTCGTGGAAAAGCTGACCGAAGGCGTCGCGACCATCGCTGCGGCTTTCTGGCCGAAGCCGGTGATCGTCCGCTTGTCGGACTTCAAATCGAACGAGTACAAGAAGCTGATCGGCGGCGCCCGCTACGAGCCGGACGAGGAGAATCCGATGCTCGGTTTCCGCGGCGCCTCGCGCTATGTCGCGGAGTCGTTCCGGCGTTGCTTCGAGATGGAATGCCAGGCGATGCGCCGCGTGAGAAACGAGATCGGGCTCACCAATGTCGAGATCATGGTGCCGTTCGTGCGCACCCTGAAGGAATGCGCCCAGGTGATCGAGCTGCTCGCCGCGAACGGCTTGAAGCGCGGGGAGGACGGCCTGCGGCTCATCATGATGTGCGAGGTGCCGTCGAACGCGGTGCTCGCCGAGCAGTTTCTCGAGCACTTCGACGGATTCTCGATCGGGTCGAACGATCTCACGCAGCTCACGCTCGGACTGGATCGCGACTCGGGACTCGTGGCGGACGCGTTCGACGAGCGCGACCCGGCGGTGAAGGCCATGCTGCGACTGGCGATCCAGGCCTGCCGCAAGGCCGGAAAATACGTCGGCATCTGCGGGCAGGGCCCCTCCGACCACCTCGACTTCGCCCGGTGGCTGGTTCAGGAAGGCATCGAGAGCCTCTCCCTCAACCCCGACACGGTGGTGGACACCTGGTTGCAGCTATCGCGCGAAGCCGACACGTCGGCCAAAGCGAGGCTGACGGCGACGTGACAGGAACCGCGGGGATGACTGCTAATTAACTCCGCGAGCGCAGCAAGCGCTGCTGCTCGCGCTTCCAGTCCTTTTCTTTTTCGGCGGCACGCTTGTCGTACTGTTTCTTCCCCTTCGCAAGGCCGATGTTGATCTTCACGCGCCCGCGCACGTAGTGCAGGTCGAGAGGAACCAGGGTGTACCCGGCGCGGTCGACTCTGCCGATGAGGCGGCGGATCTCCTCGGAGTGAAGCAGGAGCTTTCGCGTGCGCACCGGATCGGCCTGGACGTGAGTGGACGCGGCGGTGAGCGGGCTGATGTGCGCGCCGATGAGGAAGATCTCCTCGTTCCGCACCATCACGTAGGCTTCCTTCAGCTGCGCGCGTCCCGCACGGATCGCCTTGACTTCCCACCCTTCCAGGGCGATGCCCGCTTCGTAGCGCTCCTCGATGAAGTATTCATGCGGCGCCTTGCGGTTTTCGACGATCGTCACGAGGGAAGATTTCCTTATATGATTCGCCAATTCTACAACGATGATAGTCGTCGACCGATCGGCGCTGGTGGCACACAGCGCACAGAAAATGTACGCGCTCGTCGCGGACGTGGAATCCTACCCGCAGTTCCTGCCCTGGTGCGACCGGGCGGTCGTTTCGGCGAGCGAGCCGGGCCGGAGCGTTGCCACATTGCACATCAATTTCCGCGGGTTGAAAAAGGAATTCACCAC
>WNGH01002727.1_pt1 | contig 44723 bp, 35 predicted proteins | sample 5400631 | NCBI WGS metagenome assembly WNGH01 (sample SAMN13153373, study PRJNA577476) | soil metagenome | isolation source: 115 cm soil or saprolite under Garry oak tree replicate 1 | place: USA:California | collected 2016-06-15 | reverse complement strand
TCCTCCTCTGGCGCGAGATGCTTTTGCAGCCGCTCCCACTTCGACTGCATCTCCTTCACTTCCTGCTCATCCATGGCCACATGCGCCGCCGTCACATGGGCAGCGATCGAGCGGGCATAGGCCAGGCTCTGCAGCGAAGGCCGGTCCAGTGCGGCAATCGGCACGATAAAGTGGTGGCGGATGTCCTTTGCTCGCAGAGCAAGCACGCTCTCCGGCGTCGGGAGCGTCAGATTAGACACCACGATCGCGGGCCGGAAGAACAACCTGGTCTTCAGTTGCAGGATGATGGGGGTGTGCAGCAAGCGTCCGAGCGGAGTGGCTTCGGCGATCTCCGGCAGCATGACCGTCAGTGTCTCGTTGACATACTGCAACTGCATCGCGTCGATGTAATCGAGCAGACAGCGCACAAGCGAGCGACGCTCTGGCTCGACGAGAGCGAGCTGCATGCGATCGCGTTCGGAGAGCGTGCTTTGCCACTCCTCCCAGGCAGCGCGCAGAGCGTCAGCCTCCCGCCGGTCACGCGCCACATGCAGCGCTGTCACCTCCTGAGTGATCGAGCGGGCATAGGCCAGGCTGCGCTTCGCCGCGGGATTCAGATGCGCCACCGGCACGATGAAACGGTGGCGGATGTCCTTCGGGCGCATGGGGATCTCCGTGGTGCGCTCGCGCTCTACATGCAGGTAGTGCCGGTGGATTCCGAGGAACATGACAACCAGCAAGGGGATAAGGATGACGACGATCCAGGCCCCCGACAGAAATTTGGTGAAGGAGATCACCAGCGCCACCAGCAGCGTGGTGAGCGCGCCCAGCCCGTTGATCGCAAAGCTGCGCCACCAGCCCTTCTTCACGCTGCGCAGACGCCACCAGTGGCGCACCATCCCGCCCTGCGAGAGGGTAAACGACATGAAGACGCCGACTGCGTACAGGTTGATGAGGCTGGTGGTATCTCCCTGGAAGATGACGAGCAGCAGGCTGGCCAGCACCGCCAGGCTGACGATGCCGATCGAGAACGCCAGGCGGTCACCCCGAAAGGCGAACTGATGCGGCAGGAAGTGATCGCGCGCCAGCAGGGAAGACAGGCGAGGGAAGTCGGCGTAGCTGGTGTTGGCCGCCAGCGTCAGGATGAAGAGCGTGGCGAGTTGGAACACCGGAAACATGAAGAACAACGGTCCGGTAAACACCTGCTGCGCGATCTGCCCGATGACGGTGGGATTGCCGGATGGAATGGCTTCGATGTGATAGGACATCGCTAACACGGTCGTGCCGATGAAGAGCGTCCCCAGGATCACAACCATCCAGGTGAGGGTAATAGCGGCATTGCGCGCCTCGGGTTTCTTAAAGGCAGGGATGCCGTTGGAGATGGCCTCCGTTCCCGTTATCGCCGCGCAGCCAGCAGCAAATGACCGCAGGATCAAGAAGAGCGAGAGCGATTCGGTGGCAGCCACGTAATGGAAGTGACCGATGACGGGGTCGTGCTGGAGGACAAAGGATTTGAAGAAGCCCACCGTGATGAGCAGGAGGGCGCTGCCGATGAAAATGTAGGTGGGAACGGCAAAGATCGAGCCCGACTCGCGCACGCCGCGCAGGTTCACCATCATGATCAGCAGGACCAACGTCACATCGATGCTTACAATGACCAGCGTCGGGGAGAGGATGGGGAAGAGCGTGGCGAGCGCCTGCACACCAGCGGCCACGCTGACCGAGACAGTGAGGACGTAATCGATCATAAGCGAGGCGGCGGCAATCAGCCCCGGCACGGTCCCCAGGTTGTCTTTCGCCACGATATAGGACCCGCCGCCATTGGGGTAGGCCGGGATCGTCTGACGGTAGGAAAGCGCCACGATACCCAGCAGGCACACGATGGCAATAGCGATGGGGAAGGTCAACCCCAAATTCCCCGACCCGGCGACGATCAGGGTCGCTAGAATGGCCTCGGTCGCATAGGCGACCGACGAGATTACGTCCGACGAGAGCACAGCCAGAGCCTTGGTTTTGGTCAGCCGTTCGTGTTCTGCCCGCGAGGTGGGGATGGGAGTGCCGATCAACACGCGTTTGATGCGGCCCCACACGCTGTGAGGAGCCTGGGCAGCGGCTGTCGCTTCGAGAACACCCCAGCGGACGCGTCGCAACGTGGGCCGGCGCGGATACACAAAGCGGATGCGCTCATTGCCAGGGAGTGTCCCCGGACGCACTTCAGGACGAACGAGCAGGCTCGGATCGGCTTCATCAAGCGCGTGCGGCTGTGCCTTTCGCACAGTGCTCTGCTGATAGCCCTCCAAAGGTGGCTGGTCTTTTTCAATCATCGTGTCTAATCACTTCCAATGCATACTCCTCTCGCCTGTGGCGAAAGAATCAGGGAGAGGGGGACGAGCGTGGCATGATGACTCGCCGCCAGGAGCACGGCGGCTTCGATGGTATCCATCTCTACTTCATGTGTGAATGGGAGCAGCAATCGCGTTGTTCTGGTCCTCTCTTCAAGCTCATCTGGATGGTAGACGCACACGTCGCTTTCGTTGTCTGAACCATAACCGACGGAGGCTCAAGGTGCGCTCAAGAAACAAGAGGGATGACTCAAGATTTGCTCAAAATCTGGTCGAAATAGGGGTTGCTAACAGTTGCGGAAAACCTGTAATTATGCTATGCTACCTACAAATATCTGTAGGTGGTTTTTTGTTCAAGTGAAAGCAGATGAACCGAAGCTGTTGCGGGTGAGTCGTGCGGCTCACGAGTTGGGATTGCATCCCTTCACGGTGCGCAAATGGATCAAGGCTGGCAAGATTCAGGCGATCTGGGTGGGAAAAGAAGCACGGGTGCCCCGATCCGAGATTGAGCGGCTGGTGGGGAAATCGGATGGGCGTTTGCTCGTGTTGTATGGGCGAGTGAGTGGGCAGGGGCAAAAAGGCGATCTGGACACGCAACTCGAACGGCTCCAAGCCTGGGCCAAAGAAGAACGAGCAGGCAAGCAGGTGCTGGTGCTCTCGGATATCGGGTCTGGACTCTCCACCACTCGTCGTCAATTGCAACGACTGCTCCGGTTGGTGCGAGAGGATCAGGTCGCCGAAATCGTGGTGACGTATCCCGATCGGCTGACCCGCTTTGGGCAAGAATATCTTCAGGCTCTCTTTGACAGCTTTAGCGTCACGCTCACGGTGCTTGATCCGGGCGAAGACAAGACCGCCGAGCAAGAACTGACTGATGATATGCTGGCATTACTGGCCTCCTTCTCTGGTCGGTTGTACGGAATGCGATCTCACAAACAGAAGGAACTTTTGAAGTGCGCACAAGCCGTGATCAACAATCCTTAAGTTATCCGCTACGCTTGCCGGACGAGATCCAGGCAGATGCGCTGCGGTTGCTGGATGTTTCCCGCGAGGTCATTAATCTCACAGTCACCGCCTTGTGGGATCGGCTTGACGAGTTTGCCACACGCACGAACAGCTATGCCTACAAACAAGTGGAGGAGATGATCGCCCCGCCAGTTGTCCATGGGCATCGCCAATGGCGCTGCGAGGCAGAGCAAGCGGGAAGGATTCTTCGTGGGCAGGCGGAGCGCAAGCAGCAATTCGCCCTGATTGTCCCTCTCCTTGAACAAGGAATGATCCAGCCGAAGACGGAAACCAAACGGGCAGGTAAGGACCGCAAGGTTATCAAGCAAGCGCTCGCCGATGTGCGCGAGGCCAATTCGGATGGAGGAAAGGCGGTTGAACTGCAAAGCTTGATCGAACAGGCATGTAATTTTTATCTCCACAACGGCTGTTTCCCGGACACCTATGAAGCAATGCAGCGTGCTCCTGTGCTCAAAGCAGGGGTGTTGCCCTATGCTGGCGACGATGGGCATCGGATGGGCCAGACCTACCGTCTGAGTTTTGATCTGGATCAGAAGACGCTCACGCTTGCTCTGCGTACTTCCGATGAGCAGGGAGCGTGGGCACGCAATTGGCGAGAGCAAACGATTCAGATGGCACTGCCGGAGATCGTCGTCGTTCGTGCTCAGGCGGGGAAGCCGTTGGCTCCCAGCTTGCGGGAGATCGTCGAGCCAGGTGGCACACGCTATGCGGTGCTCGACTTCGTCATCGAGGTTCCGGTCGAAAAGCAGGCCACCTTTGAGGAGATGCACACGGTTCTGGGCTTCGATTGGGGCATTCGAGTGCTGGTCACCGCCAGTGTCGTCGATCTCGATGGGCACCAGATCGGGCATCCCTTCTTTTTAGACACTGGCCCCTTTGATGGGAGGCAGGCTCGACTTCGCCGCCAAATTGATCAGCTTAAAGCGAAGGTTGCCCGACTGGAGGCGCAACGCGATCGTTTCCCAGTGGGTGATCCTCGGCGCAAACCCTCCGAAGAAGCTTTGCCCGTCTTGCGTCGGGAGATCAGCCGGTGTTGGCGCAAGTACGAGGCGAGAAACAATGATCTTGGGCATCTAGCAGCGAATATTCTGCTGGTGCTGGCCACTGTCTTCGATTGCAAACTGATCGCGGGCGAGTCTCTCAAGTCGATGAAGTCGGCTGGACGTGGGCGAGGAGCGAAAGGGCGCTGGAGAAACTGGCGGAATAACTCGCAGGTGCGTGGGGACTTGTGGCGAATCTTGCGCTACAAGTGCTTTCTTGCCGGGATACGCCTGGAGTGGCAACAGCCCCGCCAGACCTCACACGTCTGTCCACGCTGTGGAAGCCCCGCCAATACGTATACCTCCCCTTCGCATCGCGACATTCGCAACGATTGGGGTGCCTGGCTCTGCTGCTCGAACCTTGCCTGTCTGTGGAATGGGTCCAGAGACTACGCCGCATCCCTCAATCTTGCGCGCCTAGGCGCAGCGCTGATTCGTCACGCACAAACCACAGGAAAAGTGGTACATCCTTCCATCACGCACACTTCTGTTCAACCCGTCTCGTACATCGGGACGCGGGCGGCGCTACGGTTACCGCCGCCGGCCCCTCGGGGTCGCCTGATCGCATCAGGAAGAATCTACTGCAATGGCTGGTGTTTGTCCGTCCGTCTTCGTTCGTCGTATGCCACCCCCATCATGCTCCGCTTGTGTGGCTAAGACGAACGAAAGCTGAGGATAACATAGCTTAATAGTAGATTTAAGTAACGGTTGCTCGCTTTGACACATATGCTTCGTCATACAATCGTGATGTTTGTAGAGAGCTTTTAAGATTATTATGACTCGCCGGTAGAGCAGCAAATTTATGCATTAAATAGCCCTGGATGTCGGTGCTAGCCTGGGCATTCCTCATCTGGCAATCAAACATGATGAGCAATCAGGCAATGGGCCTGATGATGGGCATGAGTGCGCTCTTGTTCATTGCCATCTGGATTGTCATGATGGTCGCAATGATGTTCCCCACGGCAGCCAAGGCTTTGTTGATCAGCCCTGCATCTCGTTATTGAGACGCAAATGATCCCATCCCGTAGATAGCAATGGAGAGGGCTTTCCCTCACGGAAAAGGGTAATGGCTGACCCCATACAAATGGTGCCAATAGCAGTCGCTTTGACGCCAGTCGCGTCAAATAGCTCACGAGCGAGGGCATGAGCGCGATCCGTAGAGACGGTGAAGAGTAATTCGTAGTCCTCCCCTCCAAATAGTGCCAGGTTTTGTGGATCTTGCCCGGCGAGAGCAGCAACGCTAGCCGTCTCTGGCTGAATCGGGAGTGACTCGGCTTCAATCTGCACACCAACCCCGCTCGCTTCGCAGATATGGGAGATATCCGCAGCAAGCCCATCGCTCACGTCTATACCCGTCGTAACAGCATGCTGAGCGAGCCATTGGCCCGCCGCAACTCGTGGCGTCGGTGTGCGTTGCGCAGCTAGCACTCCAACCAGGTTCTCTGGAGCCACCTTTGCAGCAAGCTGCTCATCCTCTAATACAAGCAATCCAGCAGCAGCCGATCCCAGGCTACCCGTCACCATGACCATATCTCCCGGTTTAGCGCTATTCCGCCGTAGCAGTCTATTCCGCATGCCTGTTCCCAGAAGCGTAATATCAATGATCAGCCGCTCTGCATTCCGTGCAATGTTTCCACCGACAAGCGCCACATCAAATTGAGCGGCTTCTTCTCGCAATCCTGCGTAGATGCCATCGAGTACAGCTACATCTAACGTAGGGGGTACCAACAAGGAAATCAGAGCGAAACGTGGCCTGGCTCCCATGGCCGCAATATCGCTTAAATTCACCGCGAGTGCTCGCCGTCCGATGTCGTGAGGGGTTATACCGCGCAGTCGAAAGTGCGTATCTTCAACCTGCACATCACATGTCGCCACTAAGACATCGTTGCTCCCTATATCGAGTATGGCCGCATCGTCGCCAACTCCTGCAATGACATCAGAAGATGGAGGGAGGCCAGCCGTAAGACGTGCAATCAGCCCAAACTCGCCAAGTTCTGCAATTTTGGTCAATGTAGACCCTCGATTTATCGAGGGACGAGTAGTCAATGTAGACCCTCGATTTATCGAGGGGCGAGCGAAGCGAGGCACACTTTCGACAGCCATACGCAATTGACGCGAGGCAGCAGTAATATCCTCAGCGTTGACGACCGCAGTAATCACTGCTACACCAGCAGCACCTGCTCGCACAACCGCCGGCGTATTCTCAGCGGTGATGCCGCCGATAGCGACAAGCGGCGTCGCGTAGCGCCTTGCCAACTCGGTCAGCAACTGTACACCTGTGGCTGGTCCCGCATCAGCCTTGCCGCGTGTGGGGAAGATGGGGCCAACGCCCAGGTAGTCCGCGCCTCCTGCAACAGCCACCTCAGCCTCTTCCATAGTGGCTGCTGATACCCCCAGGATGCGATGTGGACCCAGCAGTCGCCTCGCGAGCGCAGCAGGCATGTCATCCTGGCCAACATGAACGCCGTCGGCCTCAATTGCGAGTGCCACGTCTACACGGTCGTTCACGATCAGGAGAGCACCTCGCTCTCTGGTCAACGCACGTAACGCCAGGCCTTCCTCAATGAGCACGCGAGTGCTGGCCGTCTTATCACGTAACTGGATAATTGTCGCACCGCCATCAAGCGCCGCTGTCGCCACACTGAGCATGTCGCGTCCACGCGACCATTCGCGATCAGTTAACACATGTAGCATCAGGCAATGCTCACTTTCTGGCCGCGAACCATGGTTTCCTCATCCAACGCAGCTACAGCATCGAGTAGGTGAGAGCGAAAGGTGCCAGGTCCACCCGCCTTTGGGGCGGCCATTTCACCTGCCAGCCCCATCGCTACCAGGCCGGCAGTAGTCGCAAGCCAGACATCCGACTCGACAGCAAGGAACGCTGCCACCAGGGTCGTCGCCATACAGCCGCTCCCAGTGATAGTGGCTAGAAGCGGATGCCCATTCTCTACGCTGGCCAAACGTTGACCATCGGCGATAACGTCGCGTGCACCAGTAATGGCAACGGTGCAACCAAACTCACGCGCTGCACGGCTGGCAACCACCTCGCGATCTTCGGAAAGAGAGATAGAATCAACCCCCCGGGTCTCGGCAGCTACTCCCACCAGTGTGCCAACCTCGGATGCATTTCCACGGATAGCAGAGATGTGTAGTTCACGCAGGAGACGCAGGGCACTTTGGGTACGCAAGTTGGTAGCCCCTGCACCCACCGGGTCGAGTACAATAGGTACGCCAAGTTCGTTCGCCCGCTTCCCCGCACGCACCATCGCCTCGATCTGCTCGGGCGTTAGGGTTCCAATGTTGAGTACCAGTGCCCTGGCCAATTTGACCATCTCCTCAACCTCTTCGAGCGCGTGTGCCATCACTGGTGAGGCTCCAACGGCAAGGGTAATGTTCGCTGTATCGTTCATTACCACCATATTCGTGATGTGGTGGACGAGAGGCCGTTGCTCGCGAATACGACCAAGCAGGGGTGCCAGAGATGCTAGTGTCTGATTCTTCTCGCTATTACTCATCTAATTCTCTCTCTTCATGATAGCTGTGTGGCTTGTCAGGGCTTAGACAGTCCTAAGAATGTAGCGTCCACAACGCCACACAGGCAAAGCTCACACTATGTTTGTTGCCATTGCCAAAAATGTCCGACGGGGCCGTGCCCACTTCCTAAGCCGGGAGCATGTCGGATGGCTTCAGTAATGTAGTGCTTGGCACCGGCGATGGCGGCATCCACAGACAAACCACGCGCCATGAAAGCTGCGATAGCAGCGGAGAAGGTACAGCCGGTACCATGGGTATGGCGTGTCTGGATACGCTCCGCACGCAGTTCAGTAAAGCGTTCACCGTCGAAGTACACATCGACAGGATCAGCAGCACGATGGCCTCCCTTTACCACAACGTGGCGGGGACCCAACGCATGAATGGCTTGTGCCGCCGCACGCATATCGTCCAGCGTCTCAATCCGTTGTCCCGTCAGCACTTCGGCCTCGAACAGATTGGGCGTAATCACTTCGGCCAGCGGCAAGAGCACAGTAGAGAGTGTCGTGACCGCTTCGGGCTGAAGCAGCGAGTCTCCACCTTTGGCGACCATCACCGGGTCTACCACCAATCGCACATTCCATCTCGAGATGCACCTGGCAACCGCTTCGATGATGGCCGGACTGGAGAGCATGCCCGTCTTGGCAGCATCAGCACCAATATCTTCAAGTACCGCGTCAATCTGTGCCTCGATCAGTTCTGGCGGAAGGTCCTGGACAGCACGCACTCCCATGGTATTCTGTGCCGTGATGGCGGTCAAAGCTGAGAGCCCATAAACCCCCAGGGCTGCGAAGGTTTTCAGGTCGGCTTGGATGCCAGCGCCGCCCCCTGAGTCAGAACCCGCAATCGTCAATGCCCGCGGGATGGCGGATTTGCCTTGCGACGTATTTCCACTCGTACTCATCATGATGGCCACTCCTCCAGACGCCAGGCCATTTCCCAGAAGAGCCACTCGTAGCGCGTACTGATCAGGAAAATTTCGTGCAAGCGCGCTTCCTCTTCAGGGCTGAGGGAGGCAGCGCGTGCATCGAGCCGCTCGCGTATCCACCTGCCTACAGCGTCGAAGTCTGGCGAGGCATAGGTAGCCAGCCAGTCCACGTAGGGATGATCAGGTGCAGGAGGAGTATTCCCAACAAGATGACGCCCAACCTCGGCATAGATCCAGGCGCAAGGGAGAATAGCAGTGAGTAACTCAGGCAATGTTCCCGTGGTGGCGATGGACAGCAGATGACGTGTGTATGCGTAGTTTGTCGGAGCCATTCGGGTGGTAGACATCTCACCTGGTGTGAGTCCAAAGCGCTCACCATAGCGATGATGCAGGTCAGCCTCGACGAGGAGCGTGTTCAAGAGAAATTTGCCAAACTGCTCCATCTCCTCATGGTCGGTGGTCTTGGTCGTCGCATAGGCAAAGGTTTTCGTCAGTTCATCAAGGAAAAGCGCATCCTGGCGAATGTAGAACTCAAAGTTAGCACGTGGTAGAGAGCCACTACCCACTGCAACCACAAAAGGATGTTCCAGCTGGCGCTGCCAGAGCGAAAACACACTCTCGCGCAGGCGTTCACTCAGTCTCTGCCTCGTGATCTCCGGTACTGTCGGAATAGTTTCAAGTGGCATACTCGACCTCCAGTGTGCAGAAGCATGGGGAGTTCAAGCATAGGGGCAGTCGACGCTTTCCCTTCGCTGGCATTATCCAGATCAAGTTGAGGGTCCACCACACACTTCGGTGGTGCTCTCAGCCCGGCTGCACCGAGCTCCCCTAGCGGACGATATGTAATTGTACAACATAGTATAGTACATAGGAGCATCCATATGCAACAAGCGGGAAGTGAGTGCAGGTTTTTTGCGTATGCCCACCTCTTTCGCAAAAAATAAATGAAATGATGGTGAGGGCTGGTTCTCCGTGGCTGTGCCAGGAGAACCAGCCCTCACTCCTTGATATTATCCTGATATTATCCTATGTTGACAGCAAGTGCGGGTACCGCATTTCCTTGCGAAGCGAGTTGGGGAGCAGCGCGGTCAAGTATCTTGTTGATATCGCCTATCTGCCGTGTAAGCCAGGTATTGAGATCATAGCGTTCCACGACTTGTCGCGTCATTTTTGCCTTGGTCGCCCTTTCTTCATCGGGCAGCATTAGCGCTTTGTACAGCGCGTGTGCAGTCTCTGTGACATCTGTAGGTGAAGTGGGAATAGAGGCCTTGCCAAGTTGTTGGAATGCCCCGGCTGTGCGCGAAAGTACTAGTACGCCTTTGCGCTGGTTGACCACCGGACCTTCTTTGGCGACCAGGTTCATGCCGTCGATAATCGGATTCACCAGGAGCACATCGTACCATTGCATGGCAGCCAGCGCTCTTGTACGGTCATTTTCACAGAAGGCCTGGATGGGTTTCCATTCATCCGTGCCGTATTTCAGGTTGATTTCGTCAATGATTTTTAACACGTCCGCGTTGTAACGTTGATACACGGGCAGAGACTGGCGTGAGGGAACAAGAAAGGCCAGGAAATTTACCTTACCCAGCAGTTCAGGGTGTTCATCGAGCACCTGGGCATACGCCTGGAAGCCCCGTAAGATATTCTTGGTTGGCTCAATGCGATCCACACGCATAATAGTTTTTTCGCCCAACAAAGGCTTAATTTTTTCAGACGCGCGTCTCCCTGCCGCGCTTTCTATGATGCGGCGTTCTCCGGTCACCGAAATGGAGATAGGGTAGGCACGTGCCTGTGTCCGGCGTCCTTGCCACCAGATCGCTCCCTCCTCGAAATCAACAACAGCGCCTTCGAGCAACGTGCGCGCTCCATCTAAAAAGTTACGAGCATCACGCTCTGTCTGGAAGCCAACGATATCGTTGCCGACCAGGCCACTATAAATGGCATGGGCAATGTTGCTGGGTAAGAAATGCCAGCAGCGGATATCTGGCCAGGGAATGTGGATGAACTGCTGCATGACAATGGACGGGTGATGCTTGCGAATCATCGCTGATGCCAGGTAGAGGTGGTAATCATGCAGCATGACAACGGCGGAACTGTCTTCACGCGCAATTTCTGCAATTACGGCGTCGGCAATGGCCTGATTAGCGACACAGTAGCCGTTGGTCCAGGAATCTTGAATTCTACGAGTAACTGCGGAAGAATCGGAAGGATTGAAGAGGTAGTGCTGTAAAAACCAGAGGATCTGGTTGCTGAATCCTTCGTAATGTTTGCGGTACGCCGATTTTGTGAGCGCAACATAGCGAAGCTGCATCTTCTGGCCGCGCAGTGGTGAAGTGAGTAGCCCATCATTTTGCTGCTGCGCTTCCTTCAATGCAATGCGATCACCCTCGGTCATAGCCGTTGCTACCCAGGTTACCTCCATACGGTTTCCCGCATCTATCAATGCGGTTACCATGCCTCCTGCGCCGCGCCGGTATTTCAAGGTTTTGCCCTGACTCAAATAGTATTCGACAGGGCCCCGATTTGAAGCAATAATAAGGCGGTGGGCATGCATCTGTTGTGGTTGGGAATGTGCAGGTGTCGGTTGTACGTTTATCTGCGTATGCATAGGTTGCACGGGTTCATCCTTTCTTAACAGGCGCGTACTTCTCTTGTCTTAAGGCGGTATGACGTCCATTCCGGCCATTTCATCGCAGACCCTCAAACTAACATTGGTATGGCCTGATACAAGAAAATAATAAAACGCGCATGTTGATGTATAAAAAACCCTTTAGTATCATAACATATCCAGGGGGCAATTTGGAAAGGGTTGGTAGGTTACAACTCCCAAATTAGTACCAATTCTTGTGTTTCTCCCTGTCGGTCCTTGCCAGCCTCCATGGTTTTGCGCCCCATACTCTCCAGTTGTTTCACGTTTCTTCAGGTCTTTTGGACTCAAGTATTCTTTACTGATGACCTTCATGCAGAGCGCCGTCCTGTCATGCTGAGCGCAGCGAAGCATCTCGTGCGCCATGCGAGAGAGACCCTTCGCTACGCTCAGAGCTTGCCCTGAACGAAGTGAATGGGGTGATACCAAAGGGAAACACGAGTACATTGAGGCTGAATAAACCCCATGAGAAGCACCAGCCAGGTTGGGCGTACACCAGCAGCGATTAGCATGGACATGTTTCCGCCTCAGTGTACTGGTAGGCTCTTGCGAACTGGCCTGGGAAGGGACTTTATCCCGTAGAAATAACACAGCCATGCTGGACGCTGGACGAAAATCTGAGTATAATAGTATTGGTTAGCGCTTGTTTTATGAGAGCGCAATGCGCACGTGAGAGACATATCGAATTGGAGTGGCAGTATCTATGCAACAGCAACATAAAAGGATTTGGTGGATGGAAACATCACGAGGTGTCATCACCATCACTTTCGCCATTCTGTTTCTTTTTGTACGCGGATTCTCAGTTCGCTTGTTAATCTACTTACTGGGATTCTATCTGATAATCGATGGCTCTATCGATATTTATAAAATTGCAACGAGAAAGCGCATCTCCAACCACAAAGTTATTCATTATCTCGGCAGTACCATCAGCATAGTAGTCGGCCTGATTAGCTTTGTGTTGCCCACCTTGACCATATTCCTCCTGATTCTCATGCTGGCTATCCGCATTTTTATCCGAGGAATTAGAGTATTCAATGACGCGAGAAGGATACATGGAAAATCCGCAGGTTTAACCTGGCTGTACGGAGTCCTGCTGGTGCTATGCAGTCTTGCTCTCTTAATCAGACCGACTTTCACGTTTCTCTTCCTGGTCTATTTTATCATCGTTTACGCCCTCTGCGATGGTGCCTATTTACTGTCAAGAGGTCTGCTTCTTCGCTTTGCCCCGTATGTCTTTACTGCGCGCTACAAACCGGGTTTAGAAAAACTCCTGGATTTGCCCGGTGATCTTCCTGCAACGACACGGAGGGCGCTGGTCTTCGTCCGGCGTACAGGCGCATCTGGCCTGGGCCATATCTCCTGGGCCTTTGAATGGCCAAACGGCTGGTTTAACGCCGGGTCGGTCGAGGACATTGAAGGGAGGCCTTTTGCAAAGCCGGATGAGATGGGATTCTGGAACCTGCATACGCTGGACCCTATCGGAGCAATGCAGAAACAACAATTCCCTTACGACGAGTACAAGGTTTATTATGTGCAACAGCCTCTAACGAAAGATGCCTGGAAAACAGTCGTATGGGAAAGCCGGGAACCATATTCTCTCTTACGCCACAATTGTAATGATGTGGCCTATGATATACTACGAGCATACGGTGTTACTCAGCTACTCGATCCGGCAAAAGAAGATGTGCCCAATGACTGGTACGATGCCTTACCTGGCACATCCTTTTCGATCGATAAATTTCCAGTTGTTCCGGTGCACCTGCACAAGATGTCGCAGCGCGAACTGGCGACAAAGGAGATCAACATCGCTATCCCGGCCCATATTGTGGGAACCCCACCGGCGTGGCGCGAACAGGGCTTCCGTGCCATAACAGAAATTACCGATGCCTGGGATAAGATGCTTGCCGACGTGGGTGGGCTCTTCGTCTCGGCAGAGAAGACTGTGGTGAGGCGATAGATACTTCCGCCTGCTGAATACTTCTGAAAATTATGGAGCAATTTCCGCGGTATTTGCTCGAAATTCGCGCGCACGTGCAAAAGTCCCACTTTTAGAACCCTGAGCGCTTATCTGTATTTGCCTTGTAGTACAATACCTTAAGAAAAAAGGCTGAAAGAGGATCATTGTATGACACGGATTGATGGACGCCCCCCAGATCAGTTGCGACCACTGCGCTTCACCATCGATTTCCTGGATTATGCCGAAGGATCGGTGTTGATAGAGACTGGCAAAACACGCGTTCTCTGTGCCGCCAGCGTAGAAGAGAAGGTCCCCCCCTTTTTAGAAGGGAAAGGACAGGGCTGGGTTACAGCCGAGTATAATATGTTGCCGCGCGCAACCCATACGCGCACTGCTCGCGAGCGCAGCGGCAAGGTGAGTGGGCGCACGCAGGAGATCCAGCGCTTGATTGGGCGTTCCCTACGTGCCGTTGTGGATATGCAGGCGCTGGGCGAACGCACCATCACCCTTGACTGTGATGTCTTGCAAGCTGATGGAGGAACGCGTACTGCCTCCATCACCGGCGCTTACGTGGCTCTCTACCACGCCTGTACTCTGCTGCTGCAGCGCGGTTTGCTGACGGTACACCCTATACGCACGGCGGTTGCAGCTACCAGTGTCGGGGTTGTCGATGGCGAAATTTTACTGGACCTGTGTTATGCCGAAGATTCGCGTGCCGAGGTGGATTTTAATGTGGTAATGACCGCGGAGCGTGAGTTTATTGAAGTGCAGGGCACCGGCGAAGGCGGCGTTTTTAGCCGCGCAACAATGGATAGTATTATTGACCTGGCGGAACAGGGCATCGCAGAGCTATTAGAGGCGCAGAAACACGCTATGTAATACTGTAAGCTCAATCCCCCATTGCTTTTGTAGACGGTACCAAAGTACCGTCTGCCTGTAGAGAATCTGGTACAATACGTTTTGGTAATTGAGAAGTAGCGTAGTTTAGCAACATAACCCATTATTACCGGAAAGTTTGCAAAACTTGCACATGTACAGGGCTCATGTTAGAATTTCCCTTCGAGAACCTGTTATGTTATTGTCCTGTCGGACCAGCGGCGGGGTCGAGAGGAGCTCGTATTGAAAACGAAGATAGACCGAAGATGGTTTTGGCGCATCGTGGACTTTATCAATCCATTACGTGACCCGAGCCTGACCGTAGCTGTCGTTCTAACGTTTATTGAAGAAGCGGGACAACCCCACGATACCTGGTATTGGATCATTATCATAGGGCTGGTGAACTGGCTGGCCGTGCGAGGGATAGTGTGGTTGGTAGTGAATTTCACCTTTGCCAGTACATTTATTGCTCGGCGAGTCTGGTGGGCTATCAAACATCCTCGCCTGGCCTGGCGCATCCTCGATGCTGTAGGTCACGAAGAAATCGTGATCGGTGGTTTGCCCAATTATTCCGAGAGTATGATGCTGTCCGACGGTACCACCGTATTGGGTTCAATGCTGGGCGCCAGCGGTATCCATGTGCTGGGTGAGTTGCCGGCAGGTACGGAAATACCCATGTTGGGAATGCATAATGGGCAGGTAGCGCCGGATTTCGCGGCACTGGCCGGCTCAGGCATTTTCCCAGGGGCCACATCGGGAATGTATCCCCAGCCTGGTTCTGCAGCGTATCCCGGGTTGGCTGGCTATAATAACAATCAGCCAACGATGGGTTTCCCACAAACTGGTAGCAATGAATTTGTCAGTCAGCAATCTACTGGCGAGCTTCCACAAACTTTCCCGCAACGTCCTTCGGATGAAGAAGAGCGCCTCCGTCAACAGCTAGCAGCTTATTCGCGGCTTCTGGATGACTGGACACAATTCACAGAAGAAAAATGGCGTACTGTCAGTGATAGCCAGCTTGGGTGGAAGCCTTTGCGCGGCAGGTGGTCCGGGTGGGAGGACATTTTCCAGGATGCTTATGCCGCCAAGACCTCGGATCCTATGGCGCAAGCGGCGCAGGACGCCGGTGAGGCAACATCCAGGCGTTTTGAAAACTCCAGGGAAAAAGGTTCTGCCGCCTCCGCGGTAGCCTGCTTCCTGCGAGATATGATGACTCTGCGTCGCGGCTTAGAGATGATGCAATCTTCATCAGAGCGCTTGCCTGAGACCACTGCTGTCCAACCCGCTGTACAATCACCTCAGAAGGTGAAGTTTTCAGGCAATGGGGGATTGCTGCACCACAAGGGAACTGGTTCTGGGAATTCTTCCCAGCGTAATTCACTCATTCGTCGGCCAGCCCCAATCTATGTAGATGCCGGCGCAGATAAATAGGACGCTTCATGAACACGTATATTCCGCGCAATGTTCATGTACGCCCGGAACTAGACCGCATGGCCGAGTATATCCCTGGCGAATCGCCTGAAGCCTTCAGCATTCGCACGGGGATAGCTGTTGATTGTTTGATTAAATTAAATAGCAATGAAAGTCCATACGGTCCTTCACCGTCCGTACTTAGCGCATTAAGCGATCATAGATGGTACAATAATTACCCCGATACGAATGCAACTGCTTTACGCGGAGCGCTCTCTGCTTATACAGGACTCGATGCACGTTATATTGTATTAGGTCATGGGAGCATGGAGGTGATTAGCCTCCTCTGGCATATCTTTCTTGCTGTTGGCGATAATATCATTTGTTGTCCCCCTACGTTCTCTCTTTATACCTCTATCACGACACTCTGTGGTGCCTATGTCTTAGAAGTGCCACGTACTGCTGACTATGAAGTAGACGTCGAGGAAATCCTTGAAGCTCTGACCCCTGAAACAAAAATGATTGTCTTATGCTCACCGAATAATCCTACAGGTAATCCTGTTGCTAAAGACGACGTACTGGCTCTGCTTGAGACAGGGCGTATAGTGATAGTGGATGAGGCGTATGTTGAGTTTTCTAAACAACCTCGGGGACTTGCTCATCTGGTTCCGCACTATCGTAATCTCGTTGTCCTGCGGACATTCAGCAAATGGGCGGGGCTGGCGGGTCTGCGTATTGGCTATGGCCTGTTCCCCGAATGGATTGGTGAATATATGCGGCGTGCGCAATGCCCTTTCGAGGTCAATGTCGCACGTGCTTGCTGGCCAGGTGTACCTGGAACCAATTCCATCACAGGGAAATTTTATCCTGGCTCGTATCTCTAGCGATGAAGTAGACATTCGTCAAGTTCGTATGGTAGTCGAATCGTATGGTATCTTGTTACGCTATTTTCACCATCCATATCTGCGCGACTTTGTACGTGTAACGGTGGGTTTGCCGGAGCATACGGATAAGCTGGCCTGCGCGCTGTCAAAGGTACTGGCCTGAGCGAGCAAGTAAGTAATAGGGATGCTGTCTTTTACTGGCAGCATCCCTTTCGCTTGTTTATGGGGTCTGAACCTTGCTCGAATGTCCTCATAAGAGATACAATAGTTCAGGAAGTATTTATCATAGTAGAGGAGCTATTTTTATGCCAAATACCATAAATGGGACAACCACAATTGAAGACGTAGTCGCACGCGAGATTCTGGATTCCCGCGGTAGCCCCACCATAGAAGTTGAAGTACTATTGATGGGGGGAGAACGTGGAGTAGCGGCGGTGCCCTCTGGCGCATCAACAGGAGTCCATGAAGCGGTGGAGTTGCGTGACGGTGATAAGAGTCGCTATGGCGGCAAGGGCGTGCTCAACGCCGTTCGCAATGTGAATGATACCATCAGTGACGCAATCATCGGACTTGATGCCACTGACCAGATTATGCTGGATGAAGTGTTGATCGGGTTAGATGGTACCCCGAACAAGGCGAACCTCGGGGCAAACGCGATCCTTGGTGTCTCCCTGGCGGTGGCAAAGGCGGCAGCCAATGCACTGCAAGAGCCGCTTTACCGCTATCTAGGCGGCGTTTCAGCTCGCACCTTGCCGGTACCCATGATGAATATTTTGAATGGGGGCAAACACGCCGATAACTCGACCGATATGCAGGAATACATGGTTCTCCCGGTAGGTGCATCAACGTTTCGTGATGCGCTGCGCATGGGTGCCGAAGTGTATCAGGGTTTGAAAAAAGTACTCCATGGGAAAAAGCTCAATACCAATGTCGGCGACGAAGGCGGTTTCGCGCCGTCACTCAGCTCCAACCGCGAGGCATTAGAGGTTATTGTGGATGCCATAGACGCGGCTGGTTATAAAGCGGGCGTTGATATTTTCCTGGGGATGGATCCCGCCGCCTCGGAGTTCTATGAAAACGGTAAGTATGTGCTGGCGCGGGAAGGACGAACGCTGAGTTCCAGCGAGATGGTCGACCTGTATGCCCAGTGGATTTCCGAGTACCCAATCATCACTATCGAAGATGGTTTGGCTGAAGACGACTGGGAGGGGTGGAAGCTCTTACGTCAACACCTGGGCAATCGCATTCAGCTGGTTGGAGATGATCTTTTTGTGACGAATACGAAGCGCCTGAAACGCGGTATCCAGGAGCAGTCAGCAAACTCGATACTTATCAAGCTGAATCAGATTGGTACCCTGACCGAGACGCTGGAGGCCATTGAGATGGCAAAGCGTGCCTCTTTTAGCGCGGTTGTGTCCCATCGTTCAGGCGAGACAGAGGATACCACGATAGCCGACCTGGTGGTTGCCACCAACGCTGGACAGATAAAAACGGGTGCCCCTGCACGCAGTGAGCGCGTCGCGAAATATAACCGGTTGCTGGTGATCGAGGATGAACTTGGCGAAGAAACTGCACGCTATGCCGGGTTCAGTGCGTTCTACAACGTGTCTTCTCTCTATGCTAAGGCGTAGGGAAGAATGGCCTGATATAACCAGGAATGCAGGCGACTACAAGGATCCCCTCCCAGCCCTACCTTTAGCCTGCTCCTGGGGGATATCCATTGCTCTCAAAAAAATACGTTGACGAGAGGTTTGTATGATAGATAAGAGTGTGTCAGAGGTTAGCAAATCTCAGGAACGACAGGTTGCTCATGTGATTCACTACAACATGAGCTATGTTGTTCAGGGGGCAGAGTACGGAAACGATGGAGCCATTGTGCTGCTTCATGATATCCCGGCGGGAGCCTTTGCATGGGCAGATAGTATGCCCCAGCTTGCCGCTACTGGCCGGGCCGTCTATGCCATTGATTTGCTTGGTTATGGGCAATCAGATCAGCCCTGGCCCGCTGATACTTCAAACTGGGGTCATGCTGATGGGCTGAAAATCTTATTTGACCAGCTCAATCTCACAAATATTGTGCTGGTGGGACACGGTCTTGGTGGGAGTGTAGCGCAGGTACTGGCTACACGCTTAAGCCGGGAGCGCGCTGCCGCGTTAGTGCTGATCGATTCAATCTGTTACGAGCATAGTTTTGCGGAGAACTGGCCCTTATCGGAAATGAAGAAACGCCAGGATACTAATGCTCCCAAAGAGACAAAGCTCGAAGATATGATGGCAGACCTGCGTGAAACACTTCCAAATGGTTCCGCCAATCCACAACGCTTCCGGGACTTCATGGCGGAGTATATTGATCCATGGGATAGCGAACTGGGCAAGGAGCTGCTTTTCCAGCACGTGCGCCTGCTGCTTCCCAACTATTCGAACTCAGTAGCCTCTGATCTCAAGGTAATGGGAAAGCCCACGCTGATTATCTGGGGCGAAAAAGACCAGCAAATGCCTTTGAAGCTGGCCTATCGACTCAATCGTGAAATTCCAGGGTCGCGCCTAACGGTCATTCCTGACGCGGGTCACCTGGTACTCTTTGATGCGCCTGCGGCAGTGGCGAGTGCATTAGTGGATTTTGTTGGAAGCTTATAGTGGCTGTTAGTGGTCTGGTCGTAGCGTAGATTTTCGCTTTCCAGGGTAAAGGAAGATGGCTGGCATGCCAACCATCTTCCTTTGCCTTTCTAAAGGCTTGCCGATGAGACGCGCCTTGAATAAGCGATGTGATACAATTCTTGCACATCATTTAAGAGGAGATCACTGTATGTCAATAGCCATTGTTGTCCATGGTGGTGCCGGAACCATTACGCCTGAGCGCGCTGAGATAGCTCAGGCGGGCTGTAAAGAGGCCGCGCAGATAGGATGGCGCGTTTTAGAAAACGGCGGCTGCGCACTGGATGCCGTTGAAGCGGCTGTTCGGGCACTTGAGAATAATCCCGACTACAACGCGGGAACAGGATCTTGCCTGACCGCGGACGGTAGAATCGAATTGGATGCAGGAATCATGGAGGGAGAGGGGCTACACGTCGGAGCAGTCGCGAGTGTCGAATTCATCAAAAATCCTATTTCACTGGCGCGTAAGGTTATGGATAGTCCGCACGTCTTGCTCGTGGGCAAAGGAGCACAAACATTTGCGCAGGAGCAAGGGATGCCCCTATGTACCTTTGAAGACCTGCTGACAGAGCGCCAGTATCTGAGATGGAAAGAAGGTCAAAGCGAGGGGGCTACCTCAGAAGAGGAACCACGCTACCACAGGCGTGAGGTGAACGCGAGACCTGATCGAAAAGAGAAGCATGGTACCGTGGGGGCTGTGGCCGTCGACTCCAAGGGGATTCTGGCTGCCGCTACTTCGACAGGAGGAATTCCCAATAAATATTCTGGTCGGATAGGTGATTCTCCACTGGTAGGCTGTGGCTTCTATGCTGATGAGAATGCCGCGATCTCCTGTACTGGTGATGGTGAAGAATTTATACGCCTGCTCATCGCTAAGCGAGCAGCTGATTTTGTGGCCTCAGGCATGACTGCACGTGATGCTGCCGGAGCAGCGATAGCCGTGCTTGGGGCGAAAGCTGAGGGCACAGGTGGGCTGATTGTTGTTGATCGGCTAGGTAATGTCGGCTTTGCCTGGAACAGCGAAAATATGGCTCACGCCTTTATGACAGAGAATCTTGAACAACCCGTTACTGGTGTGTAAAGAGGGTAATGGCTATGAGGACCCTGCGGGATATACAGCAAGCAGTAGATACACTGATCAAAGAAGAATGGCATAGCGATTATTGGGCGCCACTCTCGAGCCTGGCGAGACTTACAGAAGAGGTGGGGGAGCTTGCCCGCGAGATTAATCACAACTATGGTGAGAAACCGAAGAAAACCAGTGAAGGAGAGGGAAGTGTCGCGACCGAGATGGGCGATATCCTCTTCATCCTTGCTTCTATGGCGAACTCCATCGGCGTTGATCTTGACGCAGCATTCGAGCAGGTCATGACGAAATATCAGCGCCGCGATGCCCACCGCTGGCAATAGAATCCCCACGATACCCTCGTGGTCGCCCAATTGCCGGACGACATGTGGTCGCCCGTCCAGTAGGGGCGACCCTTGGGTCGCCCTGTTCCCTCTAGTGAGGCCCCAGTAGCGTAACGCCATAAAAGCCTATGGCGAAACAGATCGCGAAAATAAGCAGGCCAAGCAGCAGGAGCAAGATGAGTGAAGAACGGCGCACTTTAGGAGTGGCTTCTGTGTTGGGGGAAGATTGTAGGGGACGCGCAATGGCCGGCATGAGCGAAGGGTCGGCTACAGTTAAGGCTGATGGGTCAGCGGTTCCCATAGGGGTCGCAATCGGATTTTCGCTCTGTGTTTGCCGGTAAGCGGAGAGACCTACGGCAGGTTGACCCACGGGAAACGTGTTCGGACCTTTGCCTGTGACTGCCGGAGCAAATTGCCTGGGTTTAGAAACCTCCGGCAGGGCTACCTGTGCTACTGGAGCCACTTGAGGAGCTTGAAAAGCAGGATTATTGACTATTGGGATGGCTGGTTCTAGTATCTCCGCTAGTATTTTCAATTCATCATTCAGCACTTCAACGGAATCTATATACTGGGGATGGCTGCGTATCACCGTGCGAGCAACCACGTCACACAGTTCCGGGGGGGTATTGTTGCGGAAGCGCAAACGTCCATCGGTGGGTGGCTCAACCATGTTGCTACTCTGAGGGCGTCCTGTCAGCAACTGGTAGAGAAGTATGCCAACTGCGCGTGTATCGTCGGCGCGGCGCCCCTGGCTCTCAAGGCCCCAGGGGAGGTTTCTATCAGAGAGAGGTAACCCCTCACCACCAACGTCACTCCATGCGGTAAAATAGCTCACATCACTTGGCAGGGCAAAGTTATTGACGCGAATCATCCCTCGTCGATCACGCATAATCGCGGTGGGAGTGAGATCACCATGGCAAGTTCTGCGAGAAGGGCTAGCGGAGTAAAGTAAAGCCTGGCAGATCTGGTGTCCGTAGTCGGCAACTTCGTGGGGCTGAAGGTGCGATTGTAATATCGTGGCAAAATCGTCGCCATCAATGTACTCTTGTATGAGATAGAGCCTGTCCTGTTCGAAAACAAGATCATAGAGGCCAACCATATTGGAGAAAGTAAATTGAGAGGTTCTACGAACGGCTGCTCTATAGACTGGGATCTGGGCGTTATCTACAGCCTTGACAGCCACAGCACGCTGAAATGCCTGGTCGACTCCCTGATAAACGGTGGCATACTGACCCTGCTTGATCAAACGCTGTATCAGGTAATGTCCGCCAATGACCCTGCCTATTTCCACAATTTGCCTCGCAATTAGTAAGAACCTAAACGTCCTGTAGGGCCAGGGTAACTGCCCCTATGATATTTGCCTCTGAACCATGCTTACTTTGAACGATGCGCGCCGGCTGACCAACTGCCGGCAGGCACATGGTATTTATACGCTCCTGGAGTGGTGCTATCAATAGCTCTCCGGCCAGGGCTACCTGACCGCCCAGGATAATCATCCCCGGGTTCATTACAAAGACGATATTGGCCAGAGCTATGCCTAAATAGGTATGAACATCCTCAACGATGCGCCGCGCGATTGTATCACCTGCTGCGGAGAGTTGAAATACCTGTTCGGCAGTAATACGTTCGGCTCTTGCTTCTGTGACCCTGCGAATGGCATCTTCTGTCTCAGGATATTCTACAGAGAGTCCGATCATCGCACGTGAAATTGCATGAGCAGATGCAATAGCCTCGAGGTGGCCAAAGCCACCACAAGAACATTTTGGTCCATTTTCTTTGACCAGCATGTGTCCTATTTCGCCAGCAGTACACGTCGCGCCATGATAAATCTTGCCATTCACCACCAGACCACTCCCAATCCCGCGGCCTAATCCAACATAAAGCACGATGCGTTCGGCTCTCCTGGCGCCTCCATCTAGCACAGTAGGAGAGGCTGCACCAGACTGTACTTCTGCCAATGCAGCTGCATTAGCATTGTTATCTATTATACAAGGTACATCAAGTCTCTCGGTGAGATAATCTTGCAGAGGGAAATTATCCCAGCCATGTGCATGGTGCAATGTGCGTACTACGCCAAGAGAAGCATCGACTAATCCGCCAACGGCGACGCCTACGCGTAAGATGCGTCCGTCATCTAGTCTTTCCGGTGCCGTAACCTCCGCGAGCATATCATCAAGTAGTCGCAAGACAGTTTCGGTATCGGGGATATATTCAAGAGGGCGGCGCACCTGGTAGAGTATGTTACCGTTCAAGTCTGCCAATGCAACAGCCTGTCGCGAGCCGCTACCACTAATTTCCACACCAATCACATATCCCTGTGTCGCTAGCAGTTTACCTGTCGTTCTCTGCCTTTCCATTTCATTCCCTCCTACGAGATGACGTAACGACAACGACTACAGGTTCCAATTGTCCAATTGCGGTTAAACCCAATGGAGACAGCGGCATAAGTATATCATATACACAAGGATACGCAAAGTGATATAGGAGGTGGCGCTGAATGACTAACTTGACAAAGGGGGTAATCCAAATTATATTCTTACCGTTTAGCATTCCACAAGGTAGTACGTGCATCCATGCTGGATGTTTTGCCAGCTTCAACCATAGTGCGCCGCAAGAAGTAACCACCTACCAGCACGCACAGAGAAATGAGCAAGCCGCCGCCCATGGCGGCCCGTTTCTCAGCACGATGACCTAACAGCAGAAACAGGGACTGCAAGAGCCAGGGCAGTACCAATCCGCCTCCAAACATAAAGCGCCAGAATGTTGCTCCATGTTCTCCTGGCCCATTACCCACCAGTGGGCGGGCGGCACGTCCGGAGTTACGCAGGAAGGCCAGTAATTCGGTCATTTCCACCAGCATGGCCGTCCATTCCAGACGCTCCAGCTTATGCAATACCTTCTCTGGTGCGCCTATTAACCGCAGTACTATTGAGATCAATGCTGTACTGGTAGAGAGGGCCGAGGTGATAAAAAGGGCTCCCATCAGTTTACTGCGCGACCAGAGGGGAATGCTGGTGGCGGACAACAATACACCAGTATAACCTGCCACAAAAGCGGCAGACCCCATTCCTGGTAAAGCGAGTAGTTTTTGCGGCAGTGCTGCAAGCAGCCTGGCACCCCACCACTTTCCCAATATTCCATCTCTTGCGGCTTGAATAACCGCTGCAACCCCGCTAAACAATGAGAACATGAACAGTGCCCACGATCCCATAGACATCGGCGATCTCACTTTGATGATACGTAACATATTCAGGAAGCGTTCTGGATGCCCCAGATCTTTGATCAGGAGTGGGGTGCAGGGCAATAATGCCAGCAATGAGAGATAGTAGCCTGTGCGTACGACCACCCGGTCGTCTCGTGAGCCGAACAAGGAAGCAATGCTGGCTACGACATACATGCCTGCCGCCAGGCCTCCGAAAAAGAAATACCAGATAATCTCCCAGCCCCAGAAAGGTCGCTTGAGTACCGGATAATCATAATAGGACGGCTCTGCCTGCTCTTTCTCCACATTGGGACGGTACCCTGTAGTCAGCACTGCCAGCCGCTCAAACAGACCTGCTCCTGGCAATGGCTTGACAATGGTGTGCGAAAACTCTTTTACTGTCACCTCTGGTGTAAACTCTGTATCTGCCATCGACAATCCCCCTTTTCTTTCTATTCGTGGAAGAAGAATATCCCCATCAATCCCACGATCATGGCTGCCACTATCGTCCAAAACGACGCTGGTACCACATTATTTGAGGGACGTAAGGGATTTTCTGGAAGGTTATACACTTCTGGCTTGTCCAGCAGTAAAAAGGATGAGTTCAGCCCACCATCCAGGATGTTATCATCTACTCCATATAAGCGTGCCTCTTGCACTCCTCGTTCGTGCAGGATGCCCAGGCGTTCGCGTGCGTGCGCTTTCAACTGTTCCACCTCGCCGAACTGAATCGATTCGGTTGGACACGCCTTTGCGCAGGCTGGTACCAGACCATCCTTCATGCGGTCATAGCATAGCGTGCATTTGTGCGCCCGGTGATCTCCCTGCTCGTCGCGTGCAATCACTCCGAAGGGGCAAGCCAACGTACAATAGCCACAACCATTGCAAATGTCCTGCTGTACATAGACCGTGTCAAACTCTGTACGGATAATGGCTCCTGTTGGGCAAGCTTCGTGGCAGGGCGCGTGAGCGCAATGTTTACATACATCGCTGCGCATCAGCCAGCCATCTGTGTTGAAGAAGGGCAATGCTGTTCCGGGTGCTGTCTCTGGAATACTGCCATTCTCTTTGGCCTCGGCGATGCGGTCTTCAAATAAGGGCAACGAAGGTATAGCCTGAACCTTTTCGAATTTCTCAATAAACTGTACGTGTCGCCAGGTAATGGCACTTAACCCTTCTGTATTATCATAGCTTGTCCCCGTCCAACCCGGTTGCTTGGCAGGCAACTGATTCCATTGCTTACAAGCCACTTCACATGCCTTACAGCCAATACACAAACTCGTATCCGTAAAAAATCCCATCTTTGGCTGAGGTGACGGAGCTGGCTCCCTGTTGAGAATGCCTAACATGCTCTGCTTGTAGGCACGCAACGCTGTATTGCCTTTAGAAGTTTGAACCGCCATACGCATGCTCCTTAACATACAGGCTTTTTGTACCAGCGTATTCGTCTAACTCAATGGGCAGACTGAACACGTTGGTACAAATTTACCTACGGCAACCGTCCAGGCCGCACATTACAGGTAAACGCTTTGGCCTCTTCGATACTCACATTTGGCTCCAGCACCATGTGTGTAAGATCGTTGGTAATGCTTCCCGTACTCTTGCCCTGGAAGCCCCAATGGAAAGGCATCCCGATCTGATGTACCGTACGTCCACTAATACGCAAGGGCCGCATGCGCCGTGTCACCATGGCCCGTGCTTCGATCTCGCCACGTGGCGTACTCACTATCAGCCAGTCGCCATTCTTAATGCCACGTTCAGCCGCCAGTTCAGGGCTTAGCTCCACGAAGAGTGCCGGTTGCAAGGCATTCAGCCAGGGCATCCAGCGCGTCATTGGCCCACTCACATGATGTTCCGTCAACCGGTAAGTCGTGATGACCACGGGATAGCGTTCGTCACCGACCTCTGCCAGACGGTTATCCGAGCGGTCGCGGAAGTACTTAGCGGCTGGATTGCTCTGTTGCCTGTAGATCGCATTATGCACAGGGGACTCTGCCGCCTCGTAGTGAGCCGGTAGTGGGCCATCCTTTAGCCCTTTAGGCGCAAACAGCCATGCTCTGCCGTCTGGCTTCATGAGGAATGGATCACTACCCGCATGGGCATCAATGCCACTTGCCCCCAGTTTTGGCTGAAAGTCGGGTGGCTTATTTACCGGGAAGTCCGGTATGTCATAGCCTGTCCACTTCTTTTGTTCCTCATCCCACCAGACATACTTCTTGCGCTCCGACCATGGACGTCCCTGTGGATTTGCCGAGGCGCGGTTGTAGAGAATACGCCGGTTGGCAGGCCATGCAAAACCCCAATCCAGAAACGTATATCCCTCCCCATTGCGGGAAGCGGCACGGTTCTTCCCTGGTTCTGGATAGACACCACTATAAATCCACGAGCCACAGGCTGTGCTACCATCACCCTTCAAAGCGGCAAACGCCGGTACATGCGGTGCATCACGCAGACTATAGACCCCTTGCTCTCCTTGCTTTTCACCATCTGGTTGTGGCGGACGCACATAATAGCCATTGATCTCTTTCAAAACCAGTAGCACATCGGGTTCATCGAGAATGCGTGAGCCTTCCTCTGGCTCCTCACGCTCATAATCCCATGTCAACGCCTGAATGGCACGATCTCTTGGCTCTGTACTATTGGCATAGAGTTCTTGCAAGCGTTTGCCTAGATGGTATGTGAACCACAGGTCAGAACGTGCATCACCAGGGGGATCAATCGCCTTATCGCGCCATTGGATAAGTCGCTGGGTATTGGTGAAGCTGCCTTCTTTTTCTGTTGAAGCTGCCGCGGGGAGGAAGAATACCTCTGTCTTAATCGTGGCTGGATTGACCGCGTTGGGATGTGGTACTGGTCCTCGATGCCAGAACGCTGCCGTCTCTATCTCGTAGAGATCGCGTACCACCATCCAATCCAACTGTTTGAGGGCCTCGCGTTGCATCGTCGCATGAGTACTGCCTGCCGCTGGATTCTGTCCAAAGAGCAGGTAGCCCTTGACTTTGCCGTCGAGCATGGCGTAGCTGGTGGCTAGATGCGAGTGATCGCCAATAATCTTGGGCAGCCAGCGATAACTGACGTTGCCATCCTCCTCATTCGCAGCTTCGCCGTACCATGCATACAGCAGGCTGCGAATATAAACAGGAAAATTTGACCACCAGCCGAGCTTCTCGCCTGACGAATCAATATACTCTTGCAGTGTTTGTTGCGATGGCATGTTGGCCGATACATCCGTTTTCTCTCCCCATGTTGTCCCCGTCTTCGACTGCTGTGTATGTGGCTGTGTCGATATCATTGCGGCTGGTTGGGGCATATATCCAGCCAACAGGTCGTATAGCGTGGGTATATCGGTTGCGCCTTGAATGCAGGCATGGCCGCGCAAGGCCAAAATGCCGCCACCTGGACGACCAATGTTTCCCAGCAACAACTGTATGATCGACCCGGCGCGAATAATCTGTGCACCCTTCGATTGTTGCGTCCAGCCTACCGCGTAGCATAGAGCCGTTGTACGCTCTCGTCCTGAGTTCTCGACCAGTATTCGTACCACCTGCATCCACTGTTCGTGTGGCACGCCGCAGACCTCCTCCACCATCTCTGGAGTATAGCGTGCAAAGTGGCGGCGCATGATCTGGAAGACGCATTGCGGATGCTGCAGGGTATCATCGCGCAAGGGATTGCCGTGCTCATCGTACTGGTAGTCCCAACTGCTCTGATCGGCATAGGTCTGCGTCTGAGGGTCGTAGCCGGAGAACAGGCCATTCAAATCTTCAGTATCACGGTAATCATCGCGAATCAGCATGGCGGCATTCGTGTAGTGCAGCACGTATTCGTGGAAATAGGCATTATTCTCTAGCAGGTAGCGAATAACTGCTCCCAGGAACACGATATCGCTACCAGCACGAGTAGGAATATACAAGTTCACTAATGCTGAGGTGCGCGAGAAATGGGGATCAATATGAATGACGGTGGCTCCCTTTTCTTTGGCCTTCAACACATTGGGAAAGGCTACCGGGTGCGCCTCAGCCATATTGCTTCCCATAATCAAAATCGCAGTAGAGCTGTGTCATATACGGGCCTGATTCTCAATCGAGACAATGCCTAAGCCGCCGCTGAAGAGCTTCTTGATCACATAATTCTCTTCATTATCCAGCGTTGCACCACCCAGCGAAGCGATACCCAGCGTATGATTGACCTCGCGACCATCATCTAAACGCTCTACAAACGTTTCATCGCGTGTCTTTTTGATACGCTGAGCAATCTGCTCCATCGCCCAATCCAGGGATTTGACTTCCCAGTGATCGCTATAGGGAGCGCGATAGAGTACCTGCGTCAAGCGACTGGAATTGACCGTGTACTGGAACGTGGCCGAGCCTTTAGGGCAGAGCTTGCCATGATTGATCGGGCTATCGGGATTGCCCTCGATATCAATGACCTTCCCGTCCTTAACATAGACATTCAGGCTACAGCCGACAGCGCAATAAGGGCAGACGCTCTTAAATACCTTGGCATCGCGAATGCGTGGAGCTTTCTCTACACTCTCGATGCTAAAGGGCTGCGTTTTGATACCAACCTCCAGGGCCTGTGAGATGACCGCCTGCACGGGCTCCGGTAACAAGCTACGCTCTTGCATAACAGTATCCTCAAATCTAGTGATGCCTACAACGAGGAAACTATCTTATGAAGGACTACGCCTTAGCGTTACTAATAGTATACAGAAAAGCACCCACCCAAAGCAAAAATCTACAGAGTAATTGTACGATATGACCTTCGTACTAATTCAAGAATTTCCATCCCAGGAGGTGGGGTCAGGTCAATCGCATCTAAATTCAAGAACTGAGGCTAAAAGCCGTGTTAGAATTAAGCAGCTTACAATGGCTCGAAGTATAGACACATTCTGCAAGCTCCTTGGGAAATTAGATGCGATTGCCCTGGGTTGGGCCGCAGTCACCGCGTCCTGTTATATTACTTTCGAGAAGAATGTGCCTTGATTACGCAGCAAGCACGTGAGCATCGAAAACAACAGGGTGAACAACGTATTCTCGAAATACGTGAAAGAGTGCGTCAGCAAGTGCTTACTCTGCATACTCAAGGAATCTATCCTTCTCACCAGAAGCTGAGAGCTCTTCTCCCTGCTGGCCTGATGCGTCAATCCGCGGCAGGAGAGGCTTGGCATGCGACTTTGCGAGAACTTGGCTTAGAGTAATGCTCTATCAGGGTCTCTGGCCACAGCATTTTTTGCTCATGGAAAGCGGGATTTTCCCTCTTCCTCGTCTCCGCGCGAGAAACAGAAATGGTCTCGTTCTCCATGGGCACTGAAAGCGAGGTGCCTGAAACCCTGCCAAGGTATTTTGTTAGATATCCGAAGGTCCCATTTGCCAGCCAGTCGTCCGTGCCCAATCTTCCGCCGCATCGATCACGATATCACAGAGCGGGTCTTTGATATCGTAGTAGAAATCTACATCGTCGGGATGCCGCTGGGACAGACTGATCTTGATCTGCGCGTAGGCCGCGCTGGCTACTGGATGGGCACGCAGGTAATCGCGAAAAAGGAGAGGATAGCGCTGATTGGGCCGTCCCAGAGCGCGGACATGGAGATGGGTGGGACGCTGATTGGCTGGCGGTCGGAACATGAGCTTCTCCCAGTCCGTCTCGGATCCCTGATAGAGAGGCGGTAGGTGGTCGCTGGTAATATGCGGAATCAGCGTGTAACCGAGCGAACCGAGCGCGGTCACCAGTTGAGGTGTGCAGGAGAAATCCTTGATAGTGACCTGCACATCGATGACATCCTTTGCTGCCAGTCCTGGCACGGAGGTCGATCCAATATGGTCAATACTCAACGCCAGCTCTCTTAAGGCCGTACGAAGCGGTCGTGCAATCGCGATAAACGCTTCTGGCCAACTCGTATCATATGGGACGATAGTAATCATAGAGCACCTCGAAAGAATGTTTTGGGGTGAATGGGCTAAGAAATAGAGCCAGAGAGTATGATAGCATATTGATGCAACGGGAGATATCGGGACAAATCTGTCAGGATTTCAGGCACCTTGCTCTCTGTGCTCATGGAGAATGAGGCTCTCCTTGACTAACGCTCAGGCAAAAGGGAAGAAGCCCATTTTCCATGAGTAAAAGACACTTTGGCCTGAGATCCTGTCTATGGTGCGCAAAACTCGGGTTGGGCTAGCGCCAAACTCAGGTTGAAAACGCACTCGCAGCGCGCGGTTCCCGATAGACACGCGCTATGTTATGGTAACAAAACTGGCCGTTGCATTTTTTGTGAATTACGTCAAAATAGATGAGCTACGATGGCACGCCACATTATGGTTTTTATGCAACCTCGCTGATGAAAACAGGAATCTCTTCCATCAGTGTCAAAAACCTTCGTTTGGTGAGAATGGAGAGTAGCAGAAGCAAGCGACAGGGCAAGTATCCCGTCCTGCGCCAGGGAACTTCCCCACCTATCTGGTCCATTCAACCGGCGCGAAAAAAAAGCCCTTGACATCGCTTCACGACCTTTGTATACTTAACTGCATGGTTAATGATTCGCCAGAACAACTGACGACGGTCTTTTTCGCGCTCGCTGACCCCACGCGCCGGGCCATCTTAGAACGCCTGGTGCAAGGTGAGGCTTCGGGAACGGAACTGGCGCGGCCCTTCTCGATCTCGGTGCCGGCGATCTCCAAGCATTTACGCGTGCTGGAACACGCGGAGCTGATCCTGCACCGCAAGGAGGGACGCACGCACCGCTTTCGCCTGGCTGCCGGTCCCCTGAAAGAGGCAGCCGCCTGGCTTGAACACTATCGGCACTTCTGGGAAGAACAATTGGACTCCCTGGACACCTACCTGCACGTTACTTCAGAAGAGGAGCAAGATACTGATGATCACTCCAGCACCTCATCATAGCACTACCCTCGTGCTGCGACGGACGTTCGAGGCCTCACGCGCGCGGGTGTTCCGCGCCTGGATCACGCCTCGGGCATTGGAGCGCTGGTTGCGACCCAGAGGCATGAACATGACCGTGCGTGCGCTCGACGCGCGGGTAGGCGGGTCCTTCCGTTTCGATTTGGAGGACGGCAGTGCCATCATCGGCACCTACCGACAGATTGTTCCCCCTGAAAAACTGGTCTTTACCTGGTTCGGCGGAGCAGCCCAGAGCTGGGAAAACGTCGTCACGCTGGACTTTCTCGACCGGGGTGCGGTCACGGAAGTCGTGCTGACCCATGAAGGGCTAAGCTCTCCAGAGCGACGTGCGCGGGCTGAAGGGGGCTGGCCCTCGCTGCTCGATGCGCTGGCCCTGGTGCTTTCCTCTCCCCATCTCGACTGGTGACGCGCTGTTCAAACTCCGGTTCCACAGGGCAGACCACAGACAGAGCGGAAGAACAAGATCTGGTGGCAAAGCGACCCTTGACAATGTTTTCTTTCTCCTTTATACTTAACCTATAGATTAAGTATTGCCCCTGGCGACGTGAAAACAGAAAGGAAGAACGATGCCAGCTCGGGCGCGAGAAGACCCATCCCGTTGACGGGATTGGGAGGAGATCAACACGATGAACAAAGATTGTAACACCACCCCTTTCTGTTAGTAAAATGCTCTGTATGAAGGAGGACAGGAGATGGCACGCAAACCGTTCCGTTTCGGACTCATAGGGAAAGCGAAATCGAGGGAAGAGTGGATCGAGCAGGCGAAAAAGGCCGAGGAACTTGGCTACGCATCTTTTTTGGCATCTGACCATTTGTACTGGGAGTTCAGCCTGATAGGGTCAGATCAGATCGGAACAGCTCGAAAGGTCGCCTGGGTGCGCGAAGCAGCAGGCTCGCGATTTGAAGAACTCGAGCTGAGTATCCCAATCCTGACAGTAGCTTTGACAGAAAAGGATCGCCTGGAAGCTGTGAAGCCGTTCGCCGCCCTTTCTGGGGTGAGCGCGGAGACACTGCTCGGAACCATACACAACCTGGTGGGCTCCGAAGATCAGATCTGCGAGGAACTTTTGGAGAGGCGGGAGCACTACAGCATCTCCTATATTACGACGACCATCACCAATGCTGAGCAGATGGCACCAGTCGTCGCGCGCCTGGCGGGACACTGAAGAGTGAGGCCGTACTGTTGAGTGCAGTCGCTCGATCAGCAGAGCCGATGAACTTGGGCCGGCGGATCGAATTGCCTGGCCAATCAGGCAGTTCGATCCGCCGAAAAAAAGCAGGAAAGGCGTGCCCCTCTTTCTCGTGATCCCAGTTTATTCGGGGAGGTATCCAACTTCAAAAGTGGAAGGGGGAATGACTTGAAGAGGGTTTTTTCCCCCGATCTCTCCCGTTTGCGAAGCGGGTCAGCATAACCTCATCCTATATCAGCTCTTCCCTTTGCTCGCGGGTCGAAAAGGGGGCAACCCATGCAGCTCTGGCGAGATCGTCGCGAGCAGGGAGCCATAATATGCAAGGAAAAATGCAAGCCAAAATGTCAGGTTTGCTCTTCTCATGACCGCCTTTTTCTGGCACAATGAAAAGAGGCCCCGCTCGGAGGAGCGAGTTCGCCGCCGAACTCTTGACACCCTTTTTGGGGAGAGTGAAAGCGTTTCCAGGGTCTCGGCAGTAAGGAAGGGGGTCTTCTCACTATGCGTAACCACCAGACAGCGGTCGTGATCGGCGGGGGAAGAGCCGGTCTCCTTGCAGCAAGAGTTTTATCTGAACAGTGTCAGGTTGTCACCCTTATCGAGCGCGACTCGTATCCTCAAAGCCCAACGTTCCGTCCTGAGGTAAGGCTAGGATCCTGACGAAAATAGCTCATAGCGTGGTAAAGTCCCTTCTCAAGCGGATTCATAAGGCAGGAGAAAACAAGTGTCACGGGAACAAATGCCACATGAATTGCATCAAATAACGCTTAGAAAGGCTTTCACTTGCGCTCAACGGCTCCAAACCGGACAGATTTTTAGTAAAGAAGTTCTCTACAAGCTATTTTCGTCAGGATCCTAGCCTTACCTCCTCATGTTTCAGCTTTTCTCGTCTCACGAAAGGTCAGATGTGTATGGAGAACAGAAAACGTTGAGTTGTCTCAAAAAACGTGCCAAAATCATCGTCTCACATTTTTCTCCAGAGATGAGTAAGTGATACAAACGGTGGAGTTGAGAATAACCAGGAATTCAGCAGTGCGCCAATTTATGCTTGCATACAATCATGCAGCACGAGATGCGGCTTCCGAGAGAGGCGCGCCAGTTTATGAGCGAATCATTGATCATTTTATCGCTTCTGGCCAGCGATGAATAGATGAGGTAAAATGCCACGCCAGTTTATGAATCTTACGCAACTTTGCTGATCCCAATGGTGGTACACTGAGAAGTTGTGCCTTCTTTCCTCATCCTCGGTTTTGTAGGACGATTTGCTTGTTGTTCTTGACGATTCTTCCTCCTCTTCTTTCTCTCTTGACTCTTTTTGTCCTGATGGAGAACACGAAGCTTGAGAAGGTCGAACTCAGCTCGACCATACATACTTCGTTTAATGAGCTTTAAGCGATTTATATGCCCTTCCAAAGGACCATTACTCCAAGGAAGTGTTAATCCTGCAAGAACCGCCTCTTTGTCTTTTTGCACACCCGTCACAAACGTTTGAAAAGCTTGCAGATGGCTGGCTTCCACTTTTTTGAGCCACTCATCCAGCTGTTCTCCCATACGCTCACGTACCATGTGCAGAAATTCTTCTACCAGATGGTACGTGACTTCCAGGTATGGACTTGCCTGCCTCAACTGTCGGAGGTTCTCCTGCTCTTCTAGCTTTAAATCCTCCTCCTTACGGAAAAAGAGCCAGGTGGCCTGTGATACCGAGAGAGTCAAGAGCGGATTGGGCTGGATCGAGGAAGCCAGTTTCGATGCACTTTTGTGCTTGGAGGGAGCAAGGGTCGATGCTTTCAACGTCTCTAGATAACGATAGATCCCGTGTTGCGATCCTTTGTACCCTTTTGCTCTCAGTTCCCTTTCCAGTTGTGCTCCCTTGTGACAACCCTGGTGCCAGCGCTTCAAGAGGTAGGTCTTGTAGGGATCAATGAGACGTGCTCGTTGTCGTTTCCGGCGAGCGTAGGGGATGTTTCCAGTAGCGATCCAGCGCTGAAGAGTTCGCTGGCTCATACGAGAGCGTCCTGGCAATCTCACCGCTCTTCATCCCTTGTTTTTGCAGTTCTAAGATATGTTCATACCGGGCCATTCGCTCGGCTTGACGGGCCTGTTGCGCCTGTTGGACGGCTTGTGTTTGGGCAGGACGCCGTTCTTCTGCACGACGCAGTTGTGCAAGCGTCTTGGCGAGCTGTACCGAGACACATGCGGCCAGATTCTTGACCAGATGCCAGCGGTCGCTCACCTGCCGCGCTTGTGGAGCGCCTTTGCGAATAGCCGAAGCATATTCCGAGGAGCCATCGCGGCTGACCACCTCAATAGAGGGATGCTCCTTCAACCAATCTTCGACGGTCTGGGCAGAGCGGTCGGGGAGCAGATCAATGGGCTGACTGCGCTCCAAGTCACAGATCAGCGTGCCGTAGCGGAGTCGGCGCTTGTGTACCCAGTCGTCCAGGCCAATGATTCGCGGCTCTGATTGGGCAGGTTGTGGAAAGCGGCGAACCAAACGCAAGATGGTATCGCGACTCCCGCTAAGACCTTGTTCCTGACCAGTGTCAGCGCCTGCCTGGCCTCCCACTCTGAGTCCAAGCCGACAGAGCGCCTCTTGCAGCCGTTGGGTGCGTTGGGCATGAGGACGACAGAGCGCCGGGAGTCGTTCGGCGAAGATCTTTTGAGCGCAGGTGCTCTTTTTACAAAAGAAACGACGCACATGCATGATGAGACGGATTGGATGCCCGCTAGACGGAAGATCACGTAGCGTCCTTGTATACCGACTTTGGATACGTGAAGATGCGGTCCCACAGGAGGGGCAAGAAGCTGTTGGGGAGGTCGTACGCAGAGTCAGTGTGATCTCAAAAGCTACTTCTACCCCTTCCACTTCAACATTGGGAAGGTCTGGAAAAATGATCATAGGATATCTTGAGGTCCTCGAAAATGCTAGCAAAAGTGAAAAAATGTTCAACCTGTAGCTATACCACATAGCTGATCAGCAAAGTTGCGTAAGATTCACATTATGGTTGAGAGACTTTTCACAAAAATCGTCTCGACGCGCTTCTCAAGCCAATCGTTGGCAGGTTATCTGAGAGAAACGCGCCATGAATCAAGTTAAATGACAGTATACTCGGCCTGTTAATTATTGAGGAAGCCATACACCATCAAACGTAATTTCCTCAGCCCTGCTGACACAAGTGAAACAAATGAAACAAATGAAACAAGTGAAACAGTGAGCCACCCCGACTCAAACTTATCAGATACACCTGATACACCTGAAACACCTGATACAGTGAGCCACCCCGACTCAAACTTGCCTGATACACCTGATACACCTGATACACCTGATACACCTGATACACTTGACATTCTGATTAGGCTGTCAGGCTGTTAAACATGTTGCAATGAAAACACTCTATTGTTACAATAGCTTTGGAGATACATAGAACATTTCTAACGGGAGCATCTAATGGCATCATCGTCATCGACCCAGAGCAAGATTTTCATTGGGCCTGGGCTGAGTCCACTCAAGCGCATCGTTACCATTATTGGCGTGCTGGGGATAACCTCCCTGGTTTTATGGATCGCTATCCACCAGGGTGTGTCGGCGATAGGCAGTACAATTGTCGCCATTTTGTTTATTGTGGGTTTTATCATCTACTTGCGTATCATTGCTCCCGTTCCATTTACGATTGAGATTGGGCCAGAGGTATTGATTAAACGCAGTAAGAGTGGGGAAGTAGTAGCAGTAGGTTGGGAACAGATGACGCGTGTCAAAGAAGAATTTTTCCCTAACGGGAAGCGTATCAGTATTACTGTTTATCGTAAACCGGCGAATCCGGAGGAAAAAACAAAAGCTTGGGCAGTCTATCGAGACGATGTTACTGATATAGATGGCCTGGCTGCGTCTCTCCGGCAGGCTATACCTGAGACGTGTGAATGGAAGAGCGAGACGGTTCATGAATAGGCTCTCGCTTCAGTGGCCTTAAATGTAGCGTAGATGGTTTTTCCCTCTTGTAACTCCATACGCATAGCGGAGGCTTCAGTAATTTCGGCTGTAAGCGGAGGCATGGTGGTATCGAGCAGAATGCTCACACGTACTCGCCCATCATGGCTGCTTTCTCTGTCGATGGCAGTGTCCAGGTGCAAGATCTGCACAATCTCGCCTGAGAAGATGTTGCGGGCCGAGCTATCGGGCAGCCTTTGATAGAGTGTGATGCTGCGGGGGTCCACCACGACAAACGCCTCCTCCCCAATTCCTGGAACCCTGTTAGCCGGGAGGTGATCTTCTTGCGCTGCCATAACCTCCAGAGTACGATTCCCATTCTGTAGCTCAATAGTGCAGAGGGTAGTGGCTTCACAATGTACAACATGTCCACGGAAGAAATTCATACCTACCAGTTCTGCAACGTATGCTGAACGGGGATGTAGTAAGAGGTCCTGCTGGCTGCCTTGCTGGATAATCTGGCCAGAATCGAGTACGAGAATGGACTGCCCAAAGAGCAACGCCTCCAGGTATTGATGGGTAACCAGTACGGTTGTTATCCCAATGTTTGCCAGGATATGACGCAGTTCCTGCCGCACCTCGCGTCGTGTCTGCACGTCTAATGCAGCCAGTGGTTCATCGAGCAAGAGCAGTTGGGGTTGCAGGGCTAACGCGCGGGCAATGGCGACCCGCTGTTGTTGTCCTCCCGAAAGCTGCGTTGCGCGGCGCTGGTCGAGCCCCGTCAAGTGCACCTGTTCGAGCGCTTCACCTACTCGCTGACGTGTGATTTGCCGAGAGAGATGTTGCGCACGCAGGCCGAAAGCGACATTCTCAAAGACATTCATGTGAGGGAAGAGGACGTAATCCTGGAAAACATAGCCAAAGGGTCGTTCCTGGGGTGGGATAATGATATGACGTTTGCTATCAAAATAGGTGACGCCTGCGAAGGAGATATACCCTTGTTCAGGATGAAGCAGGCCTGCCAGAAGTCGCAGAACGGTACTTTTGCCGGCGCCGCTTTCGCCCAGCAAAACGGCGGTCTTGCCTACTTCGGCAGTGAAGCCGAGGTCGAGGTGAAAGGTGTTGAGATGAGTGTCGAGCTGAACTGTTAACATGGTGGTAGTGTAGCACGGCAAATCCACACTTCACAAGATGGTTTTTGGGCGGATGCCTACTGTAGAATATCATTAGAGTGAAAAAGATGAACTGTATCGCCTTGCGTGGCAGGGATTAGAAAGAATACCATTGTGGTAACACAAACACAGACAAAAAATATAACTAAGCCTATCCCGTGCATCCAGGAACCGCCGGTAGTAGGTAGCCTTTTTGAACACAAGCGGGATCGCCTGGCCCTCTACCTGCGTGTGACCCAGGAATGCGGTGATGTTGGCTCTTTCCATTTTGGCCCATTCCCACTCGTAATCTTCAATACTTCAGAGTACGTGCATAGCATCTTTGTTGAGCACACCTATGATTTTGATAAAGGAGAGGCAACGCATAATGCATTCCGCCCTGTGATTGGTAATGGCATCTTCACCAGCGAGGGGGCGTTCCACCGGCGGCAGCGCAAACTGATAGCTCCCGCATTTCAGCCACGGCAAATCACCGGCTATGCTGACACTATGGTCAAATACAGCGAGCAAATTCAACAAGGCTGGAGAGAAGGGGAGATGGTTGATATCAGTCAAGAGATGACACAGTTGACGATGAGCATCGTCGGCAAAGTGCTCTTTGATGCCGATGTCTTCACGGAAGCCGACGAAATTGGCGCAGCAATGACTACCGTGCTTGGACATGTGACCCATACCCTCTCGACGCTTTTTCCCATTCCGCTCAGTTGGCCGACGCCGCGTACCAGGCGTACCAGGCGTGCCATAGCGGTGCTAAGAGGCAGAATTCAGAAGATGATAGACGAGCGGCAGGCTAGCCCAGCAGAGAGGAATGACCTGCTCTCCATTCTATTACAAGCCAGGGGAGAAGATGGCAGTCGCATGAGCGATGAGCAGATTAGCGATGAAGCGCTAACCCTCTTCGGAGCGGGCCACGAAACAACAGCAACCGCTCTGGCATGGGCATGGTATCTGCTTGCCACTCACCAGGATGTGTATAAAAACATGCAGCAAGAGGTGGATAGCGTCCTCAACGGCCGTGCTCCTACATATGCAGATCTTGCTCATCTTCCTTACACACTACAGGTTTTCAAGGAAACAATGCGTCTCTACCCGCCTGCCTACGGGATATCGAGGGCAGCATTGCACGATTTTGAAATAGATGGCTACTTTATCCCTAAGAACAGGTACGTGGTGGTTTGCCCCTATACGCTGCATCGTTGCCCAGACTACTTCCCTGTGCCGGAAAAGTTTGACCCGCAGCGCTTCACACCAGAGAATGAAAAGCGTCTCCCGCGCTACGCCTACCTGCCTTTTGGAGCGGGTCCTCGTATCTGCATTGGCAATCATTTTGCCATGATGGAGGGGCATCTTTTACTGGCGACACTGGCCCAACATGTTACTTTTGAACTGATCGAGGGTCAGAAAATCGTACCTGACCCGAATAAAAACCTTACAATCCGGCCGAAGTATGGGGTGAAAATGATCGTTCGGCGTAGGTAGAATCTCTTCTCAATCATGTTATAATGCGCCTGAACGAACGGGTTATTTCCATTTTCCGCACAGAGACTGAGAATAGCCAGTTGGGAGAGAGGTTTTATTCTTTCATGTCTTTTCGTTTGCTTGTTTGTTGGGAAGGTTGGGTTACATCACCATGCTGATTACACGAGTCGAGTTGGAGAATATTAAAAGCTATCGTCAGATCAACCTGGATTTTCGACGTGGCACAACAGCTATTAGTGGGGCCAATGGTGCAGGTAAAACAACCATTGTTGAAGCTATTGGCTTCGCTCTCTTTGGATCCTTGCCTTATAACCAGGCGCAGTTTGTACGTGAAGGCGAGAAGTTTGGAAGAGTCGTCGTTCACCTGGTTGGCAGTGATGATCGCACCTATACGGTTGAGCGGCGTTGTGGTTCCGGTGCTTACTGGTTTGTTTATGACCGGGAGGCCGATTACCGTGTTGAGCAGCGTACCGATGTAATAGATAAACTGCACGAGCTCTTTGGTATAGATCGTGAACGGCCTCTCGACAATCTCTTTGAAGACGCACTTGGCGTGCAGCAGGGCACTTTTACTTCCATCTTTTTGCAGAATGCCAGTGTGCGCAAACAAACGTTTGATACCCTTTTGCAAATAGAAGACTACAAGAACGCAGCGGATTATTTGTTGGATGCGCAGAAAGAGTATAAGGAGCAGCTACTGACACAACTCAAGGAGATTCAACGCCTGGAATTTGAGACGCGAGATCTAGATATCTGGCGTGCGGAGCTGAAAGAGAAACGCGCACTCGATCAGCAGCAGACAACACAAATCGCTGAGCTAACAGAGCAGCTCAAGCAATTAGAAGAACGATTCGCGGCGCTGACGAAACAGCGTGACGAATTATTGCAATTAGAGAGTCATTACAGCAAAAGCAAGCACACATTGGAAACTGCGCAGGAGCGTCTTCAGGAGCGGAAGCAAGAGCTTGATCACGCCCGTAAGGCCCAGCAGGTGATAGAGACGAGCAGTAAGGATTATAAACGCTATCAAGAGGTGGAAGAAGCACTCAAGCAACTGCGCCTGGATGCACAACAGCGCAATAAACTGCGTCAACAGCATGGGAGTTTGTCAAGCGCGCTTGCTAAAATACAGACAACAATCGCTCATTTACAGGTGCGGCTAGAGGAGGTGGCTGCGGCCAGGCAGCGGATCATCGAACTGCTGCCCAGGGTAGACGAACAGATTGAACTCGAGAAGCAGCGTGATGAGTTAACGCGCAAAGTAGCACAGTATGATGAGTTGGTGAAGGAAGGGAAACGCCTGGTGCAACAACACGCAGGTTTCCTTCAGCAGCAGGAGGTCTTACAACGTCAGATTAGCGAGATTGAGCCTCTGCAGCCGGTGGCGGCACTGTTGCAGGAACGTATTGAGATGGTCGCGCACCTGCGAGCGCAGTTGAATGAGCGCGTTTCCAGGCAAAGATTGTTAAACGAGAAGCGCGAATTGTTGCGGCAGAAGCAGGAAGAGCGTGAGACGATTGCGACTCGATTGCGCAAGGCTGAGGGTGCTATTGCGAAAATTGAAGAGCATCGCATTGAGGCAGAAGAACTGCCCACCTTGCAAATGCAATATGAACAATTTTCTGAGCAGCGCTATCGACTGGAAGGCAATATCGAAGGCTATACTAAATCGAGGCAGCAATCGGCTGGCGGTCTCTGTCCATTACTCCACGAGCCATGTCTTAACATCAAACAACGCGGTATTATTAGCCTGGAATCGTATTTCGATGGTTTGGTAGAAAGTGATAGAGCGCGGTTGGTTGCGATAGATCAGCAGCAAAGCACTTTTGCAGAGCGCATCAACGCTGTCAAAAAATACGCAGAAGCTCTCGATAAACTGGGTCAGTATGTAGAGCAACGCGATAATTATGTGGAGTATTTACAGCGGCTGGCTATTGAGATTGCTCGATTAGAGCGCGAAATAGCCGGTCTGATGGATGAATTGGAGGCCCTACGGCTCGTTGATCAACAGATTACCATGGAGGAAGCTGCGCGGAAAGAGAGTCAAAAGGCTGACGAGCAGGTGCGCGGTTTAGAAGGGCTGCGCATGCAATTACAGCAGTTGCAGGAGCAAGCGCGACAGTGTGATGCACTCATTCAGGAACGCCGTCAGCAAGCAAAGGAACTAGGGTACAGTCATGAGCAACTGAAACAGGTTGGACTGGAACTGGGCAAGTTGAATGATCCGCGCGGTGAGACAAAGGCTCAACGCGACATAATCAAGCAGGAACCGGCCTACCGGCATCAACTCGAGCAGCAGCAGCAAGAACTACATGCTGTTGAACAGCAGTTGCATGAGTTAGAGCACCAACTTGCAGGCTATGCAGAACTGGATGTACGTATTAGTGAGCAAGAAGCTGTGCTGCAACAGACTCACGGTGGATACAAGGCTTATATGTTAAATGAGCAGACGGCTCGTCTCTTACCCCAACGTGAGCAAGCGTTTTATGCAATACAGGTCACTGTTGAACAAGCACAGCAGGACTTTGAAAGAGCAGAAGAGGAGTACTTTAAGGCGAAGGCCGCTTATAACCAGGCAGAACTGACGGGTGTTGATCGAGACATTAAGGATAAGCGAGGTCAGTTCAGTGCATTTTTGGAAAAAATACAACTGACGCGGAAAGAAATGAGAGATCTTGAGGGAGATATCCAGAAAGCAGAGGCGTTTCTACTCGAGCTAGAAGCGGCTCGAAAGGAAAAGGCGACGCTTGAAGAGTTGCAGCAGATGATGGATCTGTTCCGCAAGTTGATGAAGGAGGCGGCTCCTCATGTATTGAAAGCCATATTGGGTGATATTTCAGCCGAAGCGAATCGCATCTTTGGGGAGATTATGGGCGACCGCTCTGCTCAACTATCCTGGCAAAACGATTATGAAATAATACTACGCCGTCAGGGAGTGAACCGCACTTTTGCGCAGATGAGCGGTGGAGAGCAGATGAGTGCGGCGCTCTCGGTGCGTCTTGCATTACTTAAGAAACTCTCTTCACTCAATATCGCATTTTTTGACGAACCGACACAGAGTATGGATGAATTGCGGCGCATGAACCTTGCCGAGCAGATTCGCCGTGTGCGCGGCTTTGATCAACTGATTGTCATCAGCCATGATGATACCTTTGAACAAGGACTTGATAGCCTGGTACGTTTGCGCAAGGTGGACGGGGAAACGCGGTTCATGACGGAGGATCACGAAGGAGGGGAGGCCATGGTAAGGGATAGAGAGCAGGTTCAGGCAAATGCTTCATAAAGGGAAACTGCACGCGGCTCTGCAACTTAAAAAAGGTCAATTTAGTCTGTATGATGCTTCATTTGGCGAACAATTGCAAGCCTACCGCCATGCACTGGAAATGCTCCACCAACGGTATCCGTCGAGTAAGCTCCTGGAAGATATCTTGCCACCTGAGGACAGCCACGTACTTCCTTTCGACACTGCTGACGCGAAGCGTAGACGCGACAGCGGCGTTGCAGTGTCGCATTTCAATGTACCTGCGGGTGCACGTCCAAGTATCGAATTTGACCGCTGGCTGGCTTTGGTAGATAGGCCGGGCACGAACGTTACCCCGATGTTTCCCTTTGGGCGCGAGTTTACCAATCATGAACAGGCTCGCCAGTGGGCCGAGTGTATTGAGGGGATCACGACGCTGGCGGTCGATGGCAGCCAGTTGCAGCCCTGGCGTGATGCGTCTATTCCGGTTGCCCTCATTCAGGTTGGTTTCTTTGCCAACCCTCATGCCCACGGTCGGCCATATACCAAGGATGTACACCTGGAGGTGCTTTCACCCGAGGAGATAATAGAGGAGTCGAAAAGTGAGAGCAGTGATCCTGACAGCTATCCCTACTCTGAAATGCAGGTGACGCTCCGCCGCTATATGTTAGAAGTCGAGACACTTTGTAACCAGATGGAGCAGTACGCCAGCGCGCGCCGTGTGGGAGATCCAGCCCATAGTCCGGTCGTCTTCTTCGATGGTTCACTGGTGGTCTCATTTGCTTTGACAATGCCCAGCCCTTACCGCGAACGCTATATCGCTGCTGCTGTTTCGCTGTTGCGCACATCTGAACAGCAGCGCGTGCCCTTGATTGGTTTCGTCAATACGAGTTATGCACGCGATATCATCACAATGCTGAGGCGACTTGATGCGATGGAAGATCGACCTGTATTGCGTGAAACAAAAAGGATTCACGATGCGCTGCTCTGGCAGGGTCAATTGAGCTGGGGCGATCGTACACCGGCGCTGATCTGCGCTCGCGGGGATGTTTTGGAGGGGTATGGGCCTTACCGCGAAAGCGTTGCTTTCTGCTACCTGCAAACCTCATCTTCTCATGCCCCCGCACGTTTAGAGTTTCCGCGCTGGATGCTCGACGATGGTGTATTAGAGCCTGTGTTGGATGTTGTACGTGCCGAGGTGATCGCTGGCGGAAATGGCTATCCTTACGCTATCGAAACGGCTGATGCTGTATCAGTAATTTCGATGCAAGATCGTGCGGAATTTTACGCCTATTTTCAGGAATTTATAGAACGGCAGGGAATGAAGTTCAGGATTTCGACGAAGGCGGCGAGTAAGAGCAGGAGAAGATGAGATTTCCCAGCAATTTGCGGCTTTGGAGCAAGTGGCAGGGAGCCTATTTGAAATCCATCGCTGCAACGAAGAAGCCTACGGCAGGATGCGCGATAATGCAAAATAACCAATTCATTCATACACCTCCACTGTCACCCTGAGCGAAGCGAAGGGTCTGTATGGATTACCCACATCGTCAGTGGGTAAGTGCCAGCACATCGTATGGCAAGCGAGCGGTGAAAGGACGAGTACATCACTGCTTGGTTGCTACACGATGTCCTGACCGTCACCACCCGACGATGTGGGTAATCCATACACGAATGTGCTCAGCATGACAGTGCTGTGACCCTTACAGATTCCTGGATCAATTGGTTACATTGCATAATCGGCCCCCTACATTGTAGCGTGCGGATTTATCCAGTACGTCATCCCGATGTATCGAGGACCCACTAAATGTCTCCACCTGCCCAAATTGTGGACGACGGTCCACTCAGTCTCGCCCCTTCATCTACTCCGACCCAGCCCACTTCCTCCTGGTCTACGTGGATCCAACGCCTGACATTTCGGATGAAGCACGAAGAGATACGCTCGAGAAACTACTATCAGTGCGTCAAAAGGTCGGGATAGAGGTAAGTTACCAGGTACCTGTGAAGGAAAAGTTGCGGGTAGGAAGCGAAAAACATGTTGCAGGCGTTACTTTAGATACTATGCAGTCAAGCGAGGAGGGGAGCGTGTGTCGAGGGAGTGGGGAGCGTATGTCGAGCGGAGCCGACATAGCGATGCGGGAGGGGAAGGAACGCAGTGGAGCTTCCCTTGCCGACAGAGCGATGCGGGAGGGGAAAGAAGCCCCCCCGCTACATGTTGTCTTCGGCCTTGAACATCTGTATGAACTTATCAATGCAGCATTAAGTCAACAGGAACGGTTAGGTAGGCTGGCGCTAAGGACGTTTAGCCAGAGAGAGGCGGAACGAGGACAACTACTCGATATTGCCCGAAAGTTTGCCGCAGAGTTGCAGTGCCAGGTAGACGCGGAGATTGTATCCGGTGAATATACTGTCTGGCTCTATGGTTCGCGTCGACAAATTGGGGCGATTATGCGAGAGTTGACACCGCAAGGATAGAGTTAATGATCAGCATAGGTGTACTCACGATTAGCGATAGTGGCGCGAAGGGAGCCAGAGAGGATACGAGCGGGGAGCGTATTCGTAAACTGGTGACACAGATGCCGGCGGCCGTCATCAGCGCAGGAGCGATTATTCCCGATGAGCGCGAGCAAATTGAGGCCACTTTGCGTGAATGGAGCGACGTGAAACACCTGAACCTCATTCTAACTACCGGCGGTACCGGGCTGTCTCCTCGCGATGTTACGCCAGAGGCCACAAAGGCGGTGATCGACCGTGAAGCTCCCGGTATAGCCGAGGCTATGCGCGCCATCAGCATCCAACACACACCCTTCGGCATGCTTTCGCGAGGCGTTGCGGGCACACGTGGACGCACATTGATCATCAACCTGCCGGGCAGCCCCAAAGCGGTTCAAGAGTGCCTAGATTGTATCCTCCCTGTCTT